>Ga0075368_10000685_pt1 | contig 10281 bp, 8 predicted proteins | sample EndMethybrTD3033_FD_71518 | JGI IMG/M metagenome (GOLD analysis project Ga0075368, IMG submission 71518) | Populus endosphere microbial communities from Tennessee, USA - Endosphere MetaG P. TD hybrid TD303-3 | ecosystem: Host-associated > Plants > Roots > Endosphere | place: USA: Tennessee... | reverse complement strand
GGCGGGCCGATGAATGGATCATCCGCCCCGACCGGCCAAGGAGACCGACCATGACCGATTTTCTGAGCACCAAGGGCGCGATCGCCATCATGTGCTGCGCCATCATCGCCCATATGGGCGCCTTTGCCCTGGCCCTGGCCTGATGCGCCGGACAGCCCCCTCCCGGCCTGCCCGACCCATCAGAGGTCAGCGGCAGGCCGGGTTGCGGGCATCGGGATAGGCGAGATAGCTGATGCTGGCCGCCGGCAACGATTGCATGCCGTGCGCGGCGACGCCCTTGAGATCGGGAAGGACGCCATCCTGACCCACCGCCAGCGTCCGGTCGTTGAGCTTCACGCTGCCCGCGTCCAGATTGTCGGCGGTCAGCGTATAGCGGGTCGCCTTGCCGGCCAGCGACAGGCTGGCGGGATTGGCGGTATCGAGATTGATCGCGACCAGCGCGACGCCGCCCGGTGTCCCGCGCAGACACTGGCTGTAGAGATGCAGCTTGCCTTCATTCCGGCCCGCATCCAGCACGACATTGCCCATCAGCCGCGCCCATAGGACCGCCGCCCAATAGCTCGGCCGCGGCATCATCGTTGCCTCGTCGATCAGCGCATAGTCGCTGGCCGCCAACGTATTGTGAAAGACCACCGACACGCCCTGCTTCGCCTGCCGCCCCAACTGATCGACATAGCGGAAACTGTCGCGCCAGGTCGCTGCCCAGGCGTCGCCACCGCAGGCTGCCTGCGCCGTTTCCGTGATCCAGATGTCGGTGCCGGGCGCGAAACGCTGCTGCCGTTCCTTATAATAGGTCGCGTTGAGATCGGCTCGCGCCAGCCAGTCCTCGTCCAGCGCCCGGTCCGGGCTGATCCCGGCGCTCTTGTCCATCGCGGCGCAGCGCTGCGAGACGGTGCCGTAGAAATGATAGGAGAAGATATCGACCCTGGGCCGCGGCTCGGCGCTCATCAGCGCGTCGGTCGGCACCACGCCGATATTGCGCGGCATGATGACGAAGCCGGCCTCACCGGTGCTGCCAGGCCCGACGATCTTCATCTGCGGCGCATCGGCATCGCGGAACGCGCGGAAGACGGCCATGTCGCGGGCGAAGGCGGCCGCGTCATAGCCCTTGGGCAAGCCGACCATAGCCCCCGCATTGGGTTCGTTGATGAGTTCGGCGGCATAGATATGGCCGCCCAACTTCTCGGTATAGGCGTTGAGCCGGCGCGCCTGATCGGGATCCCACACGCCCGACGCGTCGCGCGCGCCTTCGCTTACCGGGAAGGACACGACCAGTTTGCCGCCGACCGCCTTCACGAAATCGACGACACCGGCCCATTGGGCACGGGTCAGGACGCTCTGATAGCCCCTGGGCGGCGTGGCGGGCGGCGGCGTATCGCTGTCATGGAAATAGACCGCATTGGCCCAGCCGCCACTCACGCGCACATAGGTCGGCCCCAGCGCGCGGGCGAGATTGCGCAGCCGCGTGTCACCGGTCAGGTCGATCGGCTCGCGCTTGCGGAACATGACGGCCGCGATATCGACGCCGCCGCTGCCACCAGCCGCTGGCTGGGGCGGCGCATCGCCCGGCTTGGGATAGGGCGCCCAGAAGCGGCCGCCGACCACCTCCACCATCTCGACATTATAGGCCTGATACTGGTCATCGACCTTCGCGACCTGAGCAAAGCGGCCGGGGTCTGCTGGCGCTGTCGCCGCGCCCGGCGTCGTCCCCGTCATCGCCAGCAGGGACAGGCTTCCCAGCATCAACATGCGGCCCTTTGTCACGGCATCCTCCCTCGATTTTGCGAAAGGCTAGGCCGAAGCCACATCATCGGCAAGTTGGCATGACCAATTTGGACAAACCAATCACGCGAGCGATGCGTGCCAGCCCCGTCGATTTTGCGATTTTGGACCGGAACAAAAGGGGCACCCACGCATTTCCGCTTCAAGGCGCCAATATTATCCAATCCAATACAATATCCCCAAAAATGCACGATCCCCGTAAAATTCCCGAGGTTCGCTCGGCGTGATTTTGGATAGAATGACAAAGATCAGGGAGTATCCAGCCATGAAGCCAATTCGTAGCGCTAGCAGCCCCCAAGCCCGCGTCGCCTTCACGCCTACCAGCAAGAAGGCCGGCCAATGGGTCCAGACGCCACACGGCTTCGTCAGGGTGGATAGTCCCGCCCCGAAACATGCTGATTGAACGGATCGCTGAACCGGCCAACTGAACCGATCTGACGGCCGGGCCTATCGGGCGGACAGCCCCTTGTTGCCGCCGTGCAGGCGCAGCTTGAGGCTGTTCTGATAATAGGCCACGGCCTGATATTGACCGATCAGGACCGTCAGCTCGATCAGTTGCGCCTCATCCAGCCGCGCCGCCAGCACAGACCAGGTGCCATCGCCGATCATCGCATCGCCATGCAGTTCCTCGGCAGCGCGCAGGATCGCCCGGTCATGGTTGTTCCAGCCCAGATCACCCGAACCCGCCACGATCCGTTCCACCTCTTCCCGACCGATGCCGGCGTGGCGCGCGATCATGACATGCTCGCCCCATTCATAGGGTGCCTGACAGAGCCAGGCGATACGCAGGATCGCCAGTTCCCGGTCGCGCGCAGACAGCTTGCCCTGGGTCAGCAGCGTAACCCCGACATCAGTCTGGCGGGCAAACAGCGCAGGATGGCGCATCATGGTGCGGATGATTTCGGGCAGGCGCGCCAGCACGGCGGACATGTCGCCCTGCCCCTGTGCTTGCGCATCGGTCACGTCGGTCAGCAGGTCCGCCTCGCGCGCGTCGATGCTCTGGTTGATGGCGATCATCTGCCGGATCAGCGGGTCGAGATCGGCGCTATATTCGTCGATGCTGAGCGCTTCGATGCGAGGGACATCGCCCAATATCTGGGCATGGCGGCGCGCGATGCGGGCGGTTTCGGCCTCTTCGTCCATGCCCTTCCCCTGCATATTTGTGACTGCAACGGGGTGGCGTGACGCCCCGGCAGTGTCAAACCGCCGGGGCGCTATCTGTCAGCTCAATAGTCGCCGGGTTCGGAATGGAACTCGTGCCAGACGCCGTTGAGGATGCCAAAGCCGACGGCCAGGCCGACGCCCAATATCCAGGCAAAATACCACATAGGTCGGATCCTTAGTAAAAGTCGGGGTTGAGGCGGATTTCCCGCTCGGTCACCCGGCCGAACATCACCTTGTAGGCCCAGGCCGTGTAAGCCAGCACGATGGGCAGGAAGATGACGGTGCAGATCAGCATGGTGAACAAGGTGCCGTGGCTGGACGAGGCATTCCATGCGGTCAGGCTGGAACCCGGATCGATCGAGCTGGGCAGGATGAAGGGGAACATCGACAGGCCGACGGTGCTGATGATGCCGACATTGGCGATCGACGATCCGGCGAAGACGAGGCTGTCGCGCCGGCCACGAATGCCCAGCAATGCCAGGACCGGCCCCGCAAAGCCCAGGATCGGCGCAAGCAGCATCCAGGGATGCGCCGCATAATTGTCGAGCCAGGCGCCCGCCGCCGCGACCGCGCCACCCAGATGCGGGTTGGACGGGCCGTTGGGATCGATCACGCCGTCGACGCGATAACCCATGCCGCTCCAGGCGACGAACAGCCCGCCGATGGCGAACAGCAGGATCGACAGGATCGCCGCGCCCTGGCCATAGAGGCGCACGCGCTGCAGCACCGGCCCCTGCGTCTTGAGGCTGAGCCAGCCGGCGCCGTGCAGCACCAGCATCGCGACCGACAGCAGGCCGGTCAGCAGGGTGAAGGGCGTGAACAGGCCCAGCAGCGATCCTTCATAGAACATACGCAGGTCGCCATCGAGGCGGAACGGCGCGCCGACCAGCACATTGCCGACCGCGACGCCGAAGACGAGGGCGGGCACTAGGCCGCCGACGAACAGCGCCCAGTCCCAGCCGGCCCGCCAGCGGGCGTCCGGCCTCTTCGAGCGATATTTGAAGCCGACGGGCCGCAGGATCAGCGCCGACAGCACCAGGAACATGGCGAGATAGAAGCCGGAAAAGCTGACGGCATAGACGAAGGGCCAGGCGGCAAAGATGGCGCCGCCGCCCAGGATGAACCAGACCTGGTTCCCTTCCCAGGTGGCGCCGACGCTGTTGATGATCATGCGCCGTTCCTCGTCGGTCCGGCCGGCAAAGGGCAGCAAGGCCGCCGATCCCAGGTCGAAGCCGTCGGTAAGGGCGAAGCCGATCAGCAGCACGCCCAGCAGCAGCCACCAGATGACGCGCAGCGTTTCATAATCGAGCGGAATGGTCATTGTCCTAACTCCGGTTGGCGGGCGTCATTCGGCGGGCACGGCGCGGAAATCGGGCGCCGGCTCAGCGGGGCTGTCAGGCCGCCAGGGGACATAGCGTTCCGGCCCCTTGGCGATGGTGGCGAGCATCAGCTTCACCTCGATCACCGCCAGGATACCGTAAAGCAGGGTGAAGCCGATGATGGTGGTCCACAATTGTGGCACCGTCAGGCTGGAGGCGGCGAGGAAGGTCGGCAGCACGCCGTCCACCGCCCAGGGCTGGCGCCCGATTTCCGCCACGGCCCAACCGACCTCGATCGCGATCCAGGGCATCGGCATCATGAACAGGGCCAGTTTCAGGAACCAGCGCGCATCGAACCGCCGCATCGACGAGAAGGCAAAGGCGGTCGCGAAGAAGGCGATGAAGGCAAAGCCCAGCCCCGCCATGATGCGGAACATCCAGAAGATCGCCGGCACATTGGGCACGGTGCTCCAGGCCGCCTTCTCGATCGTCGCGGCATCAGCCTGGCGCGGATCGGCGATGAAGCGCTTCAGCAGCAGGGCATAGCCCAGATCCGCCTTGTTGCGCTCGAACGCCTCGCGCGCGACCAGATCATTGCGATCGACCTTCAGCGTCTCGACCGCATCATAGGCGATGATGCCGGCGGCGATCCGCACCTTGGCGGTGTCGACCAGCTGGTTGATGCCGGTGACTTCGCCGGTCAGGCTGCGGGTGGAGATGAGGCCCAGCACATAAGGCACCTTGATCTCATGCGTGGTTTCGCGCCCGCTGTTGGACGGCAGGCCGAACAGGGTCAGGCCGGCCGGTGCAGGCTCGGTCTGCCACATGCCCTCGATCGCGGCGAGCTTCATCTTCTGGTTCTCGGTCAGCGCATAACCGCTTTCGTCACCCAGCACGACGACCGACAACGACGCGGCAAGGCCGAAGGCGGCGGCGACGGTGAAGGAGCGCTTGGCAATGGCGATATGCTTGCCCTTGAGCAGATAATAAGCCGACACGCCCAGCACGAAGACGCTGGCGCAGACATAGCCGGCGCTGACGGTGTGGACGAACTTCGCCTGGGCGACCGGGTTGAAGATCACCGCCATGAAGTCGGTCACTTCCATCCGCATCGTCTGCGGGTTGAAGGTCGAGCCCGTGGGATGCTGCATCCAGCCATTGGCGACCAGGATCCACAGCGCCGACAGGTTCGACCCCAGCGCCACCATGAAGGTGGTGAGCAGATGGCCGCGCTTCGACAGGCGATCCCAACCAAAGAACATGAGGCCGACGAAGGTCGCCTCCAGGAAGAAGGCCATCAGGCCCTCGATCGCAAGCGGCGCGCCGAAGATGTCGCCGACATAGTGCGAATAATAGGCCCAGTTGGTGCCGAATTCGAACTCCATGGTGAGGCCGGTGGCCACGCCAAGGACGAAGTTGATCCCGAACAGCTTGCCCCAGAAGCGGGTGATATCCCGCCAGATCGGGCGGTCCGTCATGACATAGACGCTTTCCATGATGACGAGCATGAAGGAAAGGCCCAGCGTCAGGGGCACGAACAGGAAATGGTATAAAGCTGTGAGAGCGAATTGCAGCCTGGATAATTCAACGACGGCCATGCTTATCATCGCGACCTCCTTTCTTCCCTGAACCAAGTTGGCTGGCGAAATATGGACGTGACGGCGCTACATCATTGAGACAGATCAAATTATATTCTGCCGCCAAACCTAAATGAATGGGACACAAGGTCTAGCTAGGGAAAACCGCAGGCATGGGTTGGGTCATCGACATCATCGGCGCCGCTCTTTTCGCGGCGGGACTGGCGCAGGGCGTCAGTGCGCTGGCCGATGGTGCCGCGATCGGCTGGCTGTCGCCGCTGCTGCTCTTGGCCGGCGGGCTGGTGCGTGCGGTCGGGCTGATGCTGGCCCATGCCCAGGCGATTCGGTCAGCGCAGCACATCGTCGCCGCGCGGCGATCGACGTTGCTGCCCCGGCTGCTCGGCGGACGGCTGGCCCAACCGTTGCTGGCGGGCGAGAATGCGACGCTGGCGATCGACCATCTCGCCGCGATCGAGGCGCATGGCGCGCGCTTCCTACCGATCCGCAAGGCGGCGGTGCTGGGGCCGCTGCTGGTCGCGGCGATCGTCGCGACCGCAAGCTGGATTTGCGCCGCGATCATGCTGGCGACCTTGATCCCTTTCGCTTTCGGCATGGTGCTGGCGGGCACGGCCGCGCGGGCGGCGGCGGAGCGGCAACTGGCGGCCTTGGCCGAATTGTCGGGCCTGTTCGTCGACCGACTGCGCGCGCTGCCGCTGATCCGTCACCATGGCGCGCAGGCACGGATCAGCCGGCAGGTGGCGGGCGCCGCGCAGGAGGTGGCGACCCGCACCGGCGCGGTGCTGCGCGTCGCCTTCCTGTCGGGCGCCGTGCTGGAATTTTTCGCGGCGCTCTCGGTGGCGCTGGTCGCGGTCTATTGCGGTTTTGCGCTGCTTGGCCTGCTGCCCTTTCCCGCTCCCGAAGCGCTCGACCTGCGCGCCGCGCTGTTCGCGCTGGCGCTGGCGCCGGAATTCTATCTGCCGATGCGCCGCCTGGCCGCGGCCTATCATGACAAGCAGATGGGCGAAGCGGCGGACAAGGCGATCGCCGCCGCCCTGCCGGACGTGAACACCACGCCGCATCCTGCCAGCCCCCCGTTCGATGGCCTTCATCTCAAAGATTTGCGGATCGGCATTGGCTCGGGGATCGGCCCGGTCAGCCTGACGCTCAAGCCGCATGACCTGATCGCCCTCACCGGCCCGACCGGCAGCGGCAAGACCAGCATGCTCGCCGCGATCGCCGGACAGATTAATCCGGCCTCGGGCGAACTGACTCCGGTCGATCCCGCCCGCATCGCCTGGGCGGCCCAGCGGCCGCTGCTACTGCCCGGCAGCCTGGCCGACAATATCGCCCTCGCCCGCCCCGATGCAGACCGAGCGGAGATCGCACAGGTCGCCGCGCGTGTCGGCTTGACGCCCATGCTGGCCGCGCGGCCCGAAGGGCTGGACCTTGCCATCGATCATCAGGGGGCGGGCCTGTCGGGCGGCGAACGGCGGCGTATCGGCCTTGCCCGTGCGATCCTGTCGGAGCGGCCGGTCCTGCTGTGCGACGAACCCACCGCCGATCTGGATGCGGAGAGCGCCGCCGACATCATCGCCCTGCTGGTCGCCTTGTCGGCCGAGCGGGCGATCCTGGTCGCCACCCACGATCATCGCCTGACCGCCGCCGCGCGGATGGAGGTGATGCTGTGAACCCGATCCGGATCGCGCTCGACAAGGCGGCGGACTCCGCCATGCTGCTGCGCCGGGCGACGCTTTGCGCCGTCATCGCGGCGCTCGCCGGCATCGCCCTGCTGGCGCTGGCCGGCTGGTTCCTGACCGCCGCCGCCATGGCCGGTGCGGCCGGCACGGTCGCCGTGCAGGCGTTCAATTATCTGGTGCCCAGCGCCGCGATCCGGTTGCTCGCCATATTGCGGACCGTCTCGCGCTATGGCGAGCGGCTCTGGTCGCACCGCGCCGCGCTCGAAGCCATGGGCGGCCTGCGCGCCAGCCTGTTCGCGCGCCTTGCCGCGCAGGACAGCCGCACCGCCCTGCCCTTGTCCAGCGGCGACGCCGCCGCGCGGCTGACCGGGGACATTGACGCGCTGGAGGATCTGGTGGTGCGTCGTCCCAGCCGGATCGCCGGATTGATGGCGGCGCTGGCCGGCGTGATGCTGGCGGCGAGCGGCGGCTGGCTGTCGGCCCTGCTGCTGGCGGTGATGCTCGCCGCCCTGCCGCTCTTGCTGCGCAGCCTTGCCCGGCGCCTGACCGAAGGCCCCGCGCAGCAGGCCGCCGACGCGCTCGGCGCGCTGCGCGCCCGCTATGTCGAACTGGCCAGCGCCCGCGCGGAAATCGCGGCCTATGGGTTGGGAGATCGCGTGATGGCCGAATTGGCACCGCTTACGCGCCAGCTCGATCAGGCCCGCGCCCGCCTGTTCATCGGCGAAGGCGTGCAGGCCGCCCTGCTCGCGGCCTATAGCGCGCTGGCGGTCATGCTGGTGCTGCTCGGCGCCAATGCCCCCGCGCCGCAGGTCGCGCTCGCCTTGCTGGCCAGCGCCGGCGCGGTGGAGGCGATGGCCGGGCTGTCACGCACCGCCTTCCGCCAGGCCAGCGTCGATGCCGGCCTTGCCCGGCTGGCCGCGATCGATGCGCTGCCGCTGGACGATATGCCCCCACCTTCTTCAACGACAGCCCAAGCCATCCGATTGGGCGCCGTCGAATTGCGCCCCGGTGCGCGGGTCGCCGTCACCGGCCGCTCCGGTTCGGGCAAGAGCCTGCTTGCGGAGGGGCTGGCCGGGCTGCGTCCGGTCACGGCCGATGTCGCGCTTGGCGGCCATCCGCTGGCAGCCTGCTGCGGAACGGCGCTGCGTGACCAGTTCGCCCTCTCGCCCCAGGATGCGCCGATGCTGGCCGGCAGCATCGCCGACAATCTACGCCTCGCCCGGCCCGGCATCAATGAGGCCGATATGGCGGATGCGCTGCATGTCGCCTGCCTCGACCAGCGCATCGCCAGCCTGCCCGGCGGCATCGACTATCGACTGGGCGAAGCCGGCGGTACGTTGTCGGGCGGCGAGCGCAAGCGGCTGTCGCTGGCACGCGCGCTGCTGACCGGCCGTCCCTGGCTGTTGCTGGATGAGCCGACCGAGGGGCTGGACGCCGCGACCGAGGCGCTGCTGATCAGCCGTCTGCGCATCTGGCTCGACCGGACCGGCACTGGCCTGATCCTGATTTCGCACCGCCCGGCGCCACTCACGCTGACCGACCGACAGGTGCCGGTGTCGGCCATCGCCCCCCAGCCGGGCCAGGGTCTACCCGGAGTGGCAAGCGCGGCGTGAGGATGATAGGCTTTGTCTTGCAAGCGCTTAGCCACCGCCCGACACTAGAGGGAGATGTTCGTGCCGCCAACCATCCTCATCGCCACCGATCTGACCGCCCGCAGCGACCGGGCCTTTGACCGGGCCGTCGAACTGGCGACCGACTTGGGCGGCACGCTACTCGTCGCCCATGCACTGGACAAGGGCGATGCCGCCCAGGTCGCTCGCGCCTCCGATCGTGCCAAACGGGTCATCGCGAAGCTGACCGAGGGCGTCGCCGCGCCGGTCGAACCGGTGCTGATCCAGGGTCGTGCGCCCGAAACCATCGCGGAACTGGGCAAGGAGCGGGGCAGCGCGGTGATCGTCGTCGGCCCGGCCCGCCACGATCATGTCAGCGACTTCATCCTGGGCACGGCGGTCGACTATCTGGTCCGGCGTTCGCCCGTGCCGGTGCTGGTGGTCAAGGAACGCCCACGCCATCCCTATCGGCGCATCCTGATCGCGACCGACTTTTCCGACTGTTCGCTCCACGCCGTGCAGATGACGGCCATGCTGTTTCCCAAGGCGCGGCTCGATCTGGTTCATGTCTATGATGGCGGCTTCCCGTCCCGCCTCGATCCCGACCAGACCTTGGCCTTCGCCCGGTCGGAAGCGGAACGGGAAAGCGCCGAATTTGCCGCACGTCCGGAACTGGCAGGCCATGCCCGCCCCTTCCAGGTCGAACTGATCGAGGGTCGCGCCGGCGAGGTACTGCCGACCCTGATCGCACAGCGCGATGTCGACCTGCTGGTGCTCGGCGCCCATGGTCGCAGCGGCTTTGTCCATGCGCTGATCGGCAGCCGCGCCTCCGAATTGCTCGAAGGCGCGCCCTGCGATGTGTTGATGGTTCGGAGTTAGAAAGCGTCGATCTCCAACGCCATGATCGACGCTTCACCGGCGGCGATCGTGGCGGCCAGGCCCTGCGCCTGCGGCAGGACACGCAGCGCGAAATAGTCGGCCAGCTTCAGCTTCGCCTGATGCAGCGGGCTGTCGCCCTGCACGGCGGCCTGCGCCATCCGGGTCCACATCCAGCCCATCGACACCAGCGCGAACAGGCGCAGATAATCGACCGCCGCCGCCCCGGCTGCATCCGTGTCCGCGCCCTGCAGGG
>Ga0075368_10000684_pt1 | contig 10294 bp, 7 predicted proteins | sample EndMethybrTD3033_FD_71518 | JGI IMG/M metagenome (GOLD analysis project Ga0075368, IMG submission 71518) | Populus endosphere microbial communities from Tennessee, USA - Endosphere MetaG P. TD hybrid TD303-3 | ecosystem: Host-associated > Plants > Roots > Endosphere | place: USA: Tennessee... | reverse complement strand
GCTTGATCGTGGTGCCGTGGCCTTCCTCGCTGTAGATCTTGATGTGGCCGCCGGACTGCTTGACGAAGCCGTAGACCATGGAGAGACCGAGCCCGGATCCCTTGCCGACCTCCTTGGTGGTGAAGAAGGGCTCGAACGCCTTCTCCTGGACGTCCTGCGGCATGCCGGTGCCGCTGTCGCTGACCGCGAGCATCACGTAGGGGCCGGACACCACGTCCGCATTGGCCTGCGCATAGGCTTCGTCGAGCACGACGCGGTGGGTCTCCAGCAGCAGCTTGCCGCCGTTCGGCATGGCGTCGCGGGCGTTGATCGCCATGTTGAGCACGGCATTGGTGAGCCGGGACGGATCGATGTGCGCGGTCATCGGCCCCTGTTCCAGCACGGTCTCGATCTGGATCTGCTCGCCGAGGGTGGGGCGCAGGAGCTTTGCGATGTCTGATATCGCGGCGTTGATCTCGACGTTGCGCGGCTGGAGCGGCTGCCGGCGTGCGAAGGCGAGCAGGTGCTGGATCAGCTCGGCGCAGCGCTCGGCGGCATCGTCGATCAGGCGCGCCACGCGCTGGAGCGCGGGCTGCTCCTTCAGGCTCGCCACCAGCGTCTCGGTATTGCCCGAGATCACCGTCAGCATGTTGTTGAAGTCGTGCGCGACGCCGCCGGTCAGCTTGCCGATCGCATCCAGCTTCTGCGACTGTTGCAATTGCCGCTCGGTCTCGCGCGAGGTGGTCGCATCGTGATAGACCAGCACGGCGCCCGAGATGTCGCCTTGTCCGTCCCGCATCGGACGGCCGCTGATCATGAGGTGGCGAACCTGATTGCCGCTGTGCGGGCGGACGATCATTTCCAGGTCTTCGAACTCCTCGCCGCGCAGCACGCGCACCGAAGGCAGCTCCTCGGCCTTCATCGGCATGGCGCCGTCGCCATGAAAGACGTCCGACAGCGACCGCAGACTGCTCAGGTTCATGCCGGCGCGGTGCAGCAGCATGCGCTCCGCGGCCGGATTGGACAGCAGAACGTTGCTGTCGACGTCGATGACCAGCACCGCCTCCGCCATGCTGCGAAAGGTGCTCTGGAGCACGTTGACGGACAGGCGGAGCTCGTCATGCGCGGTGACCAGATGTTCGGTGCGTTCGGCCACCGCCGCCTCGAGTTGCTCCTTGGCGGCCGTGGTCTCCAAAAGCGTGCTCTTGAGCGCGCCCTCGGTGCGCCGGCTCTCGCGCATCACCATCACGACCAGCAGCAGGATCACGAGCGCGCCGGCGACATCGATGCCGAGCAGCACGATGCCGGTGCGGCGCGAATCCTGGGAGCGCGCGGCGAGCAATCGTTCTTCCTCTGCGCTCAGACGGTCGAGATTGCCCATCACGGTGTCCATCAGGCCGCGGCCCTCCGCCTTGCCCTGGAGCGCGGCAATGCCGGCCTGGTCGCTCTCGGCGCGCAGGCGCATCGCCTCGGCGGCGATCTCGACCCGGCGCAGCGCCAGCGGCTCGGTGCCCTCCAGCAGCGCGACCTGATCGGGGTAGTCGCGCACGCCGCGCTTGAGGTCGGCGAGTGCCGGCGCGATCTGGGCATGCACCGCCTGGAATTCGTCGCTGAAGGCCGGGCTGCGATAGATCTCGTAGCCGCGCGCGGCGCTCTCTGCCCGGCGCAACAGGACGCGCAGATCGGAGATCTTCTTCTGGACCTGGACGGCATGGCTGACCCACGCCGTGTCGGACCGCGACTTGACGTCGAGGCCGATCGAGGCGGCGGTGATGATCAGGAGGATTGCAAGTCCAGCACCGAGAATGACGCGCTGCGTTGGGATCAAGGGGCTTCTTTCTTGTCCTTCGGCTGTGCGCTCTCGCCCGCGAGGCATTCCCGGATTGTCGTCAGCAGCGCTTCCGGCGTGAACGGCTTGCGCAGGCAACGCGTTGCGCCGAGCTCCAGCGCCATGCGGAGGAAATCGGGAGAGGGCGAGGCCGACGATGCAAAGGCGTAACCGGACATCGCGATCAGCGGGATCGCCGGCGCGCGTTCGTGAAAGATGCGGATGGATTCAAAGCCGCGCATATGCGGCATGAAGATGTCGACCAGCATCACATGATAGGTCTGCGCTTCCAGCGCAGCCAGTCCCGTTTCACCGCCGTCAGCCAGCGTTACGTCGAAGCCCTGACGTTGGAGAAGGACCTCGATGGTCGCGCCGACCATCGGATCGTCATCTACCACGAGAATACGCGGCATGACCTTTCCCAGTAGATCGAAGTCCCCGCATTGGTGATATCCGCGAATCGTGGGTCGGGTCAATTTTGGATTGGATCAGGGTAGATATGCACGGTGCGGTGAATAAAGGTCCCTTTGCATCGACTTGTACATAATCTCGCAAGGACGGAAGCGGCTGCACGCGAAACTGGTGAAAGCGGAGCACACGCGAAAACGGCGCCGCATCGCTGCGACGCCGTTTCCTTCAAGCATTGTCGATGTTGTTACGGGCAGGGATGACGCAGGCCGTCGTAGCCGAGATAGGTGCCCGACGCCGGGTCGTAGGAGCGGTAGCGCTGCGCACAGTAGCCTGCGGAATCGCCGCCGCTGTCGGGAACCACCGCCACTGACGGCTCGTCGTAGTAGCTGTCGTCGCCATAGTAGTAGGGATCGTTGTAATACCCGCCGCCATAATAGGCGTATGAGCCGAGGCCGCCGATCGCAGCACCTGCCGCGAAACCGGGCCAGAACCCGCCGCGATGGTGATGACGCCAGCCGCCGTTCCAATTGCCGCCACCGCCCTGCCAGTTGCTGCCGGCGGCTGCGAAGCTGCGGCCGCCGCCACCGACAACCGACGGTGCGGTGCCGATGCTGGGACGCACGGCTGCGCCAGCCGCAAAGCTGGGACGCACCGCTGCGCCAGCCGCGAAATTGCCGCCGCCACCGCCGATCCGCGGACCGGCGCTGAAGCTGCCACCGCCCATTCGGGCGGCGCCGCCACCGCCAATGTGGGCACCGCCGCCTCCGCCGATATGGGGGCCACCGCCACCGCCACGGCCGCCATGGCCCTGCGCGAAGCTCGGTGTCGCCAACGGAAGGACCAGCGCCAATGCTGCCGCCGCGCTCAAGACTCTCAGACTGCTCATGGTCAAACTCCTTTTCCAGGGAGCAAACCCCTTCAAAGGGGGGAGGTTCCTGGATCACGCGGGTGTGCGCGTGAAGGGAGCGTCTCACCGGGCCGCTGTACCCGGCATGAACGGATCGCGCCCGATTTGCGGCGGGTCACGGATTTGCGCGTGGCAAGGCCGCACCTGCCGAACTGGACATTTCGCCGTCCGGATGGCATCAGGACCCGACGAAGCAGGGCCCTTGCCGCATGAAACAGTTCTTCCTCAAGTTCTTCACCTGGTGGAGTGGCCAGACGTTTGGCACCCAACTCTGGACCAAGCGCTACGGCGAGCTGGTCGGCCAGGACGAGCAGGGCAATCTCTATTATCGCACGCGCGGCGGGGCGATCGATCCGACGCTCGGCTTCGAGCGGCGCTGGGTGATCTATAACGGCTATGCGGAAGCGAGCCGGATCCCGCCGTCCTGGCACGGCTGGATCCATCACGTCGTCGACGTGCCGCCGACGCAGGAGAACTACCAGCCGCGCGAGTGGGAAAAGCCGCACCAGCCGAATCTCACGGGCACCGCCAACGCCTACCGCCCCTCGGGCTCGACGCTCGCCAGCGGCAAGCGGCCGAAGGCGACCGGCGACTATCAGCCCTGGACCCCCGGCTAGGCTTCCAGCCTCCGCCGAATCGTCATCGTCGGATTGGATGCAGGCGCATCCGACGCATCCCGCTGTGGACAACGGGAACAGCGGGGACGCCGGCTGCGTGGGCATTGTGTTCGCGCCGGCGATGCGGCTCAATGGTCCCATCTTACGGAGATGGGAGACCATCGCGTTCGGTTCGGGCAACAGTTCGCGACTGTCCCGAAATGCAGCGGCCGCCGACCAGGACTCGATCGGGAGATAGGCCCCCGGTCTGGAAGGTCCGAAATCGCCCGATGAAATGTGCTGCCGCCGTAAGACAGGAAAGGCCGCTTGGGAAACCGAGCGGCCTTTTTCTGTCGTGGGTTGTGTGAGCTTTCTTCGTGTCCCGGACGCGCTGCAACGCTCCTAGGCGTTGCGGCGCAGAGCCGGGACCCAGTTACTTGCCAAGCTTGAGCTGCTGGGCCCCGGCTCTGCAGCGCACCGCTGAAGAAGCGCTGCGCTGCGTCCGGGGCACGAGATCAACCCGCCCTACATCACCCGTCCTGCCGCGCGCTTGACCGCCTCGAGGCGGCGCGCCTGATTTGCTGCCCCGCGCTCTCTCAGCAAGGCCAGCACTTCGGCTGGCGCGGTGTCGGGCGACCCGGACGTGAACGGCGGGGCGGGGTTGTATTCGATCTGGAGCTGGATCGCTTCCGCCGTGGTGCGGTTGACCAGGATCGACACCAGCGTCAGCGCGAAGTCGATCCCGGCGGTGACGCCGCCGCCGGTGACGCGGTTGCGGTCGATGCAGACACGCGTCTTGGTCGGCGTTGCGCCGAACTGGCCGAGCATCTCCATCGCGCTCCAATGGGTGGCGGCGCGGTAGCCCTTCAACAGGCCGGCTGCACCAAGCGCCAGCGCCCCGGTGCAGACCGAGGTGACGTACTTGGCGCCTTCGGCTTGCTTGCGCAGGAAATCCAGCACCTCCTCGTCATTGAGCAGATCATTGGTGCCGCCGCCGCCGGGCACGCAGATCACGTCGAGCTGCGGGCAGTCGGCGAATGTCGTGGTCGGCGTCAATGTCAGCACGGAATCGCTCGGCACCGGCTCGATCCGCTTCCAGATCAAATGCAGCCTGGCGCCGGGAACTGCGGAGAACACCTGCAAGGGGCCGGTGAAGTCGAGCTGGGTGACGCGCGGAAACACCAGAAGTCCGATCTGGAGCGGGGACGACATCGGAAGATCCTCCAATCATGGGCTTGACGCAGGCAAACTGGCATGATGCCCTTCTGTCCAAAATGGCGTAATTCCCTCTATTTCGGACATAACCATGATCGGCATCCTGATCTTCCCGGATTTTCAGTTGCTCGATGCGGCGGGCCCGATCTCGGTGTTCGAGGTCGCAGCACGCTGCGCCGGCAAGCCGCTCGCGCTGCGGGTGCTGGCGGTGAATGCGGGGCCGGTGCGCAGCTCGTCCGGCGTCGAAATGGTGGCGCGCGATTTCAAGTCGGCGAACGCCATCACGACGCTCGTCATCGCGGGCGGCGCGGGGGTGGCGGATGCCGCGCGCTGCGAGGTGACGCGCGCCTTCGTGCAGCGGCTGGCGCGGCGCGGCGTTCGGGTCGCCAGCGTCTGCTCGGGCGCCTATGTGCTGGCCGAAGCCGGCCTGCTCGACGGTCGCCGCGCCACCACGCATTGGGGCCGCACGCGCGATTTCGTCGCGCGCTATCCCAAGGTGAAGTTCGAGCCCGACCAGATTTTTACCCGCGACGACAATGTGTGGACGTCGGCGGGGATCACGGCGGGTATTGACCTTGCACTGGCGATGGTCACGGAGGACCATGGCGAGGAGATCGCGCAGGCGGCCGCGCGCCAGCTCGTGCTCTATCATCGCCGCAGCGGCGGCCAGTCGCAATTCTCATCGCTGCTGGAGTTGAAGGCGCCGAACGGCCGGTTCGGTGCGCTCTTGTCCTGGGCCCGCGAAAATCTCGATGCGCCGCTTACGGTCGAGGAGCTCGCCGATCGCGCCGGCATGAGCGCGCGGCACTTCGCCCGTGCCTTTGCCGCCGAGACCGGCACGACGCCGTCGAAAGCGATCGAGCGCTTACGGATCGAGGTCGCGCGTGAGCGCGTGCAGTCCTCGCGCGAGGCGATCGAGCTCGTCGCGGAGGCGACCGGATTCCGCGACCCCGAGCGGATGCGGCGCGCCTTCATTCGCGCCTTCGGCCAGCCGCCCCAGGCACTGCGGCGCGCGGCGCGGGCCGGGTAGGTGGTGCGCTCGTAAATGTGCCGCGCGCGTGCGTGATCGCGAGGTCTGCGTTGCCACGAAAGCGGACGTCGACAATGCGCAAAGCGAATGTCCGCCTTCAGATGGGCAGGAGCACGATTTCCGAATATAGCCTGTCGAGCTCGTCGTCGGCGATCAGCGGGGAACGGAAACACGTGATCATCGGGAGCATCATGCCTCGTGGTGGGACCGGAAAGATTCGCGCCTCCGCGACGAGCGCCGCCGTTCGCTGCCGGCGCAAGATCGCCAGCTTGACGCGCTCGAGATGCCGCAACAGCAGAGCCGGTGCACTACAATGCAGAATGTCCGAATATGGGATTCTGAGCGGCTGAAACCGTGCCAGTCGTCCCAATCGACTTGCTGCAAGACGATGATCGCGGCGCTTCACCACGAGATAGGCGTAATCAGGCCCGTCGACGACGATGAGCTGCAGGCAATCATACGCCGCGTGATCGTCGAAGATTTGCCTTTGGTGGCTGGTCAGTCTCTCGCGGACCACGGCCGGATCGAAGCTGATCACCGGCCGGGTCGAGCCGAACAAGGTCTCGGCCTGAAGCAATGGCGGCATGGCGATGCGCTGCGAGTCCAGCGGTTTGAAACGCTGTGCGATAAGGGCGGCCCAAGACGACGGCTGCGGAGTGAAGCACGTATATGTGGCGTTGGCGTCATCCAGCATTGAGGCGAGCAGCGCCATACCCCAGCCGCGGTACTGCGCGCGTACAACCCAAGAGGACAGATTGCAGACGAGGACTGCCTCCTCGTTCACCTGCCGCCGGGCAGCAACTGCCCCGATGAATCCAACCAAGGCGTTGCCGTCGAGAAGTATGAAGCCGCGGGTGTGATCCGACCAGCCGTGATCGAACAGACGGCGCCATCTCGTCGCATCGATGCCCGCCTCGCGAAACGATTCCTCAAGAAAGCGGCAGACCGGTTCCACGTCCTCCGGACCGAGGGCACGGACGTGCAGGCCCGCCCGGCCAAGCTGCTGGGCCGTCATTGCCTCCGCGCCGGAGAGGACCGCGATCAGGCCTTCGATCGACGGCGCCCGCAGAAAGGCCGAAAGGGGCATCGGATGCCCGGCATAGCTCTCGATCTCCAGGAGCAGGCTGACTACGGCCAGCGAGTCTGCGCCGCAGTCCAGAAGATTATCGGACCAGCCGATGGGAGCCACGTCCAGCACGCGCTCGCAGATCGCCTGCAGGTCTTTCCGCAGCTGGTCAACGTCTGGGAGCACTCCACAGACCGGGGTCGGCTCCCGAGGCGCACTGGCGGTCGGAGGCGCTCGCAGAACCGGATGGTTGGCAATGGCCTCAAGGCATTCGGCATTCTGCAGGGCGTCGCGATTCCGTACAGGGCGGCCGTTCACCGCATCCCGCGCTGCGATTTCGGACCGCTTGCCGTTAAAGGTGACAGGAAGCGCGTCGACCTGTGCGATACGCGCCGGCACGAAGGCCGGCGAGCCGCAGTGTGCAAGCTCGGAGCGGATATGCTTGGCGAGAGCGCTGTCGAGCACCACGCCTTCGCGCAACACGAGCAACAAAACCATGCGTGTGCCGCCTGGCTCGTCCGCTTGTTGCTCGACCGCCATCGCCTCAACGATCTCCTCGACGTCATCGAGGATGCGGTAGATCTCCGCGGTCCCTATGCGGATGCCGCGCACGTTGAGGACTCCGTCTGAACGACCATGCAAGCGCCAGCCCCCATGAGGCGTGGCCTCGATCAGATCGCCATGCGTCCAAAAGCCGGGGTTCTGAGCAAAGTAGGCGGCGTGGAAGCGGGTACCGTCCGCATCGCCATGAAAGCCGAGGGGCCGCGAGGGAAAAGGGTTGGCGCAGACCAGTTCGCCTATCACCGCCTGCGGATCGTCAGGCGGCGGCAGCGAGCGGACATCGAGGCCGAGGCTGCGGCACTGTGCCTCGCCTGGATGGACCGGCAGATTCGGACTGCCAAGGACGAAGCAGCCGATGATATCAGTGCCGCCTGAGATCGTCTGCAGCGGCATCGACGACTTCACTTCGCTGCTGACCCAGTCGTACTGCCGGGGATAGAGGATCGAGCCGGTCGAGAGCATGGTGCGCAGGGCGGAAAGGTCGAACACCCGCCCGGGGGAGAAATCCTTCTCCGCGCAGAAATGCAGATAGGCGGGATTGGTGCCAAACACGGTGACGCGTTCCTCGGCAACAATCCGCCAGAACGTGTCCGCCGCTGCGAGCGGCCCGTCGTAGAGGACAATCTCGACGCCGGACGCCAGTGCCGAGAGCTGCCAGTTCCACATCATCCAACCGCAGGAGGTTTGGAAGAACAGCCTGTCGCCGTGCCTGAGATCACAGTGCAACCGGTGCTCCTTCACATGCTCCAGTAAGGTGCCGCCGGCGCCGTGCTGGATGCATTTCGGCGGGCCCGTGGTGCCCGAAGAGAACATCGTGAACAGCAGATGGTTGAATGGGTGACGGGGCCAGGCTGGCCCAATCTCGCCGCCATCATTATCACCGAGCAGATCGGCAAGCCTGTGCAGAGGTGGCGTCCTCTCGTCGGCGTCCAGCGAGCCATCGTCCAGCGCAATGATCGCCGCGAGGCTCGGCAGGCCGGCCGCCGTTTCGAGGACGCGCTCGGCGACGGGGATTCCCGCATCCCATCGCTCCGCTCGAAGGCAGCCGAAGAGCACCACGGGCTCGAGAGGGGCGAACCGCGCCAGGATAGCGGGCACGCCCATGTCCGGCGCGCAGCTGGCAAAAGTCGCGCCAATGGCGGCGGTCGCCAGACAGGCAATGACCGCCGCGGCATTGTTGCGTGCGATAGCCACGACGTGGTCACCTGGGCGCACGCCGAGCCGCTGCAACGACCTCGCCAATCGACCAACCGCGCCGCGCAACGCGCCACGCGTGAACCGGTCGCGGCTGCCGTCAGCGTGGCAGGCTGTCAGGACCGGCTGGCCGGGACTGCCGGCGAGGAGGCACTCGGCGTAGTTGAGACGAAGATCCGGGAAGAAGCGCGCGGTCTCGCAGGCATCGCCGACGCAGACGGGCTCGGCTGCACCGTCCCGCGGCACGTCGGACCACTCAAGGAAGAGACGCCAGAAGCTGTGGAAATCCTCCACCGAGAAGCGGTCCATCGCAGCGTGATCGCGCAGCTGCTGCCCCGTTCGGGCCTCACACCATTGGCCGAAAGCAGTGAGCTGAGAATGTGCGATGCCATGTGCGTCGGGACGGAACACGACTCCTCCAAACCCGCCTTTAGGTGGCACGCGACGACCAGGCCGCAAGCAACGTTAGATAGCGTTCGGATCGCTCGGGGAGAATCATCCTCCGGGGTTATGTGGCGGATTGGCGCAAGTTTTCGGGAGTACCCCGCTTGAGCACCGGCGAGCGTAAGCCGCCTCCTACGATTTGATGGTCCTCGCCGGCAGCGCCCCTTCGGCCCGCCGCCGCAGGCGCTGCGACGCGCGGCGCGGGCAGGGTAGGACGCGGCGAGGTCCGCGTTAGCCACACAAGCGGACGTCGACGATGCATGAGCCGATGTCCGCCGCGGGCCAAACCCGCAAGTCATCGCATCAACTATTCGATCGGCGCGCCGCGACAATCGCGTACAGTAGTTTCGCGGTGCTGTACCCAATGTCTTCCCGCGTCAAACCCATGCGCAGGATCACCAATTTACGCGAGGGGATGATCGCGATCACTTGGCGGAGGTGCCCTTGCAACATGAATGTGTCGGCCGGGAGGGTGAATCCCTGGCCCGGCCCTAACCAAAGCTGTCCGCGACCGTAGACCGGACCATGTCCCTTGTCGGATGCCGGCACGGGGGAGCGCATGTAGTCGACGAAGCCCATCGGCAAAAGCTGTTCGCCGTTCCACTCTCCGTTCAGGCGCAGGAATTCGCCGAAGCGCGCCCAATCATGCGCATTGGCGAAGAGAAAGCCTTCGCCAAGGAATGTGCCTGAAGGGTCGGATTCGAGAACGGCGCTGGTCATGCCCAACGGCTTGAACAATCGCTGCTGCGGATAAGCGCGCGCGTCCGCTCCAACCGCGTTCTGCCAGAGCCGCGCCAGCAGGACAGACGAACCGCCGGAATAGTTGAACTTCGTTCCGGGCGGAGCGACAAGGGGGCGGTCTCTCGCGAATGCCGCCGCATCCTTTGCGAGATTCTCCAATCCGTCGGGATCGGGAGAATCGCCATCTTCACTCCATTTCAAACCGCTTGTCATGGCCATCAAATCGGCCACCGAAATGTCCGCGCGCGCGTCGCCAGCCCATTGCGGAAATAGATTTTTCTGATCGAGCGAAAGCTTTCCGTCCTTGATCGCCATGCCGGCC
>Ga0075368_10000682_pt1 | contig 10310 bp, 11 predicted proteins | sample EndMethybrTD3033_FD_71518 | JGI IMG/M metagenome (GOLD analysis project Ga0075368, IMG submission 71518) | Populus endosphere microbial communities from Tennessee, USA - Endosphere MetaG P. TD hybrid TD303-3 | ecosystem: Host-associated > Plants > Roots > Endosphere | place: USA: Tennessee... | reverse complement strand
CGTCCATCCCGTGCGCCAGGGCGCCGTGCGCATCGACGGCGAGGCGATCGACACACGCAACGCCGAGCAGCTCTACAAGCTGCGCCGCCGCCTCGGCATGCTGTTCCAGTTCGGTGCGTTGTTCACTGACCTCAGCGTGTTCGAGAACGTCGCATTTCCGTTGCGCGAGCACACCGATCTCGACGAGACGATGATCCGCGACATCGTGCTGATGAAGCTGAACGCTGTAGGCCTTCGAGGTGCGGCGCCCTTGCGCATCTCGCAGATTTCCGGCGGCATGGCGCGGCGGGTTGCGCTTGCTCGCGCGATCGCGCTCGACCCGGAACTGCTCCTGTATGACGAGCCTTTCACTGGCCTCGACCCGATCGCGATGGGTGTCACCGCGAACCTGATCCGCAAGCTCAACGACGCGACCGGCGCTACCTCGCTGGTCGTCTCGCACGATGTGCAGGAGTGCTTCGAGATCTGCGACTATGCCTACATCATGGCCGCCCCCGGTGTCGTGATCGCGCACGGCCGGCCCGAGGAGCTGAACGCGAGTGAAGATCCGCAGGTGCGCCAGTTCATTCGCGGCGAGCCGGATGGCCCGGTGAAGTTTCATTACCCGGCGCCGCCGTTGGCGCAGGACCTCGGCCTGAGCGGAGGCCGCTGATGGAATGGATTGCGGCGCTCGGCCGCTTCGCGCTCGACATCCTGCGCTCGCTCGGCCATCACGCCGCGTTCTTCTGGGAGCTGCTGCGCACGCTGCCGGTGTCGCTGCGCCGGCCGTCGTTCGCGGTCGCGCAGGTGCACGCGCTGGGCAACCTGTCGCTGCTGGTGATCCTGTCGTCGGGTCTTGCGGTCGGCTTCGTGCTCGCGCTGCAGACGTACTACGCGCTCGCAACCTACGGCGCGGCCGATTCGGTCGGCCTCGTGGTCAACCTGTCGCTGGTGCGCGAGCTCGGCCCGGTCGTCACGGCACTGCTGTTCGCTGGCCGCGCCGGGACGTCGCTGACGGCCGAGATCGGGCTGATGAAGGCCGGCGAGCAGCTCTCGGCGATGGAATTGATGGCGGTCGATCCGAAGAGCCGCGTGCTCGCGCCGCGCTTCGTCGGTGGCGTTGTTGCGATGCCGATCCTCGCGCTGCTGTTCTCGGCGATCGGCATACTTGGCGCATACGTCGTCGCGGTGCTGCTGATCGGGCTCGACCCAGGCAACTTCTGGTCGATCATGGAAAGCGGCGTCGACGTGCGGCGCGACCTCGGCAACGGCATCATCAAGAGCATCGTGTTCGGTGTGATCTGCAGCTTCGTGGCGGTCTATCAGGGCTTCGAAGCGAAGGCTACGCCCGAGGGCGTGGCGCGCGCCACCACACGCACCGTCGTGATCTCGTCGCTCACGGTGCTGGCGATGGACTTCGTGCTGACTGCATTGATGTTCTCGGCACGTTGAGTCGCAACGTCGAGAAAGAAACGAGTAAGAGAGGCCGCGATGAAATCAAGACATGGATGGGCATCATGAGCAAACGAGGTACCGAGATCCTCGTCGGGCTGTTCGTATTGCTGGGGATTGCCGCGCTGGTGTTCCTGGCGCTGCGCGCTGCCAACCTGAGCAGCTTCAACGGCGCAGACACCTACACGCTGACCGCCAAGTTCGACAACATCGGTGGTCTGAAGGTGCGTTCGCCGGTGCGTAGCGCGGGCGTCGTGGTCGGGCGCGTCACGTCGATCGCGCTCGACCCGAAGAGCTATCAGGGTGTCGCGAAGCTCGACATCGAGAAGAGCGTTCAGTTCCCGACCGATTCGTCGGCCCGCATTCTGACGTCCGGCCTGCTGGGCGATCAGTACATCGGGCTCGAGGCGGGCGGCGACGAGAAGATGTTCGCGCCCGGCGACACGATCAAGTCGACCCAGTCGGCGGTCGTGCTCGAAAGCCTGATCAGCCAGTTCCTGTTCAACAAGGCCGCCGATGCCGGCGGGCCGAGCGCGCCGGCCGCCGCAAATGCTCCGCCGGCTCCCTCTGGAGCGAAGAAGTGAAGCAGTTCCGTCGTCAGCGTCGGTTCCTGGCCCTGGCCGTTGTTGCCGCGAGCCTCGTGCTCGGCGGCTGCGCCACCGTTCAGCAGGCGCGCGGCGGGCCGGGCCAGAAGCTCGACCCGTGGGAAAACTGGAACCGCAAGGTGTTCGCGTTCAACGAGGGCCTCGATACCTACGTGCTGAAGCCGGCCGCGACCGCCTATGCGAATGTCGTTCCGCAACCGGTGCGGCGCGGCGTCGACAACTTCTTCGCGAATGCGGCCGATGCGTGGTCCGCGATCAACAATATCCTGCAGGGCAAGGGACAGGCTGCGTTCGAGGATGTCGTGCGCGTCACGACCAACTCGTTCTTCGGCATCGGCGGCATCTTCGACGTCGCGAGCGAGATCGGCATCGAGCGTCACAAGGAAGACTTCGGTCAGACGCTCGGCCGCTGGGGCTTCGGCGCCGGCGCGTACATCGTGTGGCCGCTGTTTGGCCCGTCGACCGTGCGCGATTCGATCGCGCTGCCGCTCGATCGGGCTGCGTCGCCGGCGCTGCTCATCAACGACGGCCGCGCGCAGTTCGGTCTGACGGCGTTGCAGGTGATCAACACGCGCGCCAACCTGTTGGGTGCCACCCAGGTGCTCGACGACATCGCGCTCGACAAGTACACGTTCCTGCGCGACGCGTATCTGCAACGCCGGCGCAGCCTCGTCTACGACGGCAATGCTCCCGATGCGGACGATGGTGATGCACCGCCTGCTGGGCCGGAATCCGCTGCGCCGGGCGCTTCTGCGCCGACAAATGCGGCATCGTCCGCGGCTGCGGCAGCCTCATCTCCTACGCCGGGTGCGTCGGCGCCACGCTGAGAATTTCTCAAGGGTGAACCGACCGGGCGCGTCGCGCGTTATGGACGGGTCTCCACGAACAGCGAGCCTCTCGGCTCGCGTACAGAAAGGAACATGATGTTGCCCAATCGAACAACCGCTTGGCGAGCCTGGCTGACGGCCGCGGCGCTGGGCCTGTCGTTCTCGCTCGCCCAGGCCCAAGCGACCAAGGCGCCGGACGCGCTGATCAAGGAAGTGTCGACCGACGTGCTCGACTCGTTGCGTGCCGACAAGTCGATCAAGCAGGGCGACGTCCAGAAGGTCATCGCGCTGGTCGACCAGAAGGTGATGCCGCATGTGGATTTCCAGCGCATGACTTCGGCATCGGTGGGCCGCTACTGGCGCGAAGCGACACCTGAGCAGCAGAAGCAATTGCAGGAGCAGTTCAAGATCCTGCTGGTGCGCACGTATTCGGGCGCGCTCGCGCAGGTGCAGGACCAGACCGTCGAACTCAAGCCGTCGCGTTCGAATCCGGACGACAAGGAAGTTGTCATTCGCACCGAAGTGAAGGGTCGAGGCGATCCGATCCAGCTCGACTACCGGCTGGAGCAGACGCCGAACGGCTGGAAGATCTACGACGTCAACGTGCTCGGCGTATGGCTGGTGCAGAGCTACCGCAGCAGCTTCGCGCAGGAGATCGGCGCGAACGGCGTCGATGGCCTGATCAAGAAGCTGACTGAGCGCAATTCGCGCCCGGCGCCCGCCCCGGCGAAGGGCTGAGCACGATGCTGCTGCTGCCGGCGACGATCACCGCGCGCGAAGCGCGCGATACGCAGAGCCTTCTGGCGCAGGCGCTGAAGAACGAGCCCGACAGCGGCGTCGTCATCGACGCATCGAACCTGCAGCAGTTCGATTCGTCGGCGCTCGCGGTGCTGCTCGAGTGCCATCGGCTCGCACAGAGCTGGGGCAAGGGATTTGCGCTTCGCAACGCGCCGCCGAAGCTCGCGTCGCTCGCGACGCTTTACGGTGTCGACGAGCTGCTGACGGCCGGCTGAGTCCGCGCGCGCCAGCGCGTCCAGAGGCGCCAGCCGAGCAACACCCCGATGATGGCTGCGTAGACAGCCACCTCGGCAAAGTTGTGCTTGGCTGCGCGCATCCAGAAGAAGTGCAGGATCGCGAGCAGCGCAACGGCGTAGACCGCCCGGTGCAGCGCCTGCCAGCGCGGTGCGCCCAGCGCCTTGATCGCCCGATTGAACGACGTCAGCGCGAGCGGCGTCATCAGCAGCAGCGCGCTCGTGCCAACCAGGATGAACGGGCGCTTCGGGATGTCGCGCACGATGTCCTCGAGCACGAGGCCCATGTCGAGCCAGCTGTAGCACAGGAAGTGCACACAGCCGTAGAAGAACGTGAACAGCCCCAGCATGCGCCGAAAGCGCGCCAGCGCCGGCTGCTTGAACCACTGGCGCAGCGGTGTGACCGCGAGCGTGATGCACAGGAAGCGCAGGGTCCAGTCGCCGGTCGCCCGGATCAGCGTTTCGGCCGGGTTCACGCCGAGCGTGTTGACGCCGTAGAGCGACGAGATCGCGCCGTAGAGCAGCCATGCGAACGGCAGCAGGCACACGGCGAACAGCACGGGCTTCGCAAATGGCCGCAGCAGCAGTGGCTTGCGGCGCACTGCTGCTGTGCTCGGGCCGTACCGCACAGCGGCAGACGTCGTCGATGGGCCCATTGCGTCAGTAGAACTTCTTCAGGTCCATGCCCGCATACAGCTGGCCAACCTGCGCTTCATAACCGTTGAACATCAAGGTCGGCCGCTTCTTCGCGAAGATGTTGTCCTCGCCGATGCGGCGCTCGGTGGCCTGGCTCCAGCGCGGGTGATCGACGTTCGGATTCACGTTCGAATAGAAGCCGTACTCGTTGCGTGCCGCCTTGTTCCAGGCCGTGCCGGGTTCCTTCTCGACGAAGCGGATCTTGACGATCGACTTGCCGCTCTTGAAGCCGTACTTCCACGGCAGCACCATGCGCACCGGCGCGCCGTTCTGGTTCGGAAGCACCTCGCCATACAGGCCGAAGGTCAGCAGCGCTAGCGGGTGCATCGCCTCGTCCAGGCGCAGCCCCTCGACGTATGGCCAGTCGAGTACCCGTGAGCCGACGAAGGGCATCGTCTTCGGGTCGGCCAGGGTCACGAACTCCACATACTTGGCGTTGCCGGTCGGCTCGACGCGCTTGATCAGCTCCGACAGCGAATAGCCGACCCACGGAATCACCATCGACCAGCCCTCGACGCAGCGCATCCGGTAGATGCGCTCCTCCATCGGGCTGAGCTTGAGCAACTCCTCGATGTCGAAGACTTTCGGCTTCCTGACCTCGCCCTCGACGGCGACGGTCCACGGCCGCGTTTTCAGCGTGTGCGCGTTCTTGGCCGGGTCGTCCTTGTCGGTGCCGAATTCGTAGAAGTTGTTGTAGCCGGTGACGTCGACATAGGCGGTTGGCTTTTCCATCGTCACTGCGCCTGCAACCGCGCTGCGTGCGCCCGGCAGCACGGCCAGCTTGTTCGGGCGGGCCGTCTGCGCGAAGGCTGCCCGTTCGGCCCAGCCCGCCAACGCCAGGCCCGCCGCGCCGGTGGCAAACCGCGCGAGCAGTTCGCGGCGGCGCAGATAGGCATCGCGCGGCGTGATCTCCGACGCATGGGGGTGAACAAAACCTCGGTTCTCGAGCAGGTGCATGGGGCTACGTCCAAACAGGTTGCGAAGCGCGTTGCCACTCGGTCGCGCCGAGCCGGTTGTTTCTTACGTGCGGCAGCCCCCGGCAGATGCCGTCAGATCACGTCGCCGAAATCGGTTGGCTGCTGGAACAGTTGGAGCGTGCTCTTCGAGACCCGTTCCCGAAAGCTCTTGCGCGCGAGCAGCTTGGCCTGCGCCTGCTCCGGCAGGTCGGTGATGTTCAGGACGTTCTTGACGATCAGCGTGTCGATCACGTCCTCGAGCACCCGCACGAAGTCGGCATCGAGCCGGTCGAACTCCCGGTTCCCGCCGGGCGCCGGGCCTCCGGCGTTGCCGACGAAGGCCTGGACCTCGGGGTGGTCGTCGGCGAGGAACTCGTCGCCGGCCTGCGGCTGGCGATGCAGGCTGTCGATCAGCCCGGAGTGGTTGCGGCGGACGTACGGCATGGGCCGCACTCTACGTCGAAACCGCAGGCAACGTCAGAGCTGGCCGTACGAGTGCAGGCCCGACAGGAACATGTTCACGCCGAGGAAGGCGAAGGTGGTGACAGCCAGCCCCGTCAAGGCCCACCAGGCCGAGACCGCGCCGCGCAGCCCTTTCATCAGCCGCATGTGCAGCCAGGCCGCGTAGTTCAGCCAGACGATCAGTGCCCAGGTTTCCTTCGGGTCCCAGCTCCAGTAGCCACCCCAGGCCTCGGCGGCCCAGAACGCACCGAGGATGGTTGCGATCGTGAAGAATGCGAACCCGATCGCGATCGACTTGTACATCACGTCGTCCAGCACGTCGGCCGACGGCAGCCGTTCGGCGATGCGGCGCCGCGCGAACAGGATCGCACCGACGATCAGCGCCGAGACGCCGAAGTACACGGCCCAGTAGCTGCTGATCGCCTGGATCGGGTTCTTGCGGAACACGACCGGCTCGATGCACAGCACGACGCCGAGCAGGAAGAGCGGCGCGAGCTTGACCCAGCTCGTCTGCTCGGCGTGCCGCTTGATCAGGTATGCAAACGCGACCATGGCCGACAGCGAGAAGCTGCCGTAGCCGATGAAATTGGCCGGCACATGCAGCTTCATCCACCAGCTCTGCAGCGCTGGCACGAGCGGCTGGATTTCCTGCGCTTCGCGCGCCACCGTGTACCAGAGCAGGAAGCCGACCGCGGCACTCACGACCAGCATCACGAATGCGCCGAGCGCACGGGTGCCGTAATGCTGCTCGTAGTACAGGTAGAACAGCGAGGTCAGCCAGCAGAACAGCACGAACACTTCGTACAGGTTGCTGACCGGGATATGGCCGATGTCGGGTGCGATCTGGTGGCTCTCGAACCAGCGCACCATCGTGCCGGTCAGCGCCATGAACACGGCCATCCACGCAAGCCGCGAGCCGATGCGCACCGCGGCGTTGTCGTCGCTCTTGGCCGCGAAGCCGATCCAGTAGAACGCCGTGCACATGAAGAACAGCACACCCATCCAGAGAATCGCGCTCTGGCTCGACAGGAAATACTTCAGCAGGAAGACGTTGTCGGCCTGGGCCAGATCGGCGCCGAAGCTGTCGAGGTGGGTGTTGTAGAGGTTGATCGCCAGCAGTGTCGCGGCCGCGACGGCGATCATCAGCGTGCGCAGCGAGCCCCAGAACCAGCCGAGCGCAATGGCCGCCGGCATCGCGCCGATCAGGATGGCCTTCTCATAGACATCCATCGCGCCCGCATAGCGCGTGAACGCGAAGGCGCCTCCTGCGATCACCAGCGCGGCGAACAGCCAGTCGTACCAACTGCGCCCGGTGAACGCGCCGAACGGGCCGCCGGTCCGGCCCAGGGTCATCGTCGTCGTGTTCATGGTGTGGCTCCTTCGAGAATCGAGCGCTTGAGCTGCTCGAACTCCGCATCGGCGTCCATCGTGCGGCGGGTGGTGGACATCGCGACGCTGATTTTGGTTCCTCCGGGGCCACCCTCGCCGTGCAGGGGCGCGATCCAGACCCACAGTCGCCTTTCGCGAATGTAGAGCATCGCGAACACGCCGATGATCAGCAGCACCGCGCCGATGTAGACCAGCACCTTGCCGGGCGCCCGCGCGACCTGGAAGACACTTTGCTGGACCTGCTTGAAGTCGGTGAGCTCGAGCAGCACCGGCGCCGGGTAGAAGAAGCTGTCCGACAGCGAAAGTACAGACAGCGTCATGAAGGCCTGCGTCTTCTCGTCGGGCTTGAGTGCAGCCAGCCCGGCGTTCTCGCGGGCGGCGTTCAGCAGCTCGAACAGGCTGCCGTTCAGGATGCGCAGCAGCACTTCGGAGATGCGTGCGCGGTCCGGCTGCGGAACGCTCGATTCGATGAAGTCGGAGATCGCCTGCAGCCCGCCCGGCGACTTGGCTTCACCACGCACCGATTCGGCTCCCGCGAAGAGCGCGAGCGCGCGGACCGCCGTGACTTGCAGCTGCTGGGCCATCTGCGGCTTGTCGGCCGGCGTTGCGAGGGCGACGTAGCGGGCGGCCGCCTTCTCGCGCATCGCCGGGTCGAGCAGGCCTTCGCGGAGCCGCACCCAGCCGGCGATGCTGTCCTGGTCATCGGCGGGGATGCGCAGGTAGCGCATCGAGTCCTCGGGCTTGTCGCGGGCGCCGGCGAGGAACACACGCTGGCCGTCGAGTTCGATCGGCAGCATGTAGTTGTTGTACTCGCGCGCCTGGCCGGACGCATCGCGCAGCTTGTAACTCACCGACGGCCCGACGTTGCGCAACTCGCGCTTGTTGCGCACCTTCGCGCCGGAGCCGAGGTGGCCGTCCAGCGAATCGACGAGATCGACCTTGCGCACGTCGGTGCCGGCCGCGCTGCCGCCTTCGCCACCGCCAAGGTTCTCGACGTTGATCACGCGCAGCCCGGTGAACTCGAGCGTCAGCTTGCTGTCGCCGTTCGACAGCTCGGTGCTGCCGCCGACCACGCCTTCGATGTCGAACGGCCGGCCGCCGGCCGCCATCGGAATGCCCCGCAGCTTCAGCGACGAGCCGCCGTCGTCGAAGCTGCTCTGGTAGATCGCGATGCCGCGGTGGAACACCGGCTCGTTGACCTTCACGGTCGCCGGGATGGCCTGGCCGGTCTCGTGGTCGTGGATCACGATCTCGCTCGCGAAGAGCTTGGGCATGCCGGTCGCGTAGTAGTCGACGATGAACTTCTTCAGCTCGACGTCGAACGGCAGCGGCTGCAGCAGCAGCCCGTCGCCGAGCGTCAGCCGCGCGGTGCCCACGCGCGCGCCCTCGACGACCGGCAGCTGGCCGCGAAAGGTCGGATTGCTCGCACTCAGCCAGTGCTGTGCCGGCACATCCTTGATGAAGCCGGCGCCGAGGTAGGGCGTCTTGCCTTGCAGCAGCATCTGGGCGCGGACGATCAGATCGCCGTCGAACAGGCCGCCGATGCAGACGAGCACGATCGCCGAGTGGGCGGCGATGTAACCGAGCTTGTTGGCGGCGCCGCGGCGCGCCGCGATCATCGTGCCGCGCACGGCGCTGTCCGGCTCGGCGCCGTCGCGGCGCTGTTCGACCTTGGCGCGCCAGCCCGAATCGACCAGCAGCTTCGCGACCCGCTCATACACGGTGGCGGCGTCTTGCGGCAGCTCGGCCGAGCCCTTGTGATGGAACGCGACCAGGCTCTGCTCGCGCATGCCTTCCTTGTAGGTACGCAGGTCGTGGATGATCTTCGGCGTGTTGCGCGCGATGCACAACGAGGTCGAGACGACCAGGAACGCCAGGATCAGCAGGAACCACCAGACGCTGTAGACCGTGTCGAGGCCGACCGCGAGGAACAGCTGGGCCCAGAACGGGCCGAACTTGTTGACGTAGTTCGAGAACGGCTCGTGCTGGCTGACGATCGTGCCGATCACCGACGCGATGCAGATCACCGTCAGCAGCGAGATCGAAAAGCGCATCGACGACAGCAGCTCGATGCTGTCGCGCAGCCACCGCGAGCGTGCGCGAACTTCGATGCCGGTGGTGGTGACGCTCATGCAGCGTGAATTATCCGCGCTCGGTGCCGGTGAAATGACGAAGGCCGGTCCAAGACCGGCCTTGTCGCTGGGGATCGCCTCGGGAGCTCAGTGCAGCCCGGCGATGTAGTCGGAAACCGCCTTGATTTCCTTGTCGTTCATCTTCGCGGCCACGCCGGTCATCTGCGCGCTGTTGGCACGCGCGCCGCTGCGGAAGGCGTTCAACTGCGCAGCCGTGTAATCGGCATGCTGGCCCGACAGGCGCGGGTACTGCGACGGGATGCCGGCGCCGCTCGGCCCGTGGCAGCCTGCGCAGGCCGGCACCATGCGGTCGGCGATGCCGCCGCGGTAGATTTTTTCGCCGAGCGCGACCGAGTCCTTGTTCTTGGCGAAGCCCGGCTTGGGCTGCTTGCTCGAGTAGAACGCGGCGACGTTCTTCATGTCGGCCTCGCTCAGTGCGGCGGCCATGCCCTGCATGATCGGGTTCGCGCGCTTGCCGTTCTTGAACTCGGTGAGCTGCTTGGCCAGGTACTCGGGGTGCTGGCCCTGGATGATCGGGTTCGCCGGGCTGCCGCGCGAGCCGTCGCTGGTGTGGCACGCTGCGCAGACGTTGGTGGCGGTGGCCTGGCCCTTGGCCAGATCGGGCTTCGCGGCGGGCTTGGCCTCCTCCGCGGCAAACGAGGCGCTCGCCGCGACGAGCAGCAGGCAGGACAGCAAGGGGGCGGCTAGCTTCATGGGGTGCGGCGTTTTCTTGTGCAAAACCCGGTGATTTTACAATGAGCGCTTTGGGCGACTTCATGGC
>Ga0075368_10000681_pt1 | contig 10324 bp, 8 predicted proteins | sample EndMethybrTD3033_FD_71518 | JGI IMG/M metagenome (GOLD analysis project Ga0075368, IMG submission 71518) | Populus endosphere microbial communities from Tennessee, USA - Endosphere MetaG P. TD hybrid TD303-3 | ecosystem: Host-associated > Plants > Roots > Endosphere | place: USA: Tennessee... | reverse complement strand
GACCGGGACTTTGATCGGATACGCACGGTGTTCAACCGACAAGCAGGATCTTACGGCCCAGCGCCATGCTCTTGCCGAGCTCGGAGTGTCGGCCGACCGCATCTACACTGACCACGGCCTCACCGGCACTTCGCGCGATCGGCCAGGGCTTGCGCAGGCACTCGCCGCCGTCCGCGCCGGCGATACCTTGGTCGCACCGAAGCTCGACCGCCTAGCCCGATCGGTCCCCGACGCGCGCGCGATCGCTGAGGAGCTCGAGAAGCGCGGTGTTGCCCTCGCCCTCGGCCGACAGATCCACGATCCGAGCGATCCTATGGGAAGGATGTTCTTCAACATCCTCGCCACCTTCGCTGAATTCGAAGCTGACCTGATCCGGATGAGGACGCGGGAAGGTATGAAGGTCGCCAAGGCGAAGGGGAAGCTGAAGGGCAAGCCCCCCAAGCTGACCGACCGCCAGCAGCGCCATTTGCACCAGCTGCATGAAGGAGGCGAGCACTCGATCAGTGAGCTGAGCGAGTTATTCTCGGTTTCGCGCCCAACAGTCTATCGGACCATCCAGCGCATGGCATCCAAACTCGCTTCCGGACAGTAGCGCATTCTAGCGGCTTGTCCGCACCCAGGGCACCGTCGTTCGATCGACTTTGATATCTCTCTGGTATGGTAGCTCGCAAAGGGTCAACGCTTCAGCGGCTGATCCGCGTTCCCATGTCGGATATTGGTCGCCTCGCAGGATAACCGGCATCCGGGAATGGACCTCCGCTGCGGCACCCGTGCCGTCCTTCATCACCATCGAATAGCAATCACCCCATTCATCCGAAGACCGCCATACGCCAGCGACGGCGAACAGCTCCGCGTCCGGCAGCGACAGCCAGGTGCGCGTCATGGATCCTCGAGCGCCTTCGGCCTCCGCCCACGCGGTAAGGGGGATGAGGCAACGTCGCTTCTCAAAACTGTCCCGCCAGAAGAACTTGCTCAACTTATCGGTGCGGGCGTTGTTGACCGGTTTCGGCTTCAGAGGCTGGCCCGACTTCTTGCTCTTCAGCGACAGCGGAAAGCCCCACACCATCGACCGGATCGATCCGTCGACCACGACCAGACCGGGATACCCTGGATAGATCTCTCCCGGCGCGTTGCTCGCTGCGGCGGGCGCGGCGTTGAACAACCCAGCGACCTCGGCCGAGCTCTTGGTCATGCGATACAGGTTACAAATACACGCCTCCTAGCCTTCAGGAATCTTCAACTGTCATCGCAATATGATAGAAGAAGAGATTATGCCCGCCACCATTCTAGCCGCCGCTGCTGCCTTTATTTGCACCCCGATCGCGGTCTGGGACGGAGACGGGCCAATTTGGTGTGCCGAGGGCCCGAAAATTCGCGTCGGCAATATAGCAGCGCGGGAGATGGACGAGACCTGCCGGCCAGGATACCCCTGCCCTGCGGCAAGCGGCGCGGCCGCGCGCGACGCAATGGTCGCTCTCTTGGGCGGACCTCGAGGAACTTTGAGCACCGGCCATGTCCGCGTGCGCGCGCCCGCCATGCAGTGTCAGGCTACCGGCAGCAGCTACGAGCGGATCGTTGCGACCTGTCGCCTGCCCAACGGCCGCGATCTTGGTGCGGCCATGCTGGGCACCGGCACCGTTGTTCCTTGGCGATAGACACAGCCTCGATCCGGCGCCAATCCGAAGAACGGAAAGAGAACGCTTGTCCTCGAGCCTCCGAATGTGATATCCTTTCGCCGGAAGGATATCACCATGTCGTCGTTCGATAACTGGCCAAGTGCGACCTCGTCGTTCGACGACGCTCCGAGCCGTCGGTTTGAATCGGCCGCACCAGAGTTCAGGTCTTTCGCCTCCAACCCTTCAAACCCTTACGATTTGACTACGGGATTGGGCCGCCACCTGATGGACGGCTCCCCGGTTTCGGGGTCGAATCTCCCGGTTCCCGAACAAGAGCTGTCTTGGAAGCAGTTCGGCTTGATGGTCGCTCTTGGTCTTGTTGGCGCGGTGGCCCTCAGCCTGATTTTCTGAAGATGGCTTGCCAGCCATAACAAACGGCGCGGCATCGTTGCCGCGCCGTTTGCTTATCCTCGATTGCCGAAATTCAGGTGCAGGTGGTTGTCGTGTCCCCTGTACGGCTTGGTCAGGCCTTCGCGGACGAGGACCGGGTCGTTGAAGAGCACCGTCATTCCAGGGTTACGCTCCTTCATGAACTCGATGTAGTTGCGCGTCTGTTCGCGATCATAGGACCGGCTCTGCCAGTTGGTGGGCTGGTTCGAACCGTCGTGTCGGAACGGTCGAACGTCGACCTGACGTCCGACCTCATGCGTGTCATGGCCTGGAAGGTCTCCCCCACCCCGCCGGCTGATATCGCCAATGTTAACTGGCGAACCGCCACGAGCGGACCATGCGGCCGACGATTGTGCCAGCTCGCCCACGAGCGACGCTGTGCCGTACTGCTGGCTCTGTGGCGAATAGCTCCTGAACCCCGCACCGGATCGCGGCAGGGCCGTCTGGACTGGTCCTGGCGAGACATTCCCGCCCCCGATGCCGAGCTGGTCCTGTACCCAGTCAGACGCTTCGCCGATCCGCTCGCGCGCGCCTTCTATGAGCGGCGAAACATAGGGCATCGTGCCAATCAACGACGAGACGTTGCGCTGATCGACCTCGGCACTGAGATTCTCGCCGCGGCCGCGTGCGTCGCTCAGACGTCCGTCTAGGTCGAACCCTTCGCGCATCACGCGAGCCGAGCCACCAAGAATCTGATCGTGCACATCATCGGCAAGTTCCTGATCACGAGAGCTGGCGCGCACATCGACATCGGGCCCTTGTCCGCGCACGGCGGCTTGTTGCCGACCACCCCAGCCACGGACACCCTCGGCCGACGTGATCGACGGTCCGGTCAAGCCGGTGTCCAACCGATCGGGAATTCGCAGCCCCATCTCTTCGCGGGCATTGTTGATCTGCCTGTTGACGAAGTCGTTGAGCAGAATGTCGCGGACTTGGCGCTGTCCCTCTGTGCGAGGCATAACCATGCCCGGCGTCCACCCCTGCGAGGACAGGAGGGGATCGGCGCGAAGGCGTTCTTGCGCGTACGTGACGAATTCCTGCGTGTCGTTCTGATTGAGGCTGTACCCGTTCGAGGAAGACTCGCGCAGATCGTCCGACACTCGCTTGAACGTCTCCTCGCTCTGGGCCGCCTCTCGCGTGAGACCGCGCGACTCGGTGACGCCCGCCGACAGCCGTTCCGACAGGGACCGCACGCTGCTGTCGGAGCTGCTGCTGGTCTCCCGTTGGAAGTCGTCCCGCGCAGTGCGCGCCTGACTCGTATTGGTCTCGCGGAACAGATAATCTTGGATTTCCGACAGCGCTTGATCGGCGGTGATTGTCCGGCCCGTTTCCCTTTGGGTGCTCGTAACGATTCGTGCGGCCAATCCGGCCGTAGCTTGCGCGCTAAGACCGGGCAGCTGCCCTTTCCCAACACCGCCTGATAGGGCGGCGTTGCCTTCACCGATCACCTGAGAGGTACGAGCAATCCGATCAGCTTCGGCCTCCGTAAGGCCGAACCGAGATTGCAGCCCACTCGAGATCCCACGGGACACATCGTGCATCCGGCTCAAACTGTTGTTGAAGCCAGATCCCGTTTCCGTCCCGCTCGATGCGCGCTGCTCGGCCGTCCGCAACAGATCCGTGCCGGTTTGCACCGTCGCCTGCCAGGATTCGGATGCCGCTTGCCGCCGGGAGTCAACGAGCGACTGCCCTTCCGAAAGCGTCCGCGAGACCGCCGCATCAAAGCCGCTGGTCCGCGTCGGGGTGAACGCAAGGTTGGAGATACCTTGCCGGGTGTCATAAGCGTAATCCCCGTTCGCGAAGCCATGTTCGACGCCGCCGTCGGCATTGGTGAAGCTGCTGCTCGCGAACCCGCCAGTAATGTATGGCCGCTCATCCCACTTGTTCGCCTGACGCATGTTCGAAGTCAGGTTCTGATAGGACATGTTGCCATAGCTGTAATTGCCGGTGGTCCGCTCCGACGCGGCCGCCTCGGCGGCGCTCTGCGCAGGCGCCAGCATCGACGTCGCATGCCCGGCGATCGCCATCGCGCCACGCGCCATGCCGGCGGCCAAGAACGGCACGCTCATCATCAGGAACCCGGCGACCGTCGCGATATCGTTGTTCACGGCCGTGATGCCGTCGACCACCAATAGCGTTGGTCCGGTGGGCGAAATTGCCGCGTAGGAGCTGGCGGCCCTGTTCATCACGAACATGTGCAGGATGACGTAGAGCGGCCCCCAGCTGGCGAGATAGAAGAAGCCTGTCGCGTAGCCCTTTAGCGTCGAGATGCCCGTCCGCGGAAAGAGGAACAGCGGGAAGATCACCGGGAACATCGCGTAAAACACGACCTGCAGGACGATGCCGAGCAGCGGCACCCACGTCATCGCCTGCTGAGCGATCGACGTGTAGGTATTGCGGGCCTGGGCGTCAGCGCGCTGCGAAGCGTAGGCGTCCCACCCAGCGTCCGAGAAGCTCTCCCGCGCAGCAAGGAAAGCGTCGATCGTCGAGACCTGCTGCAGATATTGATAGGCGTCGCCGCTCGTCCCGTGCATCGCCGCCGCAACCTGCGGAATATCGGCTTTCAGGCGCGCGAGAGCCGCAGAGTCGACCATCTTGGGATAGGTCACCTTCGCCAGCTTCGTCGCGTCGATGTCGAGCAACGCGTTCCACTGCGCGGTCATGCGGCCATAGGCGTCGTTGCAGGGAATGATGTACGAATCGACCGTGCCGCCAGCGGTCTTCTCAAGCCACTTTTGCGCGCGAGCCGTGCTTCCGGGCCCGATGTCGCTCCACAGGTTCGACGAGTTCGTCAGTTTCTCCATTGGCGTGAAGCCGAGCAAGACGTCGTAAAAGACGCACTGTTTGAAATGCTCATCCATGTTCGCGCGGAAGACGGGGTCGGTTATCTGGAAGGAGTTCTGCGCCTTTTCGAGGAGACGCGCGCCGTAGATCATGCCGCCGGCGTTCATCTTGAGCGCGGCGGGCATGACGAAGACCGTTTCGGCCGTCTCGGTCATCCAGTCGCCAAGCTGGCTTGTGAATGAAGCCATCACGCCGAGCCCCAGTGGCACGTTGGCTACCACCGAGGGCGCAAGGCTGGGATCGATCCGATCGGTCACCTTGACGGTGACGGTCGGGACCAGCAGCATCATGTAGATCGCGGTTGCCTGGATGAACCAGTTCAGCCACGCGCGCCAGTCCATCGAGAACGCGACCACGAAAAGCGAGTAGGCAAGGCCCATCACGAAGACGACCTGCAGCATGGATCGGAAGCCCCCGCCCCCGCTCCACGCCGCAACGGCGTTGAACGTGTTGACCAGATATTCGCCGCCGCCGACCGTGAAGATCTCGAGCATGGCCTACCCTTCCCCTCTGCCGGCTATCCCGGCGCCTACCTCAGACCCTGCGCCGACAATCCACGGCCGAACCGGAGAGATGACGACAGCTGCGGGCTCATGGTGTTCTTCAAGGTCGCCTCGAGCATCTGCGTGCGTTCGACGATCCGGTATGTGTTCGACAGTTTCGAGGCGAGCTGCTGGCTCTTGTCGGACAGGTTCTTTCGGACGTCCTCGACCTGCGCCCGCCAAGCATTGAAATTGGCCTGATCCGGCGCGTCGTAACCGACCTGGGCTCGGTTCACATCGTCGAGCATCCGGTCGATTTGCGCCATGAGCACATCGACGGCGACGATCTCGGCGAGACTGTCGACGTCACCGCGGCCAAGCCCGAAATGCGAGGCCTCGTTGACGACGAGGATCTTGTAGAGCGGAATGCTGCTCATACCGAGCAGGTTGACCTCGTCGCCCGACAAAACGCCGTTCGTCCGGATCTTCGCCGTCATGCTCTCCATCATCGCCTTGACCCGGTTCTTGTAGGCCATCGCGCTCGTAACGGTGAGACTGCGGGGTTGCGGATTGAGGCACTGGTCGGGTCCGGTTTCGCCCCCGCAGGTATAAACCTGCGCAGGGTGGGACGCCGTGCCATCGAGAAGCGCGGTGTAGGTGTCCCAGCTGGCCGGACCGATGAAACGGAACTTACCCGGCTCTGCCTCGGACGCCGGAGCGATCTGTATGATCGTTCCGACCATCGTCATCAGCCACTCCGCATATTCGACGCTGGGTGCGGTGGCCGAGCGGCTCATGAGCGCATTCCAGGTCAGGTTCTTCGATTTGAGCAGTTCGGCCTGCGCGTCCGTCGACGACGCCGTGACACTCGACCGCGTGTTCTGACCCTGACACTCGTGTCGTGCCTTCGCTTCGTCGGAAAACAGGCCCGAACTGCGGCCGAGGTTCTGGCAGATGGTCTGGCTCGCACCGTCCATCTTCGGCCAGAGCGCGCCGACGGCGGCCTGCGCCGCTTGGCAACTCGACATATTGAACTCGTTCATCTGCTGGATCTTGTGGCTCATGTCTTTCATGACGCCACCGATCTGCGCGGAGATGGAGTCGATCGCGAGCTGGAAGGCAAAGCCGATCGCGTTGTTGGCGGTCGCCTTCAGGGTGGCGACGATTTCATCGGTGTTGATGAAGCTGAACGAGCCTCCGAAAAGGTCGATGCCGCCGCACCCGCCGCTTGCCTTGGGCAGCTGAATGTTGATCGGATTGATCGTCTTGGTCGGGAACCGCGTCCACAGGCTGCCGCCCGAATAGTAGCCCGCTGCCTGGCCATCGAAAGCGGTCGGGCCCGTGACGTTCGCGGCGGCGCCGGCGGAGTTGAAGAACGAGTTCATCTCGCTGTTGACGTCGGCAAGAGCGGGCGTCGCCGCCCAGCTCATCGCCGCAAGCGCGGTGATCGATGTCGCGCACCGGCGCCCGAGACGCCGAGCGAGACGGGAGGCGCGCCCGGTCGCGGGCAAGGATGCAGGATCAGCCATCAGAAGTCCTTCCCCGGCTCGACGTTGGTGAGGGTGAAGATCCGGTCCATGACCTCATCGGCCGCCATGACCCCGTACCCGATGGGCATCGGCTGCTTGGTGACGGTGTCGTAGAGGACCAGCGCCGGCACCTGCTTGCCGCCCATGCCCATGGCCTGGAACTGCCCGGTATCGACGAGGTATCGGGGGAACACCGCGCTGGGCCCGCCATCCACCGAAACCGCCATCACGGTCATGCCGTAGCGGTCGGCGACCCCTTTCATGATGGGCGAGAAGACCTCGCAAGCGGCGCAGCTGGACGAGAAGAAATAGAACACCCCGTACCGCTGGTTGACAGCCGCGAGCGCAGCATCACGCGATGCGGTTCGGGACGCTTCCCACGTCCGCTTTCCGACCGAATTGATCGGGCGCTGCAGCGTATAATCGAGCTCCGGGTTCTGCCAGATGGCTCGACGCCACACGTCTGCGAAGTTGGACGCGCGATCAAGCTGCGCCCGCTGGAAGGAGATGTATTCGGAGACGTTCTCCGTGGTCGGCTGCAGGATGGCCCGCGCCTTCAGTTCCTCGAGGTGCTCTCCGATCGCCTTCAGCTGCGCTGCGGCGGGAACGACCGGCGCCGCGTCGGGTTTCGCCGAGTCCGGTGCATCCTTCGGCTTTTCACAGTAGAACCAGGTGCCGAGCTTGCGCTCGCGGCAGTAGAAGTCGTCGCCCTGCTGGACGCGCACCAGGCCATCGTCGCTGCCCGTCGCCCGCTCCTGTGCAGTGGCGATCGCGGGGACGAACGAGGTGGCGACCATGGTTGCCGCCAGAAGAATTCCGATAGCCTGTTTCATCGTCCTAATCCTTGTCCGGTTCCTTGTGTGACGTGCCGTGCTTGCCGGCCTCTTCCTCGCGGCGCTGATCCTCCGCGACCTGCTTCAAGATGAGATCGAGGATCGGGGCTTCGCTCCTGTCCAGAGCGCGACGGAACTCGGTCCCGACTATGCGGATCATCGCTGAAAACGACGTCGCGACAGGCGAAACCGATCGCGCCTGCGGACGCAGTGTTCCGCCCGCTTCCAAACGCAGACAATGCTGATGCACGAGGCGCCGCACCCCAGGCTGGATATCGCTGAGCGTGACATCCTGGCCGAACCATTCGGACAGGGTGCCGAGCAGCAGCGGAGCAGGCCTCGGCCCGAGGCGCAGCAGCGCGATCATTATCGCGAATTCCACGATCGACAGGTCGGGCAATCCGCGTCCGCTCGCGAGCGGGGTTATCGAGGCCATCACTTGTTCCCATTTGCTTGGAGGTACGCCTCGATGCGCTCTTGTATTTGGGTTGTCGTTTCAAGCTCGTTGGGAAGTTTCGCCGCGTCGATGAACTCCGCATAGACCTCGCTGAAGTCCATGACGGACAGGTCGAGCATCTGGAATTCGGCGAGCGTGAAGCCTTTGCAGGTTTCGTCTTTCGGCTTTGCCCATGCTTTGCCGATCTGGACTCGTCCCTGTTCCTGCAGGATCCGGCTCAGCTTGCTTTCGAAGCAGCAGTAGGCGTCCTTGCTCGTCACGCAGATGCCGAGGATCTTGTCGGAACAGTACGACCCGACCCGGTGGCACAGGCCCTTGTCGTCCTTTTTGTCGAGCTCGCGTTCGGCCGCGGAGCAGACGAACGGCGTGAGCAGCGGCACGCCCTTGCCCGAGCAGCAGTTGGAGATGCCGAACAGCTTGTGGGTACAGGTCTCGCGCGTGCCCGAAAACAGGGTCATCGTCGTTTCGTTGAATTCCTGGTTGGCCTGCCCGAGCGTGTGCAAGCCTACCAGCGCGTCCTTGAACTCGGTCGATGCCTCGCGCTCGATCGGCTCGCAGTCGCCGTTGATGCAATAGACGTCGTCGCCGCAGATATACTGCGTGTCGCCGGCACCGCCCGACGGGGGCAGCGGGCAGCGATAGACTTTCGTTGACACCTTGCACGGACCGGACTGAGGATCGTCAAGGCATTCATCCCGCACATAGGAGCACTTCGGGTTCGTCTCGAGATCGCTGCAATCGGATGCCGGTGTGATTGCCTGACAGGTGAAGTCGCGCTGCCAAGCCCAGCAAGCCTCGGTCACCGCGACGCCGCCGATGATGCGGGTCTCGCCGGGCTCGGTGCAGACTTCGGCCGACTTGGGCGTGCAGGTGGTATCGGCCTCCAGGCTCGCGCAGCCATCGACCTTTTTCGTCGTCACCGTCGTGGTCGTGGTTTGCTCGTGATAGCTCTTGCCCGGGTACTTCCTGTTCTGGCTCGGATCGGCCGCGATCGCGATGTCCGCGGTGCAGACGTATTCGGTCGCACGGTAGCCGTTGCAGAACTTATTCGTTGACGTGCCCCAGATCGTGTGCGCCGCGCAGGCGAGCATCGACACACCGGTCAGCTTGCATACGCCCGACGAGACGTAAGGCGCGATCGCGCCGTAGCGCGCGAGCGGCGTCCCGTAAGCGCTGTCGGGCACCGAGAAATACTTGTATGCGCTCACCGACGTGGTGACGGCTTCCATCCGGTTCGTGCAGGTGCGCGGCGTCTCGGTCACCGTCGAGCCGACGTTGCACATAGCTTCGTAATATTCGGTAGGGGCCGACGACGGCAGCGGGGTGCAGCTTCCGGTGCTACCCCCAAGCGATTGTCCCTGCAGATAGGCGTCAGGGTCGGCCGCGATCGCCTTGCTGCGCACCAGCTCGTCGGGATCGACGATCACCTTCGTTCGTGCCGGGTTGGTGACGGTCTGCCAGGTGTCACTCGACACGGCCGCTGTCGTCCCCTGCGCTGTCAGCCCATCGGGATCGTCCGCCAGGCTTTCCTGCGGAAGCTTGTCGCCCGTATAACCGGGTACGGTCGCGGCGAGATCGGTCGAGGTCGCAAGTCCGCCGTTCTCGCCGCGCTTCGTCTTGCCGAACGCATTCGCATCGGCCCGCGCTGCGGCGACGTCGCCTTGCGGGAAGGTCATCGGACCGCTCGGCGTGTATGGGGCGGTCGGGACGGGCCCGCCGCCGCTCGGTCCCGACGGCGGCGGTGCCGGCGTCGGGGAAGGCGCGGAAGGAGTGGGCGACGGGGTGGGCGACGGCGTCTGCGGCGGTGTTGGGGTCGGCGCAGGCGTCGGGTCGGTCGGAACGGGATCGACGGGCACAGGATCGACGGGGAGCCGAGGCTCCAGCGGCTGCTGCGGCTCGAAGTACGAGTAGTTCTTCAGATCATAGTAGCCGCCACTGGCTTGGGCCTGCTGGCTCTGTTGCGCGCCAGCGGTCGCGATCGGAACCAGCGCCGCGGCCGAGATCCCCGCTGCGAGAAGGCGGCGCCACGTTGTCACCTGGCCCCCCGCAGGTTCTTGAGCGCAGCGCGCGCAACGAGAGCGCCAGGTCCATTGTCGTCGGAAAAGGTCTGCAG
>Ga0075368_10000680_pt1 | contig 10345 bp, 10 predicted proteins | sample EndMethybrTD3033_FD_71518 | JGI IMG/M metagenome (GOLD analysis project Ga0075368, IMG submission 71518) | Populus endosphere microbial communities from Tennessee, USA - Endosphere MetaG P. TD hybrid TD303-3 | ecosystem: Host-associated > Plants > Roots > Endosphere | place: USA: Tennessee... | reverse complement strand
CGGTGTAGGTGATCGTCCGGCCCGGCCAGCGCCGCACGTGCGCGGCGGAGCCACGCAGCAGATCGGCCACGACCAGGCGCGGACCGGTCTCGTCCGTGTGGCTCGGGGGAGGCCCGGTCACGGGGCCCCGCGCCGACCCCGGGTCGCGGGCGAAGGAGGGTGGTGCCAGCGCACCCAGCAGCAGGAGCATCAGCAGGCCCCAACCCGGGGCCCGGGCCGCCCGGCTCCCGTGAGTCCTCATCTCCGCATGCTGCGCTCACCGCCCGTCGCCGGCATGACCAACCTGGGGCAACTTCCGCGACGGTCGTCGCTGGTCGACCGCGGCCCGCGCTTGGACTCACTCACCGCTGATCGAGCTTGTCGAGATCACCGCAGCCCGCGCTGTGAGCTGGCGGCAGCGGGTCAGTCCCAGCGTCTGCTGCGGAGTGCCGCCTACAGACCGGGCCTCGTTCCTCGGCCCGCTCTGGGCGTCACGCGTTCTCCTTGCGGAACACCGAGGAACCCCACCACATCGCGAGCGCGAAGATGCCGACCGCCCAGGCGGTGCCCCACATCACGTCGCTGCTGCCGAGGTCGCCGGTGAAGGCGTCGCGGGCGGCGTCGACGATGTAGCGGAACGGCATGAAGTCGGAGATGTTCTGGAGCCACCCCGCACCGAGCGTCATCGGCAGCAGGATCCCGCTGAGCAGGAGGATCGGCATCATCACCACGTTGACGACCGGGGCCATGACGTTCTCGTCCTTGGTCGACATCGCCAGGGCGTTCGACGCGGCGGCGCAGGCGCCGCCGACGAGCAGCGTGATCACCACGCCCAGGACGACGCCGGCGACCGAGCCGCGCATGCCGATCGCATAGCCGAGGCCGACCAGGATGAGCGCCTGGACCAGCAGCTGCAGGACGTCGCGCCAGAGCCGGCCCACCAGCAGCGCGGAGCGCGCGGCCGGGGTCACCCGCTCGGCCTCGATCACTCCCTCGCGCCACTCCCCGATCAGCGAGAACCCGGCGAAGAACGCGCCGAACATGCCCAGCTGCACCAGCAACCCGGGCACGAGGAACGTGTAGGCGTTGGTGGTGCCGCTGTCGAACTGCGCGACCAGCGGCTTGAGAAGCGGACCGAAGAGCACCAGGTAGAGGACCGGCTGCATGATGCCGATCAGCACCCAGGCCGGGTTGCGCAGGTTCATCCGGATCTGGCGGCGGAAGACCACCGAGCACTCGCGCAGGTACGTCGTCACCGTGCGTCTCCTTCTTCGGGGGCGTCTGCCTCGTCGGCATCGCGGAGCGATCGGCCGGTGAGGGTGAGGAACACGTCGTCGAGCGTCGGGCGGATCACCTCGATGGCGTCGAGGCCGACGCCGGAGGAGTCAAGGTCGCGCAACAGCCCGGGCACCGCCTTGCCGGCCCGGGCGACGCGGCCCGAGACGTGGCGTCCGTCGACCTGGACGTCGTCGCTGATGCTCGCGAGCTTGTCGCGAGCCACGGAGACCTGGTGATCGGAGGAGAGCTCGAGCGAGACGAGGTCGCCGGACACGTTGGCCTTGAGGTTGTCGGAGGTGTCGCTGGCCACGATCTCGCCGCGGTCGATGATGACGATCCGGTCCGCCAGCGCGTCCGCCTCGTCGAGGTAGTGCGTGGTCAGGAAGACCGTGGCGCCCTCCTTGTCCCGCAGCCCGGAGATGTGCTCCCAGAGGTTGGCGCGCGCCTGGGGGTCGAGCCCCGTGGTCGGCTCGTCGAGGAAGACCAGCGAGGGTGAGTGGATCAGCCCCATCACGATGTCGAGGCGGCGCTTCTGGCCGCCGGACATGGTCTTGTTCATCCGCTTCCAGAGCCCGTCGAGCTGGAACTTGTCGAACAGCTCCTGGCCCTTGGCCACGGCGTCCTTGCGCGACATCCCGTAGAGCATCCCGTGGTCGACGACCTCGTCGCCGGCGTAGGCACCGGAGAACGTCGAGCCGACCTGCGAGCAGTAGCCGATGCTGCGCCGCACCTGGACCGGCTCGGTCGCCACGTCGTACCCCGCGACCCGGGCGGTCCCGGCGGTGGGCTTGAGCAGCGTCACCAGCATCCGCAGGGTGGTGGTCTTGCCCGCGCCGTTGGGGCCGAGGAAGCCGACCACCTCGCCCTCGGCCACGTCGAGGTCGACGCCCTTGACGGCGTGCACCTCCTTCTTGTTCTTGCCCTGTCCGGTGTGGAAGGTCTGCACGAGTCCTCGTGCCTCGATCATCGGGTCTCCTGACGGGGGTGGGAGTGGAGGCGATGCATGTTCAAGGTTGAACAGTGCCACTGTTCAAGATTGAACACAAGGCAGTTTCCTGCCCGCGCGCCCGAGGATCAGACCCGGCGTCCGGCCCGGACTCATCGGCCCGGACTCATCGGCCCGGACTCATCGGCCCGGACTCATCGGCCCAGACTCATTGGCCCAGACTCGTCAGCGCTGGAGCAGCGCGCGGTACTTCTTCCGGTCCGTCTCCATCTGCCAGCCGGGGTCGTCGGCAGCGGGCATCCAGTCCCAGTCCTCGGCCGCTTCGAACTTGAGCGTCCCGGACCTGATGTCGTCGATCACCTCGCGCAGCCAGGCCAGCTCGGCAGTGGCCAGGTCGAGCCACAGCACCATCCCGCGCATCGCGTGGGGGGGCGCGGAGCCCGGCTTGGCGGAGGCGAACTCGCGGACCGTCTCCTCGAGGCGGGTGCGGCGCACCGTCAGGGAGCGCAGCACCTGGGCCCGGTCCAGCTGGGGGAGCTGGCTGAACGCGACGGTGAACGCCGCTCGGTCGTAGGCGTCGACGGTCTCGAGGGCCGCGATCATCAGCGTCCTCAGCTCGGCGCGCCCGGAGTCCGTCAGCTCGTAGACCGCGACCTCGCGGCCGCCGTCCACCAGGTCGTGCCGCACCAGGTGGCCCTGCCGGGTCAAGGTGTTGAGCCCTCCGTAGATGGAGCCGGGATTGACGTTGGCCCAGCGGTCGACCTGCCAGGACAGCAGCTCGCGACGGATCTGGTAGCCGTTGACCGGCTCGAACAGGGCGACGGCGCCCAGGAGGAGCATCCGGGTCTCGTGGGCCGCCATGGGCTGAGTGTAGATACGGTCAGGACCAGGTCACCGCGGTCAGCCGGCGCCACTCCTCGGGTGGGTCCAGCCGGTTCCACAGCCGCAGGTACAGCTCGACGGCGCCGCCGGTCAGCTCCCAGTCGGCCTCGTCGGGAGGCCGGTCGGCAGCAGGGCCGGCGAGGCGGCGGGTGACGGCCGGGCGCGGCCCCAGGTCCACCTCCCACCAGTCGTCCAAGTCGTCCGGGCGTACGACGAGCAGCGCGTTCTCGTCGCACCGCAGTCGCGAGCGGGGGCGGGTGAGGAAGCCGCCGAGCAGCTCGTCGATCCCGTCACCGGCCAGCTCCGGGTCGATCCAGACCTCGCCGGGCCGTGGCGCCCGGCCCAGGGACGCGGCGAGCGCGTCGACCGCGTGCATCGTGGTCTCGTGGCACTGCCGCCGGGCCCAGAAGCCGCGCGCCGGCGGTGCGTCGTTGAGGAAGATCAGCGTCTCGAGGTCGTCGGGTGCATCCGCGATCGCGCTCGCCAGCTCCGCGGCGCCGGCGGTGAGCCACGCCAGCGGATCGCCCGCCGTCCTGCCTGACTCCTCGTAGCCCTCGACCGCGCGGTCGTCCGGCCGCTCACCTCGCACCAGCGCGGCCGCCCACCGGTGCACCATGCCCTGGTGCGCGACCAGGTCGAGGACCGACCAGTCCGGGCAGGTGGGCACCGGAGCATCGAGCCCCGCCCGACCGGCGTACGCCACGAACGCGGTCACCGCTTCGTGGAGCCCGCCGAGATGGCGGGTGATGGTCAGGTGGGTCGGCACCGGGCGAGTCTCGCCCCGCACCCGGGCCGCAGGCGAACGAGTTTCCGGGTCAGAACCTGGGCAGGTAGCCGCGCACGTCCACGGGGAGCTCGTCGGTGTCCCACGGCAGCAGGACCCGGTCTGGCGCCTCGTGGTCGTAGGGCATCGTCGGCAGGTTGACGAAGTGGGCCGGCTCGGGGCCGACGTTCGCGATGAGGTGCCAGACGCCCACGGGGATGCGGACCTGCCGGTCACCCGTGGGTGACAGGACGACGCTCTGGGTCACGCCTCGGCTCGACGAGTCCGACCGCGCGTCGTGCAGCAGCAACAGCAGCTCGCCCACGATCAGCGTGTACCGGTCGACCTTCACGTCGTGCCGGGCCCAGCCCTTGACCTGGCCCGGCCGCACCATGTCGCCGTAGGCCCAGACCACCGGCTCGGGGCCGAGCGCGGGGTCGAGGTTGTGGATCTCGTAGACGAACCCGCGGTGGTCGACGTGAGTGACGGGGCGGTGGGTGACGACCCCCTCGATCGTGGCGACCGTCGACTCCCCCGCCGGGGTGACGGTCTGGCGATCCGGCGTGCCCGGTACGGCCTGCTGGTCGCTCACCCGACCATCATCGGCCACCCGCAAGCGTCGGTGATACTCGGTCCGTGCTGACCTCGGTGGTGGTGGTGACCGCGCGCGACCCCGCGCGGCTCTCCGGCTGCCTCGCGGCCGTGACGCGAGGCGCGGGCGACGTCGACCACGAGGTGGTCGTGGTGGTCAACGGCGGTGCGCCGGGCCTGGCCGACGCGGCAGCCCCGCACGCTCGCGTGGTCACCAGCGAGGTCCCGCTCGGGTTCGCCGGCGGCGCGAACCTCGGCGCCGCCCACAGCCGGGGCGAGCTGCTGCACGTCCTGCACGACGACTCGCTGCCCCAACCCGGGTGGCTCGCGGCGCTGGTCTCGGGCCTGGCGGACGAGCCCCGGGCGGCCTCGGCCGGCAGCCTCCTGCTCGACCCGGCCGGCACGGAGCCGCCGATGGCCGGCAGCGTGCTCTGGCAGGACGCGCTCACCAGCGCCTGCCCGACCGTGCCCGACCGGACCACCGTCGTCGACTACTGCTCCAGCGCCTCGGTGCTGGTGCGCCGGGAGGCCTGGGCGGCCATCGGCGGCCTGGACGAGGAGCTCTACCCCGGCCAGTACGTCGACGTGGACCTCGCGCTGGCCCTCCAGTCGCGCGGTCACCTGACCGTCTGCGTACCGAGCTCGGTCGTGCACCACGCCCGAGGGGGCTCGGCCTCGTCCCGGCAGAAGACCTTCTCGGCAGCACGCAACCGGGCGCGGTTGCTGGCCAAGTGGGGCCCGGTCGTCGCCGGCCAGGCTCCGCGCGGCGAGGACGCGGAGGCCTTCGCTCGCGCTGCGGAGCGGACCCGTCGGCGTACGGCCGAGGTGCGCGCCCTGCCGCCGGTCACCGCGGAGCTGCCGCCACCGGCGGCTGTGGACGTGCGCCGGGCGCTCGAGCGCGACGCCGCCTTCCTGCGCGCGTACGCCGACTGGCTGCTCGGAGAGCTCGAGCGAGCCGACGGGATCGAGGCCGAGGCGGCGCGGATGCACGGCGAGATCGACCGGCTGCACGAGGCCTACGCCGCCGAGCGCGCGGCCCGGCTGGCGCTCGAGGAGCGGGTCCGCGGCTGAGCCTGCGTGACCGCTCACGGCTACCGTGACCCCGTGGCTGACCTTCCCTTCGGCATCGACTTCGGCGGCACCGGCATCAAGGGTGCCCCGGTCGACCTGGACCGGGGTGTGTTCGCTGCCGAACGGGAGCGGATCAAGACCCCTTCTCCCTCCACTCCCGCGGCCGTCGCCGACGTCTTCGTCGAGCTGCTCGGCAGGTTCCCGGACTCCACGGGGCCGGTCGGTGTCACCGTCCCGGGCGTGGTCCGCCACGGGGTCGTCCACTCGGCCGCGAACATCGACGAGGCCTGGATCGGCACCGACGCGGACAAGCTGTTCACCGACGTCACCGGCCGCGACGTGCACGTCGTGAACGATGCGGACGCCGCCGGGCTCGCCGAGGTTCGCTACGGCGCCGCGAAGGGCCGCAGCGGTCTGGTCATCGTCACCACGCTCGGGACCGGCATCGGCTCAGCGCTGGTCCACGACGGCGTCCTGATCCCGAACTCCGAGCTGGGCCATCTCGAGATCGACGGCCACGACGCCGAGTCGCGCGCCGCCAACAGCGCCCGGGAGCGCGAGGACCTCTCGATGGAGCACTGGGCCAAGCGGTTGACGAAGTACTACCAGACCCTGGAGATGCTGTTCTCCCCCGACCTGTTCGTCGTCGGAGGGGGGATCAGCAAGGAGTCCGACGAGTTCCTCCCCCTCATCGACATCGAGACGGAGATCGTGCCCGCGACGCTGCTCAACAAGGCCGGCGTCGTGGGGGCAGCGCTTTGCGCGGTCGAGGAGCTGGACCGGTAGTCCCGGGCGCCCTGACCGGACCAGGTCGGGGCGGTACGCAACAATGGCAGCGGAGCGCGCGGGGCGCTTCGCTTCTCGCAACGCTGGGGGTGCTGGGGGATGTCGGAGGTGGGCGAGCGCACGCGCTGGCGCGACGCGCTGGCCCTTGCTGTGCTCGCCGCCGCGATCATCGCCGGGCTCGTGCACTACGGCAGCGGCATCGCCAGCGACGACGAGCCCTCTGCCAAGGAGGTCACGGAGAGCCCCTCGGGCGCCCGGTCGCCGACCGGTGGGGCCACCGCCCAGCTGGACAGCGCACCGCCGGCCGACCCGGCCTCGCCCGCCGCACACCACGGCGGCACGTGCTGGGACGGCCGCGAGACCTCCTCGCTCAAGCTCTGCGGACTCCCCGCCGGCGAGCGGGGGCTGGAGTGGGTGTTCCCGTCGTTCGCCAGCGACCGCGACCTGTGCCACCGGGCGGAGCCCAACGCCGACAGCTACCCGGTCGTCGAGTCCTACGAGTGCTTCCAGCGGGCCCTCGGCCAGGCGGTGACGGTCACCTACGACCAGGTCGAGGACCCCCAGCAGGTCGAGCACTGGCTGATCGCCCGCGTCGGCAAGGAGCACATGCGCGAGGTGCCCGGGCCGCACGGCGGCCGCTGCATCTTCAAGGACGGCGCGGCCCAGCCGGCCCGGATCACCGGCATGTACGAAGAGTTCCCCTACGCCGTCTCGGTCTACGCCGCCACCCCACAGGCCGCGAGCCGCGCCTGGCAGGTCATCGTCCGGCAGCGCCCGCCGCAGGCGGTTCGAGGCGTCAGGAGCTAGGCCGTGGTGGCGGTCCCGCGGATCGCTGCGGCGACGGCCTTCGGGACCTCGGCGTTGAAGACGGTCGGGATGATGAAGCTCGGGTTGAGCTCCTCGTCGCGCACGACGTGCGCGATCGCGTCGGCCGCGCGCAGCAGCATGTCGATGGTGATGTCGCGGGCGCGCGCGTCGAGCAGCCCGCGGAAGACGCCCGGGAAGGCCAGCACGTTGTTGATCTGGTTGGGGTAGTCGGAGCGACCCGAGGCGACCACGGCGGCGTACTTCTCCGCCTCGGCCGGGTCCACCTCGGGGTCGGGGTTGGCCAGCGCGAAGACGACTGGCTTCTCGGCCATGTCCGCGATCCACTCGGGCTGCAGGACGCCGGGCGCGCTGACCCCGATGAACACGTCGGCGCCGCGCAGCGCCTCGTGCAGGTCGCCGCGGACCCGTCGAGGGTTGGTCGCCGACGCCAGCTCGGTGTGAGCGGGTGACAGGTCGTCGCCGGTGCAGAGCGCCCCCTCGCGGTCCACCACGACGACGTCCGTGACACCGGCGGCGATGATCAGCGTGACGATGGCGGTGCCGGCCGCACCGGCACCCGAGACGACGACCCGGGCCTCGGTGAGCTTCTTCTCCACCACCCGCAGCGCGTTGGTGAGCGCGGCCAGCACCACGATCGCCGTGCCGTGCTGGTCGTCGTGGAAGACCGGGATGTCCAGGCTCTCACGCAGCCGCCGCTCGATCTCGAAGCAGCGGGGGGCCGCGATGTCCTCGAGGTTGATCCCGCCGAAGCCCGGCGCGATCATCTCGACCGCCTTGACGATCTCGTCGGTGTCCTGGCTGGCCAGGCAGATCGGCCAGGCGTCGATGTTGGCGAACCGCTTGAAGAGCGCGGCCTTGCCCTCCATCACCGGCAGCGCCGCACCCGGGCCGATGTTGCCGAGGCCGAGCACGGCCGAGCCGTCGGTGACGACGGCGACGCTGTTGCCCTTGATGGTCAGCCGCCGTACGTCGTCGGGGTTGTTCGCCAGCGCCATGCTCACCCGGCCGACACCCGGCGTGTAGGCCATGGACAGGTCGTCTCGGTTCTTCAGCGGCACCTTGGAGTTGACCTCGATCTTGCCGCCGATGTGCAGCAGGAAGGTCCGGTCGCTGACCTTGTAGACCTCGACCCCCTCGACCGTGTCGACCGCCTTCTCGAGCTCGTGGGAGTGCTCCTCGTCGCTCGCCGAGCAGGTGACGTCGAGGACCAGCCGCTCCCGGGTCGAGTCGACGACATCGATGGCGGTGACCACCCCGCCCGCCGAGGAGATGGCTGTGGCCACCGCCCCGACGATCCCGTGGTCGGGCGCCGTGTGCAGGCGCATGGTGATCGAGTAGGACGACGCGGTGACCGACACGGCCTCAGCCTCACGCCCCGGAGGCCTACGAGCAAGTAACCGGTCGTTGTGGTCGCGGCCCGACGCGGCCCGACGCGGGCCAGCCGGTCAGCCGGTCAGCCGGTCCTGGCGCCGAGGTGATCGAGCAGGTTCTCCGAGAACCGGTCACCCATCCTGTCGACGACCTTGCGCATGGCGGCCCGCACCGCTCGACCGGATGCCTTCGGCAGCGGCAGGTCCAGGGTGATCTCCAGCTCGGTGGCCAGCTCGGTCCCGCCGTCGACGGGGGTCAGGGCGTACCAGCCCTCCACCCCCGCCTTCTCGGCGCTTGCGGCCGGCGGGTCGTGACGGAACTCGATCCGGTCCGGTTCGGTGAAGGTCATCCGCTCGGTGAACGCCGGCGCCACCTTGAGGCCGAGCACGTCGATGCCGGACATCTGCCAGCGCCAGTGGTCGCCGTCCGCGGTGATCTGCTTCAGGAACGGTGTGAACCGCGCCATCAGCTCGGGGTCGACCAGGGCGTCCCAGATGTCCTGCTGCGGTGCGAGGACCACCGCCTCGGCGTGGGTCCGGGCAGAGAAGGACGTCATGACCTCAGGTACCCAACGGGCTCGTCAGCGGTGGCGCGAGGGGTGGTGCCCGTGCCGCTTCTTCTTCCTCTTGATCTTCCACGTGTACGTCGCGGGCGCCGGGTCCACGTTGCCGGCGGCATCGGTGGCCACGACCGTCACGGTGTGCTTCCCGCGCTTCTTGAACGTCGCCTTGAACGGCGACGTGCACGACAGCGCCGGCCTCGTGTCCACCAGGCAGGTGAAGGTCACGGCCTCGCTGGCGTGGAAGGTGAAGATCCCCCTGTGCTTGTGGGTCTTGTGCTTCGGCGTGTGGTCGAACGCGACGTCCGGCGGCGTCGTGTCCGGGACGAACTCGTCGGCGCCGATGTCGGGGGCCGTGCCCACCGTGCGTGCGCCTCCGTCGAGGTCGGTGGCCCCGACACTGACATCGGTCGCGCCCTTGTCGATCGTCGGCGAGCCCAGCGCCTGGTGGTAGCCGGTGGTGTCCGCGAAGACCGGCTGGGCCGTCTGGTTGGTCCCGGAGCCGGCGGCCGTGATCGTCACCCCGTTGCCGGCGCCCTGGGTGAGGTCGTAGTTGGAGGTGTTCAGCACGATGTCGCTGTCACTGTTGTTGGCGGTCCGGGTTGCGCGCACGTCGGCCTGGGTGCCCGACGCGATGACGTTGCGGGCGTTCACGTCGATGTTGGCGAAGTCGCCGGCGTTGGCCCGGATGCCGTACGACGTGGTGCCGGTCGCGATGGCGGTGATGTTGCGCAGGGTGAGCGCGCCGTTGGTCACGGAGGTGTCGCTGCCCCACGAGTCGTCGAGGGCCACGCCGTTGGCGGCGCCGGTGACGCACAGGGAGTCGCGGGCGAGGCCGGAGTAGCCCAAGAAGCACGCGATCGGCGCAGTGCTGTGCACCTCGACCCGCTGCACCGTGATGCTGGTCGTGAACACGTTGAGGCCGAACAGCGCACCCGTGTGGTTGATCGTGAGGTCCGCGACCTTGACCCCGCTGCCCTTGAGCTCCAGGCCCGTGTTGGCCGAGCTGTTGATCACCGGCCGCGGCTGCCCTGCCACGCCGTGCACGTTCAGCGCGGACTGGCTGTTCGCCAGGCCGGTCGCGCCCATGTTGTAGGTGCCGGGGGTCACGATCACCTCGGTGCTGGACGTCGCGCCGTTGACCGCGGTCGCGAGGGCGCAGGGTGCGGCGCTCGTGCACGAGGTCCCGGAGCCGGTCGGCGACGCGTAGCGCTGGCCGGCCGCCTCAGCAGGTGACGCCAGCCCGGTCTGTGCAGCCAGCGCGACCATGGCGAGCGCCGAAAGAACCAGT
>Ga0075368_10000678_pt1 | contig 10355 bp, 6 predicted proteins | sample EndMethybrTD3033_FD_71518 | JGI IMG/M metagenome (GOLD analysis project Ga0075368, IMG submission 71518) | Populus endosphere microbial communities from Tennessee, USA - Endosphere MetaG P. TD hybrid TD303-3 | ecosystem: Host-associated > Plants > Roots > Endosphere | place: USA: Tennessee... | reverse complement strand
TGGTTGGGCAGCTTGTCCAGCCCGGCCTGCAGGAGATCGAAGGCTTCGCGGTCCTGCTTGGCTTCGCGCAGCAGTTGCGCTTCGGCCAGGATCATCTGCACGCGCTGCTGGTTGCTGGTGGTGGCGACCGACTGCAGGAACGTGCGGCCTTCGGGGACGCGGCCTTCCTTGGCGAAGCTCTGGGCGATGCGCACCTGGGCGGGCAGGTACTGGTCGCCACGGCCGACCTGCTGCCACCAGTTGCGCGCCTCGGCGTATTTCTTCTGCTCGTCGGCCATCTGCCCGAGGTAGATGTAGACCAGGTTCTTGTCGCGCACCTCGTCGGCGGCGAGCAGCTTCTTGAGGTAGGCCTCGGCATTCTTGTAGTCGCGCGCGTCCAGCGCCAGCAGGCCCAGGGCGTACAGCACGTCCGGATTGCCGGGGGCGGCCTTTTCGACGCGCTGGAACTGCGCCAGCGCCTCGGGGTATTTCTTCTCGCCGATCAGCGAGCGGGCATAGGCCAGCTCGACCTCGGTGGCCTTGGGATTGGTGTCGAGAAAGCGCTTCAGTTCGGCGCTGGCCTCGGCCGGCGAGCGCTTGGTGAGCAACTGCGCGGACATCAGCACCGGCACGTCCCAGTCGGGCTTGAGCCGCGAGGCGGCGCGCGCCTCGCTGATGGCCAGCTCGTCGTTGCCGGCGGCGGCGGCGGCGCGCGCGACGGCGATGCGCGCCTCGGGCACGTTCGGGTACTTGGCGGCCAGGCCCTGGATGATGGTGAGGGTGGACTGGCGGTTCGGGTTGCGCGCCAGCAGGCGGTTGATCTGCGCGAACACGTCGGTGACGTTGACCCCGCCGGCGCTGAGCAGCTTTTCCAGGTGCGGTGCGGCTTCCTCGCCGCGGCCGCCGGCCAGCAGCAGGCGCGCAAGGTTCAGGCGCGCCTCGATATTGTCGGGGTCGGTCTCGACCCACAGGCTGACGGCGCGCAGGGCTTTTTCGTCGTCGCGGTCTTCGGAGGCGATCTCCGCGGCGCGGCGCGCCAGGCGCGGGTCGCGGGTGCGCTGCGCCAGTTCGAGGAACTTGGAGTAGGCGGTGGCCGAGTAGCCGCGCTGGTTGGCGACCTCGGCGGCCATCAGTTCGTACAGCAGGCCGGACGACAGATCCACACCGGGCAGCGGGGCGACCGATTCGCGCGCCGCGCCGCGCGCGCCGGCGGGCGGCGGGCTGGAGGCCATCGGCGCATCGGCGCCGGATTTGACGGGAGCCTGCGCGCACGCTACCAGCAACAGCACCGGCACAGCCGCGTAGAGCGATTTGATCGACACGTTCATTTTATTGGGTTCCTGCGGTTCCGCTCTGCCGGGGCGGCAATTGCGTATATTCTGACAGCCTCCGGGCCTGCTGGTTCGCTTTTCACCTGATTTAACACCGTCATTTAACACCTTTTGCATAGTACGACAATGCCCGAACTACCGGAAGTGGAAGTCACGCGGCGCGGCATCGCGCCCCATCTCGAAGGCCGCACCATAGACAGTACGGTGATCCGCCACCATGGGATGCGCTGGCCGGTGCCGGCCGACCTGGCGGCCACTTTGCAGGGATTATTGGTCAAAAACGTCACCCGGCGCGGCAAATACCTGCTGCTGGAGTGCGTGCCGGGCGCGCCGCGCCGCGTCCGGACTCCCAAAAACGGCACGGCGGCACCAAAAAGCGGCAAGGCCGCCCCGGTTGCGGCCGGCGGCTGGCTGATCCTGCACCTGGGCATGTCGGGTTCATTGCGCATTGTCGGACCCGGCGTGGCGCCGGGCAAGCACGCCCATTTCGACCTCACCGCCGGCGACAACACCCTGCGCCTGAACGACCCGCGGCGTTTCGGCGCGGTGCTCTGGCACCCGGCGGGCGACGGGCCGCCCGCCGGTCATCCGCTGCTGGCCGCCCTGGGCGTCGAACCGCTGACGCCGGCCTTCACGCCCGAACTGCTGTTTGCCGCCACGCGCGGGCGCAAGGTGAGCATCAAGCAGGCGCTGCTGGCCGGCGACATGGTGGTGGGGGTGGGCAACATCTACGCCAGCGAATCGCTGTTCCGCGCCGGCATCCGCCCGACCACGGCGGCCGGACGGGTCAGCCTGGCACGCTTCAAGGTGCTGGTGCCGCACATCCGCGCGGTGCTGGCCGAGGCGATCGACAAGGGCGGCAGCACGCTGCGCGATTTCGTGCGCAGCGACGGGCAGTCGGGCTATTTCCAGCTTGATTACTTCGTCTATGACCGCACCGGGCTGCCGTGCCGGGTGTGCGCCACGCCGATCCGGCGCATCGTGCAGGGGCAGCGCTCGACCTTTTACTGCGCGGTCTGCCAGAAATAGCGGCGGCGGGCGCCGCTGCGGGTCAGGGCGCCTTCCTGGTTTCCAGCGGCGGCGCTTCCGGCGGATACAGCTTGCGCGCGCGTTCCAGGCGCTGCGCCGCGGCCACCACCTCGGTAGCCTGGATCGGCGCCAGTTCGACGGTGCCGGCGGCCTGGCGCAGGCGCACCGCCTGCAGCACCTGCGCGCCTTCCGGGGTCTTGTGCAGGCCCAGCAGGGCCTGCTGCAGGGCCGCCGCCCGCTCGCGGGAGAGCCGCGGCGCGACGGCCAGCACGAAGCCGGGATAGGCTTCGCTGCGGCTGAGCACCTTGAGCTTGCTGCCGTAGCGTGCCAGCGCTTCCTCGGCGCCATACTGGGGGATCGCCACCGCGTCGGCCTTGCCGAAGAACAGCGCGTCGACCATCTCTTCCGGGCTGTTGGAAAGGCGCAGGCTGATGCGCCCGGTCCTGACCTCGTTGATCAGCAGCCAATGCATCATGATCGGGCCGTGCGAGGAATCGGCGGGATACGCCGCCAGGCTGCGCCCTTCCAGGTCGCTCAGTTTTTCAATGCCGCTGCCGGCCTTGACCAGGAACACCACCGCGAAATTGCGGAACCGCGCCAGCGGGGTGAGTTTCAGGTCGCGCACCGGCGCGCCGATCTTGTCCAGCGGCGCCAGATAAAGATCATGCGCGGGCGCGCCGCGCGCCAGTTCGGCTGCATAGTCCTTGACCTGTACCGCTTCGACCGGCCGTCCCAGCGCCGTGGCGGCGGCCTGGTTGAAGCTTTCCAGCGAAGCGAGCCACTCGCGGGTTTCGTTGCTGCTTTGCGCCACCGCGCCGGTCTGCACCGCCATCCTGAGCGCCGGCCCCGCGGCGCCGCGCGGCAGCCAGGCGTAGAGCGCCGCGCCGGCCAGGACGGCGGCGATGCCGAGGGCGACCCCGGCCCACCTGCGCCGGTCGTGGCGCGCGCCGCCCGGCGACGGCCCGCGCCCACCCTGGCGCGCCAGCACCGCCTGCTCGCCGGTCAGCGCCGGCAGGAACTGACCGATCGATTGCGGCCGCGCCTTGTCGTCCGGGAGCAGCGCCCAGTCGATGGCCTGCAGGAAACGCTCGCTGTAGCGTCCGCGCGCTTCCAGCGCTGCCGGCTCCTGCGGGTCGGCGCGGACGCGCGCGGCGGCCTCGATGGGCTTGCGCCCGGCGACAAACCAGTACAGCACGCCTCCCAATGCATAGATGTCCGACCACGGCCCCTGCCGGCCATGCGTGTGATACTGCTCGAAGGGCGCGTAGCCGGGCGTGACGATGCTGGTCAGGCCCTCCGCGCTGGCCGCGCCGCTGGCCAGGCGCGCCGAACCGAAATCGAGCAGCACCAGGCTGCCGTCGGCGTCGCGCACGAAAATGTTGGCGGGCTTGATGTCGCGATGCAGGAAGCCGGCCTCATGCACCTTCTGCACGCCCTGCAGCAGCGGCACGAACATGCGCACCAGCGCGGCCTCTTCGGGCGCGCCCTCGCCGCGCGCGGTGCGCTTGCTCATCCAGGAATTCAGGCTCTCGCCGAACTCGTAGTCCATCACCATGTAGGCGCTGTTGTTGGCCTCGAAGAAGCGGTTCACGCCGACGATGTTGGGATGGCGGAACGCGGCCAGGGTGCGCGCTTCCTGCACGAAGCGGTCCAGGCCGGTGCGGTAGTCCTGCGCGGCGCCGCTGCTCTTGGGCCGCACCTGGCCGGTGGCGTCGTCGCGGTAGGCACAGGCGCTGGGCAGGTATTCCTTGATCGCCACCTTGATGTTCAGGTGCGTGTCGTGGGCCAGGTAGGAAACCCCGAAGCCGCCGACCCCGAGCACGCGCTCGATGCGGTATTCCTTGAGGAGGTAGCCGGCGGCCAGCGCGGCGCGGTCGGCGGCGCGGTCTTCATCGGCACCGGCCGGCGGCTGCGGCGCGGCCGGCACCGGCCGCGCCGCGCCTGAACGCGGCGCCTGCGGATTGATGATGGTGACGGCATCCTGGTCCTCCGCCACGCCGCTCACGCCACCGGCCGACGCCGGCGGGCGCCCGCTCTCCCCCTCTTGCGCCACACTCCCCTCCCCGACGGCCGCGCCGCGGCCGGTAACGCGCCCCCCGGCGCCGTTTTTTCAGCCTAGTCGCAAGTCACGGTCATGCCGAACTGGTTGCACGGCCGCGCCGGGCCGTTGCCGCGCAGGATCGTGCCCCCGCCCAGATTGTTGACGGTGGACGAGCTGCCGTCCGAGTTGCGGATCACCGTGCCGCCGCCCAGCGGCGTGATGGTCGAGGAGGTGCCATTGGAATTGCGGATCACCGTACCCCCGCCCAGCGGAGTGACCGTCGACGAGCTGCCGTCCGAATTGCGGATCACCGTGCCACCGCCGAGATGGCTGGCGCGGCTCGACGAACCGTCGGAGTTGCGGATGATGGTGGTGCCGTCCAGGCGGTTTACCGTGGAGGAGGTGCCGTCCGAGTTGCGGATCACGGTGGTGCCGCCGCCCAGGTTGGTGGCGCGCGAGTTGTAGCCGTCGGAATTCTCGATGATCGTGGTGTTGCCCAGCCGCGTGCCGGTCGAGGTATTGCCGGCGGCATCGCTGCAGACCCGGCCACCGCTCAGGTAGGTGCAGGTGATCTGCGCGGAAGCGCCGGTCGCGGCGCACAGGGCCAGGCCGAAAACGGCGGCGCGGAAAAAGGAACGTCCCATGCAAGACTCCTTGAAAATGATCGCTACCCGGCATTATCCTCTTTCCGCGCGTGCCGGGTGGTCCCGGCGGGAACGGGAGATTCAGCGCGGGTCGGCTTCCGCGCAGGACGGCAGGGTGAAATGGAAGGTCGCCCCCTGGCCGGGCGCGGATTCGGCCCAGATGCGCCCGCCATGGCGCTCGATCACCTGCGCCACGCTCGCCAGGCCGACGCCGGTGCCGGAGAACTGGAGGGCGGTGTCGAGGCGGCGGAACGGCTGGAAGACCTGCTGCGCGTCTTCGGCGGCAAAGCCCACCCCGTTGTCGCGCACGAAATAGACCGGCGCGGCGGCTTCCCCGGCGACCCCGAATTCGACATGCGGCGCGGCCGTCTGGGCGCTGAACTTGAAGGCATTCTCGATCAGGTTCTGCAGCGCGAAATGCAGCAGCAAGGGGTCGCCGTGCGCAAACACCCCCGGCGCGATGGCGGTGCTGCGGCCGGCGGCGGGAAAGCGCTCGGCGGTGCGCGCCATCAGCTCGGCGGCCATCGCGCTCAGGTCGACGCGCACCGGCGCGAGCGCCTGGTGCGAGACGCGCGCCAGTTCCAGCAGCGCGCCTATCATCAGGCCCATGCGCTGCGCCTCGGTGCGCACCCGGCCGAGCAGCCGGGCGCCGTCCGGGTCGAGCTGCGCGGCGTGATCGAGCAGCAGGATGGCGCTCCAGCCGTCGATGGCGCGCAGCGGCGAGCGCAGGTCGTGCGCTACGGTATAGCTGAAACTTTCCAGCGCCTGCTCGCTCTCGCGGCGCCGGGTGATATCGGTCAGGGTGACGACGGCGCCCTGCTGGGGCTCCCGCGAATCCAGCGCCGCGGCCTGGATCAGGGCAATCAGCCGCGAGCCGTCGCTGCGGCGGAATTCGCCCTGCGCCTGATAGACGCCGTTGGCGACGCCCATTTCGCGCAGCGCCTGTTCCCAGGCTTCCTGCCCGGCAAACAGCAGCTGCGCCGGCTCACCCACCATTTTGTCCGGCTCGCTGCGGAACATCTGCGCCAGTGGCGGGTTGACGGTGCGGATCGCGCCCGCGCCGATGAAGGCCACGCCGCTGGGCATCGATGCCAGGATGGCGCGCTGCTCGCTGAGCAGGCGCTGCAACCTTTGCTCGGCGGCCACGCGCACGGCGACCTCGCGCTGCAGACGCGCCGCCGTATCCGCGTGCTGCACCAGCGCGGTGACGCTATCGAGCAGGGATTGCGAGAACTGCCGCGCCGCGCCGAACAGGAAAATGATGAAAAAGATGGTCGCGCCGCCGAGCACGACCTCGATCCGGTTGTTGCCCATCACCCCGGCGACGGCCAGCGACGCACCTACCGGCGCGAGGATGGCGATCAGGTAGCTGACATAGGCCCAGCGGAAATACCCCGCAAAGGCGATGCTGCCGCCCGCCAGCGCATAGCAAGTGGCGATCGCATAGAAATTCTCGTTGCCCTGCTCGCGCGACACCACCGCGGCGAGCAGGCCCCAGCCCAGGCCCATCAGTACATAAGTCGAGACATGAAAACGCAGGTAGCCGCGCGTCTGCGGACCGGGACGCGGGGCACGCCGCACATACACCAGGGCCCCGGCTATGCGCAGCGCCAGAAGCAACAGCATGGCAACCATCCAGGGGGCGAACAGCGGTTCCTGCGCAGTGCGGGGCAGCAGCAGCGAGATCAGCGCGAGCACGATGCCGTTGCCCAGGATCGCGGCCGGGATCAGCCGGAATACCAGCCGCAGGCGTTCGGACTCGACCTGCCAGGTAAAGCCCTCGGAGGAACCTGGGTCGATGGGCACTAGTGATTGCACGATGGCATGCCGCGATGGACGAACGGAATCAGGAGTAAACCATCAAACGGGTCCTTCCAATCCAATGAATTGACGTGGAAACGGGCGGTCAATACGTGGCGGGGCCGCACCATGATGCCACGCTTTTGGCGGCCGGTGGCACATCGATTTCCGTCCGGGAGGCACGGCCAGTCGATGCCCGACAGGTAGTCGATGCTCCCCAAAAATGGACCGGATCTCTTCGGCACTCGCGCGCGGCAAGCCATTGAAATGATCGCCGTCGCGCACGATTCATTGGTCCCGCGCGCAATTGCCCGCGCGCGGCCAGCAGCGCGCACCGCGCCCGCCATCCGGCTGCCCGGTGGCTGCCACAAACGGCCGGTAGCTTGCAGGCTCCCCTACAGATGGAGCCGGCATGCGCATCCTCATCCTCAACCCGCCGCACATTGCGATCGGCAGCCGCATCCCGCTGGAGCAGTTGCCGCCGCTGGGCCTGCTCTCGGTCGGCGGCACCCTGCTCGACGGCGGTCACGACGTGGTATTGCTCGACGCCGAACTGGGGCCGCTGTCGCACGAGGCGATCGTGCGCCGCGTGGTGGCGCAGCGCCCGCAGGCGCTGCTGCTCGGCCATTCCGGCTCGACCTCGGCGCACCCGATCGCCGCCAGCCTGACGCGGCGCATCCGCGCGCTGCTGCCGGAGCTGGTGATCGTCTACGGCGGCGTCTTCCCCACCTACCACTTCCAGGAGGTGCTGGAACAGGAACCGCAGATCGACGTGGTGGTGCGCGGCGAAGGCGAACTGACCGCGGTGGCGCTGATGGCCGCGCTGGAACGCGCCGGCGACCTGGGCGAGGTCGAGGGCATCGCCTTCCGCCGCGCCGGCCGCGTCATCGCCACGCGGCCGGCGGCGATGATCGAGGACCTGGACGCCTGCCGGGTCGGCTGGGAGCTGATCGACCCGGCGCGCTACGGCTACTACGGCGGCAAGCGCGCGGTGGTGATGCAGTTCTCGCGCGGCTGCCCGCACCTGTGCAACTACTGCGGGCAGCGCGGCTTCTGGGCGCGCTGGCGCCACCGCGACCCGCGCAAGTTCGCTCGCGAGATCGCCTGGCTGCACCGCGAGCACGGCATCGAGCTGGTCAACCTGGCCGACGAGAACCCAACGGTGAGCAAGAAGGCCTGGCGCGAGCTGTGCGAGGCGCTGATCGAGGAAAACGTGCCGGTCAGCATCATCGGCTCGACGCGCGCCGGCGACATCGTGCGCGACGCCGACATCCTGCACCTGTACCGCGCGGCCGGCGTCGAGCGTTTTTTGCTCGGCATGGAGAGCACCGACGCGGCCACGCTGGAGAAGATCCGCAAGGGCGCCGACACCAGCACCGACCGCGACATGTGGCGCAGTTTCCGGCAACTGGTGCTCTACGACCCGGACCAGATCACCGCCCTGTTCGTCACCCCGCATCGCTGGACCGGCTATTACCGGCTGGCCAGCGGACGCCAGGTGATCCAGCGCGACCAGCGCCTGTGGGATTACAAGCACCAGGTGCTGCGCACGCGCCACATGCCGCCCTGGCGGGTGCTGCTGTGGGTCAAGGCGATCGAGGTGCTGGTGCAGGCGCGGCCCAAGGCGCTGTGGCGCTCCTTTTTCCACCCCGACCGCGCGCTGCGCCACGGCATGCGCTGGTATACGCGCATGGGCCGGCGCGTCTGGTTCCACGAGTGGGCGAACTTTCTCTGGCGCGACAAGCGCGTGACCGACGGTCCGACCCTGCGCGAGTTCTGGGGCGCGCCGCAGGACCACCAGGAGATCCCGGTGCGCATCGTCACGCGCAGGGAGCGCGAGGCCGGTGCGGCAGCGCCGCTGCCGGCGCCCGCCGCAGCACCGGTCCGCGACGCGGCGTGAGATGGTGCCGGTCGCGCTCGCCAAAAAAAGCCCGGTCACACGGACCGGGCTTTTGCTGCTTCACCCTGATGCCGCAGGTGAATGAGTCACTCGCAGGGAATCTTCAGTTGATCGCCTTGTAGAGGCGCTCGTCGTACAGGCTGCCAGAGAGCGGCATGAACTTGCCGCGGAACTCCATCATGTGGCTGGTGATGCCGTGGGCTTCCAGCGATTTCATGTCCTTCCATACCTCGACCAGGCTCAGGTGGTTGGGGCGGCTGTTCTGCTGCAGGGCATCGAAGCGCAGGTTGCCGGCGTCCCTGCGGCTTTGATCGGCGAGCACCTTGGTCATTTCCAGGCCGACGTCCTTCTGGGTCGGCACGATGTCGACGTGGGTAACCACGTAGATCGCGCCGCGGCCGGGAACGCCGGCCAGCGGACCGACGCCCCAGGTGGAGTGCGGGCGCTCGTCATAGGGCGCGCGCTGCAGCGGCGTGAGCGCGTCGCGGAAGGCCTTGGTGTGGGAGGCGGCGGCGTGGGCGGCCTGCGCGTCCTTGTCCTTCCACACTTCAAGAATGGCGAAGTGGTTCGGCGCGCCGATGCGCTGCAGGGTGACGAATTGCACGCTGCCGGCATCCTTGCGGCTGGCCTGGCCGAGCTTGCTGACCAGGCCGCGCGCCTTGGTCGTGGCGGCGGGCGTGACTTCGATATAGGTGACGATGTAGGCGGGACCGGTATCCATGGCAGGTGCGGGAGCCGGCGCGGCGGCCGGGGTGGCCTGCTGGGCAAAAGCCAGGCCGCAGCCCAGGGACAGCAGCACGGGCGCGAGCATGGCGCGTAGGTTCAGACTCATTATTGCCTCCGTTATTGTAGTTGGAACACATGATGCAGCGGCGGCAGCATACATCCAACTGGTTACGGAGGTGGCTATGCGCCGGATTAGCCCGGCGCGGTCCGCCGTGGCGGCGGCAGACAGCGGCAGTGCGCGCCGCTCAAGCAGCCCGCGCCAGCGTGCCACGCTTTTCGGCGATGCGCGCCATGAGCTGCTGCCAGGACTTCACGAAGGCTTGCGCACCCTCTTCCTGCAGGCGGACCGCCAGCGCGTCGATGTCGATACCCGCCTTGGCAAAACGCGCCAGCATGGCGTCGGCCGCCGCCCCATCCTGCGCCAGCGCGGCACCCGGCTTACCTTCCGCGGCCAGTGCCTTGAGGGTCTTTTCCGGCATGGTGTTGATGGTGTCCGGCGCCGCCAGGGCGTCGATGTAGAGGGTCTCCGGCGCTTTCGGGTCCTTGGTGCCGGTACTGGCCCAGAGCAGGCGCTGCGGCACCGCCCCGGCCGCGGCCAGTTCGTTCCAGCGCGGCGAGGACAGCAGTTCGCGATAGGCCCGGTAGGTCACGGCGCCCACCGCGATGCCCAGGCGGTTGCGCAGGTCTTCAGGCACCTTCTCTGCCACCGCCTTGTCCCAGCGGCTGATGAACAGCGAGGCCACCGACACCACCATGGGGTCCAGCCCGGCCGCGACGCGCCGCTCGATGCCGCGCAGGTAGGCCCCGGCGGCGGCCACATACTGCTCGCGCGAGAACAACAGGGTGACGTTGATCGGCACGCCGTTGAAAATCGACTCCTCGATCGCCGGAATGCCCGCCGGCGT
>Ga0075368_10000677_pt1 | contig 10365 bp, 10 predicted proteins | sample EndMethybrTD3033_FD_71518 | JGI IMG/M metagenome (GOLD analysis project Ga0075368, IMG submission 71518) | Populus endosphere microbial communities from Tennessee, USA - Endosphere MetaG P. TD hybrid TD303-3 | ecosystem: Host-associated > Plants > Roots > Endosphere | place: USA: Tennessee... | reverse complement strand
TTTGTCATAGCGGGTGGCGATGCCACGGAACTGCTTGATGCGGTTGAAGAATCGTTCGACGAGGTTTCGCTGTTTGTAGAGCCACGGCGAGAAGGCGAAGGGCTGCTTGCGGTTGGATCGATTGGGAATGTTGGTCCAAACGTTCCTGGCAGCAGCGGCCTGACGGATGGCGTTGCTGTCATATCCTTTGTCCCCCAGTAAGGTTGCGCCCTCGGGAATGGCCTCAATCAGCGCTTCGGCTTCACAGGCATCATGGACCTGCCCGCCGGTCAGTCTCAGGCCGACAGGGCGTCCGTCAGCATCGACAAGAGCATGGAGTTTGCGGGTGAGACCGCCCCGGGAACGTCCCATGCCACGATCGCAGCTTCCCCCTTTTTGCCCGTCGCACCATTCTGGTGGACGCGCATGCAGGTGGAATCGATCATCACCAGTTCGCCATTATATCCGGCGGAAACCGCTGCCAGAAGCCGGTCCCAGACCCCGGCTTTGCGCCAGCGGACGAACCGATTGTAACAGGTTGTCGAAGGCCCGTGGCGTTCGGGCACTTCGGCCCACGTCGCTCCTGAGCGAAAGCGCCACATAATCCCGTTGAGAACCCGGCGATCATCCACCTGCGCCACGCCCCGTGGTTTGTTGGGCAGCAACGGCTCGATAATCGCCCATTCCCGATCTGTCAGTTCGTACCGCCGCCGTGCCATCACGCCCTCCAACTCTGGAGGCCTCTGAATCACGCCAATCGCCAATCCTCAAGGCCTTTTATCAGTTTACGGCCTAGAGAACCGCGTGCTCCGGGAGGAGAGCGAAGTGCTAAAAAAGGCCCCCCAGTTCTTCGCGAACCAAAGGCCGTGAGGTTCGCCTTTGTGCATAGCTGGCGGCACCGTTGGCCGGTGGAGTTGATGTGCCGTGTCTTGCGGGTCAGCGAACGCGGCTATCGTTCCTGGCGCTCGCGTCCGATCAGCCCTCGCGAGCGAACAGACATGACGGTACTGGGCCATATCCGGGAGCAATATAGCTTGAGCCTTGGCAGCTATGGTCATCCGAGGATAACGATGGAGCTCAAGGAGGTGGGGCTCAATGTTGGCAAGCGTCGTGTCGGGCTGCTGATGCGGATCAACGGGATCAAGCCGGTCTGCACACGCAAGCACAAGGTAACGACGGACAGCCATCATCGCTTGGGCGTCGCGGCGAACTGGCTGGACGGCAATTTTGCCGCCGATGGGCCCAACCGCGATCTGCACAGCCGTCGTGTCGTTGGCTGGGCGGTCAGCGACAGGATGAAAAAGGATCTGGCGATTCGGGCGCTGGATATGGGGGCACGTCTGCGTAATCCGCCATGGGGCTGCATTTTCCATTCTGATCGCGGCAGCCAATATTGCTCCTATGAGTATCAGAAGAAGCTGCAGGCCTATGGCCTGCATCCATCGATGAGCGGTAAGGGAAATTGCTACGACAACTCCGCCGTGGAGACCTTCTCCGAATCCCTGAAGGGGGAAATAATCTGGCGGCAGAGCTGGCCAACCCGGCGGCAAGCTGCAGCTGCCATCTTCCAGTACATCAACCGCTTCTACAATTCTCGGCGGCGCCATTCATATCTGGGAGGCATCAGCCCGCTCGCATTCAAGGCCAAGGTGGCATAATCAGATAGGTGACCGACGCAAAACCGTTACAAGTCCAATAATGCTTTAGGCAGCTACGACGTGCTACTGGCTGCGATTGATACGCGGACATTCGAGCAATAGGCGGCGCATCTGGAGAGCCAGTTTGCCCGGGATTGCACATTCGCGTTAAATGGCAGTTTCGCGCCCCTCGGCGAAACCGACCCTAATCAGACGCTCGACCATCAAGTCTAGAGGCCCTGATGCCGACCGTCCGGTTCCGACAGCTGGCGACCAGAAACAGTCTTAACCTTCATTGTCACCCTGTACATGTTTCATGGGCCATTCCGCGTAACAGACCAGTGGCTTGTTGGGCCTGACGGATGTTGCAACAAGTTCGGCATGACGTCGGGCGATGGCAGGACACCAGCGTTTCTGACCGGCGGTGGCTCCTTCCCCCCGCTACAACATCCAATGGCTAAGGCGCGAGGACTGGCAGATGAGGTGCCACAGGGCGAAGGGCGCCAGCAGGGCGAGCGCGAGCAGCCAGGGCTTCGCCAGATAGGGCGTGCCATAATGGATGATCGCGACGTGCAGATACATGATGACCAGTGACGCCCGGCCGAGCGCGGCGAGCGGGCCTGCCACGGGCGCGATCCGGGCGGACAGGCGGAAGAGCAGCAGCGACGTCGCGACACCCGATCCGATCGAGAGCAAGGGCCAGCCATAATCGGCGACCTTCATGTTGAGCGTCGGCAGCCAGCCGGCAAGGCCCGCCAGCGCGAGCAGCCCGAGCGGCACGATCCAGAGATTGCGCCAGTGCAGCCGCGGCCAGAGCGCGCCGACCCAGAGCAGGATCATCGCCATCGGCACGCTCAGCAGGCCCAGCGGCGAGGCCGGCGCCACATAGCCAATGCCATAGGCGAGCAGCAGCATCGGGATCAGCAGCAACGCCCAGCGCCGGTCGCGCGGATCGGGCCAGCGGTTGAGCGCGAGGTTGAACAGGATGCGCGCGATCATCAGGCAGGGCACGAACCAGAAGATGGTATAGGGGCCACGCAGCCAATAGCCGCCGAGCAGGATCGGCAGCAGGTCGCGCGGCCATTGGTGGAAGATCGGCAGATTGCCCTTGGCCGGTTCGATGATCTGGTCCGCCAGGATCAGCAGCGCGAGGAAGATCGCATAGGGGCGCATCTGGCTGACCAGTTGCCGCCGGGTGAAGGGGCCGACCGGATGCGGCCGCGAGAGCATGCCCGACAGCAGGAAGAAGAGTGGCATGTGGAAGCTGTACATGGCGTCGCGCAAGGGTCCGCGCGTCCAGACATGGCCGACCACCACGGCGATGATGCCGATGCCGCGCGCGACATCGACCCAGTCGAGCCGCTGCGGCGCATGTTGATAGGCAAGGCCCCTATTCTCCATCGGTTCCACGCCCTATAGGATGCGACGTGGGCGTCAATCGCCCAGCCAGATTACCCGGACGCCAGATTTCCCGATCGGATTGATATTTGACCCTGCTTAGCGACAAAGTGCTGTTCATCGATGGCGAGGCCATCATCCTCGACAAGCCGGCCGGCCTGCCGGTCGACGCGCCGCGCGACGGATCGATCAGCCTTGAAAACCACCTCGCCTCGCTGACCTTCGGCTTCCAGCGCTGGCCGCTGGCGGTCCACCGGCTGGACCGCGACACCAGCGGCTGCCTGCTGCTGGCGCGCAATCCCAAGGCGCACAAGCGCTTTGCCGCCGCGTTCGAGGCCGGCACGGTCGAGAAGCGCTATGTCGCGGTGCTGGAGGGCGTGCCCGAGGCGGACGAAGGCACGATCGCCCTTTCGCTCAAGAAGGTGAGCACGCCGAGCCAGGGCTGGCGGATGATCGCCGCCAAGGCAGGCAAGCCCGCCGTCACCCATTGGCGCAAGCTGGCGGTGAAGAACGGCCGCGCGCTGATCGCCTTCACGCCGGAAACCGGCCGCACCCACCAGATCCGCGTCCATGCCCAGCATGGGCTGGGCTTCGGCATTGTCGGCGACCCGGTCTATGGCGACGGACAAGGCGCGATGCTGCTGCACAGCCGGTTCCTGAGCGTGCCGCGCGGCGACAACAAACCGCCCGCGCAGGCGACCGCACCGCTGCCGCAAAGCTTCGTCGATGCAGGCTTCAGCCCCGAGATATTGGAGGAAGCCGGGCTATAAGCCCCGGCGCCGCGCCATGGTCGCCATCCCCGTCACCCGTTCCATCGCGATCGATAGCGACGAGATTGTCGAGAGCTTCGCGCGCGCGTCGGGGCCGGGCGGCCAGCATGTGAACACCACCGACAGCGCGGTGATGCTGCGCTTCGACGTGGCCGCCTCGCCGGGACTGCCCGATGTAGTGAAGCAGCGGCTGGCCGACCTCGCCGGATCGCGCATGACCCGCGACGGCGTGCTGATCCTGCGCAGCGAGGGGGCGCGGTCGCAACTGCTCAACCGGCAAGAGGTGCGCGAGCGGCTGTTCGCGCTGATCCGCGAGGCGACGATCGTGCCCAAGAAGCGGCGCCCGACCAAGCCGACCAAGGCATCGCAGAAGCGCCGGGTCGACGGCAAGACCAAGCGCGCAGCCGTGAAACAGGGACGCGGCCGGGTCAGGATGGACTGAAGGGGGTATTTTGGGGGGACTGGACGAAGACAGGAGCAGCGCCATAGCGGCCTGGTCACGACGCGCGGCTATGATCCTGCCCGTGGGGATCGGGCTGCTGCTGGCAATCGCGCTCGCAGGCGTGATGATCGACCCGGTGCAGGACAAGCGCCAGTTTACGGCCTTCCTCTTCATCCGTCAGGATCTGGCACCGGCGATTCTGATCGCGCTGCTGTGCCGGTTCGGGCTGAGCCTTGGGCCACAGGCACGGATTGGCTGGATGGACCGCCTGGCGCAGCGGCCATGGGTTATCGCCCTAGCGCTCGCTCTGTTCTGCTGGGCCGGCCATCATCGGCTGTTGCGCGGCTATGACCTGACCCGCGATGAACAGATGGCGAATTTCGATGCCCTGATGTTCGCGCAGGGACGTCTCTTCTGGCCGATCTCGCCCGCCTGGCGGCCGACGGCCGAAGCGCTCAACCAATTCTTCATGCTGCCGATCGCCGACCGGCAAGCCTGGGTATCGGGCTATCTGCCGATCAATGCCGTCGCGCGGGCCTTGATGGCCATGGTTGGCGACGCCGGGCTGACCAGCCCACTGTTTACCACGATCGGCGCGCTGGCGCTGTGGCGGATCGCGGACCGGCTCTGGCCGGGCGATGTCGGCGCCCGCACCGTCGCCCTGCTGCTCTATGCCGGATCGTCGCAGGTCGTGATCCAGGGTATGACGGCCCATGCCATGGCCGGGCATCTGGCGCTCAATCTGCTCTGGTTGCTGCTGTTCCTGCGCGGCGGCCGGAGCCATGCCGGTGCGATCCTGATCGGCTTTCTGGCGACCGGCCTGCATCAGCCGCTGTTCCATCCGCTGTTCGTCTTTCCGATCCTGACCGGCCTGCTGTTGCAGCGGCGCTGGCCGCTGGCGCTGCTCTATGGAGCGGCCTATGCCGTCATTGGCCTGTTCTGGCTCGCCTGGCCCAATCTGATCGCGCAATGGGCCGGCGGCCCGATGGAGGCGCTATCCAGCACCGGCGATCGGCTGAGCTATGCAGATCGCATCTTCGACATGCTGGCCGGGTTCGGCCCCGTCAGCCTGTGGCTGATGGCGATGAACCTGCTGCGCTTCATCGCCTGGCAGCATCTGCTGCTGCTGCCGCTCGCGGCTGCGGGCGTGGGCCTTGCCTGGCGCGCGCCGCTGGTCCGGCCATTGGTGGCGGGCGTCGTGCTGCACATCCTGCTGGTCGGCCTCTTGCTGGCGTTTCAAGGGCATGGCTGGGGCTATCGCTATCTGCACGGGCTGATCGGCAGCCTCTGCCTGCTGGGCGCGCAGGGCTGGATCGCACTGCGCGGCCATTGGCCGGGCACGCGGCTATGGGCCTGGGGCAACGGCGCAACCTTCCTGCTGCTGCTGCCGCTACATATGGCGATGGCCGCTTGGCTCACCCTGCCCTATGCGCACATATCGGCGCAGATCGATGCGATGCCGGTGGACATCGTGATCGTCGATGATGGCGCGGTCGCCTTCGGCAGCGATCTGGTCATCAACCGGCCCGATCTGTCCAACCGGCCAATCCGGCTGCTCGGCGGCAACATGACGACGGCGCAGGTCGCCATGCTGTGCCGGAACCATCGCGTGGATTTTGTCGGATCGACGCAGTTGTGGCCTATCCGTCGGATATTGGATGCCGAGCCGAGCGACGATGCCGCCTTCAGGGCGCTGCGATCAACCTGCGACAAAGCGGGTGCCAAGGACAAGTCATGACCCATCCCCTTCATATCTGCATCGTCTATGACTGCCTCTTCCCCTGGACGATCGGCGGTGCCGAGCGGTGGTATCGTGCCTTGGCCGAGCGGCTGGCATCGGAAGGGCATCGGGTCACCTATCTCACCATGCGGCAGTGGGACGATAGCAATGTCCCGACCTTGCCCGGCATCGAGATCATCGCCGTGGCCCCACGCATGGCGCTCTACGAGGATGGCAAGCGGCGTATCGCACCACCGCTGCGGTTCGGATGGGGGGTGTTCACACATCTTCTTCGACATGGACGCAACTATGATGTCGTCCATCTCTGCTCCTTCCCTTATTTTGCCTTGCTGGCCGCCGGCCTGCTGCGCCCGTTCAAACGTTATCGCATCATGTGCGACTGGTTTGAGATATGGAGCCGGGACTATTGGCGCGACTATCTGGGGTGGCTGGGCTGGATCGGATCGACCGTTCAGTGGCTGTGCGCGAAGGTATCACAGCAGGCCAATGTGTTCAGCCGGTTGCATGAGGGGCGGCTACGCCAATTGGGCATTCGCGGGGAGATGCGCTACCTGCCCGGCCTGTCGGAAACGCCGCCCAAGGCCGAACCCGTGGCAGCGCGCACACCGCCCACCATCGTCTATGCCGGACGGATGATCCCGGAAAAGCGCATTCCCCTGCTGGTCGATGCCATCGCCATCGCCCGTGACAAGACGCCGGAGCTGCGCGCGATCCTGTTCGGAAACGGGCCGGAACGCGCCGCGATCGAGGCCCGGATCGCCATGCATGACTTGACGCAGATCGTGACCATGCCCGGCTTCGTGCCCGCCGAAGTGCTGGAGCAGGCGATGCGCGAAGCCCTGTGCATCGTGCAACCGTCCGAACGGGAAGGCTATGGACTGCTCGTGGTCGAAGCGTCAGCACGGGGCGTTCCCGCCATCGTCGCGACAGCACCCGACAATGCGGCGGTGGAACTGGTGGAAGAAGGGGCTAATGGCTTTGTCGCGGATCCTCCTACCGCAAAAGCCTTGGCGGACGCATTATTGAAAACGCTGGAGACGGGCGAAAATCTCCGCAAAGAGACTAAGGCCTGGTATGCCGCCAATGCGGAGCGCCTTTCCATGGACAGCTCTCTTCACGCCGTTTCGGTCAGTTATTCAGGTTGAACGGCAATGATCCGTAGAGCACTCGGCCGTCCAGTCAGTTTTTCCGCAAGCCACTGGACGGGCCGCAGCATTACACCGACAAGGAAAAAAATGGCGGAATAGGGGCGACCGCACCAATTGGCGATGGAATGGCCCATGGTCGCAGCGCAGATATTTTCCTCGACCTCTATTGTCAGCCCTTGCACCTCCAGGAGATTGCGCAAGCTCTGGCGAGAAAAGTGAACACGATGGAAAGGCAGATACCAGTTTTCGCATTTGGCTCCGAACCAGGATGTCCAAACGCAATCCACATTGGGCACTTCCACAACCAGCCGCCCTCCAGGCGCAAGCAGTGCGGTCAGGCGACCAACAAAACGATGGGGATCGTCGTCATGCTCCAATGCATGGAAGCACAGCACGAGATCAACCTTACCGGCAAGATCGGGCAGTGCCGCGAAGGAGCTGTAACGCGCGCGCGCCATCGGCTCTGGCGGATCGGGAAAAAAATCCAAGCCGAGGACGTCGGCATTCTCTCCCAGCGCATCGGCAATGCAGCGCGTGATCAATCCATTGCCGCAAGCAAAATCCACTACCTTGCGCGGCGGCCTGCCGATCCGACGCAGGAGGTGCCGAGCTAGACGATCAAATGCCTTTCGCTTGATCCAGCGCGCCAAAGGGGAATCTCCCCGTTGGAAATCCTGGCTTTCGCGCCCCTCATAAAGCGGTGCGACATCGTCCATTGCCGGCCTCGTAACACCATGGCCGCACGTGTCGCAACGAAAGATAGCTAGCTGACCGCCACCTCGCCCCGGCACGTCGATTTGCAATATGGCATCATTATCAAAACGACAAAGTGCCGCCTGCCCCGAAGGACATTGGCTATATGGCGCAAGCCCTAATTCGTTCATGTCAGGATCGGGAATATGGGACAATGGCGGGATCCATGGCGAAGCTCCAGATGCGATGCACCAGGAAGTTGGTCGGCGCCATGGCGGCGGCAACAATCAGATTGGCCCAATAATAGGGTAGTCCAAGCCGAACCAGCATCCATGTCAACAGCATTACGACAGCAAGATTTACCAGAACGCCGAATGCGTAGCGGACCAGTTCTCCTCCGGTCATCCCGCCGGGCTTGCGAAAAGTCCATTGCCGATTGAGCAGGAAGGCAATCAACGTCATTCCGACCGTACACAGCACAATCGACAGAAGATAGTGTAGGTGGGCCACCTCCGTCAGTGCCACCACGATCGCATTGTTGAGCAGGACCATCAGCCCCCCGACAGCACAAAAGCGCAGTCCTTCACCGGCGAGTCTGCGCCAATCGCGCCTTGCCATCTCTTAGACGCCGAGATCGGGCGTGAGCAGCAGGCCGCCTCTTCGCGCAGCGCCTAGGAACCGCGCATCGTGACCAGCCAATATCGCGAGCAGAAAACCGCCAAAAATGGTCTGCGCTCCAGTTGCGCCAAGTATTCCTGCCAGAACCAACGGTAAGGAATTGGGCAGCGCTACGAAACCATGGCTGGACCAGTACCAACCGGTGGCGACAAAAATTGCAGCGGATGCGGCCATTTGTATGGCGCCCACCGCCAACATGAATTCCAGATTGAACATAAGCCCCATACGCGCCATCACCGGACGCAACCGGCGATAACCCGATGTAACTCCGTGAAGATGCCCGGCCGCAGCCATCAGCAACGCCAAATGCCCGGTAGTGAACACAAAGCCGCTGGCAATCGACCAACTGACGCCGAACGGCGTCTCGCCGTGGAAGATGCCGAGCCAAAAGCCGACCGCCACCATGAGGATCAGCGCGGAGACGCCCATCGCGGCCAATGCCGGCACGCCAAACACCCAGGTCGGGCTCAGCATCAGCAGGTAGCGCAGATGGCGCCAGCCGTCGCGCCAGGGGCGCAGATGGGGGGGGCGGTCGCGCAGGTCGATCGACAGCGTCGCAGGGACTTCGGTGATGCGGAAATCCCGCAGGCTGGCCTTGATCACCATCTCACTGGCAAATTCCATGCCGCTGCCCGACAGGCCAAGCGCGGCGAAACAATCCTTCGTGATCGCACGCAGGCCACAATGCGCGTCGCTGATCCCGGAGCGGAAGAAGAGGTTGAGGATGCCGGTCAGCACCGGATTGCCGATATAGCGGTTCTTCCAGGGCATGGCGCCTGGCGCGATGCCGCCCTTGAAGCGCGACCCCATGCACAGGTCAGCGCCCGCCAGCAATTCACCGATCATCGCCACGCCATTGGTGAAGTCGTAGCTGCCGTCGGCGTCCCCCATCAGCAGATAGCGCCCATAGGCGCCCTCGCCGCCGCCGATCAGCGCTGCACCATAGCCACGGCGAGCCACCGGCACGACCCGCGCGCCCAGATCGGTCGCGATCTTCTGGCTGCCGTCGGTCGAGCCATTGTCGGCAATCACGATCTCGCCGAACAGGCCATGCTGTTCTTCGATCCGCTTGAGCGCTTCGCGCGCATTGGCAATGCAATGCGGCAGGCTGATCGCTTCATCGAGGCAGGGCATGATGATCGACACATCGATCGCGCGCGCGTCGGTCCGCAGGTCGGTCAGCGAACACGTGGCTTCAACGAACATCGGACACCCTCTTTTGCCGGTCTCCAATGGCGATAAACGCTTTTGGTTAACGCTTCCTTGCCTCTGGTCGAGCCGGTCGGGCCATCCTATATGCGTGCCCATGTATGATTTCGCCCCCGCTGCCGACGCCGACAAGGCGACGCTTTACGCCGATCTTCTGTCCGCTGCCGACGCGCTGACCCGCGACGAGCCCGATGCGGTCGCCAATATGGCGAACCTGTCGGCGCTGATCTGGCAGTTCCTGCCCGACCTCAACTGGGCGGGCTTCTATCGCATGGTCGAGGATGAACTGGTGCTGGGGCCTTTCCAGGGCAAGGCGGCCTGCATCCGCATCCCGCTGGGCCGCGGCGTGTGCGGCACGGCGGCGCAGACGCGCGAAACGCAACTGGTGGCCGACGTCCATGCCTTTCCCGGCCATATCGCCTGCGACGCGGCGAGCGCGTCCGAGATCGTCGTGCCGGTGGTGCATGACGGCCGGCTGATCGGCGTGCTGGACCTGGACAGCCCGCGCCCTGCCCGGTTCGACAGTGCCGACCAGCAGGGGCTGGAGGCGCTGGTCGCGCGGGTCGCCGGCCGCATCGGCTGATCGCCGCCCTGCCCCGTTCCGGGACAGGATTTCATAAGCCGAACATGGCGTTGCACGGATCGTCATGCTAATTTCCGCGTTAGCATG
>Ga0075368_10000675_pt1 | contig 10381 bp, 7 predicted proteins | sample EndMethybrTD3033_FD_71518 | JGI IMG/M metagenome (GOLD analysis project Ga0075368, IMG submission 71518) | Populus endosphere microbial communities from Tennessee, USA - Endosphere MetaG P. TD hybrid TD303-3 | ecosystem: Host-associated > Plants > Roots > Endosphere | place: USA: Tennessee... | reverse complement strand
CAGTGTGTGCGTCAGGAAGGCCCACAGCCCGCAAACGATGATGCAGGAGCCGAGCAGCACGATCATGCTTTGCGGGAGCAAAGCGGCTCCGCCGATCTGCCAGGGCTGACTGCCGGCAAAGGGCGGCAGGCTGTGGAAGTTCTTGTCGAAGATGACCGCGGCCAGCCCACGCATCAGGATCGATGCACCGATGGTTATGATGATCAGCGTGACGGCGCTGGCCCCGCGTGCCGGCTCGATCGCCAAGCGGTGCAGTAGCAGGCCGACCGCAACGGCGACCACGACGGCGAACAGCGCGGCCAGCGGCAAGGGAAAGCCGGCGGCGGCCGCAAACACCGTCACCATCCCGCCAAGCATGACGAACTCGCCTTGCGCGAAGTTGACGACGTCGGAGGCGTTGTAAATGAGGGTGAATCCCAGCGCGACCAGCGCGTAGATCGATCCCGTCGTCAGGCCGGAAAACGCAAACTGCAGAAGTTCGGACATCTTCCGAGCGTCGCTCCGTCAGGCGTTCTGGATGGGGTGATCCTACACCGGAAAGCGGTGGATCAGAATTGGTGCAAGAAACCACGCACACGAGGGCGCGTGGTCTTGGTGCGGCGCAAACAATTGGTCACTGCAGGAGCTTCCAGTCGCCGTTCTTGACCTCGATCATGCGCAGCGAGCTGAGGTCGAGGCCGAGATGATCGGTCGGCGACATGTTGACGATTCCGCCCGTGCCAGTGAAGTTCTTGGTCTTCTCGATCTCGTCGCGCACCTTGGCCTTGTCGGCGCTCTTGGCGCGCTCCATGGCCTGCACCAGCATCATCAGGCCATCGTACATGTGGCCGCCGAAGGTCGAGACCGGCTCGCCGGTCTGCTTCTCGAACTTGGTTTTGTACTCCGTCACGACCTTCTTGAGTGGATCGCTGTCCGGCAACTGTTCGGCAACGATGGCGGCGGCGGCCGGCAGCCGCACGCCCTCGGCCGCGTCGCCGGCGAGCTTGAGATAGCTCTTCGACGAGACGCCGTGGCTTTGATAGAGGGGCGCTGAAATCGCGAGCTGGCGATAATTGCGCGTGACGATGGCCGGGCCCTGGCCAAAGCCGCAATTGATCACGGCCTCGACGCCGGCAGTGCTCTTGATGTTGGTGAGCTGAGGCGTCATATCGCTGTCGGTCGGAGCGTACAACTCGTCGCGGACGGCGGTGATGCCGAACTGTGGCGCCATCTTCAGGCATTCCTCGCGCATGGCCTTGCCCCAGCCGTCCGTGCCGGAGATCATGCCGATCTTGGTGATGTTGCGCTTCTTCATGTCCTCGAAAATTTTGCCGCACGACATCGGCTCGGTGTGCGGTGTCTTGAACACCCATTTGCGCACCGGCACGACGATGCCAGCAGCGCCGGCCATGGCGACAAAAGGAATGCCGGCATCCTCGAACACGCTGATCATGGCCATGCTGGTGCCGGTGATCGACCCGCCGAGCATGGCGTCCACTTTATCTTCCTCGACGAGGCGCGTGGCGAAGGTGCGCGCCTTGTTGGCGTCGCCGCCGTCGTCATAGATGAAGAGCTTGATCTGCTGGCCGTTGACGCCGCCCTTGGCGTTGATCTCCTGCACGTACATTTCCAGCGTCTTCTTCTCAGGATCACCGAGGAAAGAGGCCGGGCCGGTTATGGAGAGCACAGAGCCGATCTTGATCTCGGCAAGTGCCGAGGACGCCAACGCCCACAGTGCCATGATTGCAGCAAGCAGAATTCTCATCGGTATTTCCTCCCATGGTGGTGGTTCGTATTTGTGTTGGGCGGGCTTCGTGTGAGCTCCAGGAGCCACCGCACCAGCCAAAAAATGGTATAACAGTATTCTAGATCATGCGGTCGAACCTGTGAAGTGCAAAGTGGACCAGCGAGGTAAGGGGCAGCCTTCCCGAGTGAGGCGCGAGCGGTTGGTCACACAGGACTTCACGCTCCAGTCGGATGCAGCGCTTTCATGCACTGCCAAAAATGGACGTGCCGGAGCAGCCAAACGCTGCGTGCTTGGTGAAACCGCCTGCGCGAAAAATCGGCTTGCATGCCCGCCGACACGCACACACGATTGGCTTGCGAGTCAGAGGAAATGGTATAACAATGTTCTAAGAATGGGACGCAGAGCCCATCGGCGGAGGAAGCAATGGAGCGCTCGTTCAGGGAAGAGGTCCGTTCCCTGCGACTGGGTCAGGGTGATGTCTTCCATGGTGAGGGCATCCTCGCCGTTACCAAGGCGCTTCTGCAATCGGGTGTGAGCTATGTCAGCGGCTACCCGGGCGCGCCGGTATCGCATCTTGTCGATGTGCTGAACGACGCCTCCGACATTCTCGACGACCTAGGTGTGCACTTTGAGCCGGCCGGCAACGAAGCCGGTGCTGCTGCCATGCTTGGCGCGTCGATCAACTACCCGATCCGCGGTGCCGCAACCTGGAAATCCGTAGTTGGCACCAACGTGGCATCCGATGCCCTGTCGAACCTATCGTCGGCCGGCGTGATCGGCGGCACCCTGATCATCGTTGGCGAGGACTACGGCGAGGGCGCCAGCATCATCCAGGAGCGGGCGCATGCGTTTGCAATGAAATCGCAGATCTGGCTGCTCGATCCACGCCCGAACCTGCCAACCATCGTCAGCATGGTTGAGCATGGTTTTGCGCTGTCGGAGGCCAGCTCGACGCCGGTGATGTTGGAACTGCGCATCCGCGCCTGTCACGTGCATGGCAGTTTCGTTTGCAAGGACAACCGCTCACCGCAGCTGTCACGCAGGAATCCTATCGATGCGCCCAAGTTCGACCACGCGCGGGTCTGCCTGCCGCCGTCGACCTACGCCCAGGAGAAGCACAAGATCGACGTGCGCTGGCCAGCCGCCGTCCGATACATCTCGGAGCATCGGCTGAACGAGGTGTTCGCCGGCGAGCGTGAGGACATCGGCATCGTCGTGCAGGGCGGGCTGTGCAACACGCTCATGCGGGCGCTGCAGTGCCTGGGGCTTGCGGACATCTTCGGCAAGGCGCGCATCCCGATCTACGTACTCAATGTCGCTTATCCGCTGGTGCCGTCAGAGGTGGTCGACTTCTGCCGGGGGAAGCGCTCGGTGTTGGTGGTCGAGGAGGGACAGCCCAACTTCCTCGAGCAGGCGATCAGGTCGGTGCTGCAAGAGCACGAAGTACGGCTGGCAGTGCACGGCAAGGATGTGCTGCCGCCAGCGGGAGAGTACACCGGCGAGTTGGTGCTGGACGGCGTCTCGAGATTTCTCGCGGCGCAATGGCCCGAGGGACGCAACACGCCCTGGACGGCCATGTCCGACGAAATCAAGGGCAGCAAGCGGGATGCCGCACGCGGACTCGGCAAGCCTGTTCCTGTGCGTCCACCGGGGTTCTGTGTCGGCTGTCCGGAGCGACCCGTGTTCAGTGCCATCAAGATCGCCGAGAGGGAGATCGGCAAGACGCACATGACGGCCGATGTCGGCTGTCACATCTTCTCGACGCTGCCGCCCTTCAATCTTGGCAATACCATGCTGGGCTACGGGTTGGGCTTGGCCAGCAGCAGCGGCATCGCCGCCAATTTCAAGCGCCGCGTGATCAGCATCATGGGCGATGGCGGCTTCTGGCACAACGGGCTCACGACCGGTGTGACGAGCGCGCTGGCCAATGGCGGCGACAGCATCGTGATCATCATGAAGAACGGCTACGCGGCGGCGACTGGCGGCCAGAAGATTCCATCGTCCGCAGATGTGGCCAGGCGCCAGGGCGAGTCGCCGAGCATCGACGCCGTCCTGAAGAGTGTCGGCGTCAAGTGGCTCAAAACGATCCGCTCCTACAGCGTCGATACGATGCGCAAGGCGATCGTGGAAGCCAGCACCACGCCGCAGCGCGGCCTGAAGGTGATCATCGCCGACGGCGAGTGCCAGCTGGCGCGGCAGCGGCGCATCCGGCCGCAGATCGCCAGGCAGCTGAGCCAGGGCAAGCGCGTGGTACGCACCCGCTTCGGCATCGATCCGGACACCTGCACCGGAGATCATTCCTGCATCCGCCTGTCGGGATGCCCGTCGCTGACCATTGCACCGAACCCCGATCCGCTGCGGCAGGACCCGGTCGCGCACGTGAACAACGATTGCGTCGGCTGCGGGCTGTGCGGGGAGGTGGCGCACGCCGCGGTGCTGTGTCCGTCGTTCTACCAGGCCAATGTGATCCAGAATCCAACCTGGCGTGATCGCCTTGCCGACCGGCTGCGCCGGGCGGTCATCGGCGCGCTTGCGTCGCGCCGCAAGGTTTACGCGTAGTCGAGCCCATGAGCGAGATGCGGCCGCTTACCATTCTGATTGCTGCGCTCGGCGGCGAGGGCGGCGGCGTGCTCGCGGACTGGATTGTGGCGGCGGCGACGATCGGCGGGTATCCGGTGCAGAGCACCTCTATCCCTGGCGTCGCGCAGCGCACCGGCGCCACGACCTACTACCTGGAAATGCTTCCTCGACCCTTGGCGGGGCTGCATGGCGCTCAGCCGATGTTCGCGCTGACGCCTACGGCCGGCGACCTCGACCTGGTGGTGGCGTCGGAGCTGGTCGAGGCCGGGCGGGCCATGCAGAACGGCTTCGTAACCCCGAAGCGCACGACGCTGATTGCCGCCACCAGCAGGGTGTTCGCCATCGGCGAGCGCAGCGCCATGGGCGATGGGCGATTTGAGTCCGAGCGCATCCTTGAGGTGTCAAAGCAGTTCGCGAAGCGATCGATCCTGTTCGATGCCGGGGCGTTGGCGCGCGCGGCTGGCGTGCCCATAAACGCGGTCCTGCTGGGGGCGATCGTTGCCTCCGGTGTGCTGCGGCTTGAGCGCGGGTGGGCCGAGGAAGCGATCCGCCGGTCAGGTAAATCGGTGGAAGCCAATTTACGCGGGCTCAAGATCGGCGCGCGGGATGCTACACAAGCCTATTCTGCGGAAGCTGCGAAGCCTGAAGCGCTGCCGGCTCAGAAGGAGAACCGGTCGCGCGCGCTGCTGTCTGCCATGCAGGCAGCCTTCCCGGCCGCTGCGGAGGACGTGGTCGCGCACGGCATCGAGCGCCTGCTCGACTATCAGGATCGACGCTACGCGGAACTCTATCTGCATCGGCTGCAGCCCGTGGCGGACCGCGACGACGCCGAAGGTGAACTGACCCGCGAGGTGGCGCGCTACCTGGCTCTCTGGATGAGCTACGAGGACGTGATCAGGGTCGCCGATCTCAAGACGCGGCGCGAGCGGTTTGCGCGCGTCCGCAAAGAGGTGCGGGCCGGCGACAAGGACATCGTGCAGGTCGTTGACTACCTCAAGCCCGGTGTCGAGGAGATGTGTTCGATCCTGCCGGTGGCCCTTGGACGGCGCATGCTCGCCCTGGCGCGCCGACGCGGTGTGGTTTCGCGCTGGAATGTCGGTTTGCACGTCTCCACGAGCAGCGTCAGCGGCTTCCTGCTGCTGCGTCTGCTCGCCGGCCTCAGGTGGTGGCGGCCTTACTCGATGCGCTTCAAGGACGAGCAGGCCAGAATCGTGCGGTGGCTGGCTGCAGTCGATCAGGCGGCGCGACGCGATCTCGGACTGGGGCTTGCCGTCGCGCAATGCGCACAGCTCATCAAGGGTTATGGCGAGACGCATGCACGCGCCCTGCGCAACTTCGAGCTGATCTCGCAAACCTACTTCGATGCTTGCACGGACCAGCGGGTGGAATCCGCCTGGCTGGCCGACGCCATCATACGGGCGCGCCAGAGCGCTCTTGCCGATCCGGAAGGAGCGGCGCTGGACGCCGAAGTGGCGCGGTTCCAGGCCTCGCTTTCGCAGACACAAGCAACAGGGACGGCAGTGATCGCCGCGCAATGATCGGGGAGGATTGACATCATGCAACGTCGCAATTTTCTGAAGGCGGGCGGATTGGCGCTGGCATCGACGGTGGTGGCGAAGCCGGCGATCGCGCAGCCAGCGCCGGAAATACAATGGCGGCTGACATCGAGCTTCCCCAAGTCGCTCGACGTGACTTATGGCGGTGCGGAGGTGTTCGCGAAGCAGGTCGCCGACCTCACCGACAATCGCTTCAAGATCCAGTTGTTTGCGGCGGGAGAGATCGTGCCGGGACTGCAGGCGCTCGATGCGGCCTCGGCGGGAACGGTCGAGATGGCGCATACGGTTTCCTATTACTACGTCGGCAAGGACCCGACGTTCGCCATCGCATCCTGCGTTCCGTTCGGCCTCAACGCGCGCCAGCAGAACGCCTGGCTGTATCAAGGCGGTGGCAACGAAGCACTCAACGAGTTCTACAAGGCTTACAACGTCTATGGCCTGCCGCTCGGCAACACCGGAGCGCAGATGGGCGGCTGGTTCCGCAAGGAGATCAAGAGCGTTGCCGACCTGAAGGGCCTTAAGTTCCGCATTGCCGGTCTCGCCGGCCAGGTGATGACGAGACTAGGCGTTGTCCCGCAGCAGCTGGCGGGCGGCGATATCTATCCGTCGCTGGAGAGAGGCACGATCGATGCCGCCGAGTGGATCGGCCCCTACGATGATGAGAAGCTCGGTTTCTACAAGGTGGCACCGTACTACTACTACCCCGGTTGGTGGGAGGGCGGCCCCAGCCTGCACGGCTTCATCAATCTGGCCAAATGGAACGCCCTGCCTAAGAGTTACCAGGCGGCGGTGATCAATGCCGCCAACTACGCCACCACCTGGATGCAGGCGCGCTACGACGTGCAGAACCCTGCCGCGCTGAAGCGTTTGGTGGCGGCCGGCGCCCAGCTTCGTCCATTTCCTATCGATACGATGGAGGCCGCCTACAAGGCATCCATGGAGCTGTACGCCGAAATCTCGGCCCAGAACGCGAACTTCAAGAAGCTGATCGAAATGATGATGGCCTCACGTGATGATCAGTACTTGTGGTGGCAGGCTGCGGAATACACGTTCGACAGTTTCATGATCCGCGCGCGCAATGCCAAGTAGCCATGCATGAAGCACGGCGGATGCGTGAAGACGGCCAGCGGCAGCCTGCTTCATCCCCTTTATATGCGGGAGTCGGGACTGAGGGACCGGCGCCCCGGCCCGACGATCGCCAGCAGCAGCCGCGCCGGCTGCGGGATTCGCTGTCGCAGACGGACGTGGTCAGCCCGGCCGGCGAGCTTCCGCATCGCGCAGCGCGAGCGCTACGGCGGGGGACGCAAAGATCGCTGCAAGCACGAACGAAGACAGCAGCCATGGTGCCCAGACGCTGAAGCCGAACGCGGCAACCAGCGCCTGCGAGGCGAATGTCGCAAACAGGAATGGCTGTACCCAGGGTGGGGTTCGAGACATGGCGCCGATTGTCAGCAGACCGATAGAAAGCAGCAGGATGACGCCGACCGCGCCCGCCTCATACCAGACCTGCACGTAAGCGTTGTGAGCATGGATGTTGGTCTCGCGGGGAATCTGGGTGCCGGGTTCAAAGACGCGCGTGCTCTGCTCAAGCGTATCCATGGCCCGTGCCGTGCTGACCCCGGCTCCCAACAGCGGCGCCTCGGTGATCTTCTGAGCCGTGTGGTGCCAGATGACGAGACGGTGGCGCGCGCTCCAGAAAAGAGATTCGTTGGTCTGCAAGTGCGCCTGGTACATCGCAAAAACGATAGGCACCGCAGCCACGCAAGCGACGACCCAGGCGACGGTCAGCGCCCCGCTGCCGATCCGCGGCGCAAAGCGATACAGCAGGAGCATGACGGCTCCGCCGATCAGAGCAACCTGCGACGTGGCATGGTTGGAGAGCAGGATTGCCGCCGCCGCGGGAGTCAGCGCCAGAAGCAGGTACGTGCGCATCTTGGCGCTGTCAGACAGCGTGACCGCAGCGAGCACCGCAGGCCAAAGCAGTAGAACCAGCCCGGCCGCATGCCGGTTCAAGTAGTGCTCGGGCAACGCGACGATGTTGCCATTTTGCAGCGTGGCCCACGTCACCTCGTACCGCCATCCGGGTATTGCATTCATCAACTGGATGAGAATGGCGTACTCGTTGACGAACAGCAGGCACAGCAAGGCGGCGCCCGCAATGTAGCCTGCTAAAAGGCCGAGCAGCATGGCGCGCAACGCCGTTTCGTGCAACGCCCGGTGAGCCGCGACCACGATGAACAATGCGCTAACGGCCATGATAAAGGTGAGCACGCTGCGATAGGCGTCGGCCCTGGCGAGCGACCAGCTCGCATTGATGAGCAGATAGAGCACTGACACGCCGAGCACGATCGCCAAGCCGGAGGCATGGAACGGCCGCAGATGGCGCGTCTCGGTCCCGAGCCACAGCAATGGCGCCACCACGGTCAACGCCAAGATGGCGGGCGCGATCTTCGGGGTCAGCAGGTAGATGGTCGTGCCCGCCGCGGTCCAGGCAACGGTGAGCCAAATCGCCCATCCCGCCAGGGCTGCCGATTGCGCCGAGGACATCTCCGAGCCGGTCGAGCGTGCCCTAGATCCAGCCGGGCCATGCGCCGAGCGCGCGCCGGCCGCCGCTACACTGTCCATCCGCTGCCTCCGTAATGCAGGTCAGGTGCTGCCGGTGTCGCGTCTCAGGCGGGCAACCGCACCTGCAACTGCGAACGCGTGCTGCGGCGCTGCGAGCGCACAATTCTCGGCAGGCGCGGACGCGCCCCCAACCGTCGAAGGTCGGCGTCGACCATCTCGCAGATCATGTCCTCGAAACGGGTGGTGGGCTCCCAGCCAAGCTGTTGCTTGGCCTTGGTCGCGTTGCCGTGCAGGATGTCAACCTCGGCCGGGCGGAACAACGCTGGATCGATCATGACGTGCGCGCTCATGTCGAGCCCGGCGTGCGCGAAGGCGACTTCGCACATCTCGCGAACCGAGCGTACCTGGCCCGTGGCGATGACGTAGTCGTCAGGCGTCGCCTGCTGCAGCATCAGCCACATGGCGCGCACGTAGTCCTGCGCATGCCCCCAGTCGCGCCGCGCATCCAAGTTGCCGAGCCGGATGGTTTCGGCAAGGCCGAGCTTGATGCGCGCAACCCCGTCGGTCACCTTACGCGTGACGAACTCAAGTCCGCGCAGCGGCGATTCATGATTGAACAGGATGCCGCTCGATGCGTGCAGCCCGAAGCTTTCGCGGTAGTTCACGGTGATCCAATGTCCGTACACCTTCGACACGCCATAGGGCGAGCGAGGGTAAAACGGAGTCGTTTCGGACTGAATCGGTTCCTGCACCCGGCCGAACATCTCCGAGGAGGAGGCCTGATAGAAGCGGGCCTGCGGGCATTCATAGCGCATGGCCTCGAGCAGATTGCACACGCCAAGGCCGGTCACTGAACCCGTGTAGAGCGGCTGATCCCACGATGTCTTGACGAATGACTGGGCGCCCAGATTGTAGATCTCGTCCGGCTGTGAGGCGCGCAGGACGCGGGTGAGAGAGGAGTAGTCGGCCAGGTCGCCATCCACGAGCCGGATGTCGTTCTCTATGCCGAGCCAGCGCAGCCGCGTGTCGCTGAATTCCGGCATGCTGGTGCGGCGTACCAGACCGGACACCTCGTAGCCCTTGCTGAGAAGAAAGCGCGCGAGGTATGCACCGTCCTGGCCGGTTATCCCCGTTATGAGCGCCTTTGCCATGATCACCCCGTTTTCGCGATGAATTGCAGCCCCGCAGATGTGATTTTCAAATAACCCGACGAAAAAAAGCCAGAAACATAAAAACTCCAATGATCCCCATGTAATGCGAGCAAAATCAATATAATATGCTGGTTCTAAAACATATTATCGTCGATATCGGATATAAGACATCCAGGTTGATCTGCGGGGTGGTTGCAAGGGGCGTCAGTCGCTCTGTCCGGCGTCAGCCAGCCGGCAGCGCGGCGACGAGTCAGCTGGAACAGGATCGCACTGGCTGGAGAGCTGAACGCGGCGGAATCCTCTGCCTGTGGGTCTCTCAGGCAGGGCCGGTGCGCAGTGTGTCGAAGAGGGGATGCTTGCCTTAGCGCGGCAATTGGGCGGGAGACTTCACTTGCACGATGCTCCAGCCTTCGCGCTCGAGCACCTTGCGCAGGGTTCGGTCGAACAGTTCTCGGTAGGAGGAGGAGACCTGCAAGCGAAAGGCATCGAAGCGGGTGGGCACCACCTTCAGGCCTACCCCGACGCGCGAGCCGCACGCAAAGTGCGGGAGCAGTTGGCCATTGCTATCCTCGATGGTCCAGCAGGCAGACATGGTCCATGCTCACACGTAGTAGTTATGACCCTTCTACAAGTTGCGTGTGGCCGGCGCGGTTCCATTGGCCACGCTGCAACTGTCGTCGACGCGAAGCCCGCTGGAACCAGGGCAAAACAATCACCGACGCCGGAACAAGAATACGTGGCGGCGCGTCGACGGACCGTACGTACGCCATAGGCCGAACCCGAAGCCTGCGGCAGCGATGATG
>Ga0075368_10000671_pt1 | contig 10423 bp, 9 predicted proteins | sample EndMethybrTD3033_FD_71518 | JGI IMG/M metagenome (GOLD analysis project Ga0075368, IMG submission 71518) | Populus endosphere microbial communities from Tennessee, USA - Endosphere MetaG P. TD hybrid TD303-3 | ecosystem: Host-associated > Plants > Roots > Endosphere | place: USA: Tennessee... | reverse complement strand
CGCGGCGTCGCCGTGCTGCCCGAGGGCATGAGCAGGGAGCGGTTCGATTGGCTCGGCGCATGGGTCGGGGCGCCTGAGGATATCGTGCGCACGCCTGGCACCGAGTCCAACGTCAAGGAGATCTACGACAAGTGCGCCGCGCTGGCGCGCGATCCCGCCAACGAGATCGTCAACCAGTTCAGCGAGTTCGGCAACTACCTGGCGCATTGGCGCTGCACCGGTCCGGCGCTCGAGGCGATCTTCCACTCCCTGCAGAAGAAGTCGAACGGCGCGCGCCTTGCAGGCTTCGTCTCGGCCAGCGGTTCGGCCGGCACGCTCGCTGCCGGCGACTACCTCAAGCAACAGCACGGCACCAAGATCGCGGTCGTCGAAGCCGTCGAGTGTCCGACCCTGCTCAACAACGGCTATGGCGAGCACAACATCCAGGGCATTGGCGACAAGCACGTGCCGCTGATCCACAACGTCATGAATACCGACCTTGTGATCGGCATCTCGGATCAGGCGACCGACGGCCTCAATGCTGTGTTCAACACCGAGGTCGGGCGCGCCTACCTGGCCCGCCGCCTGGGCCTGCCCGACGCAATCGCCCAGGCGTTTGTCCATTTCGGCCTGTCGTCGATCGCCAATATCCTGGGCGCCATCAAGATGGCCAAGCATTTGGCTCTCGGCCCCGACGATGTCATCGTCACCGTCGCCACCGACGGCCATGAGATGTACCGCAGCGAGCTCGCGCACTATCTCAAGCGGCGCCACAACCTGGGCGACATGACGGGCGAGCTGGCCGCCGAACTGGTAGGCCGTCATCTGTCCGGCGCCGACACCGAGCATGTGCTGGACGCCACGCAGCGCGAGCGAGAGCGCATCTTCAACCTCGGCTACTTCACCTGGGTCGAGCAGCAGGGCATCGCGTTGGCCGATTTCCAGCGCCGCAAGACGCAGGAATTCTGGCAAGGCCTGCGCGCCCTGGTGCCGCAGTGGGACGAGATGATCACCGCCTTCAATCGCGACAGCGGCATGGAGACGGCCGCGTCATGAGAACACAGACAGGCACGGGCTTTTTTTCCTCCCCCTCGAGGGGGGAGGGCGGCGCGCCATCACTTAGCTCCGCAAGCGATCAGCCATCCACTCACTCGACAGCGGAGCTAAGTGATCTTGGCGCGCCGGGTGGGGGTGACGTCGCCACACGCGGCCTGTTCACCCCCACCAGGAATGCCATCGGGCTTTGGACTGAGAGACACGAATGAGCGACAAGGACCTCGTCACCCCCTACGCACAGCTACGCGCAGAGACGCTGGCCCGCGACCGCGGCCTGCGTGAAAAGGTCATGACGCTGGAGGAGGCGGCCAAGCTGGTTGGCGACGGCGACCATGTCGCGCTCGGCGGCTGCCACCTGTCGCGCACGCCCATGGCCATGATCTGGGCACTGGTGCGCGCGCGCAAGCAGAGGCTCACGGTTTCCCGCTCCATTGCCTCCTCCGAGACCGACCTGCTGCTGGCCGGTGGCGTCGCCAACCACGTCGTCACGAGCTGGTTCAGCCAGGGCCTGATCTGGGGCGTATCCAAGGTCATGCGCCACTACACCGAGAAGAAGCTCGCGGTGTTCGAGGAGTGGAGCCACATGTCGATGGGCCTGCGCTACCGCGCCGGCGCCATGGGCATTCCCTTCATGCCGTCGCGCACCATGCTGGGCTCGGGCGTCGGCGAGCGCCTCGGGGACAGCCTGAAGACGATGACGTGTCCGTTCACCGGCGAGGAGCTGGCCTTGCTGCCGGCGCTCAACCCGGACTGGGCGCTGATCCACGTGCAGCGCTGCGATGCGTTCGGCAACGCCCAGCTCGACGGCCTGCAGTTCATGGACCTCGACCTCGCGATGGCTGCCAAGAAGGTCATCATGACCACCGAGCGGATCGTCTCCAACGAGCAGATCCGCCGCACGCCCGATCAGACGCGCATTCCGTTCTTCACGGTGGAGGCCGTGGTCGAGGCGCCGATGGGCTGCGCGCCGCACGAGTGCTACGGCGTGTATGAGCCGTTCTTCTCGCACCTCGACGACTACGCGCACGTGACCACCAAGGACCCGATCAAGGGCTCCAAGGACTACCTCGACCGCTACTTCTACGGCCCCAAGTCCTGGCCGGACTATCTGTCCGAGCTAGGCATGGATGCCGTGCTCGACGCGTGCCGCCGCGGCAGGAGTGTTCACAATGACTAAGCATCAATCCAAGGACGCCACCTACACGGCCTCCGAGCTGCTGTGCGTGATGGCCGCGCGGCTGCTCAAGGACGGCCAGATCGTGTTCGCCGGCATCGGCGTGCCGCTGCTGGCTGCCACGCTGGCCCAGCACCAGTTCGCGCCGCACCTGACCATCCTGTTCGAAGGCGGCACGATCGGCCCGCGCATCGTGCCGGGCGAGCTGCCACCCTCCACCAACGAGCAGCGCTGCACGCGCTACGCCAACATGGTGCTGCCGATTACCGACGTGCTGCTGCTCCTGCAGCGCGGCTACGTCGATGTCGGCTTCATGGGCGGCGCGCAGATCGACCGCTTCGGCAACCTGAATTCGTCCTTCATCGGCGATCCCGAGAACCCCAAGACGCGCCTGCCCGGCACCGGCGGCGGCAACGACATCTCCTCGCTCACCAACATGATCGTGGCCATGAAGCACGAGAAGCGCCGCTTCGTGGCCGACGTCGATTTCATCACCTCGCCCGGCTGGATCAGGGGACGCAGATCGCGTGCGGAAGCCGGCCTGCCGCAGGGCGGCCTGTGGCGGGTAGTGACCGACCTCGCCCTGCTGGGCTTCGACGACGAGACCCGCGAGATGCAGGTGCTCGCGCTGCAGGCCGGCGTCACCCGCGAGCAGGTGCAGGACAACACCGGCTTCAAGCTGCTGTTTGCCGACGACCTGCAGACCATCGAGCAGCCCCGCAAGGATGAACTCGCCACCCTGCGCCGCCTCGACCCCGACCGCCGCTTCACGGCTTAACCGTCATCCCCGCGCAGGCGGGGATCCACGCCAGCAAGCGTGGATAGTTGCATGGATGCCCGCCTCCGCGGGCATGACGAGATGAGGAGTGCACATGCCCGCCAAGAAGAAGCAGACGGTGTTCGGCATCGCCATGCGCAACTTCACCAAGTACCCCGAGATGCCCTCCGCGCAGGAACTCATCGAGTACGGCATCCGCATGGAGGAGCTGGGCTACGAGTCGGTCTGGGCCTGGGACCACATCCTGTTGGGCGTCGATCCCAACTTCCCAATCCACGAAGCGCTGACCATCCTGACGGCGGTTGCCGCGCGCACCACCAAGATCAAAGTCGGCACCGGCATCCTCGTCATGCCGATGCGCAATCCGGTGATCCTGGCGAAGGAGCTGGCCACGCTCGACCACATCTCCAACGGCCGCCTGCTCGTTGGCGCCGCGGTCGGCTGGTACAAGCGTGAGTTCGACTCGATGGGCGTGGAGTTCACGCAGCGCGGCAAGATCATGGAGCAGAGCCTGGAGATCATCAACCGGCTCTGGACCGAGGACAAGGTCGACGGCGACTACCCGCCCTACAAGCTGCGCGGTGCCGTGCTCCATCCCAAGCCGGTGCAGAAACCGCGCCCGCCATTGCTGATCGGCGGCTACGTCGATGCGGTGCTGAAGCGCGCCGCCACCAAGGGCGATGGCTGGCTGACTTACTACTACACCGCCGAAAGCTTTGCCCGCGTGTGGGCCAAGGTGCGCGGCTTCGCCGAGGAGGCCGGCCGCAACCCCGACGAGCTGATCTCCACCAACCAGCTGCCGATCTGCGTCGGCCCGCGCGCCAAGGTCGAGGCGCCCATGAAGCACTGGCTGCAGACCGAATGGGATTACGCCTCCTGGTCGGAATCGACCATGGACAGCGCCATCATGGGCACGCCCGACGAGTGCGTCGAGCAGCTCGAGAAGCACATCGCCACCGGCATCGATCGCATCATCTTCGTGCCCTACAAATACGAGCCCGAGCAGGTCGAGGCCATCGCAAGGGACATCATCCCCAAACTGCAAAAGAAAATGGCATAACGCCCAAAATGCAGACAACGGAGCGCGCCCGATATGCCGCCACACCTCAACTTGTCAGCTCCCGGCCGGTCCCCTATCCTCAACTTTGATGGTGTTACTAACCTTGGGACAAGATCACCGTCCACCGGATCGGGCTTTAGGGAAGGAATTGACGACTACTTGCACCTCTGACTGAAGGGAGTTTCGCATGTCATCTCGCGTTCTAAGTACCGCGCTCGCCGTCGCGCTCGGAACCACGCTGCTGGCCACAGGCGCCGCAGCGCAAGGCACCATCAAGATCGGAGTGACGCAGCCGCTCACCGGCGCGTTCGCCGCTTCAGGCAACTACGTCACGCAGGGCGCCAAGATCGCCGAGGAGGAGATCAACAAGGCCGGCGGCGTACTAGGCCAGAAGATCGAGCTGATCGTCGAGGACAACAAGTCCAATCCCACCGAAGCGGTCGCCACCGCCGAGAAGCTGATCGTCAAGGACAAGGTGCCGGTGATGCTGGGCGCCTGGAGCTCGACGCTCACGCTCGCCGTCATGCCCAAGCTCGAGGAATACAAGGTGCCGATGGTGGTCGAGACCTCCTCGTCCGGCAAGATCACCACTTCGGGCAATCCCTATATCTTCCGCATCAGCCCGACGTCCGAAATGGAGGCCGTAGCCTTCACGCCCCTGTTCAAGAAGATGGACATCAAGAGCGTCGCCTTCCTGTCCACCAACAACGACTTCGGCCTCGGCGCGGCCAATGAGTTCGCCAAGGCAGCCGAGAAGGACGGAGTGAAGGTCGTGGCCAGGGAAACGATGGATCCCAAGGCCACCGATTTTTCGGCCCAGCTCGCCAAGATCAAAGCATCCGGCGCCGATACCGTCTTCGTGACCACGGCCGTCGAGCAGGCGACCCTCATCCTCAAGCAGGCCAAGGACCAGCAGGTCACCGCACGCATCATCACCACCGGCGGCTCGGTCTCCCCCGACCAGCTGATCGCGCAGGCCGGCGATGCGGCCAACGGCTCCTACCACCTGGTGTTCTTCACGCCCTGGTTCCCCGAGGCCGTCAAGAACCCCGACGTCGCCAAGCAGTTCGTGGCGCTCTGGAACGGCAAGGGCCACAACGTCGGCGGCCTCACCGAAGGCTTCCGCGGCTGGGACGGCCTGTACACGATCGTCGAGGCCATCAAGGCCGCCGGCAAGGCCGAGCCCGAGGCCATCACCAAGGCCCTGTGGGGCGTCAAGGTGAAGGGCATCAACGGTGACATCGCCTTCATCAAGCAGGGCCCCGAAGGCAAGGAAAGCGCCCAGAACGTGCCGAGCGTCTATCTGGTCAAGATCGACGGCGGCAAGGTCACCCGGCAGTAACGTGATTTTCCTCCCCCTTGAGGGGGGAGGAAGACGCGCCACGAGTTAGCACCGGCCGCATGCATCGTCCGGAGCACAGGGGATAAGCGGTGCTAACTCGTTCGGCGCGTCAGGCGGGGGTGACTGTCCGGCACACGAGCAATTTCACCCCCACCCGACACGTCCAGCGGCTTAGCTCGGCCGTAGTGCAATCCGATGCGTCAGTGCTGGCCGAGCTAAGCCGCGGACGCGTCGCCCTCCCCCCTCCAGGGGGATGCAATCCTTTCGCTTAATGATGGACCAACTCCTCCAGCATTGCCTCAACGCGCTGATCCTCGGCGGCACCTATGCGCTGCTCGGCATCGGGCTGACGCTGATCTTCGGCATCATGCGGGTGGTCAACTTCACCCACGGCGAGCTGTACGCGTTCGGCGCCTACATGATGTACATGTGGGTGATGGTGCTGGGCGCCAACTTCTATCTCGCCCTGCCGCTGGCCGTGCTGCTCGGTGTCGTGCTCGGCGCCATCATCGAGATCGTGCTGCTGCGCCGCCTGCGCGGCGCCGATATCGACACCACCATGCTGGTGATGATCGGCGCCTGGATCGCCATGCAGAACTCCGAGCAGCTGGTCTGGAGCGGCGTCGCCAAATCGATCGACACGCCGTTCCCATCCTCGCCCCTGGTGCTGGGCCCCGTCTCGGTGTCCTGGAACCGCCTGTTCGTGTTCGTGGTGGCGCTCGCCCTGATCGCCGGCTCGTACGCCATGATCAACCGCACCAAGCTCGGCAAGGCCATGCGCGCCACCTTCCAGGACCGCGAGACGGCCGCCCTGATGGGCGTACAGATCAACACCATTCACACCGCCACCTTCGCGATCGGCTCGGGTCTTGCCGCTGCAGCCGGCGCGCTGCTCGGACCCGTGTTCGTCGTCTACCCGACCATGGGCGATCTCGCCTCGCTGAAGGCCTTCGCCATCGTCATCCTGGGCGGCTTGGGGAGCATCCCGGGCGCCACCATCGGCGGCTTCATCCTGGCCTTCATGGAGGAGCTGGGCGCCGGCTACGTCTCCTCCGGCTATCGCGACGCCATGGGCTTCCTGCTCATCATCGTCATCCTGCTCGTGAAGCCGACCGGCCTGTTCGCGCAGAAGGAGCGCATCGGCTGATGCGGCTCGCGACCTGCGCCTGGCTGGCCTTCCTGTTCTCAGTGCCGCTGTGGATGGGCGACCTCTACGTCCTGCACGTGCTGATCATCACCGGCATCTTCATGATCGCCGCCATGAGCCTCAACCTGCTGCTCGGCTACACCGGGCAGCTGAGCCTCGGCCACGTCGCCTTCTTCGGCATCGGTGCCTACACCTCGAGCCTCGTGTCGCTCGGCTTCGAGGTGCACGTGCTGCCGAACACGGTAGTGGCGCTGGCACCGAAGCCGGTCTGGCTCGGCATGCTGTGCGGCATCCTGGTTGCCGGTCTGTGCGGCTGGGTGATCGGCCGCGTCTCCTTCAAGGTGCGCGGCGCCTATTTCGTGATCGTGACGGTCAGCTTCGCCGAGGTGGTCCGCCTCGTAGCCCTCAACTGGGTGGAGCTGACGCAAGGCCCGATGGCGCTCAACAACATCCCCTACCTACGCCTCGGTGTACCCGGCTGGTTCGAAATCTCGTTCCTGCGCAAGCCGGCCAACTATTACCTGGTACTGGTGGTCGGTATCGTCTGCTACGTGCTGATCCGGCGCCTGGTGCAGTCGCGCGCCGGTCGCGCCATGATCGCCCTGCGCGAGAATGAGCCGCTCGCCACTTCGGTCGGCGTCGACGTCACGCGCTTCCTGGTGCTGGCCACCGTCGTATCGGCGGCGATGGCCGGCGCGGCGGGTGCCATCTACGCCCACTACGTGCGCATCGTCGACCCCGACGTGTTCCTGTTCATCTACACGGTGACGATGGTCATCATGGTCGTGACGGGCGGCAAGGGCACGCTGGCCGGCCCGGTGGTCGGCGGCATCGTCTTCGGCCTGCTGCCGGAAATCCTGCGCGCCGCCCAGATCAAGCCCGAGGTGCAGTGGGTGATCTACGGCGTGCTGATGATCCTGGTGGTCTACTTCCTGCCCCAAGGCATCGTGCCAGCCGTTCGCAATTGGTGGAACGGGCGCGGCAGCGCGGCAGATCCGCCGGCCGATGCCCGCACAGCCGCCGAGCCCGCCACATGACGGCCGCGCTCACCGTCGGGGACCTGTCGATCCGCTTCGGCGGGCTGCTCGCGGTCGAGGCGATGAGCTTCGAGGTGCGCGACGGCGAGGTATTGTCGCTGATCGGCCCCAACGGCGCCGGCAAGACGTCGGCTTTCAATGCCATCACCGGCTATGTCGAGCCGGCCGGCGGACGCATCGACTACCGCGGCACGTCCCTGATCGGCCGCACGCCCAATCAGATCGCCGAGCTGGGTGTGGTGCGCACCTTCCAGAAGACCAGCGTCTTCACCGGCCTGACGGTGTTCGACAACGTCATGATCGGCCTGCATCTGCGCTCCCGCCAGAACCCGGTCGCTATCCTGCTCGGCCTCCCCTCGGTTGCCCGCGAGGAACGCGAGCTGCGTGATGCCGCGCGCGAGACGCTGCAGTTCCTGGGACTCGAAACGCGCGCCGACCAGCAGGCGTCCGCATTGCCCTATGGAGAGTTGCGCCTGCTCGAGGTGGCCGTCGCACTCGCCGCGAAGCCGAAGCTGCTGCTGCTCGATGAGCCGGTGTCCGGCATGAACCCGTCGGAGACGACCAGCTTCATGAAGATGCTGGCGCGCATCCGCGGCCTCGGCATCACCGTGCTGCTGGTCGAGCACGACATGAAGATGGTGATGGGCGTGTCCGATCGCGTCATCTGCCTGAACCAGGGCCGCATCATCGCCAGCGGCGCGCCGGCCGAGATCCAGCGCAATCCCGAGGTGATCAAAGCCTACCTGGGGGAGAGGTACGTCCGTGCTCACGGTTGAAGGCCTCACCTGCCGCTACGGCAAAGTGGCGGCCGTGCGCGAGCTGTCGATTGAGGTCAACGAGGGCGAGCTCGTCTCCCTGATCGGCGCCAACGGTGCCGGCAAGACCAGCACGCTGAAGGCTATTTCGGGCGTACTTCCGCCGGCCGCGGGCCGCATCGTCTTCCAGGGCGAGGACATCACGCACGCCGGAGCACGGCGCATCCTGCAGGCCGGCATCGCCCACTGCCCCGAAGGCCGGCGCGTGTTTCCCTACATGACGGTCGCCGAGAACCTGGAGATGGGCTGCTACCTGCGCACCGACTCCGAGGGTATCGCCGCCGACATGGCGCGCCTGTTCGAACGCTTCCCGATCCTCGCCGAGCGGCGCCACCAGGCGGCCGGCACACTCTCGGGCGGCGAGCAGCAGATGCTCGCCATCTCGCGCGCGCTGATGAGCCGGCCCAAGCTCGTGCTGTTCGACGAGCCCTCGCTGGGCCTCGCCCCCAACCTGGTCGAGCGCACCTTCGATATTATCAAGGAGATCCGCAAGCAGGGCGTCACGGTCGTGATGGTCGAGCAGAATGCCTTTGCCGCCCTCGAGCTGTCCGACCGCTCCTACGTGCTGGAGCAGGGGCGCGTCACGCTTGCCGGAACCGGCGCCGAGCTGCTCGACAATCCGCACGTCAAGAGCGCATATCTGGGCGCCTGATCTTTGCCTCTCCCCATCTTCATGGGGTGAGGGGTCATGGCGGAGCCAGCCTCCGGCATGAGGTGAGGGGCAGCCGCTGGCTGCAAGGAGAAAGAGGCAGCCATGATCGCCGTCATCTTCGAAGTCTGGCCCGCCGAGGGCCGACGCGAGGCCTATCTCAACTACGCCGCGCGGCTCAAACCTGAATTGGAAAAGATGGACGGCTTCATCTCCGTCGAGCGCTTCCAGAGCATCACCGACCCCGACAAGATGCTGTCGCTGTCGATCTGGCGCGACGAGGAGGCCGTCAGGAACTGGCGCAACCACACTGGACACCGCGGCGTGCAGGCGGCCGGCCGCAACGGCGTGTTCCGGGACTATCGCCTGCGCGTTGCCGCGGTGATGCGGGACTACGGCCTAACCGACCGCCGCGAGCAGGCCCCAACCGACAGCCGCGACCAGCACGCCGGCTGACGCGGAACCGGTGTCATCCCGGAATTCGCGTCATGCTGGAAGCATGCCTCCGGCATGACGGAATATCCGGGACCCAGCGCATCGCTGTGATGTGCGGCTCTGGATCCCGGCTCCGGGCTACGCTCAGGCCGGGATGACTGATGGCTACTGCGGGTGGAACCAGCGCCCCGCGACCACCACGCCTTCGGACGCAATCTTGCGATCGCCGATCAGGTGCTCGCCGACCACGTCGACATAGTCGAACTGCCCCTCCTTGATGGACAGGAGGGTGGCGTCGCCTACGCTGCCGGGCTTCAGGCTGCCGAGCTCCGGCCGCTTCAGCGCCATGGCGGCATTGACCGTCGAGGCCGCGATCACCTCGTCGAGCGGCATGCCAAGGCACAGGAACTTCGACAACGTCGTGACCTGGTTGAAGGCCGGGCCGTTGATGCACAGCGTATGCACGTCCGACGAGATGGTGTCGGGCATGAAGCCGTTGGCCAGCATCGCCCGCGCGGTCTTGAAGGCGAACGAGCCCTTGCCGTGGCCGATGTCGAACTTGACGCCCCGCTTGCGGGCCTCGATCACCTCGCGCTTGACGGTGCCCTGCTGCGTCGCCGGCGAATTCGGGAACGGCCGGAAGGCGTGGGTGAGCACATCGCCGGGTCGCAGGCGCGCCAGCACCTCCTCGTAGCTCGGCGGCGGGAAGTCGATGTGGCACATCAGCGGCATGCCCGCCTCCTCGCCCACCTGCAGGGCGATATCGAGCGGAATGACGCCCGACGTTCCAGACGCATGGCGCCCGACGCGAACCTTGATGCCGACCACCACGTCACGGTTGGCGTTGGCCACCTCCACCGCGCTGACCGGGTCCATCAGGCGCAGTTCCTCGCTTTCGCCCACCATCACGCGGTCGGAGAAGGCGTAGATACCGGCGTGCGACACGTGCAG
>Ga0075368_10000670_pt1 | contig 10427 bp, 10 predicted proteins | sample EndMethybrTD3033_FD_71518 | JGI IMG/M metagenome (GOLD analysis project Ga0075368, IMG submission 71518) | Populus endosphere microbial communities from Tennessee, USA - Endosphere MetaG P. TD hybrid TD303-3 | ecosystem: Host-associated > Plants > Roots > Endosphere | place: USA: Tennessee... | reverse complement strand
CTTTATCACCTCAAACTATGTCGATCTGGCGATGAACCGGGCGCTGCTGACGCTCTGGATGGACCTGTGCATCAACCGTCTCATGACCATGCCGCGCACCCGCTCCTTGCGCATGTGGTTCATGTTCGACGAGCTCGGCGCGCTCCACAAACTGCCGGCAATCGAGAACGGCTTGCAGACAGCGCGCGCGTTCGGCGGCGCGATGATCCTTGGCATCCACAGCTTTGAGAAACTGGTCGAGGTTTATGGCGAGCAGGGTGCCCGCAATCTCGCCTCGCTCGCCCGATCCAAGCTCATCCTGGCGACTGCAGACCTCGATACCGCCGAGCAATGCGCGCGCTACATCGGCAACCGCGAAGTGCGCCAGATGGATGAGGCCTATAGCTATGGATACAACAACACGCGCGACGCCTCGACCCTGACTCCGCGCAAGCAGGTCGAACCACTCGTGATCGCCGACGACATCACCAACCTGCCTTCGATGCATGGCTTCGTGAAGTTCCCCGATGGCTTTCCGGCGGCCCGCATTCTGCTCGAATGGCAAGACTATCCGCAGGTCGCCCAGGGCTTCATCGCGCGGCCCACCATGGGCCCGGTGCGGTCGAGGCGCGGAGAGGAAGTGTTCGCCGAAGAGGACGGCGCGGGAGGCCAGGCAGGCGGACGTGATGGCGCCGTCCAGATCGTCGAGGAGGTGGTCGAGGCGACCAATCTCGCCAAGGAGATGGCAGCGCGGATCCTCAGCACTCCTACCGAAGAGGAGAATGCCGAGACGATGCGCGCGGCGCAGCGCAGCGACGATCGGAACGAGCAGACGACGCCCGCTACCCATGCGGCCGACAAGGCGCAGGCAGCGCGCGACAAGCCTGAGGAGCAGGCCGCCGGCACGCGCACCAGCGACGAACGCCGTGACGGCCGCGAGGCGCAACCGCGCGCGGCCCAGGTCGAGGATCAGACCCTGATCGAGCTGCGGGAAGGCTTTGCCAGCGGGCGCGATTCCGATGGCATGGATATGGGGATCTAGGGCGTGCTCTCGGTCGCCTCGGTCCGCTCCGCCTCGGGCGCCGCGAACTATTTCGCGAAGGACGATTTCAAGGACAATTATTACACCGCCGATGGCTCGGCCGAGCAGAGCGAATGGGCCGGGGTAGGGGCCGAGACACTCGGCCTCGAGGGTGAGGTTTCTAAGCAGGCCTTTGAGGAAATCCTAAGCGGGACGCTGCCGTCAGGTGAGGGCGTGGCCCAGGTCGAAAGCCGTCGCAACGGCGTCGACCTCACCTTCTCGGCGCCGAAGTCGGTGTCGCTCATGGCCTATGTCGCCGGCGACAAGCGACTGCTTGCCGCGAACATGGCCGCCGTACAGAAGACCATGGCCTGGGTGGAGAAGAATCTCGCCGAGGGTCGCAAGGATGTCGAGGGCCGGAAAGTCCCGGTCCAGACCGGCAATCTGGTCTATGCGCTCTTCCAGCACGACACGAGCCGGGCGCTCGACCCGCAGGCTCATGTCCATGCCGTCATTGCCAATCTGACCCGGATGCCCGATGGCAAATGGCAGGCGCTCCACGCCGACAAGATCTGGAGCAGCAACACCACAATCGGCGCCATCTATCACGCCTATCTGCGGGCCGGCATCGAGAAGCTCGGCTACCAGGTCGAGCTCAAGGGCAAGCACGGCACGTTCGAGATTGCGGGTGTGCCAAAAGCGGTGGTCGACGCCTTCAGCCAGCGCCGCGAGGCGATTCTCGAAAAGGCGGCCGAGCTCGGGATCGTCTCTGCCAAGGGCCGGGACGGAGTCACGACCAAGACCCGCGATCCCAAGCTCAATACCGACGATCGCGACGGCCTGGTGAAAGGCTGGATCGACAAGGCAGCCGCGCTCGGTTTCGACGGCAAAGGCCTGCTCGCATCGGCCGAGGCGCGGTCCGGTCAGAGCGCCGCCGACAGCCGGCTCGATCGCGGATTCCGCGCGGTCGGTGAGGCAATCGCGGGCGCGCGCGATCTGGTCGGTGGCTTCCTTCGCCCGCACGATCCGCTGGTTGATTCAGGCCTCGCACGCGTCACCCAATCCGCCGCGACCGCCCGCTCGCAGCTCGCCGTTGCCTCCGCCGTCCGGATCCTTTCCGAACGCGAGGCGGCGTTCAACGTCCACCTGCTGGCGAAGACCGCGCTCGATCTCGGATTGAAGGGCGTGACGATCGACACCGTCGAACAGCGCATTGGTCAGTTAGTCGAGAACCGACAGCTCATCCCAGGCGTCGCCCGTGCCGGCGATAAAGGCGTGAGCATGGTCACGACCCAGGAGGCGCTCCGCACCGAAGAGAGCATTCTGAAGGCGGTCGAGGCCGGCGCAGGAAGGGCCGCTCCGATCATCCCGGCCGCCGACGCGCCCGCACGGCTGCAGGCGGCCGCGGATCGTCCGCTCAATGCCGGGCAGCTGGCGGCAGCCACGCTGATCCTGTCGTCCGAGGATCGGACCGTCACCGTCCAGGGTGTCGCCGGCGCCGGCAAGTCCACCATGTTGCAGGCCGTCGGGCGCGTCGCGGCAAATGAGGGGCGAGATATCCTTGGCCTCGCTTTCCAGAACAAAATGGTCGCCGACCTCGCAGAAGGAGCCGGCATCAAGAGCCAGACGATCGCCTCGTTCGTGCTCGCCAACGAACGATTCGTAACCGAGCGCGATACGCCGAGGTTCGAGGCAGCGCAGGCCAAATTCGCGGGCGCCATGCTGGTGGTCGACGAGACCTCGATGGTCTCGAGCGATGACATGCTCAAGCTCCACCGGATCACCGAGGCACTGGGCGTCGATAAGCTCGTGTTGGTGGGGGATCGACAACAGCTCTCTTCGATCGACGCCGGCAAATCCTTCGCCATGATCCAGGCCGCCGGCGGCACGATGGCGCGGATGGACGAGAATATCCGCCAGCGCACCGACGCGCTGCGGACCGTCGCCGCGCTCGCAAACGTCGGCAAAGCGGGCGAGGCGATGAAGGTGCTGGGCGATATGGTCCAAGAGAGTGCCAACGCCCCGGAGACGGCCGCCAACATGTGGCTCGCTCTGTCGGGCAGTGACCGCGAGGCGACTGCGGTCTTCGCGTCTGGTCGGGACTCTCGCGCGATCATCAACCAGCGTATTCAGGATGGCCTGGCGGCCGAGGGCACGGTGCGGGGGGAGGGGATCCACCTCACCGTTTACGAGCGCATCAATCTGACCCGTGAAGAACTCCGTTACGCATCGACCTATCAACCCGGCCAGACCCTGGATGTCGGCCGCGGCGGCGCTCAGGACGTTGGTCTCGACAAGGGGCGGTACGACGTCACCAAGGTGCTACCCAATGGCAAGGTCGAGCTTAGCGACGGACGGCGCAAGATCCGCTTCGACCCGCAGAAGCTATCACCCACCGAGAAACGCGACAGACTCGAACTCACCCAGAAGAAGGACCTTCATGTCCGCGAGGGCGACCGCATTCGCTGGACCGCCAACGACAAGCCGCGCGATCTCCACAATGCGGCCCTCGCCCGCGTCCTGACGGTCGATGCCAGCGGGGTCACCGTCGAAACTTTGAACCAGCAGCGGCTGACGCTCGATCTCGGCGACCCGATGCTCTCGCGGCTCGACCTTGCCTACGCGCTCAACATGCACATGGCCCAGGGCATCACCACCGACAAAGCCATCACGGTGATGGACAGCCACGAGCGCAATCTGTCGAACCAGCGGCTGTTCAACGTCGGCGTAACCCGCGTCCGCGACGAGCTGACGATGGTCGTGGACAATCGGGAGAAGCTGGAGCGCCAGCTCAATCTAAACCCCGGCAACAAGACCTCAGCGCTGGAGACGGTCGGACGGCTCGATATCGACGGCAAGAAGGCATCGGCACCCGCGGCGAAATTCGACCCCGGTCTGATCGATGGCGTCAACCTGGCCGATCTGCCACCGATTCCGGAGGGACCTATCGCGCCGTGCGCCGTCGCGGCGACGGCCAGCGGCCTCAAGGCTCCCCCGGATTTGAAACCCGACAAAGGCGACTTGCTGCCGCCGCTGCCTGAGCGCAGCCTCGGCCTCGATTTGTGACACTCAACCGCCGGCGCAGTGCCGGCCCAATCAAGGAGACGAAACATGGCGTGGGATTTCGATGAAGGCGGCAAGTTCGACAGCGAAAAAGCGGCCGAAGATTATGCGCGCCGCAACGGCCTCAAGGACGCTGATTTCCGTACCGTCGACAACTGGTCGGCGGACCAGTCGAGGAATGGAAACGCGGGGTGATCGAAGGCTTTTCCTCCGGCCACTGCATGATGGACGGATGGACATAACGAAGACGGTGCCGTTCCACATACATAAGCGTCTTGTCGCGTTCGAACAGGGAGACCACACAGTTCAATCCAGACAAAGCGGTCGCCGCTGTCAGCCCACTGAACCCACCGCCGACCACAGCCACCTGATCCCCCGGCTTGATCAAGCCACGCTCGTGGATCGCCCACACCAGATTGAGCGCGCGATGCTGCTGCGCCGCGAAACTGATGCGACGCATTTGTGGTCCGATCAAAAACACGCCAGCCGGCCCGATGGCGGCGGCGCTCAGAATCTGGTCGATCGCGGGACTGTCGGGCAACGCTAGGCCTCCGCCGTCACTGTTACGAGATATGATCGCGCGATGCCACACGCCACGCCAGCCGCAAATATAGCCCTTGAAACAGGCGCTCTCTGATCGTGCGGTTCAGCCGAACCTCCAGTCTGCCCGGGTCATACGCAGCGGGGTATCGGCGGGCGGCTTCGGCACGTTCCGGCGCAAAATGTCCTCGAGCGTTGATGTCTCATCGATCTGGGTGCGGCCCCACGCGGTAAAGGTGTCCTCCCTGGAATAGACATTCTGCGACATCAGCGGATTGGTCAGCGCTTGTGAAAATGCGTCGACGGCGACCATCCGTAACAGCAGGGCGGGAAGTGGAGAGTTCTTGACCCTGTCTTCGGCAAAGAGGCCGGGATAGAACTCCACCGCGTCAGGCGTTGTGTAGATCGACTGCAGCAACGCCTGAATCTTGGGGTTGCTGGAGATGTCGCTGAACTGCTTAGCCGGCACCATGTCGAACTGACTTCGGTAGGCATTATAAGTGGCAATCCGGTTGAGGCGGGCCTGGTCCACGGCCTTCTCCTCCAGCATCAACAGAAAGGCGTTGGTGTTGAGTGCCCCAAGCTCGCCGGCCGGCTGCGCCGCAGCCGCGACGAAAGCCGCCGCGAGCCCGACCTCCAGCAGGGGCCGATTGTCGCGCGGGAAATGCAGCATGTCGATCGGTCCAGTGGGCCAGTCGACCCGGTCAGGGATCAGGGAGTGCCAGCGATAGAGCAGGCTGAACTCGGCGGTAATCCAGTTGGGGCGGTTCCAGTCCGCCTTCCAGGCGATCGACGGATCCGCACGCAACCGAAACGGCGCAGGCGTGATGTGATTTATATATTCCTCGACCACGATCTTGATGAACATGGGGATCAGGACGTTCCTGGCGGTCTGGAAGACTCGTTCGTCGTCCCAGGTCGGATTGCGCGTTTCCAGCTCCCCGGCCACGCGATTGTGCTCGCGCAGGAACAGGGTGTTGAGCATCGAGACGAAAGGGGTCGCGTTGGCGCGGTCTCCGCCAAAGGCGAAAACCTTGGCGAATTGCTCGGGCGTAACCTTGTCCCCGTCCGCGCGGATGTCGAGGCCCAGGGGTATGTCGAGGCCTTCTTGGGTCGCCGTGGCCTGGAAGGCCGGATCGATACCGCTCAAGTCTGGAAGATAGAAGAAGGGTGCATATTCCTCGTCATTGATGAACTGGCTCTTGAGACGGCCCTTGCGTCCCGGCGCTTCGCTCGACAGGCGCAGGGCGCGGGTTTGCCCGGGCGTGCGTCCATAGAGCGGGCAAAGATCGATCTCGTGATTGGTCGTCGTCTTGCGGCGCTTGAGCGGCGCGGGCGTAGGATCGTCATCATGGCTGACGTCCGTGCGGATGAAGCCGTCGGTCAAATACTGTGCGAACGTGGGAAACAGGCAGGTGGATTTCCTCGACACTGCCATCCCGGTGTCCGGACGGCGAAACAGTTCGGCGACGCGTTCCCACGCCGGAAGCTCACCGGTCGGTGGCGTCGCGGGGAGATGTCGCCCCTGAAAGGTGCGATCCGTGCTATCTATCGATTGCGCCACCTCGCTTTTTGAGACATCGGTCGTGGAACGGCGAAGGCCTTACCCATGAAGGGCCCGCTACGTGCCTAAGACGAGTGTGAGTTTAGCTTCCCAGCCTGACTCTCACATTATGCGCATTCATGTACGTACAAACTGCTTTAGCCAGCGGACAAAATCTCCATCCGCCCAGGCGAGGCTGATGCCGGGAGCGACCTCGAAACCAGCGCTTGCGCCTGCCAATGCGCTAAATGCGTCGCTGATCGTCGGCGGGTCGGGCGACAGTGCCGGTGCGGGGATGATGTTGCCGCCTGCCGCGTCGATAAGGGCTTCCAGCAGACCGGCCAGTGGTTCGCTATCAGGCAGCGCCACCTGTCCCGGCAGAGGCGGCAGGTCCAGGTCCCGTGGGATACGGAACAGCGGGCGAGGGGGCGTGGCCATGCACCGTCTTCCAGCGCGTGGGGTGCCTCGATCCGATCGGGTCGATGCACCCCTTATGCGGATCAGCCGTTGAGCTTGTCCTTGACGGCCTTTGCCACGGTGAAGGTGAGCTTTCTGGAAGCTGCGATCTTGATCGTTTCGCCGGTGGCTGGATTGCGGCCCTCGCGCGCGGGGACGTCCTTGACCTTGAACTTGCCGAACCCGTTGAGGCTCACTTCCTCGCCCTTGGCAGCCGCATCGGTTATGGCAGACAGGAGGAGATCGACCGCTTTGCGGGCATCTGCCTTATTGGAGCCCGTCGCGCCTGCAAGGTGATCGGCAAGGTCATTATTGTTCATCATACTGTTCCTTCTGCGATATTGGAGGCTCCATCTGATAGTGGCGAGGCTACCTCCGCGCCATCTCAATCCTGGACCTGCATGAAGATCTGGGCTTTCCGATCGTCGGAAAGACTGAGCACACGGTGTGCGAACGCTTCATTCTCGTCGCTCGCCCGGTCGATAAGGCCAGCCAGTTTCCCGAGATTTCCCATCTGGAGCGGACCGAGCGCTGCCCGGTCCGCCAGAACGACGGCCATGTCCGTCCGGACCAGGTAGGAGAAGAATTTGCCAAGCAATCCGGCGACGACGTCGGCAAGCTGGATCATCGGTTCCTCAGCGGAATCCACGAACTGGAAGCTCTCAAGAGGCACGCCGTCGCGCAACAGCGGCTGTTCGATGAACTGCCGGCGCACGACTTCCTCGAGATCGAGAATATGGGTCGAGTTTCGCAGCAGGCCGATCCGGTGACGAAAGAAAATGTCGAAGCCGTCGATCAATATATGGCGATCGTCAGCGCTTCCCTCGATGAACGGAAAACTGTCACCCTGAATGGCATCCGCCAGCACGTCTGCCAGAAGACTGCCATAAAGGGGGTGAAGATGCTCTGCCTCACCCTGCACTATCTGCAGGACGACCTGATAGAAATGCGGCCCATCGCGCGGATCGAGGGCGGGATAGTTAAACAGGCGTAAGAGATCCGTCATCGCTCCCAGATCCCGGCGCAGCGCGATGTTCAACATGTCCTTGAGAAGCGGCGCGACAAGTAGCAACTCGGTGCGTTCGGCGGCCATGAGTGCTGAATCGACGATATCGACCAGCGACCAGTAGATGACATCGAGACACTGGTAGTGAAGGAAGAGTCCGGTTTCATCGATCCAGTCGAGGAAAACCCCAAGGCGAGGGGATCGCAGCAGGTCGAGAAAATCGCCTTTCACTATATGTACAAGCTTCATTTCCCTGGTCGTCGGCTGCAATCGGAGCGCTTTTCGCAAGGGCGTTATGTCGATCGAACGCCGATCTCCCGGATGGCCGACGCCCGCAAGAACGAAGCATCCGGGGTCCGCGACATTGAGACCCTCAGGTGTGACATGAAGCCGACGGATGTTGTTGGTTTCGTCATAGTAGAGTGTGTAACGCTTGTCAGCACGGCCAAGCCCGTGAAGAAGTATGTCGGGCTGGCGAAGCTGATCGATATCCATGGCAAAACTCTATAACATATCGGGTAATCTCTACAGCCAAGACGCGAGCGGTCTGATGATAAATGACCGGTATGTCACTTTACCCTGAAGTGCCAGGTAAAGTGACACAGGTGTCAAAAACGTTGCACGATCGTTTTTGCGCGTGATTGGGGATTCACAAGAGTCGCACTTTGTGCTTGTTTCGTTCCATGTTTCAACCCGATCTCTTCGCACCAGCAACTCACCCGGCAACAGTGATCCAGACGACGGGCATGCCGGATATCATCCGCGTTATCGCAGCGCATTCAGCCCGGCCGCGCTATACTTTCATGGTGCTCGACCTCATCACACGGGTCGCCCGTACGGACGGGCAGGCGGGCCCTTTGGTGCGCGATGGCGAAGCCTTGGTGCCGATCCGCGAATGGCTGGCCGCCGTGATTGCGCCGAGCGCTGCGCGTCATCATCAGCGCCGGGCCACCGCCAATAAGGTCCGGGCGGCCCTCAGCGCAACCGGGGAATTGCCGACCGATCCTGGCGAAGCCGAACGCCTCGTCAACGTGCATGTCAGCGAGCGCATCCTGGAGACAGGCATGACCGCCATCAGCCGGGCGGTCTCCGAATTGGTCCGCGCCGGCCTCATCAAGCGCCATTATCAGGGCTATGTCATCGACCATGAAAACCGGGGCGCGCAACGCCATGCGGTCTACACGGTGCCGCCCGCAATCCGTGTCGCGCTTCAGTCGAATATGGCTACGAGCGAAGATCGACGGCAGCCCTATATACGGTGAGCGCATGGTCAGATTCGAGCAGGGGCTGCGCGGATGGCAGGCTGAATGCTGTGTGCATGTTGGTACAGGGCGCGCTTTTCCTGACGCTACCAAGCCTCGATCTGGTGCGGAATTCATCAACGGCTGATCCAGCTACCAAGCTGTCCTGACCCGGCGGCGCGATGACTTCAATCTGTGCGGCAGCCGGATTGAGCGCTTTTTCACCCAGCGGCTGATCCAGCAGCACGAGGTGAGCATCTCTGCGACGCGCTTAGCTGGCTTGGCGTTGGCTTCTGACACCGGCCGGATAGCTTCGCCGACCGCTCTGTGCTTGCGCGCCTCATCCGCTCCATTCAAAATGCCCACCTAATTTAGTCAACGCGTGCTGGGAGACAAGTGGATGGACATCGTCACAATCCAGGCGGAGTGCGACAAGGCGTTCCGGTTCTGGGCAGAAACGATGACATCCGGTGCCAAGGAGGTCGAAGGCGGTTGGCTGATCGAGGGCTCGTGCGTCCTCTTCACCAACTACGGGCATGGCGGTCCTGGCAAGATCAAGGACCAGATCATGCTAGGCGTCGATCCCGACACATGGGATTCTACGGTCAAGATTGTACGGCCGAATGCGGCGACGTTCGACAAGGGCAAGGTCACCGTCCTCGCCACTGACGACAACGGTCACAAGGTCCTTCTCCGCGAAGGCAGGCTGAAGCCGAACAACGTGTCTGCGGAAATCAAGGATGACTTCCCGGCCCTTAGCGGCCTCACCGACGTCGCGCTGATGGTAAAGGGCGAGCGTTCCACCCGCCGCTGGTATGTCGTTGCTGATCTTGATGCAGATCCCGCGATGATCATCTCTCAGACCGCGTCGTTCTCGCTCGGGTGCACGCAGGCGCGATCGCGCAGGGGCGGAGGTTGGAGAAAGCCGCAGGACGCCGAGCGGGACGACGATAGCTCCCGCCCGACCTACGGGATGGACGAAAAGGGCAATGTCACCACTCGGAAGAGAACAGGCGGCGACGTCCAGGTCCGCGCTCTCCAGGGCTACGTCTTCGAGACGCTGCAAAAGCTCGTTGGAGGGAAGCTCAAGAAGCGAAGGCCAACGGCTACTGCGTGAATGGTCACATCGCGTCTGCAAATCTCCTCATCGAGATCAAGACGGGCACGTCCGCCCACTGCGTCTACGAGGCGATCGGGCAGCTGGAATTATATCTTCGGCTGATTCCCGTCGTCGCCAACAGCGACAGGGCACTCCTCATTCCAAATACGCGGCCGTTGAGACCTGCGATGACCGCCGCGCTCGCATCTGCACGCGTCCCCGTTTTTACTTACTCGATCAAGGAAACCGGCAAGAAGCCGCACATCTCCTTCCCATCCGAATTCATCGAACGCTGCAGGTCATGCCGGCACTGAGCACATTAGGCGATGGGCCGGTCCTTACACGCAAAAAGGCGAAGCCGAGACGTCTCCCGGCGTGACGCCAGGTAAGGAACGAGCTGGTAAGCGCCTCGTTCTTCTCATGAGGGATGTGGAGATAAGAAGTCATGGCTGGCGGTTGGACGCGCGACGGCGCGGTAC
>Ga0075368_10000669_pt1 | contig 10429 bp, 10 predicted proteins | sample EndMethybrTD3033_FD_71518 | JGI IMG/M metagenome (GOLD analysis project Ga0075368, IMG submission 71518) | Populus endosphere microbial communities from Tennessee, USA - Endosphere MetaG P. TD hybrid TD303-3 | ecosystem: Host-associated > Plants > Roots > Endosphere | place: USA: Tennessee... | reverse complement strand
ACCAACGAGCGCGACCTGGAACCGGACCGCATCAAGCTGGCGGCCAAACAGAAGCTGGCGATGTTCCCGCCCGAGTTGCAACCCAAGGGCGGCACCACGGTTGCCGAGGTGGTGCCGGTGGATCGCGAAGCCGGCCTTAAAATGTACGAGCAGGCCGAAACCCCGGCGCATGCGCGGGCGCGGGTGATCAAGATAGTCGCGGCGTGACGTAACAGTGTGAAAACGATACGCGGCCAACGCGTACGCCCATCAACAGGTTTGAGGAGACTCCATGCCCAGCACCAAGCGTTTGTTCCGAATTGCCGGCGCCGCGGCATGCGCGGCTTTTACGTTGGGCGCCACCCTGGCCGGTGCGCAGGACTATCCCGTAAAGCCGGTGCGGGTGATCGTGCCCTTCCCGCCCGGCGCGGCCACCGACGTGCTGGGTCGGCTGGTGGCGCAGAAGCTCACCGAAAAATGGGGCCAGTCGGTGGTGGTGGACAACAAGCCCGGGGCGGGCAGCATCATTGCCGCCGAACTGGGCGCCAAGGCCGCTCCGGACGGCCATACCGTGTTCATGGGCCACATCGGCACCCACGGTGCCAATCCCGCGCTGTACGCCAAGCTGCCCTACGACCCGGTCAAGGACTTCGCGCCGGTCAGCCTGATGGTCACCATTCCCAACCTGTTTGCGGTCCATCCTGCCGTGCCGGCCAACAATATGCGCGAATTGCTCGACCTGGCGCGCGCCAAGCCGGGTTCGCTCAATATCAGCACCCCGGGCGTGGGCACCTCGGCGCACCTGATGGTCGGGCTGTTCAAGGCCAGCACCGGTATCGACATCATCCACGTGCCCTTCAAGGGCTCGGTAGCCTCGATGCAAGGCGTAATGGCCGGCGAAGTGCAGGCCACCCTGGACACCGTGACCTCGGTACTGCCGCAGGCGCGCGCCGGCAGGGTCAGGCTGCTGGCGATTTCTTCGAAGGACCGCTCGCCGCTGGCGCCCGAAGTGCCGCCCCTGGGCGATACCGTGCCGGGTTTCGACGTAGCCACCTGGTTCGCCTTTTTCGTGCCGGCGGGAACACCCAGGGCGGTGATCGACAAACTCAGCACCGAGACCGTTGCCGCGCTCAAGACCAGGGACGTGACCGAGCGCCTGCAGGCGCAGGGCATGAACATCATCGGCAGCACCCCGGACGAACTGGCCGCGCATGTGAAAAGCGAAATCGCGCGCTGGGGCAAGGTGGTGCGCGAAGCCAATATCAAGGTCGAATAAATCACCCTCGCAAGGAAGCGCCATGGCGGCACCCGCCCATTTCGTCCCGCTCACCACCTATCGCGAATACGCGCCGGCCGAGATGGTCAGGCGCGCGCATGAGTTCAACGCGGAGATCCAGCGCCGCCGCACGGTGCGCGAATTCTCCGACCGTCAGGTAGCCCGCGAAATCATCGAGCAATGCCTGCTGGCGGGCGGCAGCGCACCCTCAGGGGCGGCCTTGCAACCCTGGCACTTCGTGGTGATCAGCGACCCGGCCATCAAGACGAAACTGCGCGTCGAGGCCGAGAAGGAAGAGCAGGAGTTCTACAGCGGCCGTGCGCCGCAGGAATGGCTGGACGCGCTGGCGCCGCTGGGCACCGACGCGGACAAGCCGTTTCTCGAAACCGCGCCCTGGCTGATCGCGATCTTCGAGAAGACCCACTCGATCATGGATGACGGACGTCGTGTGAAAAACTACTACGTCTCGCAATCCACCGGCATCGCCTGCGGCATGCTGATCACCGCCCTGCACCACGCGGGCCTGGCAACGCTCACGCATACGCCCAGCCCGATGGGCTTCCTGAACCAGATACTGGGCCGCCCGAAGGACGAGCGGCCCTTTTTGCTATTGGTGGTCGGCTATCCCGTCGCCGATGTCAAAGTGCCGGACATCAAGCGCAAGCCGCTGGAGAAGATCGCGACCTTCATTTAGGCCGCGAGCGCCGCCAGGCTCAAACGCCCAGCAGTTCCACTTCAAACAGCAGCGTCGCGTTGGGCGGAATCACGCCGCCGGCGCCGCGCGCGCCGTAACCCATCTCCGGCGGAATGATCAGCTTGCGCACGCCGCCTACCTTCATGCCGGCAAAGCCTTCATCCCAGCCGCGGATCACCTGGCCGGCTCCCAGGGCGAAGTTGAAGGGCTCGCCGCGGTCCTTGCTCGAATCGAACTTGGCGCCCTGCTTGCCGTCGTTATAGAGCCAGCCGGTGTAATGCACTTCGATCTCGGTGCCGGCTTTCGCCTCGGCGCCCTCGCCTACTTTTACGTCTTCAATGATCAGTCCGGCCATGATGCTTCTCCATCAAAAGGATTTCGGAGGCGCAGTATAGCCGCCCTTACGCGGCCTGGCCGCGCCCCTTGGCGGGCAGGCGCGCGGCAATCCCGGCGGCCACGATATTGGCCAGCAGCCCCACCAGCACCGGCACCGCGTAGGAACCCGAGACGTCGAACATCCAGCCCGCGAACGTGGGCGCGAACAGCGAGCCGATGCCTGCCGCAAGGTAAAGCGCGCCGATCAGCCCGCTCAGGTTGCGCCCGCCGAAATATTCCATGGTCAATGGCGGGGCGATGCCGACAAAACCGCCGTAGCAGATGCCGAACCAGAGCGCGAACATGCCCAGCGCGTAGAACGAGGCCGGCAGCGCCAGGCTGGCCAGCCACCACGCGCAGGCCAGGCCCATGCCCAGGTACATGGCCACCAGCATGTTGCGCTGGCCGATGCGGTCGGCGTAGCTGGTGAGAAAAAAGCGGCCGCAAAAACTGCCCACGCCGATCAGGCCGATCAGCAGGGCGCCCTGCTCGGCCGTCATGCCGCGGTCCATCGCGTGCCGCGCCAGGTGCGCGAAAGGCATGAACTGCACGACCGCGGTGGCGAGGATGGACAGAAAGAACAGGCGGAACTCGCGGGTGCGCAAAGCGGTGCGCAGATCCATGCCCGAAGCGGCAAGATTGCCGCCGGCCGAGCGCGGATCGTTGTCCGCGAACAGACCCTTCGCCTTGGGCGATTTCTCCAGCAGGGCGGCGGCGGCCAGGCCCAGCACCAGGGCGCATGCCGCGAATATCTGCAGCGCGGAGCGCCAGCCGTAGGCGTCGATCAGGCGCACCGCGACAAAGGGCCCCACCAGCGTGCCCAGCCCGATGCCCGAAGAGGCGATCCCCGCTGCCAGGCTGCGCCGCTTGATGAACCAGGGCTGCACCGCCGCGATCGAAGGCACGTAGGCCGCACCCACGCCCAGGCCCACCCCCAGTGCGTAGGCCAGATACAACTGGTTCAGGCTGGTGGCGTAGCTCGCCGCCCACGTGCCGGCGGCGAGAAACAGCGCACCGGCGCCGGCCACCCAGCGCACGTGGGTGCGGTCGGCGATTGCGCCGGCCGGCACGCCGATGGCGAAGTAGAGAAACACGGCCAGCGAGAATGTCCACGACACGCCGGCGCGGCTGGCGTTGAACTCGCTCTGGATCGAGCTGAAATACGAGGAGAACGAATACGTGACGCCAAAGAGGGTGAACAGGATCACGTGCGCCGCCCACACCACCACCCAGCCGTAGAACAGGCGCGACGAAGTTTGCGGGAGCGACATGGGCCTGGCGGCAGCCTTCCAGTGGGAGTGGCGCGATTATACGCAGCGCATCCGCACGAACGTTTCATCACAGGATGAATCATGGCCGATGGTTCACGCGGCGGCTCCGCCCGCGGCGCCGGTCGATTGGCCAGCGTGCTAAATTTGCACTTCAATCAGGAGTCTTGATGCCCCCACCCAACCTGGCTTACGCATCGGCGCGGCAACTGGCGCGCCTGATCAAGCAGCGCAAGCTCGGCGCCGCCGAACTGCTGGACTTCTACACCGAGCGCCAGCGCCGGCACAACCCGGCGCTCAACGCGGTGATCGCCACCCGCCTGCCCGCCGCGCGCAAGCAGGCAAAAGCGCTCGATGCGCTGACGGCCAGGCGCGGCGCCAGGCTCGGCCCGCTGCACGGCGTGCCGATGACCGTCAAGGAGTCGTTCGACGTCGCCGGTCTGCCCACCACCTGGGGCAACCCGCCGCTCAAGGGAAATGTCGCCAAACAACATGCGCTGGCGGTACAGCGCCTCGAAGCCGCCGGCGCGGTGGTGATGGGCAAGACCAACGTGCCCGTCAACCTGGGCGACTGGCAGACCTTCAACCCGATCTACGGCACCACCCACAACCCCTGGGACGCCACGCGCACCCCGGGCGGCTCCTCTGGTGGCGCGGCGGCGGCGCTGGCAGCGGGCCTGACCGCGCTGGAAATCGGCAGCGACATCGGCGCCTCGATCCGCGACCCGGCGCACTACTGCGGCGTGTACGGCCACAAGCCCACTTTCGAGATCGCCGCACGCAACGGCCACGGCCTGCCGGGCGGCTACGCCTTTGGCGACATCTCGGTGATCGGGCCGATGGCGCGCTCGGCCTTCGACCTGGAAACGGCATTGCAGGTGATCGCCGGGCCCGACGCCATCGACGCCGCTGGCTGGCGCCTCACGCTTCCGAAGTCGCCCAAGACCAGACTCAAGGATTTCAAGGTCGCGGTAATGCTTTCGCACCCCACCGCCGAAGTCGACGAGGCGGTGCAATCGCAGATCGACGCGCTCGCGCGCTTCCTTCGCAAGCAGGGCGCCAAGGTCAACATGCAGGCGCGCCCGGTGGACCCGGAACTGGCGCACAAGACTTTCATCATGCTGCTGCGCGCCGCCACCTCCGGCCAGCGCAGCGATACCGAGTTCGCAAAACTGGCGGCGCAGCGCGAGGCGCAGCAGGGCCGCGACGACTACTACGCCTGGCACGTGCTCGCCAACACCATGCCGCACCGCGAATGGCTGCGCTGGGACAACCAGCGCCACCGCATGCGCCTGCAATGGGCCGCCTTCCTGCGCGACTACGACCTGCTGCTGTGCCCGGCGGCGGCCACCACCGCCTTCACCCAGAACCAGGTGGGCGAGCGCTGGGAACGCATGATCCCGGTCAACGGCAAGCCGCAGCCCACCACCACGCAGATGTTCTGGGCCGGTTATTCGGGGATGGCCTTTTTGCCCTCCACCGTCGCGCCGATCGGGATAGCTTCCGACGGCCTGCCGGTCGGGGTGCAGATCATCGGTCCGCAGTACGGCGACCTCACCTGCCTGAAGTTCGCGCAGCTGATCGAGCGCGAGTACCACGCCTTCCAGCCGCCGCCGGGGTTCGCCTGATGCGCGGCACCACCGTCAAGGCCAAACCGGTCCTGCGGCCCTCGCCGGAGATCGCGCTGGCGGTGCTCACCGCGCTGGCCCTGCCGCGCCCGGCGTTTGCGCGCATCGCCAGGGAGCGCGGCGCCACCAGCCTGGAGCTGGGCGCGGCGCTGCGCGTGCAGCGCGTACATAAAACCGGACGCGTCGCGGTGCAGGCGCGCGCCACCCTCGCGCAGGCCTGGCGCGACGCGCCCGAGCATGAGCAGCTGGAAGTGCTCGACACGGTGGCCCTGGCCGAGCACGCGCTCGACCACGCGGCGCGCGCCCACCTGGCGCACGCGCTGGAACTCTGCGGCCTGGACGGCCTGCCCCTGCCGCCGGAAGAGGTGGTGTACGCGCAGCGCCGTCTGCGCGCCGACCTGTTCCCGCCCGCGGCCACTGCGGCAAGCAGCCAGCATCTGCGCGCGCTGCTGCTCGGCGAGGTGCTCGATGCGCGCCTCAAGCGCACGGTGTTCCTGATCCATGGCCGCGCCGCGCGCTATCGCGACTTCAACGACGCCCGCCTGGCGGGCGCCGCGACGCTGGCACGCCTCACCGACGAGACCCCCAACCTGGCGCCGCTGCTCGCGCCCGTAAGCCGTGCCCATGCCCGCAAGCAGGCCGCACCGGTCGCCGCCGGCGCCATCGGCACGCTGCGCGCCGCCTTTCTCGCACGCCCCGGCACCGACCGCCTGGCGCCGCGCGACTGGAAGTGGCTGGCCCACCAGCCCAATGGCGTGGTACGGCGCTTTTGCGCCTCCGCCGAGGGCCACATCGACACCGCGGGCCACCTGGACACGCTGACCGTGCGCCTGTTCGCCGCCGCCGGCGAGTTGCGGGTGCCGCGCGCCATTCTCGAACTCAATTACAGCGGCGGGCCGCTGCAGCGCGCCCTTGCCGCGCTGGCGCAAACAGGGTCACAGCAACAGGGACAGCACCATGCACAGCAACAGTTCGACGATCTGGCGCGCCTGCTGCGCCTGTTGATCCGCGAGACCCGCGAGCGCGCCCGGCGCCGCCAGTCGCTGCGTTTTTTGCGCGACGACGCCGGCTACGTAATCGACTGGTGGCTGGACGAGACCGCCCCCGCGCGCAGCCTGATCGGCCACAACGCCACCTACGCCTCGTTGATCCGCCGCCAGCAGCGCTGGCACCAGCTGATGATCCTCAAGTCGCCCGAGTACCTGCAGATGTGGCACAGCGCCCTGCCGGCCTACGAGACCGCGGCGCTGCGCGCGGTGCCGCTCACCGACTCGCTGATGCTGGCGCGCGAGGGCATGGAAATGCGCCACTGCGTAGCCAGCTATTCCAAGGACTGCGCGCGCGGCGACACCCGCATCTTCGCCCTGGAAGACACCGAAACGGGCGAGCGCGCCACGCTGGAACTGCGGCGCCGCGCCTGGGTCTGGTTCGCCGGACAGATCAAGGGACCCTGCAATGCCGACGTGTCCTCGCGCCTGCGCATGGCGGCGGACCGCCTGGCGGCGCGCTACACGGCCGCCGCTCAGCACCACGAGGCAGGTTCCCGCGCCTGAAACTGGGCCCAGCCCGGTACCAAATCCCATCCTCACGATGGACGATTTCCGGCCCGTGCCTGGGCGCACCAAAATAGAGCCCTTCGCCCAACAACCGGGAACGGCGTTCCGGCTATAATCCGCGCCGTTGCGCTGCACAACCGGGCTTAAGCACAGTCAGGTTACACAGCGATGGCGCCCCGATTTTTTCCGACCCCACCGCTCAGAGGTAACCCCATGTTCGGCCGTTTCATGCCCCAGGAAGGTCATTTTTTCGAGCTGTTCAACGAGCACGCGCAGTACATCGTTGACGGCACGCGCGAACTGGCGGTGCTGATGGCGAAGTTCGACGATCTCGAACGGCGCGCCTACTCCATTGAAACGATTGAGAAAAAGGCCGACAAGGTGACCCACCAGACGGTCGAATTGCTGCACAAGACCTTCATTACCCCGATCGACCGGGAAGACATCCACAAGCTGATCACCACCATGGACGACATCCTCGACCTGACCGAGGACGTGGCCCACTCGATCTTCCTGTACGACATCAAGTCGGTGACGCCGGAAGCCCAGAAACTGGCCGACATCTGCGTGGCCTGCGGCGAAAAGGTCAAGGCAACCGTGGCGCTGCTGCCGAAAATGGAAAATTCGGCCGAAATGCTCTCGCTGTGCAACGAGATCGACAAGCTCGAGTCCGACGCCGACCACGTGATGCGCGCGGCAATGGCCAAGCTGTTCCGCGAGGAGCCGGACGTGCGCAACGTCATCAAGCTCAAGGAAATCTACGAACTGCTCGAATCGGTGACCGACAAATGCGAGGACGTGGCCAACATCATCGAAGGCATCATCGTCGAAAACGCATGAGCCGCGCCCGTCCCGTTTTATCCACGGTCGGCAGGCAAACCTTCGGGCGCCTCCCATGACCCTGGAAATTCTGCTCCTCCTCATCCTGCTGGCGCTGGCGTTCGACTTCATGAACGGCTTTCACGACGCGGCCAATTCGATCGCCACGGTGGTCTCCACCGGCGTGCTCAAGCCGCAGTTCGCCGTCGCCTTCGCGGCGTTTTTCAATTTCGTCGCCTACTTCCTGTTCCCGCTCAAGGTCGCCGCAACGGTCGGCCAGGGGATCATCGACATCTCGATCGTCGACCACTACCTGGTGTTCGGCGCGCTCTGCGGGGCGATTTTCTGGAACGTCATCACCTGGTTTTACGGCATCCCTTCCTCGTCCTCGCACGCGCTGATCGGCGGGCTGGTGGGCGCGGCGGTCGCCAAGGTGGGGACCGGCGGGCTGATCTCCTCGGGCCTAATCAAGACCGTGACCTTCATCGTGCTCTCGCCGATGCTGGGCTTCCTGTTCGGCTCGCTCCTGATGGTGACGGTGTCCTGGCTGTTCGTGCGCGCCACCCCGCGCAAGGTCGACAAGTGGTTCCGCAACCTGCAACTGGTCTCGGCCTCGCTGTACAGCCTGGGCCACGGCGGCAACGACGCGCAAAAGACCGCCGGCATCATCTGGATGCTGCTGATCGCCGCCAATACCGCCAATCCGAACGGCGTACCCGACTGGATGCACGCCGACAAGACCCATCTGCCCCTGTGGGTGATCGGCGCCTGCTACTTCACCATCGCCATGGGCACCATGTTCGGCGGCTGGCGGATCGTAAAAACGATGGGGCAGAAGATCACCAAGCTGCGCCCGGTAGGCGGTTTTTGCGCCGAAACCGGCGGCGCCATCACCCTGTTCATGGCCACCGCGCTGGGCATTCCGGTCTCGACCACCCACACCATCACCGGCGCGATCGTCGGCGTCGGCTCATCGCGCAAGGTCTCGGCGGTGCGCTGGGGCGTGGCCGGCAGCATCGTCTGGGCCTGGATACTTACGATCCCCTGCTCGGCCTTCGTGGCCGCGGTGGCGTGGTGGATCGGCAAGCAGATTCTCTAATCGGCTGGCATCAGTCACTCATATCGGCGTGCTAGAAGGCACGCCGATTGTTTTTGACCCGGCTCTTGCGTAGATATTCAGCCACACTTCAGCCTCGACAAAAGCAGGTTTTAACTCTTGTCGACGCCCTTAGAAGCTGCGCGTGCGCCGCGTTGTCACCGTCACGGTGCGCGGCGGGCCGGCAGGGGCGGCGGGACGCGCCGGATAACCGCCGCCGGCGCGCTGGCCGTAGCCGGCGTTGACGCCCGGCCCCGGGCGCTTGGCCGACATCGGCGGGCCCGGCATGATCGAGGCAATCGCATCCTTGTTGACCACCTGCAAATCGGTGCCCTGCAGGGCGATGAAATGCTGGTCGAACGAGGCGATGCGCCCGGTCAGGCGCACGCCGCTGAGCAGGTACACCACCACATTGCGGCGGGTCTTGCGCAGGTTGTTCAGGTAGGGTTCCTGGATGCGCGCATCCGACGATTCTGCCTTGGCTGGGGCTGCTACGGCAGGGTTTGCTTGTTGTTCTGGTGTAGGCATAGGGGACCCCAAAAAATCTTTGCCTTTAGGACAACGGCATCGATAAGCAGGAGTTTACTCTTTTTGGGGAAATAAGATGGCGCGGACAGGCCAATGGCATGCAACTAGCATGCCGCGAGCCAGGTTCGCTGCAGTGCGGCATGATTGGGCAATCAGCCATGCCATATGCGGACGAACCGGCTATGCTCATTCCATTCTGGAGAACTACAACGTGTTGACCTCAAAACGCCGCACCGTCACAAAACTCGCCAAACTCGCCATCGCATTTTCCGCCCTGCTGTGCGGCGGCGCGCACGCGCAATCCGACTATCCCAACAAACCGATCCGCCTGGTGGTGGGCTTTACCGCCGGCGGCATCTCCGACGTGCTGGGCCGCGCGATCGCCGCCAAGCTCTCCAACCAGCTGGGCCAGCAGGTGATTGTCGAGAACAAGCCCGGCGCAGGCACCACCATCGCCGGCGAATTCGTCGCCAAAGCCGCGCCCGACGGCTACACGCTCTGGCTGCAGGACATGACCACCCATGCCATCAACGTCGGGCTGTACAAGAACCTGCCTTACGACACGGTCAAGGACTTCACGCCCATCACCCTGGTGGCCTCCACGCCGCTGATGCTGGTGGTGCACCCTTCGCTGCAGGTAGGCACGGTCAAGGAATTGATCACCGTTGCCAAGGCACGCAAGGGCCAGCTCGCCTACTCCTCCTCGGGCAACGGCACCGTGCCGCACCTGGCCGCCGAGACCTTCAAGAACATGGCCGGGCTGGACGTGGTCCACGTGCCCTACAAGGGCAGCTCGCCCGCCACCCAGGCGGTGCTGGCCGGCGACGTCGCGTTCAATTTCTCGACCATGCCGCCCGCGCTCACGCAAGTGCGCGGCGGCAAACTGCGCGCGCTGGGCGTGACCACCGCCAGGCGCGTTGCCGCCGCAAGCGATGTGCCCACCATCGCCGAAGCCGGCCTGCCCGGCTTCGAGTTCGTGCTCTATAGCGGCATCCTCGCGCCCAAGGGCCTGCCGCCGGCATTGGTGGCGAAGATCAACAGCGAGTTCATCAAGGCGGTAGCCAGTCCCGAGATGACCCAGGTCTACGGCAACATCGGCGCCGACCCGGCCACCAACAAGCCCGAAGAGTTCGCGGCGCACATCAACAACGAGATCACCAAGATGGTCCAGGCAGTTAAACTCTCGGGCGCCAAGATCGACTAGTCCGCG
>Ga0075368_10000668_pt1 | contig 10437 bp, 10 predicted proteins | sample EndMethybrTD3033_FD_71518 | JGI IMG/M metagenome (GOLD analysis project Ga0075368, IMG submission 71518) | Populus endosphere microbial communities from Tennessee, USA - Endosphere MetaG P. TD hybrid TD303-3 | ecosystem: Host-associated > Plants > Roots > Endosphere | place: USA: Tennessee... | reverse complement strand
TGGTGCGCAACGCGCCCGCCGACAGCGGGCACAGGCCCGCAGGATCGGCGGTCGCCAGATAGGTCTGCATCGCGATAGCGTAGAGGCGCGGCGTATATTTGTCGGGGTCGACGCTCTGCACCAGCAGCCGGGCGCTGTCCGCCTCGCCCATGCGCAGCAGCAGCCAGGTGCGCTCGGCCGCCCAGTCCGCGCCATTGATGCCGCGCGGCGTGTCAGTGGCACTGAGCAGCGCGCGCCGCAGCAGGATGGAGGCCCAGCGCGACAGGATCGGCGCATGGGTCTGCTTCATCAGCGTGGCGAGATAGGGGCCATATTCCGCGCCGAAGGCGTCGGGTTCCATGCCGCGCGTGGCCGGCGTCAGCGGGCCGATGCGGTCGAGCGAGCGGCGGGCGCTCTGCGGCAGGTCATATTTGGCCTTTTCGGCGGCCAGCTCGTCCGCGCTCATCGCCTCGGCGGCATTGTCCACCGCATTGGCGACCGACAGGTCGAGCGGTTGGACGATTTCGCCCGACGGCGACGGCGTGACCGGCACGGTCGGGACGACCGGTGCGGGCGATGCCGGACGGGCCGGCTGCGCGGGCGTGGGCGTTGGCGCCGGGGCCGGATCACCAAAGCCGGGCGGCAGCAACGATTCGGGCGCCTGCTGCGCGACGACCGGCAGCGCCAGGGCGAGCGCAAAGCTGCCCAGCGCCCATTTCGCATTCCCCCGCAGGCGGCTCATGCGGCTTACTGACCCAGTTTCTCGGCCGGGATGACCTTCTCGACGGGCTGTTGCGGCTGCTCGCCACCGCGCGACCAGAGCACGCCGATCAGCAGGACAAGAACCAACACCGCCGCGATCGGAAGGATCGGCAGACGGGTGCGACGGCGCGAACCGCCTTCGAAACTGCTCAGGGAACGATTATTCTTCATGGTCTCTTCTGCGGCTGGCCCGGCGATGTTTGCCGGACGACAGGGGAAAGTTGCGTTTGCCTCAGCGACGGCTGGCTGTATAGCCCCCCTCGCCATGCAGCGAAACAGCAAATTCCCGGAGAGCAAAGCCAAGCGCGGCCCGATCGTGCTGATCGGCATGATGGGCGTGGGCAAATCCACCGTCGGCCGGCGCCTTGCCGCGCGCCTGGGCCTGAGCTTCGTCGATGCCGATGAAGAGATTGAGCGGGCCGCGGGCATGAGCGTGAGCGAGATCTTCGCCCGCTATGGCGAGGCCCATTTCCGCGATGGCGAACGCCGGGTGATCGCCCGGCTGATGGACGGCGTGCCCAAGGTGATCGCGACCGGCGGCGGCGCCTTCATGCAGGACGAGACCCGCGCGCTGATCCTGGACCATGCCACCACCATCTGGCTGGATGCCGATATCGAGGTGCTGGTCGACCGCGTGTCGCGCCGCGAAGGGCGCCCGCTGCTCAAGGATCGCGACCCGCGCATCGTGCTGACCGAGCTGGCGGCCGTCCGCAACCCCATCTACGCGCTGGCGCCGATCCATGTGAAGAGCATCGCCGCGCCGCACGAGGTCGCCGTCGACCGCATCCTGGAGCAGCTATCCGCATGGCACTAGTCCCCGTCGCGCTGGGCGCGCGCAGCTATGACATCGTCATCGAACAGGGCGCGCTCGACCGTGCGGCCGACCATCTGGCGCGCTACGCCCGTGGCGGGCGGCTGGTGGTCGTCACCGACACCCATGTCGCGGCGGCGCAACTCCCCCGGCTCGACGCCAGCCTGCGCCGGGCCAATATCGTCATCGAACCGATCATCCTGCCGGCGGGCGAACAGACCAAGAGCTGGCGCCATCTGGAGGAACTGCTCGACGCGCTGCTGGCGCTGGAGATCGAGCGTGGCGACCATGTGATCGCACTGGGCGGCGGCGTGATCGGCGACCTGGTCGGCTTTGCGTCCTCTATCCTGAAGCGCGGCTGCCATTTCGTGCAACTGCCCACCACCCTGCTGGCGCAGGTCGACAGCTCGGTCGGCGGCAAGACCGCGATCAACGCGCGCGCCGGCAAGAATCTGATCGGCAGCTTCTACCAGCCCAGCCTGGTGCTGATCGACCCGTCGGTGCTCGACAGCCTGCCGCTGCGCGAAACCCGCGCCGGCTATGCCGAGGTGGTCAAATATGGCCTGATCGACGATCCCGACTTCTTCGCCTGGTGCGAGGCCAATGCCGACCGGCTGCTGGCCGGCGACGCGGAAGCCCGCACCTATGCGATAGAGCGCAGCGTGCGCGCCAAGGCAGCGATCGTCGCCGATGACGAGCGCGAGACGACCGGCCGCCGCGCCCTGCTGAACCTGGGCCATACTTTCGGCCATGCGCTGGAGGCCGATACCGGCTTTTCCGACACGCTGCTCCATGGCGAGGGCGTGGCCGCCGGCATGGCGCTTGCCTTCCGCTATTCGGCGCGCCTTAGCCTGTGCAGCGCATCGGACGCGGAACGGGTCACCGCGCATCTGAAGGCGATCGGCCTGCCCCATGACCTGGCCAGCGCCCATGTGACGGCCGATGGCGCGGCGCTGGTGGCGCATATGCTGCACGACAAGAAGATGGCGGCGGGCACCCTGCCCTTCCTGCTGGCGCGCGGCATCGGCCAGACCTTCCTGTCGAAGGATGTGGTGCTGGACGATGTGGCGGCGTTCCTCGACGCGGATCGCGCCGGCGCCTGACCAGGGGCCTATTACAAAGCAGGCGATTGCCGCCCCTCCCTCCCAGGGAGGGGAGAAATATAGCCTTGTCCCGACATTTCAGCACCGATCGGCCTCGGTAATAATCGGGACATTCGCCCGCAGCATTTGCGGGCTAGACCAGTCCTTGTCAGCGGCATCCCCTTGCAGATCCCCCTCTGTCGCCGCTGATCCTCCCCTGAACCTCGGCCTCCAGCTTTTAGCTGGAGGCCCTTTTTTTTGCCTATCGGCCCAGTCCCCTCCACCATGCCGCGCATGGTCCCCCTCCCCGCCAGCGGGGAGGAATAAAAAAAGGGCGCCCGGTGGGGCGCCCTTTCGATATCGTGCCTGTGAAAGGCCGATTACTTCTTCAGCGTCAGGCCGCCAAAGCGCTTGTTGAAGCGCGCAACCTGGCCACCGGTGTCCAGCTGGCGGTTGCCACCGGTCCAGGCCGGGTGCGACTTGGGGTCGATGTCGAGCGCCATCGTGTCGCCTTCCTTGCCCCAGGTCGAGCGGGTCTGGAAGGTGGTGCCGTCGGTCATCTGGACGGTGATGAAGTGGTAATCGGGGTGGGTATCGGCCTTCATGGCGTCTTGCTCCGTGTGTGTGCCGGTTCCGACCGGCTATGGATGCTATAAAATGCGAAGGCGCGCCGTTAGCGTTTTCGGCGCGCCAAAGCAAGGAAAAGGATGTGCCTTCGCTCAGTCCTTGGGCGGATCGGCGATCATCGCGACGAAATTGGCTTCCGCCGCCAGCTTGCCGTCGATCAGCGCACGGCCGGCGAACTTGCAGACCGCGCCGCGCATCTGCGTCACTTCGACATGCAGGTCGAGCAGGCAGCCCGGCTCCACCGGGGTCCGGAACTTCGCGCCGTCGATGCTCATGAAATAGACGAGCTTGCCCGAATCCGCGAGCCCCAGCGAATCGACCACCAGCACACCGGCCGCCTGGGCCATGGCCTCGACGATCAGCACGCCCGGCATGATCGGCCGGCCGGGGAAATGGCCCTGGAAGAAGGGCTCGTTCATCGACACCGCCTTGATCGCGTGGATCGACTGGCTCGGCACCAGCGACGCCACGCGGTCTACCAGCAGCATCGGGTAGCGATGCGGCAGGGCAGCCATGACCCGACGGATATCCATCGGGCCACGGGCTTCCTTGTTATCAACCTCTCCGGTCATCTTATCAGCGCGACTTGGGCGCCTGCGCCGGGTTGGCGGGGGCCGGAGCGGCAGCGGCCGGGGCCGCAGCCTGGCCCTGACGACCCCCCGGCTGCCAGCCGGCGGGCGGGGTGATGCCGACGCTGGGCACCAGCGTGTTGAGTTCGGTCACGACCGAAGCGGTGATGTCGACGGTCGGCTGATAGGACACGGTCGCGTCGGGCGACAGGACCAGGTCGACCTTCGCCTTGGTCATGGCGGCCTTCAGCGCGTCCGACAGCTTGGCGGTGATCTGTTCCTCGACATAGGCGTTGGCGAGCGCGATCGGCTGGCCCAGGCGCTGCAGTTCGGCCTGCGCGGTCTGCTGCGACTGCTGGAACTGCTGATACTGGGTTTCGATCGCGGGGGTCGGCTTGCCGCCGGCCGCCTTCAGCGCGGCCTGCAGGGCGTCGCCCTTGGTCTTGAGATCGGTGTCGATCGCGGTCTTGCGCGCGGTGAAGCTGTCGATCTGCGCCTTGTAGGTGGTCTGGATCTGGGTGCGGGCGGTCGAATAGGCCGCGCTGGTGGCAACCGCGCGCTGCAGATCGACGACAGCGATGCCCTGCTTCGACTGGGCAGCGGCGGGCGCGGCGGTCAGAGCGATGGCGGTGACAGGCGCGATACCGAGCGCCAGAGCCTTGATAAACGTCTTCATCAGAATTGAGTCCCTACGTTGAAGGTGATGAGTTTGTTGTCGTCCCCTGGTTCCTTGAGCAGGGCCTTGGCGATGTCGATGCGGAACGGCCCGAAGGGCGAGTTCCAGTTGACACCGAAGCCCACGGACAGACGCGGTTTCAGCGTGTCGCCCAGATAATCTTCCTCGAACATGCCGCTCTTGGTGTCATAGCCAACAGGGCAGACCGGGCTGGCCGCCGTGCCGGTCGCACGGACGGTGCTCAGCGAACCGGTGGAGTCGGAGCAATAGCCCGCAAAGTTGATGGTGCCCGGATTCTTCAGGCCGGCAACAGCGCCGACATCCGCGAAGATCGACGGACGCAGGCCCATTTCACGGGCACCCGAACCCAGCGGAATCTCCATTTCGGCGCGGGCCATATAATAGACGCGGCCACCCAGCGCGTCATCCGACACATTATTGTTGCCGGTCTGACGAACATAGCTGGTGGTGCCGTCATCATTGGTCTGCGAAACCAGATAATAGCGCTTCACGCGCGGACCAACGCCGCGAATGTCGAAGCCGCGCATCTGCGGTTCGCCCAGGAAGAAGCGGTCGGTCAGGCGGATCGGGTCAACTTCGGCGCCGGTGGCGTCATAGCGCGTGCCCTGGAGGCTGTGGATATAGCCGCCTTCGCCCGACAGCGAGAAGATGAAGCCGCCGCCCACGCCCCAATATTTGGCGGCATTGGCGCGGGTGCGGATGTAGCGGACGTCGCCGCCCAGACCCGCGAAATCCTGGCTGAGCGTGACGGTCTGGCCACGGGTCGGACGGATGCGGTTGTCGCGGGTATCATAGATCAGCGAGTAGCCGATCGACGAGGTGGTGCGCTTGCCGATGGCGTCACAGAGATAGCGGCCGGCCAGCAGCGGGTCGCAGACGCCGTCGGTATAATAGGTGTCCTTGTCCAGCGTCACATCGTCGAAGTTCAGCGTGTAGCGCAGCGCCAGCGACACATATTCGGTGATAGGCACGCCGGCACGCAGCTGGAAGCCGGTCGTGGTCTGTTCATAGGTGGTGTCGCGGTCGTTATTGCTGAGATAACGGAAGCTGTTGAGGTCGCGGCGATAGATGTCGCCGCCCAGCGCGATATTCTTGTCCATGAAATAGGGCTCGGTGAAGCCCACTTCGACCGACTTGGAATAAGCCGAATAATTGACCGAGGTGCGCAGTTCCTGGCCCTTGCCGCGGAAGTTGCGCTGGGTGATCGACGCCGAGATGATGAAGCGTTCGAGCGAGGAATAGCCGGCCGAGAGCGAGAGTTCGCCAGTCGATTTTTCCTGGACATTGGTTTCCAGCACGATGCGGTCGGGCGCCGAACCAGGCTTCTGCTCGATGTCCAGCTTCTCCTGGAAGAAGCCGAGCGAGTTGATGCGGTCCTTCGAGCGCTTGACGAGGAAGCTGTTGAAGGCATCGCCTTCGGCCAGGCGGAACTCGCGGCGGACCACCTTGTCCTGGGTCAGCGTGTTGCCATTGATGTCGACGCGCTCGACATAGACGCGCGGGGCGTTGGCGATGCGGAAGTTGATCCCCATCGTCAGGTCGTCCTTCGACCGGTTGAAGTCGGGTTCGACCTGGGCAAAAGCATAGCCGAACAGGCCGGCGGTTTCGCTCAGCGTGTCGACCGTGTCCTCGACCTGCTTGGCATTGTACCAGTCGCCCTTCTTCATCGGCAGGCGGCGGGTCAGCGCATCGCCCGACAGGTCGCGAATGTCGCTCTCGACCTTCACGTCGCCGAACTTGTAGCGATCCCCTTCCTCGACCACATAAGTGATGATGAAGTCCTGCTTGTCAGGCGTCAGTTCCGCGACGGCCGAGATCACGCGGAAATCGGCATAGCCTTCGGTCAGGTAGAATTGGCGCAGCTTCTGCTGGTCATAGGCCAGGCGATCCGGGTCATAGCTGGTGCCCGAGGAGAAGATGCGGAACCAGCGCGACTGCTTGGTCACCATCTGGCCGCGCAGTTCGCCGTCCTTGAACTTCTCGTTGCCGATGATGTTGATCTGGCGGACCTTGGACTTGGGCCCTTCCGAGATTTCGAACACGATGTCGACGCGGTTCTGGTCCAGCTGGACCATCTTGGGCTCGATCGTCGCGGCGAAGCGGCCCTGGCGGCGATACAGCTCGACGATGCGGGCGACGTCAGCGCGGACCTTGGAGCGGGTATAGATCTGGCGCGGCGCCAGTTTTATTTCGGGACGGATCTTGTCGTCCTTCAGGCGCTTATTACCTTCAAGGACGATACGGTTGATGACGGGGTTTTCCTTCACCTCGACGGTCAGCGCGCCGCCATCATTGCGGATCTGGACGTCGGCGAAGAGTTCGGTTTCATACAGGTCGCGCAGCGCCTGATCGAGCGATTCCTGGCTGAAGGCCTGGCCCACGCGCAGCTTGGTGTAGGACATGACCGTGTCCGGTTCCAGGCGCTGGGTGCCGGTCACTGTGATGCTGCGGATCGTGCCTTCGGGCGTGTTGACCGTCGACGCGACAACAGGCGCGGGCGCGGCTGCCGTTTGCGCCATTACGGGCACGGTCGACAGGCCGGCAATCATCGTCGTGGCCAACAGGGCCGCGATGATCGGACGCTGGCCCTTGCTGCTGTTCATCGCTGTCACCCGCTCACCTCAAAAAAGTAAAAAACTGTTTCGCCAGAAATAGACGGCGCCGAACCGCGCCTTCCCTGCCCGAAGCGGCTCAGCCGATCAAGCCGGACAGCCGCTCCCACAATCCGAAAGACGACAAATCGTTGAAGGTCACCAGCAACATGACCGTCATCAGCAGCGCCAGACCCGACCGATAGGCCCAATCCTGCACCTGCGGGCTCACCGGCCGCCGTTGCACTGCCTCTACCCCATAGAAAAGCAGATGCCCGCCATCCAGCATGGGAATTGGCAAGAGGTTGATGAACCCCAAGTTAATCGAGATGAGGGCGATGAAGAAGATGAAGCTCTCCAGCCCCAGCGTCGCCGCCTGCCCCGATACCTGCGCGATCTTGAGCGGCCCGCCCAGTTCCTTGACCGAACGGTCGCCGCCGATCACCTGGCCCAGCGTCTCCACCATGGTGCGGATGATCTGACCCGTCCGCTCGATCGCCACCACGGGCGCGCGCAACAGGCTGACCTGCTCAATCACCGGTTCGCCCGGCCCGATGCCCAAGCGGCCAACACGAAATTTCTCACCGAAACCGTCATCGTCCATTGCGACGCCGATCTTGGCCCGAACGGTAAATTCGCGCCCGCCACGATCCACGACAACGCCCACGGGCTCGCCCGGACGAATGCGGGTATACATCACCATGTCTGTGTAGGTCGTCATGGTGCGACCATTGAACGACACGATGCGATCGCCAACCTTAATACCCGCTGCCGCAGCGGCGCTGCCAGGCTGGACCGAACCCGCGACCGCCGGGGTCCGGCTTTCGCCGTGCAGGAAGGCGAAGGCAGCAAGGATCAGGATGGCGAAGAGGAAATTGATCGCCGGGCCGGCGGCGACGATCGCGGCACGCTGCCACAGCGGCTTGGCCGGGAAGCTTTCGGCGCGATCCTGCGCCGACATTTCCAGCCATTTGGGATCGGTCTGACTGGCCGCGTTCATGTCGCCCTTGAAGCGGACATAGCCGCCCAGCGGCAGCGCCGCGAGGCGCCAGCGCGTGCCGCGCCTGTCCACCCAGGCCGCGATTTCCGGGCCGAAGCCGATCGAGAAGGCCTCCGCCTTCACGCCGCACCAGCGTCCAACCAGATAATGACCCAGTTCATGCACGAAGACGAGCGGCCCGATGACCGCCACGAAAGCCAAGATGGTCAACAGGAAACCGGGATTGTGGATCAAACCGTCAATCTTTCCATCACATCACCCGCCATAACCCGTGCCGTTGCATCGGCGTGCAGGACATCATCCATGCAGGCAGGCATCGGCGCGCTATAGCGGTTGAGAACATCCTCCACAATCATGGCGATATCAAGGAAGCCGATGCGGCCGGCCAGAAAGGCCGCCACGGCGACCTCGTTGGCGGCGTTGAGGATGGCGGCCGATGCGTCGCCGGCCTGCGCCGCCGCGCGCGCCAGGCGCAGCGCAGGGAAGCGCCGTTCGTCGGGCGCCTCGAAATCCAGACGGCCGATCCGGGCCAGGTCAAGCGGCTGACAGGGCGTGGCGATCCGCGCCGGCCAGGCCAGCGCATGGGCGATCGGGATGCGCATGTCGGGCGAGCCGAGCTGTGCCAAAGTGGACCGGTCGCGATATTCGACCATCGAATGGATCACCGATTGCGGGTGGACCAATATCTCGATCCGGTCGAGCCCGACCGGGAAGAGATGGGCCGCCTCGATCAGTTCCAGCCCCTTGTTCATCATCGTCGCGCTGTCGACGCTGATCTTCGCGCCCATCGACCAGTTGGGATGGGCCACGGCCTGCGCCGGGGTGATGGCGCGCATATCCTCATAGCCCAGGGTCCGGAACGGTCCGCCGCTCGCGGTGAGGATGATGCGCGCGACATCGTCCAGGCTGCTGCCCGCCAGGCACTGGAAGATCGCATTATGCTCGCTGTCCACCGGCAGCAGCGTCGCGCCCGATGCGGTCGCCGCCTGCATCATCAGCGCGCCGGCCGACACCAGCGATTCCTTGTTGGCGAGCGCCACCGTGCCGCCGGCCTGCAACGCAGCGATGGTGGGCTTGAGGCCCGCGCAGCCGACGATCGCGGCCATGGTCCAGTCAGCACCCGCCGCTGCGGCATCGACCAGCGCACCCTCGCCCGCCGCCGCCTCGACCCCCGATCCGGCAAGCGCGTCCTTGAGCGCGCCATAATGGGCTTCGTCCGCGACCACGGCGATCTTCGCGCCAACCGCGCGCGCGGCGGCGGCGAGGCCGGCGACATCGCGGTTGGCGGTCAGGGCAATGACCGCATAGCCATCGGGCTCGCGCTGGATCAGGTCCAGGGTCGACATGCCGACCGATCCGGTGGCGCCGAAGACGGAAACGCTGCGCATCAGGCGCCCGCCAGGACCAGATAGAGCAAGGCGGCGAGCGGCGCGGCCGCCACCACGCCATCGAGCCGGTCCATCACCCCGCCATGACCGGGCAACAGGTTGCTGCTGTCCTTGACGCCGGCGCGGCGCTTCATCGCGCTTTCGAGCAGATCGCCAAGCTGGGCCGCCACGGCCAGCAGACCGCTCGCCGCCGCAAGCTGGATCGGCAGGTCGGCAAAACGATAGAGAAGGAAGCCCGTGAGCAGGGCCGCGAGCACGCCGCCACCCAGGCCCGACCAGGTCTTGGACGGGCTGACCCGCGGCGCCAGCTTGGGCCCACCGATCGAGCGGCCAGCAAAATAGGCGCCGATATCGGTAGCCCAGACCAGGCCCAGCGCCCAGAAAGCGAGCAGCAGGCCATGGCTGTCGGGCGTCTGCCCGCGCAGGAACAGCAGCGCCATCACCGGCAGGCAGATATAGAGAATGCCGAGCGCCAGCTTGATCGCGCGGCTGGTGATCAGCACGAAGAAGAAGGCGCCCATCATCAGCCCGAAACCGAGCCAGGACACGCCCGCCGCCACCGGGCAGAGGATCGCCAACGGCACCGAAACGGCATACATCGCCATCTTGCGCTGATCGGACGAGGCGCCGGTCAGCATGCCCCATTCGCCCATCATCAGCACGCCGGCGATCGACAGCAGCATCCAGAAGACGAAGCCGCCAAAGACCAGCGCGCCCACAGCCATGGCGATCAGGCCAAGGCCAACGATCGTGCGGGTCCGCAATTCACTCGACATGTTACTCACAGTCCGCCGAAACGGCGGTCCCTCATGCGGAAGGCGTCGAGCGCCTGCGCCAATGCCCGGCCATCGAAATCGGGCCAGAGCATATCGGTAAAATAGAGTTCGGCATAAGCCGCCTGCCACAGCATGAAATTGCTGAGCCGCTGTTC
>Ga0075368_10000666_pt1 | contig 10439 bp, 12 predicted proteins | sample EndMethybrTD3033_FD_71518 | JGI IMG/M metagenome (GOLD analysis project Ga0075368, IMG submission 71518) | Populus endosphere microbial communities from Tennessee, USA - Endosphere MetaG P. TD hybrid TD303-3 | ecosystem: Host-associated > Plants > Roots > Endosphere | place: USA: Tennessee... | reverse complement strand
TCAAGCGGATGGTGATGGCGGTGGGGCAGGTCAAGGCGCTGGCCGGGCAGGGCGGTAGCGCCGGAACCGAGCCGAAGCTCGAACCGCTGCTCGGCCGTTTCGAGGACGCGATTTCCGACGATCTCAACACTTCCGTCGCGCTGACCGTGCTCGACGAGATTTTGGCCCTCAAGAAAGTCGATCCGGGCGCGAAGCTGGCGGGTGTCGACACTGTCGACACTGTCCTGGGATTGAATTTGCTCGGGCTTCAACGCGCCGACCTGCGCATTCGCCCCAAGTCCGCGACGATTACCGAGGCGGAGATCGAAGCGCTGCTCGCCCGCCGCAAGGAAGCGCGCGCGGCGAAGGATTTCGCGCAGTCGGATGCGCTGCGCGACGAGCTGGCGGCATGGGGCGTCGAAGTCATGGACGGCGATCCGCTCGGCTGGGAATGGAAACTCGGCGATTGACGACGCCTCCCGGCCGGGCGCACATCCGGGTTCTCGGGTCTGGGGGTGAGCATGTCGATATCGATGCTGTCCGCGCTGCTGTTGGCCGGCTCCGCGCCTTCCGCCGCCGACCGGGCGCAGATCGATGGCGTGGTGCAGGGCATCTTCGGCGCTTATGCCGATCCGGCAAAAGTCACCGGATCGATGGACGCGCCGGTCTATTCCGCCGAGACCGCGGCGCTGATCGCCCACTGGAAGCGGGTGACGCCCAGCGACGAGGTCGACGAACTGAGCGACGGCGACTGGTTCTGCCAGTGCCAGGAATGGGACGCGGCGACTTTTCGCACCACCATCGTCCGGCGCGAGATGCTGCGCGGCGCCGCGGCGCGGGTCACGGTGCGCCTGATGATCGGCTGGAACACCAATCGCAACGCGCGACTGGTGCTGAAGCATGAGGGCGGCGCGTGGCGGGTGGACGACCTGTTCTTCGATCACATGCCCAAGGGGCTGAAGCAGAAGCTGCGCGAGACCATCGCGGCGGACGAGGCCTTGCTGCGCGAGGCGCGGTGAGAGCGCCATCCTGTAGTTTCGTCATTGAGAGGAGCGGAGCGACGCGGCAATCCAGGGCGGCATTCTCGGACCCTGGATTGCCGCGCGGCTTTGCCGCTCGCAATGACGAAGATGGGGGCTGTGGCGATCGGGGTTTTACCCTTCCGGATTCTCCACCAGCAGCAGCTCCACTTCCACCGTCATGCGGGCTTCGGGCGGGCCGTCGTGCACCACCGAGACCACGGTCGCGTCGGCGACGATCTGGCGGGAAATGGTGAATTCATGCTCCGGCACGGCTTCGATGAAGGCTTCGCCCGCATCAATCGCGTCGGTTCCGGAAAAGCTCAGCAGCACGGTGTGCCGCGTGCCGCAGAACGTCGCGCTGGACCACGGGCGTTCGGCGTGGCGCAGCAGCTCCCCCTTTTCGCCGCTCAGCCGCAGCAGCGCCGAAAGCAGTTGCAGCCAGGGGCGGGGCGCTCGCGGTGTCGCCATCATTGCCCGGTCGCTGTCGAAATCAATTCGCATTCGTTCCCTCCTGAAAAGTGTTCATGAAATGTTCCACTCGCTCCACCATTGCGGAACGCGGGGTGCGGCCATTGCGCAAGTCGCCGACGAAGCGCGGGTCGCTGGCGGCGAGGCGGCCGAATTTGGTCCAGGGCATGCCGGTGCGGCGCAAAAAGACTTCGATGCGGCGAATCAACATGGGGCCTCCCGGTTTGAGTCGATGTTCCTTATTTGTTTCCTTTGAAATCCTACTTGTCTAGGAAAAATCCTATGCTAGGATATCTACGTGGTTAAGATCGATCCCCGGGCCAGGTTGTTGCAATTCGCTGCGGAGCGGGGTGCCAGCTTGTCGGAGCTTTCCGCGCTGATCGGCAGAAATCCCAGCTATCTTCAGCAATTCGTGCGTAAGGGAAGCCCGCGCAAGCTGGATGAGGGCGATCGCCGCAAGCTGGCGCGTTTCTTGGAAGTGGCGGAGGCGGAGCTGGGCGGAGCGGAGGAAATTTCCTCTGCTCCGGTCGCTCGCCGGCCTAGCGAATGGGTGGAAATCCCGCGCCTCGCGCTCGGCGCGTCGGCGGGGCCGGGCAGTTTCGCCGAAGGCGAGCAGCCGATCGGCGCCTTCGGCTTTTCCGCGCATTGGCTCCGCCGCCAGAACCTGGACCCGGCCATGCTGTCGGCGATCGTGGTCACCGGCGATTCGATGGAGCCGGTGCTGAGCGACGGCGATGAAATCCTGGTCGACCGCAGCCCGCGCAACCCGCGCGACGGCATCCATGTCGTGCGGCTCGACGAGGAGGCGCTGCTGGTCAAGCGTCTGGCGTTCGGCAAGCCGGGCGCGATCGTGTTGATAAGCGACAACGACCTCTATCCGCCGATAGAGCTGCCGGCGCAGCGGGTGCGGGTGATCGGCCGCGTCGTCTGGAAAAGCGGGCGGCTTTAGAGACTGTTTGGCAAATCGCGGAAGAGCGATTTTCGCCATGCGCTACAAGGCGCATTTCCAAACGACCTAAATCCCCCTTTCGCGGCCAAGGATTGAAATCGCCGCCGCATCCCGCCATTTCGCGAGGCATGAGCCAGACACCCGACAATTCGTCCGAGCCGCCGATCCGCATCGGCATCGTTCCCGTCACCGCGTTCCAGCAGAACTGTTCGCTGATCTGGTGCACGAAGACGATGCGCGGCGCGCTGGTCGATCCAGGCGGCGATCTAGATACGCTCAAGGCCGCGCTGGCCAAGACCGGGGTGACGCTGGAAAAGATCCTCGTCACCCATGGCCATGTCGATCACTGCGGGCAGGCAGGCATCCTGGCGAAAGAGATCGGCGTGCCCATCGAAGGCCCGCACGAGGATGACCGCTTCTGGATCGAGGGGCTGGATAAATCGCCCATGCGCCTGGGCCTGCAGGGAGAAAGCTTCGAGCCCGATCGCTGGCTGCAGGACGGCGATACCGTGACCGTGGGCGAGGTGACGCTGGATGTCGTCCATTGCCCGGGCCATACGCCAGGCCACGTGGTGTTCGTGCACGAGCCGTCGCGTTTCGCCATGGTGGGCGACGTGCTGTTCGCCGGCTCCATCGGCCGCACCGATTTCCCCAAGGGCGATCACGAGCAGCTCGTCGCCTCCATCACCGGCAAGCTCTGGCCGCTGGGCGACGATGTGACTTTCGTGCCGGGACACGGGCCGACCAGCACTTTCGGGTACGAGCGGCAGACCAATCCGTTCGTGGCCGACAAGAATTTCGGTTGATCCGGATTTACCGCCCATCGTCATCGCCACCCCCGCGAAAGCGGGGGGCCGCTTTCTGGCGTGGCGCGGGAAGGCAGCGGGGTCCCCGTGTTCGCGGGGACGACGAACGGCTTGGTTGGATAGTTTAAACACAATAAAGTTTGGCCGCCGGCGGGATGCTTGTCCCGGCCAACCCGCCAGCGCTTGCAACCCTCGCCAAATTCGCTATAGGCGCGCCTTCGCGGTCGCCGGCCCTTGCGGTTTTGGGCGGCCTTTTTCGCCAGTAATTCAATTTGCAGAAACAGGTGCCGAAATGGCTGTCCCCAAAAGAAAAACCTCGCCCTCCCGCCGTGGCATGCGCCGCAGCCATGACGCGCTGAAGGTCGAAGCTTTCCATGAGTGCGGCAATTGCGGCGAACTGAAGCGCCCGCATAACCTGTGCAACGCTTGCGGCCACTACAACGGGCGCGAGATTGTCGCGGTCGGGCTCTAAGCCCGAATATCCGGACATAGCCAGATGAGCTTACCGCGTATCGCTGTCGACGCGATGGGCGGCGATGAGGGCGTGCGCGTCATGGTCGAGGGCGCTGCCCTCGCGCGCCGTCAGCACGAACGGTTCAAGTTCCTTCTGGTCGGGGACGAGACGAAGATTAAGGCGGCGCTGGAAAAGCACCCCAATCTGCGCAGCGCCTCGGAAATCCTGCATTCCACCGACGTCATCAGCGGCGAGGACAAGCCGAGCCAGGCCCTGCGCCGCGCCAAGACGACGTCGATGGGCATGGCGATCAACGCCGTGAAGGCCGGCGATGCCGGCGCCGCCGTCAGCGGCGGCAATACCGGCGCGCTTATGGCCATCGCCAAGCTGGCCCTGCGCACGATGCCCGGCATCGAACGCCCGGCTCTGGCCGCGTTGCTGCCGACGCTGGGCGACAACGATGTCGTCATGCTCGACCTTGGCGCCAACACCGAATGCGATTCGCGCAACCTGGTGCAGTTCGCGGTGATGGGCGCGGCCTATGCCCGCGTCGTCACCGGCCGCGAAGCGCCGCGCGTGCGCCTGCTCAACATCGGCACCGAAGAGATCAAGGGCACCGACGAACTGCGTGACGCCGCCAACCGGCTGCGCGCCGCGGCGGGGGCCCTTTCGATCTCGTTCGACGGTTTCACCGAAGCGGACAAGCTGTGCCGCGGCGATATCGATGTCGTGGTGACCGACGGTTTTTCGGGCAATATCGCGCTCAAGGCGGTGGAAGGGACGGCGCGCTTCGTGGCCGATCTGCTGCGCCGCAGCTTCTCCAGCTCCACCCGTTCGAAGATCGGTTTCCTGATCTCCCGCCCGGCGACCGAGCTGCTGAAGCACCACCTCGATCCCAACAATCATAACGGCGCCGTATTCCTGGGGCTGAACGGCATCGTCGTGAAAAGCCATGGCAGCGCCAGCGCCGCCGGCGTCGCGAACGCCGTCAACGTCACTGCGCGCCTTCTGGAGGAAGATGTGACCGAGCGGATCACCGCCGACCTTGCCCGCGTTGGTGGAGAAAGCCTGCGCCGGACCCGTGCGACCACCGGGGACGCGGCATGACGCGTCGTTCGGTCTTGATCGGCACCGGATCGGCCTTGCCGCGCCGTGCGGTGAGCAACGCGGAACTGGCGGAGACGGTCGACACCAGCGACGAGTGGATCGTCGAGCGTACCGGCATCCGCAACCGCCACATCGCCGCGGCCGACGAGACCACGGCCACGCTGGGCGCCGAAGCCGCGCGCCGCGCGATAGAGGCGGCCGGGATCGAGGCGAAGTCGGTCGACCTCATCATCCTGGCGACCGCCACGGCCGACCAGACCTTTCCCGCCACCGCCACCCAGGTGCAGAGCGCGCTGGGCTGCAACGGGGGCATCGCCTTCGACGTGGCGGCGGTGTGCTCGGGCTTCCTCTATGCCGTCGGCGTCGCCGATTCGATGCTGCGCTCGGGCATGGCCAATCGCGCGGTGGTGATCGGTTCTGAAACCTTCAGCCGCATCCTCGACTGGGAAGACCGCGCCACTTGCGTGCTGTTCGGCGACGGCGCCGGCGCGATCGTGCTGGAAGCGCGCGAGGAAGCCGGCGAAACCCCGCGCGGCGTGCTGGCCACGAAGCTTCACGCCGATGGCGCGCACAACCAGCTGCTCTATGTCGATGGCGGTCCTTCCACCACCGGCACGGTCGGCAAGCTGCGCATGAAGGGGCAGGAAGTGTTCCGGCACGCCGTCACCAATCTGGCCTCGGTCCTGCGCGAAGTGCTGGAGGAAACCGGCGCGACGATCGCGGACATCGACTGGCTGGTGCCGCACCAGGCCAATGCCCGAATTCTGGACGCGACCGCGCGCAAGCTCGGCCTGCCGGCGGAAAAAGTGGTGGTGACGGTGGATCGCCACGCCAACACTTCCGCAGCATCGGTTCCGCTGGCGCTCGACACCGCGGTCCGCGACGGGCGCATCCGGCAGGGCGATCTGGTCATGCTGGAGGCGATGGGCGGCGGATTTACCTGGGGCGCCAGCCTGATTCGCATGTGAGGTTCGCGCGCTCCCGCTCATGCGGAGCCGCTGCCTGTCCCACATCTAGACGCGCAATTGCGGAGCGGTTGTATCAGTCGCGTCCAGAGCATTGCGTTCATGGAGAATTTCCGTATTATCCCTCAACGGGGTCGCCGTAACAGGGATAGGGGCAATATGCGCTCCATGGATACGCTCACGCGTGCCGCGATTGCGGAAGCAATCAATCACAAGCTTGGCTTGTCACGGGCGGAATCGCTCGCGATGGTCGAGTCCATACTCGATCATGTCTGCAATGCGCTCGAACGGGGCGAGAACGTGAAGATATCCGGCTTCGGGACTTTCCTGCTGCGCGACAAGGCGGAGCGTATCGGAAGAAACCCCAAGACGGGCGTCGAAGTTCCCATAACCGAGCGCCGCGTGCTGACGTTTCGCGCCAGCCAGATGCTGAAGGATCGTATTGCCGGGCCATGATCGATCAATCGTCCTTTCCCGGATTCGATGATGGCAAGGCCCCGGACGCACTGCGCACGATCGGCGAAGTTTCGAACGCCCTCGGCATCCGGCAGCATGTCCTGCGCTATTGGGAAGAACAGTTTCCCACGCTGAAGCCGATCAAGCGCAGCGGCGGGCGGCGTTATTACCGGCCGGAGGACGTGCAACTGCTCGCCCGGATCGACCGGCTGGTCCACAGCGACGGCTACACGCTGCGCGGCGCGCGGCTGGCGATCGAAGGCGGCGAGGTGAAGCCGCAGCCCGCTTCCGCGCCGGCGACAGAGGACAACGCCCCGCAGCTCCGCGCGATCAGGAACGTTCTGGCGGCGGCTCTCGCTTCGGATTGAGCGGGCGGAGAGGGTGCACCTCTCATCTCATATTTCTTTTGAAGAAATCCCCCTCAGACCGGCTCCGGCCCCAGCTTCGGATCGAGATCGCGCGGGCGCACCAGGTGGGTCAGCCGGGCCATGCCTTCGTCGAGGTCGGCCCAGTCGTCGATGTGCATTTCCAGCACGGCGAAGGCGGCGGTGGGGAACTTTTCCTCCACGATATCGCGCAAGGGACTGCTGCCGTCGTCGGGGACGAGGTCGAAGATCAGGTCCTCCAGCCCCGGATTGTGCCCCACCATCAGGATCGCCGCCGGATCGCCTTCTTGTTCGCGCAAGAGGTCGAGCAGGGTGGCGGAACTGGCGAGGTAGATACGGCGGTCCCAGCGCAAGTTGGGGCTGATGCCCGAGGCCTGGGCGCCGATCTCCACCGTCTGCACCACGCGGGTGGCGGGCGAGGCGATGATGCGATCCCAGAACAGGCTGTGTTCGACGATGTACTTGCCCATCAGCGCCGCGCCCTTTTGCCCGCGCTTGTTCAGCGGCCGGTCGAAGTCGCGGGCGCGGGGATCGTGCCAATCCGACTTGGCATGGCGGAAGAGGCCCAGGGTTTTCATCGAAGGGCCTCTCGCAGAGCCTTTCAGGCGGAATTGCCGATGGCGACGCCATCCGCTGAAACACGGCCGCCCACGCGTTGTAAAGCCTCGTCTAGCGTCAGGCGGTGGATCGGCGTCCCGGCGGGGAAGGCGGACAGCAGGCGCGAGGGGAACGCCGAGGACAGCACGACGAAATGGCCGCGGTCGTCGCGGCTGCGGATCAGGCGGCCGAAAGCCTGCGCCAGCCTTGCGCGGATGATCCGGTCGTCATGCGCGGAGCCACGCCCCCTGCCGATTCCGTTGCCGGCGCCGTCGCCCGCCTGCCGCCGCGCGCGGTGCAGGATCGAGGGTTTGGGCCAGGGCACCTGTTCCATCACCACCAGCCGCAGCGAATGGCCGGGCACGTCCACCCCGTCGCGCAAGGCGTCGGTGCCGAGCAGCGAGGCGCGCGGATCGTCGCGGAAGATATCGACCAGCGTGCCGGTGTCGATCGGGTCGACATGCTGGGCGAACAGCGGCAATCCGGCGCGCGCCAGCCGGTCGGCGATGCGGCCGTGGACCGCGCGCAGCCGGCGAATGGCGGTGAACAGCCCCAGCGCGCCGCCGCCCGCCGCCTCGATCAGCCGGGCATAGGCGGCTGCCAGCGCCGGCATGTCGCCCTTGGGCACGTCGGTGACGATCAGCACTTCGGCTTGGGCGGCATAGTCGAACGGGCTGTCGAAGGCGGAAAGGCGCGGGGAAACGCCGATGTGCCCGGCGCCGCTGCGGGCGACGGCGGCGTCCCAGCCATCGTCCCCGCTGCCGCCCCCGCTGCCGCCATGCCCGTCCTTCAGCGTGGCCGATGTCAGCATGACGCCGTGCGCCGGCTCCAGCACCGTCTGCGAGAAAGGCCGCATCGGATCGAGCCAGCGGCGGTGCAGGCCGATATCGAATTCGCGCGCGTCGGAACGGTCGACCGCCAGCCAGTCGACGAAAGCGGGATCGGCCGGGCCGCCCAGCCGGTCGAGCAGCGCTTCCCACCCCGCCAGCAGGTCTACCCGCCAGGCGAGGGCGTGTCGCGCGCCTTCGATTCGTGCCCGCCCCGGCCCGTCGAGCCAGTCGGGCGGTTCGGTCAGCAGCGCTTCCAGCCGCAGGCCCAGCCGGATCAGCGGCTGGCGCAGCGCGGCCAGCGCCTCGCGCGCGGCCTGCGCCTGTTCGACGAACGGGCCTTCGAGCTGCGCCGCCTCGGTCTCCAGTCCATAGCCGGCTTCGTGCCCGCCGCTTTCGTCGCGGGCGTAGACGGTGGCGCGGACGGCGGCGAGCAGTTCCTCCAGCGGGCCGGAGGGCGCGCCTTCGACCAGCCGCTGCAGCCAGCCGTCGCTCGGCAGCGCTTCGGCGGCGAGGCAGGCGGCGGCGATGGCCTTGCCGCCGGCCTCGTCGTAACTGGCCAGATCGGCCAGCCGCGCCGCGAGGCCCCGCCGCCGGCCTTTCGATCCGCGCTCCGGACCCATGACCCAGCGGCGCAGTTCGATGGTCTCGGCACCGGTCAGCGCGGCGGCGAAAGTCGAATCGGCGGCCTCGAAAACGTGGTGGCCTTCGTCGAAGACGATGCGGGTCGGGCGCTGGGCGGCGTCCCGTCCACGCGCGGCGTTGACCATGACCAGCGCGTGGTTGGCGATGACGATATCGGCCTGCGCGCTGGCCCGCGCGGCGCGTTCGATGAAGCACTTCCGGTAATGCGGACAGCCGGCATAGACGCATTCGCCGCGCCGGTCGGTCAGCGAGGTTATGCCGCGCTGGCGGAACAGCGTGCCCAGCCAGCCGGGCAGGTCGCCGCCGATCATGTCGCCGTCCTGGGTATAGCCGGCCCAGCGCGCGACGAGCTGCGCCAGGATCGCCGCGCGCCCGCCGAAGCCGCCTTGCAGCGCGTCTTCCAGGTTGAGCAGACAGAGGTAATTCTCGCGCCCCTTGCGCACCACCACCGGCTGGCTTCCGTCGGGGCGCGCGCCGCCATAGACGCGGCGACTCTCGCGGCGGAGCTGGCGTTGCAGCGCCTTGGTATAAGTAGAAACCCATACCGTCCCGCCCGAGGCCTGCGCCCAGAGCGAGGCGGGCGCGAGATAGCCCAGCGTCTTGCCGATGCCGGTGCCAGCTTGCGCCAGCAGTACGTGCGGCGCGGCCTCACGCTGGCGGGGCGCGAAGGCATGGGCCGCTTCGGCGGCATAGGCGCGCTGGCCGGGGCGCTGCTCGGCCGCTTCGCCGGTCAGCGCGGCCAGTTGCTCGCGCACTTCGTCTTCGTGCAGCAGGACTTGCGCGGGCTGGGGACGCTCGGCGGCTTCCTCCCATTCGGGCAGGCGCGAAAACAGCCAGCGTTCCGCCCGCTCCGGCCGGGCGATCCGCGCGGTCAGCGGCCCCGCCCAGGGCCAGCGCATGCGGATCAGCGATTGCAGCGCGCTCCACGCGCCTTCGCGTTCGGGCCAGTCGGGCGCTTCGCAGCGTTCCAGCAGGGCGTTCGCCGCCCCCTGCAGCAGCGCCGGCACCGCGTCCTCGCTCGCCGGCTCGGGCAGGTCCAGCGCATGAGCAAGGCCCTTGGGCGTCGGCACCAGGAAACGGGCAGGGTGGACGAAGGCGTAAAGCTCCAGCAGGTCCAGCCCGGAAAGATCGGGATAGCCCAGCCGCGTCGCCACCAGCGGCGCGTTCAGCATCAGCAGCGGCGTGTCGGCGGCGGCCATGATCGCCTCGCCCTTGCCCACGGTGCGGGTAACTCCGATGCCGTCCCTCAGCCAGCAGCCGGCGTGGCTGGCGTGGATGGCGGGCAGAGGAAGCGGGGAAGGCACCGGATCACCATGGTGGGGTGAGAACGAAAAGTAAACGGAGGCGGCAGGAGCGATTGTCGATAGTCACCGCGGCGGAATGGCGTTCAGGCCGGCTCTTTCTGCCTTGCCGGAGTAGCCTCGGCAGGCTCTTCCTCCTGCGGCGGCTCGAATTCGATGGTCGTGGGCTGCGCGCCCGATATCTCGATTCCAGCCTCATCCAGGCCGCGCTTGATGGCGCGCACCACCTGGTCCTGCACGGGGAAATCCTTGGCCCGCGCGCCGGACCACCAGCGGACGAGGAAATCGACCGCGCCCGAGCTGAACTCGCGCGCGAAGACATCCACGGGCCGGCTCTTCTCGACATCATCGACGCCTTCGATGGCCTTGCGGATGGCGTCGGCCGCCTTGTCCATGTCGTAATCGCTCACCACGCTGACCATTATCTGGAAGCGGCGATGGGGGCTGTCGGTGGTGATCCGGACCGGGTTCTTGAAC
>Ga0075368_10000665_pt1 | contig 10440 bp, 7 predicted proteins | sample EndMethybrTD3033_FD_71518 | JGI IMG/M metagenome (GOLD analysis project Ga0075368, IMG submission 71518) | Populus endosphere microbial communities from Tennessee, USA - Endosphere MetaG P. TD hybrid TD303-3 | ecosystem: Host-associated > Plants > Roots > Endosphere | place: USA: Tennessee... | reverse complement strand
ATCCTGGGCCGGCCTTCGGTTCCGCTCGACCTGATGCTGTTCCAGCGTACCGAAGAAGGGCGCATCTACGCCTGACGGCTTGTATGCGCGCCGCTGCCGTCCTGAATCCTACGGGAAATTGGCCGCTGGCATTGGCGAATGTCTCGCCGGCCGTGTGCATGCCGCCCAAAAGAGCGCCGGCGGTTTTGGGACAACGACATTCATCAAAACAAAGATCTAAAGCGCGTTGCCTGAATGCGCTGCAACGCGACGCGTAATAGCAGCTGCAGTACTTTTCCTGAACGCCTGACAAGGCGGCTCCGGCTTCGGCGCAACCAGTGGGCGCAAAGGCGTTCTCCCCCCGCACAGCGTTTTCGCAAGCATCTCGACTTGCTCGTCGGGCATTTGCGGGCCGACTCGTGGGTTTGTTCGCTCGGATCTTCTTCGCGGACGCCGAACAGTGGCTCGCAAGCGCGCGATTTAACGTTCAACTTTTTGTTGGCCGATTCGATAAAATTTAAAGCTTTAAGAAAAATCATATTCTTTTTTAGAATAACATTGAAACAGTTGAAAACTACGTTCAATAGGCCAAGATAAAATTAAGAAACTTAAAGGACTTCGGGTGCGTATCATAAGGTGCACAAGCAAAGAGGCGGGGCTTGATTCCAGGCTGTTGCAGTGCAGCAAATAGAAGAATTGAACAGGAGAGTGTCATGGCTAATATCACCAAGAAAATCGCCAGAACATTGGCGTATGGTGCGATTATCGTTTTTATGGCCGTTCCGGCGAATGCTGCAGGCGGGATTGGTGTCGGTGTTGGCGTGTCTGTCGGCGGCACGGGCGGTGTTAACGCAGGTGTTGGCGCCAACGTTGGCGGCACCGGCGGAATCAAGGCAGGTGTTGGCGCTTCGGTCGGCGGAGCCAGCGGCATCACCGCCGGAGCTGGCGCGAACGTCGGCAGTGGCATCACCGCCGGAGCTGGCGCTTCGGTCGGCGGTACGAACGGCATCAATGCCGGAGTCGGCGCTAACATCGGCAATGGCATCACCGCCGGCGTCGGCGTGAATGTCGGCACAGGCGTCAATGTCGGCGTCGGCGTTGGCGTTGGAACGCCAGGCACCCCCGGCACTCCGGGTACCCCCGGCACGCCAGGCACGCCCGGCACACCAGGCACGCCCGGTATCCCCGGCGTCGTCGCCGACATGTCGAGCAGCCAGATCGCACGCATGAAGAAGCGCTGCGTAGACGTGCTCGCCAGCGAAGGCACCTATGATCGTGACTTGCGGCAGCTCTGCCTGCTGATCTCGCGCCGCTAACGCATGAAGCTGCTACAGCGCCCTGGCGCGTCCAGAGCGGATACGTTGCGCTGTAGGGCCGGTCAGCTCCGGCAAAAAGTGTCGAACCAGCCGGGAGGCTTCGACGGCACACTCCTGGCCTCCGGCCAGTCGGAAAGCCCGCCACTCAGGTGGCGGGCTTTTTGCGCAGCTGGCGGGCACATCCTTGCCCGTTGACGCGCGGTTAACCACATTCGGGTTGGAACCTGGGTCTTAGGACTTCGTTTGCGTTGCCGATGCAAAATGGCTGACGTAGCGGGAGTAACGGCATGCGGATCGATTTGTCCCCAACAAGCTGGGGCAGGGTCATAGCTGTAACCGTCGTGGGCACGGCTGTATGCATCGCCGCCGCCTTTTTCGTCGACTCCTACAATTTCGCATCTTTGTCGCCGGAAGCGCTTCGCTGGGCGAAGCTCACCGATTTTTTCCTGCCACTCGTCCTGGGAGGCTCGTTCTTTCTCTTCCTGATGTGGAAAATGCGCCAGTTGGCAATCGCTCAGAAGGCACTGACCATAGTCGCGGCGACCGACAGCCTGACGGCGGTGTTCAACCGCGGCGCATTTTCCATGCTTGTCGAGGCTTATCTCAACCAGGCGCGCAGCCAAACCGTCGTCAATGCCGGCGCCTTGCTGATCGTCGACGCCGACCATTTCAAGACCATCAACGATCGTCTCGGCCACGATTGCGGCGATCAGGCGCTTAAGCTGATCGCCAAGACGATCCAGGGGCAACTGCGCGGTGCCGATATCGTCGGGCGAATCGGCGGCGAGGAATTTGCGGTCTTCCTTCCCGGCGCCGACTCCTCGCAGTCATGGCTGGTCGCCGAGAGCATCCGGCGGCGAATCCGCGAAGCGGAGTTTGCCCCGGACGGACGGCCTTGCCCGCTTTCGGTAAGCATTGGCGGCATCGCCTTCAGCGGCCCCACCACCTATGCCGAAATGTTCCTGGTGGCGGACAGGCATCTCTACAAGGCCAAGTCGAACGGCCGCGATCAGGTCAGCTTTGAAACAGCAGGACCGCGCAGCCAGCAGCCTGACGATCCGGCGACGGTCCACTAGACAGCGAGCCTGGAGAGGCTGAGGTTGGAAATCAGCCTGGCCGGCGGATAATCGGACATTCGGCGCTTCGAATATTGCCTGCGGAACCGGCCGCGATTTGCGTCGCCCGAACCGCGGCCGTCGAGGTCGCGTGCTCGAACGAGGGGCTTCAGCGCCTCCCCGATTTCGGCGTCCCGCCACCCCTCTGCGGCGCCGCGCGCCGTCGGCCGGGGATTATGCACAGGGCTCCATCAACAGAGCCAAAAGATTCAGAAATAAGTATTTACAGATTAGACGGGGCGTCTACTATCCCGAAACGGGAGGTGATCGAGCAGCTTTGGTAGCGATGTTGGGACGTTTTTCTCGTCCTGACTGTCGGATTGACTCTTGAGACCTTAAAAGTCCATGCAATACGATTGAGGGCTGGATGGTATTTTCGGCGGGTAACTTCCTGTTTTTCTTTCTTCCGGTCGCCCTTTCCATCGCCTTTTTTGCCAGACCGTCGGCCTTCAGGCCAAGCCTTCTTGTTCTGAGCCTGCTGTTCTACTACTGGTCCTCCGGGTCATATGTCATAATACTCATCGCAGACCTGATGATCGCCTATGTCGGGGCGCTCGCCCTGGATTTCTGCAAGGGGGCTCGGTCGAGAGCGGCAATTGCCGCGGTAGCCATAGCGCTCCCCGTCGCCTTGCTTGTGTTCTTCAAATATCTCGGCTTCGTCGCGGTTAATGTCGATTCAGTTGCCGGCAGCGGTCTGGCGATGAAATTCGCCGGCGTCGTTCTCCCGATCGGCATATCCTTTTTTACCTTCCAGGCATTGTCCTACCTGATCGACGTCTATCGCCGTGCGATTCCGGCTGAGCGCGATGTCGTGCTTTTTGGCACCTACTTCACGTTTTTTCCGCATTTGATCGCTGGCCCGATTGTACGGTATCGCGACGTCGTCGAGGACTTTCGAGCGCCGAAGATATCCTTTTCGGACTTCTCCGCCGGAGCCACCCGCTTTGCTCACGGCCTGATGAAAAAAGTGATCATAGCCGATGGTATCGCGCCGATCCCCGACGCCATTTTCGCTGCACCGCACGACACCATAAGCTTTGCCACGGCCTGGCTGGCAGCCGGTACCTATGGCATCCAGTTGTATTTCGACTTCTCCGGCTACTCAGACATGGCCATAGGCCTCGCCCGCATGTTCGGCATCCGCTTTGCCGAAAATTTTGAGAGGCCTTACGCCAGCCGTTCGATCACCGAGTTCTGGCGACGCTGGCACATTTCTCTTTCGAGCTGGTTTCGCGACTATCTGTACATACCGTTGGGGGGAAGTCGGAATGGCAGGATCGCGACCTATCGAAACCTGTTGATCGTCTTCGCGGTAACCGGCCTCTGGCACGGCGCTTCCTGGACGTTTTTCTGCTGGGGCATGTTCCATGGCGTCTTCATCCTGGCCGAGCGAATTGCCACCGGCACTTGGCCAAACGTGCTCGAGAAGGGGTGGCTGCGATATGCCTATTTCCTGCCCGTTGTCACGCTGAGCTGGCCGCTGTTTCGTTCGACATCGCTCGAGCAGGCAATTTCATTGTGGAAGGCGATGGCCTTGCCGGCCGCCGCTGACGCATTCAGCCTCGACGCCGCCGCGCCGATAGCCACGACCAGTGTAATCGCCCTTGTGGCCGGTGCGGCCATCTACGTTCTGCCTGGCCGGCTCTCGTTCGGCCAGTTGCTGACAAGGGAGACCATCGGCGACAGGCTTTATGTCGCTGGCGCGTGCTACACAATTGTTGCCCTCATGGTCTGTCAGGTGTTGGCGCTGAGCGGCGGCTACACCCCGTTTTTGTATTTCCAATTCTGATGACGACAGCAAAAAAGATATGCGACGCCATTGTCACCGCGGCTTTCTTGGCGGTGGTCACGTCACCGCTGTTGGCGCTTGCGGTGCGCGGGGCTGTTGAGCCCTATGGCCAGCGAGAATTTACGCCCTTTCCCCCCATGGACGCGCTTTCTACCGGATCGAACGGTGCGTACGATCAAATGGCTTCTGCTTCTCTCGAGCGTTCCTGGCTCAAGCGATCGGCCATTTCGATTCGAAATACCGTTTTGCTGAGGATCGTTCATCAATACGACCGCGACTACATAGCTAGCGGAAAAGACGGCTGGCTCTACTGGAAGGGCGATTGGTTCGAGGGGCAATGTCAAAAGAAATATGACGTGGAAATGGCCGTGTCCCGCATGGGCGCCATGCTCGATGTCGCCGGCGCTGCCGGAATTGACATGTACTTTACGATCGCACCCGACAAATCCACGCTCTTTCCGGAATTTCTGGACCCTCATTTCAGGAAGTTCTGGGCCTGCAAGCAGCAGAATGCCGACCTTTTGCGATCGACGCTCAGGGCCAGGGCGCCTGCCGTCATTGACCATTTGGCTCCCCTGCAGGATGCAAAGCGAAATCCAACCGGACCTATTCTGTACGGCAAGGCAGACACCCACTGGACCTACTTCGGCGCAGCAATCGCTTTCCGGCAATTGCTGGCCACTATTTTTCCAACGGCAAACGGGATCCAGCCGCCCCCGCTGACGGGGAAAATGACTCTGCGCCCGGCAGATCTTGAAACCATTATGCTGCTCGTGGGCAACGGCCATCTGGAAAGCGAGATGGATATTCCAGCCGAAACGATGGCGCTGTCCTCGATCAAGCAATTCGATCAGGCGGGTTCCACGGTCATCCTGCACGATTCATTCTATAACAAAGTCATAGGCTTGACGGAGCCGTTCCGGCACGCGGTCCAGTACGGTCTGGGTGCTGATCAACAAGTGATCATGAAAGAGGTGCTCGCCAGCAATCGGCTGATCGTCAGCCGCGTCGAGCGAGCGGTCGTTGATTCCGCGTTGACCGGCCCTTTTGCATGGCACAGCACGCTTGGTTTGGCGCTGGTCGCACGCGACAAATTGGCCGCCAGGGAATGCAAGGATTTTGGTCCTGCTCCCAGCGAGCCAAAACTTCGAACCATGGTTGTGAATGGCGGTGGTTATCTCGCCACAGCGCCGGATCCTCAAATGGCTACGAACGTGCCGGTCCTGGGCAGCGGCCAGGGAGCGCCTTGCGTTCGCCTGAAGTTGACGCTGACGAATCCAGATGTTTTCGAGATTTATTTTCCACCACACGGAAATGAAGACGAACCTTTCGTGGCCGGCCGCTCGGTTCAACTCTATCTCCAGCCTGGTGACCATGAGATCGCGCTGGTTCTTCCCAGGTACGTGGCAGGCCGCACCATTCGTATCGACCCAGGCGATTCCGGGCAGCAGACAAAAGTGAGGGATGTACAGTTTGGCTGGCGCTCCGCCGCTGGCGAAGCGGCCCGATAATAAAGGGTCTCGGGTTTGACCACTTTCGTTTGGTTCGTTGAGGCGCTGGGCCGCGAACCGCGTCTATCATCCATGCAAAACTGGCGCTCTCCATTCAGAGCGGTATGATGTGAAAATGGTGCAATCTGACCACACGCTTCTGCTGGTGCAAACCATCAGTGGAACTTGGTGAGGACGATGAAGAATACCGAGGAAATTGCGCTGAGCTACACGGGCGAGCGCTACCATCCGGAGATGCTGGACGAAATTCGCCAGGAGCATGTCCATCGCTACGCATGGGCATGCAATCTCGTTGACGGCGTTGATGTTGTCGACCTCGCATGCGGAGAGGGGTTTGGGTCGGCGATGCTGGCCGAGTCTGCCCGTCAGGTGATCGGCATCGACATTTCAGAGAGTGCCGTCAGGCATGCCAGGTCGCGATATCGCGCTCAGAATCTTTCCTTCCTGTGTGCTGACGCCGCCAACCTGCCTTTGGCTGATCGCTGCGCTGACGTCGTCGTCTCCTTCGAGACAATTGAGCATCTGGCCGATCAGGCCGGTATGATGGCCGAAATCCGTCGCGTTCTCAGGCCTGGCGGGTTTCTTGTCATGTCCTCGCCCAACACCGAGGTCTATTCGCAACGACAGAGTCACGTTAACGAATTTCATATCAAGGAATTGACCGGCCAGGAGTTCGAGAAGCTGCTGAGAAAGCAGTTTCCTGTGCTCCGGCTGTTCAGTCAGCGGTTGTCGCTGGCATCATCGATCCTGTTCTGTCAGCGCGACGGTGGCGGGGCAGCAAGTGTTTTTCGTGATGGAAACATCGTCGAGAAGAGCGCGCGCGAAATCCCTGCTACGATGTACTACGTCGGCGTGGCCGCCGCGGATGAGGCCAGCCTTCCAGTTTTGGAGGCGTCGTTTTTGGTCAGCGCCAGCTATGATGTCTACTGGAAAATCCGCGACCAGATGGCAACGAACGGCGCGCGGAACGACAAGCTTGTGGCGGAAGTTGAAGCGCTGAGAGGCGCAAGGGGCGAGCTTGTCGCCAAGGCCGAACATCTGAGCGAGGAGCGAAACAAGCTTGCCGCCGAAAACGTGTCCTTGGGTGAAACCCTGACATTTGCTGCCGAACATCTTGCCCATACCGACAGGGAGGAACAGGACGCCATGCCGTTTTTCGATGCGGAATATTACCTCAGAAACAACCCCGATGTTGCGAGGGCAGGCGTGAATCCACTGCTGCACTATCTGCGTGCCGGGCGCCGTGAGGGTCGCCTGCCGAAGGCCGCTGCCGAAGTGCAAAACGCCCGGACGCAGCCCCAACAACCCCCAGTCGTAGAGAACACAGAGGAGAGGACCGTGGGAACCGTTGCCGTTGAGGAGATGGAGGCCGCGGCAAAACGGTATGCGGCGATCTATCGGGTAAGTCCGGCGCTTCACTCCGAAGATCATATGTTGGGGCACTTCCTGAAGATGAACGCCGAAGGCGGCTTGAAATTCTATTTCAAAGGCGGGCTGGCCGACGCCGAGCAATTGATGACGACAATCGAAGGCCTCGGCGTCGACATGGATAATCTCAGGGTTCTCGAATTTGCCGCCGGCTATGGGCGGCTCACCCGTCATCTGCAGAAATTATGCGATTTGACGGTGAGCGATATCCATCCTGAAGCGGTGGAGTTCGTCGGCAGGCATTGCGGATGCCCGGCCTACGTGTCGGCAAAAGATCCCGAACAGCTCAAGATTCCGGGTCAGTTCAATGTCGTCGCGGTCATATCGCTTTTTTCCCATCTGCCGGATCGTACCTTTGGCAGATGGCTGTCGGCGCTCTATGCGCTGGTGGCGCCAGGCGGTTATCTTATTTTCACGACGATCGGCGAATCTGCTCGCCCTATCAACCCGAAAATACCGACGCCTGGTCCCGATGGTATCGCCTTCGAACCCATGTCGGAACAGAAAGACCTGGACACGCAGGAGTACGGCAATGCGACCGTTTACCCGCACTATGTCGGTGTTCAGGTCGGCAGGCTGCCGGGAGCGCGGCTGATATCCTACAAGGCCGGCGTGTGGTGGAAGTATCAGGACGAGTACATTGTACAAAAACCTGCTTGAGGCTGCCGCCGCATTGCAGTGGTTCAAAGGCAAGAGGGAGAACCAAACGATGGCGCCAGTGAATGAACCGAGCCGCAACGGCGAGCCGGTCCGGTCGTCACAGGCGTTTGAAGCAAGTGATTTCCTGCGTGCCCTCGCCAAAGTATGGGCCGACAGATACGCGGTCAGTCCCGAACTTCATGAGTACGACCACATTTTCGGCCATCTGGTCGCCCGGCTGTCGACGGGCGAGGAGATGAAACTATTTGAGGCGCTGAAGCACTATTTCGAGAATGGGGCTGCCAACGCGCAGCAGGTGCGCGAACTCATGGCATCTTTGGGTTTGGCCAAGGATGCGAGGGTCATGGAATTCGCAAGCGGCTATGGTCGCGTGACGCGCCATTTGAAGGACTTGAATTTCGTCGCCTGTGACATCCACCCCGAAGCGGTGTCATTCTGCGCGGATGTGTTGGGGGTGCCGGCAATAGCCTCCGCCAGTGTCCCCGAAAATTGGCACCCAGGCGAAAAGTACGATTTCATCTTTGCGATCTCGCTCTGGTCCCATCTCCCGGATGGCTTGTTCCAGCGCTGGTTGTCCTCAGTATGCGACGCGCTCAAACCGGGCGGCTATCTGATGTTCTCCACGCACGGGGCGCATGCGGCAAGCGTCGTCCCACAGCTTGCCGAAGTCATCAAGGATGGTCAGGAATACGGCTATCTCGATGGATCGGATCAGAAGGATCTCGATCCGTCGATCTATGGCTCCACCATCGTGTTGCCGCCCTATGTGATCAAGGCGATTTACACTGCCACCAAGGCGCGTGTCGTATCGTTCAAGCCGGCCGGATGGTGGGGCTTGCAGGATGAATGGATCATCCGGGTTCCCTGACTTGTTTTTCCCTTTGACGCAAAGCGGCAAGGGTTTGGCGGCCGGCTGAGACATGTCTGCCCGTAGCGCGAGTACCATTCGCCTGGTTCCGGGGCGTATGCAGCTGGTTCTGGGGCAGGCGGGCTGCGGCGGAAAGTGCTGGCCGATCGGACAGGAAGTCGACGATCTTCTTCATGGTTGCCCCGGAGAAAGCGTCGTCCCAATTGGTCGGCCAATCGAGGTGCGAGCCTTGCAGCCGCCGGTCGTACTGGTCGACGCGCGAGATGGCGTCCTTGAGCCCGGCGACCACGCCTTCCAGCGTCGGCTCCACGGCGATGAGATTGGTCGATATATCCTGCAGGCTCTTCGCCGTCTTGTTCTCGAACGTGTTGGTCACGGTCCACATGCCAGCCGAGGCCATTTCCAACGGCACCAGACTGGGATGCGGCGTCATCATGAGCGAGAGGCCGACATCATGGTGCGGCAGACGTTCGGTATAGGTTTGCAGATCGGTCTTGGGCATCATCTCCATGACCACATCGCGAGCCAGCCTGATCTTGCTGGCGCCGCCGATCGAGCCCATGCCGTAGAATTTCCACTTGTCGACATCGAAATCCGGGGAACTCGCCAGCTCAGCGAGCGCTTTCAAGCCGAGCTCGAACAGGTTGCGCGATGCATGCGCTTCCGGGCGGGCATAGAAAAGAATGCGCCGTTCGTGATGGCGCATGTCATCCAGCGAGGGCGTGAACTTCTGGATCGCGTTGCGGAATACGGAATGGTGCTTCTCCGCGTCAGGCTGCGAGAATATGCCGATCTTGTTCAGCTTGAAAAAGTCACGCAGCAATGGCGTTGAGAAAAGCTGGAACTGCGGGAAGCTGTAGGATTGCCGGAACAGCGCGGCGATCGTGTTCATGGGCAGGAAATAGGGTTCGTATTCCTGGACCATGAACATAAAACGGTCCTGTCCCAATTGGCGGCTGGCATGGTGCGCGATATGCGCGCCCCAGCCATTGGTGGCGATGAAGCGATCGTCGGGATTGACGGACAATTCCTCCTTGCGGTCGTGCCGATGCTCGATCTCGATCTCGTCGAACAAGTGCTCGACGCAAGGGTAGCCCTTGATGCGCTCGCGAGCGAGCGCCATGTCCAACTCCGTATATTCAAGCAGCACGATCCGAACGAGAAAACCTTCCCGACGGAGTCGAAGCGCCAGGCTGAACATGCCGATATAGCCGCCGAAGATGTACTTGAAATCGATCGTGGCCAGCAGGATGTTGACGCGCTTTGGCTCGCGGCTCGACACCCGCAGCGTCAAGGGCTGGATGTTGTGAAAAATCCAGTTGGCCTCCATATCCTCGACGCGCGGTATTCCTCCGGGGGTCGCGACATTCGGTGCAACTGCAGATCCTGCAACGACCCGGCGAGCGTGCTCCAGGTATCGCGCTTTCTTTAAGCGAAAGGCGAGATTCCTTGCCCTGACGCCGAAGGCGGCGTTCATCAACAGTCCTTCGACATTCAATGTCGAATGCCGCCGCAGCGCGCCCGAAAACTTCAGGCGGATCGGTTCGGACACACTGGTCGTCAAGCGCGTGATTCGTTCGGCTATCTTTGTCAGGCTTCCCCGCATTGCAGGATTTCGCAACCGAAGTGTCTCCGCGAATACGGCCTTTTCCAGCGCCCCCGAGAAGTCCACGCGTGCTTGCTGCAACAAGGTGCGACCTGCTTCAAACAAGGCGCGCTTGTTTGTTCCGGCCTGCAGCATGGTTGCTATCGAATGGAAAACACCGGGGTAGGG
>Ga0075368_10000662_pt1 | contig 10457 bp, 11 predicted proteins | sample EndMethybrTD3033_FD_71518 | JGI IMG/M metagenome (GOLD analysis project Ga0075368, IMG submission 71518) | Populus endosphere microbial communities from Tennessee, USA - Endosphere MetaG P. TD hybrid TD303-3 | ecosystem: Host-associated > Plants > Roots > Endosphere | place: USA: Tennessee... | reverse complement strand
ACCTTGGCGCCCTCGCCGACGCGGAAGGACACGTCGTCGAGCAGCACCCGACCGTCCGGAAGGTCATAGCGCACTCCGGCGACGTCCACATGTCCCACGTCGAAGCATTGTGCGCGATCGGGCGTCCCGGGCGCACCGGCATTTGTCCCGTGGCTTGAAAATGCGGTGGTCAGATGGTCTGGCTCACCGACTGCAGGATCCGGCGTACGACGGCCTGATCGGCATCGCCGACGTTGACCACGATCTTGCCGCGCGTGACGTAGCCGGCCCACCCGCCCTCGGGGAGGTTGGCGGAGACGGGCGCCGTGTGCACGCCCGGTCCGCTGCCGGGGTCGAACGTGGCGGACGCGAGGAACCACAGGCCGACGTCGACGGAGCAGGGGTCGACCTCGGCAGGACCCCAGCGCTCGGTCGATCCGTCACACGAGGTCGTGTCGAGCCGCGCCCACTCCGGAGGCAGCTCGACGGTGAGGCCGCGGTAGGACACCACCTGCCAACCGTCGTCGGTGGTGTCCGTGGCCTTGGACACGGGCGGGTCGCGGTGCGGCTCCTCGGTGAAGAGCCGGTAGCCGGCGAACGCCGAGACGGCCAGGCCGGCGATCAGCACCGCGACGATGGCCATGCGGATCTTGCTGAGCATGGCCACCTCCCGCGACGGCTCAGGGACTGCGGAGCACAGACGGTAGTGAGACGCCGTCCGGAACGGAACCGCTCCAGCCCGGGGAAAGCGCCCAGTAGAGGACGTCGGCGGTGAGCGCGCGGTCGCCGTCCTGGAGACCCCGGATCCCGGGGCAGCCACCACCGAGGACCAGGTCGGCGTGCTGATCGGTGCTGCGCAGGCGGATGACCGGGACCTTCTCGTCGGAGGCGGCGGCGCAGTCAGCCGTGTCGCGCGGCGCCTCCTCGAGCGCCCGGAGCGCCGCAGCGACCTCGTCCCCCGAGAGCATCTCGCTCTGCTCGAGCAAACCCTGGTCGTCGTAGCGGCAGACGGTCATGGTGTTGTCGGGGACGTCCGGGCCGTCCTCGGCGACCGAGGACGGGCAGCCGTTGGAGTCGACGTCCTGGATCGGTCGCATCGTGGCGAGCACGGCCAGCGCTTCCTCTTTGGACGGGAGGGAGACCATCACCAGCACGCCACCGATGCCCCGTCCACCCACGTAGGCGCCTGGTGCCCAGCCGGCGTCGGGGTCCTGCTGGACGGAGGGCCACTGGAAGTCGTCGCCGTTGTCGATCTCCTGGAAGGTGATCCCGTAGCCGTGCTCGGGGCTGCACGCGATCATCTCGCTCACGTCACCGGGTCGGCTCACCCGAGGCGTCTCGAATGAGCCCCCACCCGCGCACCATGCGTCCAGCGATCCGTATCCCCACGTGTCGGGCACCTCGATGCTCACCGAGTGCCAGCTCTCGACGCGGTAGCCCACGGGCACGTCCGGCGCGGCGGGCTCGGGGTCCGTCGCGACCCGCGACGAGTCGGGGCGGTCGGAGCCGCCGGCAGCCAGCACCGTTGCCGGTACGGCGATCGCCAGCGCCACCACCGCAGCCGCACCGACGAGCCGGTTGCGGCGCCGTCGGCGCGCCCGGCCACGCGCTGCGCCGGCCAACCCGAGGGCGGAGGGCGCGCCCCGGGCGCCCTCGGTCAGTGCATCGGTCAGCCGCTGCTCGAGGTCACTCATCGTTCTCTCCCAGGCTCGAAGGCATCGTGGTGCGGAGAGTGGCCAGACCGCGGGACACCCGGGAGCGGACGGATCCCTCGCGGACGCCGGTCAGCTCGGCGATCTCGGCGTACTCCAGCTGTTCGTAGTAGCGCAGCACGACCGCGGTGCGCTGCGGATCCGGCAACGCCTGGCAGGCCGCCCAGAGCCCGGCCCGCTGGTCCGGCAGCAGCCCGCCCGGCGCAACGGCGACCGAGTCGCGGACCTCCTCGACCGGGGACTCCCGGCGCCGGAACTTGCGCCACCACGACGTGTGGGCGTTGACCACCATCCGGCGCACGTAGGCGTCCACGTCGTCGACCACCGAGATCCGACCCCACCGCGGCAGTGCGCGGGCCAGCGCCTCCTGCACCACGTCCTCGGCGTCCGCCCGGTTGCCGGTCAGGGTGTAGGCGAGCCGCAGCAGTGCCGGGCCGCGCACGGCGACCCAGTCGTCGAAGTTCGGTGCGGACTGCTGCGCCACCCGGCCTCCTTGCTCCACCACCGCCTGCATGCATCATCAACGCTCCGCGCTCCGATCCCGTTGCGAGGTGGGGAGTGGAGTGGTGTGTACTGACCAGTAGCAAGCAGCGGTGGCTGAGGTGCGAGCGCAGCGAGCCTCGAAGCCCCGAGACCGGCGAGCAAGGAGAAACTGCATGCAGCTCGAGCTGACCGAGGACGAGCGCGCGTTCCGTGACGAGATGCGCGAGTTCTTCACGACCAAGGTCTCCGAGGACATCCGCGAGGCGGTCGCCGCGGGCCGCGAGCTGACCAAGGAGCAGATCGTCGAGGCCCAGCGGACCCTCAACGCGGCCGGGCTCGCCGTCCCCCGCTGGCCGGTCGAGTGGGGTGGCCGGGACTGGACCGAGATCCAGTTCCACATCTGGCACGAGGAGATGGAGAGGGCCTGCGTGCCGACTCCGCTCGCCTTCAACGCCGGGATGATCGGGCCGGTCATCGCCCATTTCGGCACCGAGGAGCAGAAGCAGGAGTTCCTCCCCAAGACCGCGAACATCGACATCTTCTGGTCCCAGGGCTTCTCCGAGCCCGACGCAGGCTCCGACCTCGCCGGGCTGCGCACCACCGCGGTCAAGGACGGCGACGACTGGATCGTCAACGGCCAGAAGACGTGGACCACGCTCGGGCAGTACGGCGACTGGATCTTCACGCTGGTCCGCACCGACCCGGAGGCGAAGAAGCAGGCCGGCATCTCCATGTTGCTCATCGACATGAGGAGCGAGGGGCTCGAGGTCCGGCCGATCCAGCTGATCGACGGCGGGCACGAGGTCAACGAGGTGTGGTTCGAGGACGTCCGGGTCCCGGGCAAGAACCTCGTCGGCGAGCTCAACGGTGGCTGGTCGATCGCCAAGTTCCTCCTCGGCAACGAGCGCGTGGGCGTGGCGCCGTCCGGGATCGTCAAGCGGGTGCTCGCGAGGATCAAGGGGCTGGCCGAGGACCGGTTCGCCGACGACCCGCTGCTCCGGGCCCGGATCGCCGAGCTCGAGAACGAGCTGCTGGCGCTCGAGCTGACCACGATGCGGGTCGCCGCCAACTCGGTCGAGGGCAGGCCCGACCCCGCGTCGTCGGTGCTCAAGCTCAAGGGCAGCGTCCTGCAGCAGCAGGTCAGCGAGCTGGTGCTCGACCTGGCCGGTCCGGCCGGCCTGGCCAGCGGCGCCGCCGCCGACCCCTCGAGTGACAGCGACCTCACCGAGTGGGAGCGCAACGCGGCCCCGCTCTACCTCAACCTGCGCAAGGCCTCCATCTACGGCGGCTCCAACGAGGTGCAGCGCCAGATCATCGCCCGCAACATCCTGGGACTCTGAGGGAGCACGACATGGACTTCCTGTACGACGACGAGCAGGACGCGCTCCGCGAGGCCGTCAAGGGCCTGGTGGGCAAGGCGTACGGCGACTACGAGAACCGCCGCCAGGCGGTCAGTGTCAGCTCAGGGGGAGACGACCCCGGCTTCGACGAGAAGCTCTGGGCGAGGATGGCCGAGATGGGGCTGCTCGGGCTGCCGTTCGCCGAGGAGGACGGCGGCGTCGGCGCCGGCCCGGTCGAGATCGGCATCGTCTGCCAGGAGCTCGGCCGGGTGATCGCCCCCGAGCCCTACCTCACGTCGGTGGTGCTCGCCGGCGGGCTGGTCTCCGCCTGTGGCACGGCCGAGCAGCGCCGGGAGCTTCTCGGCGCGCTGTCCGCGGGTGAGCGCGTGCTGGCCTTCGCGCACGACGAGCCGGGCCGCGGCTGGACCCCCAGTGCTGAAAAGGTCAGGGCCGAGCGGGTCGCCGCCACCCGGGACGGCGACGCCTGGACGCTGACCGGGGTCAAGGAGCCGGTGCCCCACGGCGCCCGCGCCGACGTGCTCGTGGTCAGCGCCGCCCTGCCCGACGGTGGCACCGGCCTCTTCGTGGTCGACGGCGCGCTGGCGGAGCGCACCGGCTACCCGACGTACGACGGCACTCGGGCGGCTCGCGTCGCCTTCGACGGGACCCCGGCCACCCCGCTGGGCGAGGCCGGCCGGGACGTGACCGCCAGCATCTCCACCGTCCAGGACATCACCCGGGTGATGGCGGCCAACCAGGCGCTCGGTGCGATGCAGTTCCTGCTGCCCACCACCACGGAGTACCTCCGCAGCCGCAAGCAGTTCGGCGTCCCGCTCGCCACCTTCCAGGCGCTCACCTTCCGGGCCGCGGACATGTACGTCTCGCTGCAGCTGACCCACTCGATGGTCGACTGGGCGACGATGGTGGTCGCCCAGGCATCCCACGACCAGCCAGACCCGGTGGCGGTCGCGGACGCGGCGCGGCGGGTCTCGGTCCAGGTCAGCACCGCGGGCCGGCACCTCGGCCAGGAGGCGATCCAGCTGCACGGCGGCATCGCCATGACGATGGAGTACTCCGTCGGCATGTACACCGCCCACCTCACCGCGCTCGACCACCTGCTCGGCGACGGGCGGCACCACCTGCGCGAGCTGGCCGCCGCCGTGACGACGTACGACGCACTGGACCCGCTGGCCTGATCGCTCTAGGCGGAGACTCGCGGCCTGCCGGCGGGACGCTCGACGTCGGCGAACAGCGGGTGCAGTCCGAACCACTTCTGGAACGAGTGGACGAGGTGCGAGGGGCCCTCGAGCTCGATCGTGTGCCCCTTGAGGGCCGCGGGGAGGGCGAGGTCTCCCACCCACACAGCGGTGAGGGTCTGCGGGTCGCTACGGACCGTGACGTCGACGCCGAACCCCGGATCGGTCAGGCACAGGTCCGCCTCCGGGCACACGAGCCAGAAGTGGCGCAGCTTCTGGGGAGCACCGTCGAAGCAGAAGTGGATCACGGTGCGGCCGGCGGGCAGCTCGTCGGTCTTGACGGTCCCCCGGACCCACCACATGAGCAGTCCGGTGTCGGGTGTCTCCTCGAAGATCGGGCGTCTGAGCCAGCGCTCGCTCCAGAGGCCCATCTGGGCGACGACGGGCCCGAGCTCCTCGCCCGCCGGCGTCAGGTGATACTCGCTGCCCGTGCCTCCGAGGCGCTGTCGGCGCTCCACGATGCCAGCGCGCTCGAGCTGGCGCAGGCGCTTGCTGAGCAGTGAGGAGGACATCAGCGGAACGCCCCGCTGGATGTCGTTGAAACGGCGGCTGCCGGTGAGCGCGATCTCGCGGATCACGAGCGGTGTCCAGCGCTCGGTGAGCACCTCCGCGGCCTGCGCGATGGGACAGAACTGGCCGTATCCCGGCATGGTCCGAGCCTACGCGCGGTCGCGCGTCCGGGCCCCTGCCACTGCAGATCCTGCAGTTGATCGCGAGCCTCGAGCGGGATGAGGTGCAGGTACGAGGCAGTCGGTGACGAAGCCGATGCCCAGACCACAGGAGATAGCCATGTACGTCTTCACGATCCACGAAGTGTCCGACCCCGCCGCGTTCTGGGCCGGGCAGCTGGACCTGCCCGAGGGAACGGAGCTGCCCATGGTGGCGCCGAGCTCGGACGGCACCCGCGGTGTGTGCGTCTTCAGGTCCGACTCCGTCGACACGGTGCGCACCATCGTCGACGGCGCCACCGGACAGATCAGCACCAACCAGTTCTACGCGATCGACGAGGGGCACGCGCTTGGTCTGCCCGCCTAGTCCGACGCACCCCTCCACGCGGCCTGACCACAGCTTCTTGACGGGCGTCACATAAAGTTTCGCGCATGGCGCAGGGTCTCGAGGAAGGGTCCGAGACGGGCGCCGCTCCCGAGACCGGCAGCCTCCCTCCAGTCACCCGACGCGGCGTCCGCATCCTCGCCATGTCGGTCTACGCCGTCGCCCTGGCGGCGTACTCGGAGTTCCTCGGCATCCCCAACGACACCGTCTCGGTGTTCGTGTGGCTGTGGTTCGGCACCATCGCCTGGAACATCGAGGCGCCCCGGCGCTATCACCTGCGGTTCGTCCGCGACTGGTCGCTCCCGATGGTCGGGCTGATCCTCTACTTCTACAGCCGCGGCCTCACCGACGAGCTCGGCCTGCCGGTCCACTTCACGATGCCCATCCGCGTCGACGAGTGGCTGGGTGCCGGCACGCTCCCGACGGAGTGGCTGCAACACCAGCTCTGCGGCGACCCGTGCCTGCGGGAGACCGACCCGCGCTGGTACGACGTCTTCTTCACCACGGTCTACGCCAGCCACTTCCTGACCGGCCTCACCATCGCGGCGGTCCTGTGGGTCCGCAAGCGCGAGGAGTGGCTGCGCTGGATGCGCCGCTACCTCTCGATCAACTTCGGTGCCCTGATCTGCTACGTCCTCTACCCGATGGCCCCTCCCTGGATGGCCTCCGAGGAGGGCTACATCCACGAGGCGATCCCCCGGCTCACCGGCCGCGGTTGGCGCGACCTCGGCCTGGGCCGCTTCGACCTGGTCCTCCAGGGCGTGGGCAACCCGGTCGCCGCGATGCCCTCACTGCACGCGGGCATCACCTTCCTGATCGCCATGTATGGCATCTGGCGGCTCCGAACACCGCTCCGCTGGCTGCTGCCGCTCTATCCGCTGGCGATGTGCACGACGCTCGTCTACTACGGCGAGCACTACGTCGTCGACGTGCTCGCGGGCGCGGTGCTGGCCGGGCTGGTGATGGTCGGCTGCGGGCTGTGGGAGCGGCGGCGAAGCCGGCAGGACGTGCTCGACCAGGTGACCGGGTGATGCCGTGCCATCCGACTGCGGGGTTCAGACTCCCACCTGAGACACCGTGGCCGCGTCAGTCGATCGCCTCGCCTGCGAGTGCCTTCGCTGCCAGCCGCTCCTCCTCGCTGGCCTCCCAGACCTCGTGGGCCGCATAGAGCGCCAGCATGATGATGAGGCAGCCGAGGATCAGGTCGGGCCAGCCCGAGTCGGTCCAGAGCGTCACCACAGCCATGCCGATGACAGCCAGGTTGACCAGCACGTCGTTGCGGGCCGACAGGAACGCCGCTCTGCTGAGCGAACCGGCACGATGACGGACGCTGACGAGCAGCCATGCACTCGTCCCGTTGATCGCGATCGCACCCAGCGAGGCCAGCACCACCGGCGCGACCTCCGGCGCGAGCGGGTCGAAGAATCGCTGTATCGCCTCCCAGCCCGCGACAGCAGCGGGGCACAGGACGATCAGCGCCATGGCCTTGCCCATCGCGGCCCGTCTGGCCAACGGCCAGCCCAGTGCGATGAAGATCAGCAGGTTGATCGCCGTGTCTTCCAGGAAGTCGACGCTGTCCGCCAAGAGCGAGATGGAGCCGGCCACCAGCGCGACTGCGAACTCGACGAAGAAGTACGACAGGTTCAGCACCGCCACGACCAGGACGATCCGGCGCAGCCGACCTGCGTCGATCTCCTCGTGCTGCTGTGCCTGCGCGTCCTCCGGGTTCATCGTCGCGAACGTACCCCCGAACCTCTCGGAGCGCTCGGCGATGTGATCGTCGGCAGAGAACGGCGTACGAACGACAATTGACGTGCCCGGGACTGTCCAGAGAGTGAGGGGTGAGGGATGGAGCCGACGGAGAACCAGGGCACTGATCAGCCACGAACGCCGCCGATGGCCGAGGACGATCCGGTCGTGCAGTGGCTGCTGCAGGGCGATCCTGCGATCCGCTGGCAGGTGCTGCGCGACCTCGTCGACGCCTCGGAGACCGAGGTGGCGACGGAGCGAGCGCGGGTGGAGCACGAGGGCTGGGGTGCTCGGCTGCTGGCACTGCGGGCACCTGATGGCCTGTGGGCGGACGGGGCCTGCTTCCCGGGTACCGCGGCGTTCGCCGCGGCCACCGCGCGGGCTCTGGCTGCCGGTGAGCCGCCTCCACCTTTCCCCCACGCGGAACCGGCCGATGGACCGACCGACGGGTCGAGCGCCGAGCCGGGCCAGCCGTGGACCGCGACGTACCCGGTCCTGCTCGACCTGTGCCACCTGGGCACGCCACCGGACAGTCCGGTGATGCAGGAGACCGCACGCCTGGTGGCCCGCAACTGCCGCTGGGAGTACGACGGGCTGCCGTTCTTCGCCGGCGAGGTGGACTGCTGCATCAACGCCGGCACGATCCTGATCGGTGTCTACCTGGGCGTCGACGTCGAACCGGTGGTGCAGCGGCTCGTGGCCGACCAGATGCCGGATGGTGGCTGGAACTGCTGGGCCGAGACGCGCCCGGCGCCGGCATCTTTCGCCAGCACCCTCGACGTGATCGACGCTCTGCTGAGGTGGGAGCGCGCTACCGGCGGAGCTGAGGAGGTCCGACGAGCTCGCCGGAACGGGGAGGAGTACTTGCTCCGGCGCAACCTCTTCCGGTCCTTGCGCACGGGCGAGGTGGTCAACCCGCAGTGGGCATCGTTCTCCTACCCTCCACGCTGGCACTACGACCTGCTCAAGGCGACGGAGTACTTCGCCCAGCGTGGGGGCACTCCGGATCCGCGGCTGGCCGAAGCGGTCGAGCGCGTCCGCGCAAAGCGCGGACCAGACGGACGCTGGCTGCTCGAGAACAGCCACTCCGGCGCGGTCTACTTCCGGTTCGAGGACCCCGACGGCACGCCCAGCCGGTGGAACACCTTGAGGGCGCTGCGCGTACTGCGCTGGTACGACGCGTCCGCCCGGCGAGAACGCGACGTGCCACCGGGCACGGCGCACGGCCGGCGGTCCCGCTAGACCCGTCCTGCTCGCGGGTACCCCACCGGAGCCCCACGCGGGCCGGCCGGCGGCGGCGCAGGCTCTAGCCCCCAGATGAGGTGCCGGGCAGGGCGCGGACGGTCCAGCCGTTGCGATTCAGCCATGTGAAATACGGCTCGATTACGGCACGCTCGCGTCTCATCTGTCGCTGTTGGACCTGTTCCGCCGTTGATGACGACATGTCCAGGCGTCCATCGTGGCTGAGGTGCTGAAGCACTCGAAGGGAGATCTCCAACGCTTGAGACCATCGTTGGTGCCGGTTCCTGCTCTTCACGACCGGAAACACGAGGGCGCCCCTTTCAGGTGCGAGGTCGGTCAAGCGGTCGCGGTCGGCGCTGAGCGTGGCTGGCGGGGTGTTGTGATTCCAATCGTCGAGGTAGGTCTGAAGCAGGTCATCGCTCTCGCTGAGGAACACATGAAAGAGTTCTCCGCTTCGGTTGCCAAAGGGGTCCGGGAAGTTCCCGGTTGTGAGCGAGTGGTGACTCCAGACCATGTTCTCCGGCGCATGCGACGTGAGTAGTTGATGAGCAATGCGTCGTTCGGTCGGGTCGGACCGGCCCCCAGCGGAGGGCGAGTCGCCCAAGTAGACGGGCGAGACTTCAAGTGCGAGCGCTCGCGTGGTCGTGAATCCATAGCCGAGGGCGAGCGCGACAAGAGCCGCCGTCTCGTGCACCCAGGACTCAACCGTGAGCGCGCTGAATGCAAGAGCGGGCAAGCCGGGATGAGGGATCTGTCTGTCGGCGGCACGCGGATCACCTATGTGTGGGATGACCCACCTGCTGATGCCGTCGCCTGGCTCGCCTCGCTGCCGCCCCGAGACCTTCGACCATCGCGGTCCCGCGGTAGAGGGATACGCATGCGCGGCTCGAAGTGCTTGACGCAAGTGCTCATAGGCCCACACTGCCTCGTCGTCCAGCGGGTGCCCGTCCACGCGCCGTAGGTCCACCCGGTCCGCGACGTACATCTTGCAGTCGGGTGGTCCCTCGATGGCTGGCCAATAGGCTGCGGCAAACTCCATCGACTCCAATGCGGCGTCTAAGACGGTGGTCGCGCCGTGGCGTCTACCCGCAATCGAGGACATCTGCTCCTGGACTTGAAGAGTTCGGTGTTGTAGCTCTGCCAGCTGCATGGAGAGCCGATGCACCTGCACGCGGTCCGGTAGACCTTCCAGGAGTTCCATGTGAGAGAGGAGCCAAGCCGGATCCTGCGTCTCGCCAGCCGCGCGATGTGGCTCGAGGGCCATGCTGATCCGAGGCAACTGGCTTAGGGGTGGGGTCGAGCGCCCCTTCTTCCAGTTCTCAACCCGAGAGACTTCAAGGCCAAGGCGATGTGCCAACTTCTTGGCCGTGACTCCCTGAGACCTCATCGCCTCATTGAGAGCCTCTTGGAACTTTTGCCATGCGGGATCGTTCGCCACCACACCAGAAGGGTATAAAACTGCCGACGAGAGCACAATACTCCGGCATCGGGCCGTCTTGCTCCGGCCTGAAAGTGCCGAGACCATAGGAGGCGATGGAAGGAGCAGGCATGCGGATCACCTTGATCGTCGGCGCCCTGGTCGCCGCTAGCTCCGCAAGGGCCCCCAAACACCTGGCGTCAGCACTGTTCTACGTCGGCCTGTT
>Ga0075368_10000659_pt1 | contig 10480 bp, 5 predicted proteins | sample EndMethybrTD3033_FD_71518 | JGI IMG/M metagenome (GOLD analysis project Ga0075368, IMG submission 71518) | Populus endosphere microbial communities from Tennessee, USA - Endosphere MetaG P. TD hybrid TD303-3 | ecosystem: Host-associated > Plants > Roots > Endosphere | place: USA: Tennessee... | reverse complement strand
CCGGTGCCGCCGCCGGTGACGATGGCGCAGCGGCCGCTCAGGTCGAAATGGTCGGTTATCATGGCGTCCTCGAACCGTCCGGCGTTTCGCACCGGTTACAGGTAGTTGGAACCCGGGTTTCATAAAGGCAATGGGCCATCGGTGGCTTGACGTCAGAACGCCGATTTTTCGCACCCCGGTCAAAACCGGGATTTAGCGTTAAAATCTTCTTTACCCCTGAGGTTTAGTTTTCCTTACAGACAGTTCTGCGAGGTTCCTCATGCGTGCCGATGCCGCGACACTCCTGACCCGGCTGGGTCGGAACGACTTCCGCTATCGAGAATTTACCGACACCTTCGCCGACGCCGAACTGTGGCCGATCTTCGAGGCGCTGCTCACCGACGAGCGGATGATGGGCAAGCCGCAATCGATGCTCGCCGCGAAGGAGGACGGCCCGCCGACCGCCGGAGCCAGTGCCGACGCGCGTACCGTCGAGCCGCTGGGACCCGATCCCGTCAGCAACCTATTTGCCGGCTATGCGCGGCCGGAACCCAAGCCGGAGCCGCAGCCCGATCCCGCCAAGGGCGATCTCAGGGACTTCCTGAACCGGCTGTCGCAGCAGCCGCGCGGGGAGAACCGCTGATGGCCATGATCCTTTGCCATTCGCCCAAGGGCGGCGTCGGGACCAGCTTCATCGCGGCGCAGCTGGCCATCCACATGGCGCAGCGCGGTCATGAGGTAGTGGCGCTCGACTTCACCTATCAGGATGCGCTGAAGCTCTATTTCGGCGTCCTGCCTTCGCAGCAGGTGCCGCACATCGTCGAAGGAACGGGTGAGGCCACCGTGGTCTCGGGCGTGGAGATCATGTCGGCGCAGCGGCTGAACCGCGACCAGGGCTTTCGCAATCTCCTGACCCGTCCGGGCGCCAGCTCGCCGTTCGATTCGAACAAGCTCTATATCGCCGACGTTTCCGCAGGGGACCGCGACACCAAGGAACTGCTGCTGCCGCACGCGCTGCTGCACTTGTGCCCGCTGAACCCGCGCCCCGGTTCACTGGCGGTGCTGCCGCTGATCGAGCCGGGCACGCCCACCATCGATTTGCCCAAGACCGCGTTCCTGCTGAACATGCTGGACGACACGCACCGGTTGTCACGCCATTCGCACGTCTTCCTGCGCGAACTGTTTCGCGACAAGCTGATCGGCACCGTGCGCCGCGACGAGGCGGTGAACGAGGCGGCGGCCATGTTCGAACCGCTCAGCCGTTTCGCGCCGACCAGCGTCGCGCTCGCTGACTTGCGCAAGCTCGCCCTGGCGGTGGAAACCCGCTGCGGTCTGCAGGCGCGCGCCGAACTGGTGAAGTCATGACCGGCAAGGCCGCCGGCCTGGTCAAGTGGGGCCTGCTCGCGCTGGCCACCCTGCTGACCGTCATCGTCATCTGCGTTCCGCTGGAGCTGGAGGAGCAGTGGAGCTTCGCCGCCATGACGATCATCGGCGCGATGATCTTCGGCCGCCGGCGCGATCGCAAATCGCTGCTGGTCCTCGCGATCCTCTCGCTCATCGTGTCGACCCGCTACATGTACTGGCGCACGACCTCGACGCTTGAGTTCGGTTCGCTGCCCGAATTCTTCTTCGGCACCGGCCTCTATCTCGCCGAAGTCTACGCCTGGATCATCCTGCTGCTGGGCTTCCTGCAGACGAGCTGGCCGCTGGAGCGTCCCGTGGTGGAGATCGAGGGCGAGCCCGAGACCTGGCCCTTCGTCGACGTCTATATCCCGACCTATAACGAGAGCCTGGCCGTCGTTCGCAACACCGTGTTCGCGGCGATGGACATGGACTATCCGGCCGATCGCTTCCGCGTGTTCATCCTCGATGACGGCCGCCGCACCGAATTCCAGGCTTTCGCGCGTCAGGCGGGTTGCGGCTACCTGACCCGCGCCGACAATCTCCATGCCAAGGCCGGTAATCTCAACGCCGCGATGAAGAAGACCCATGGCGAACTCATCGCCATCTTCGATTGCGATCACGTGCCGACCCGCGCGTTCCTGCAGATGAGCGTCGGCTGGTTCCAGCAGGACCCCAAGCTGGCGCTGATGCAGACGCCGCACTATTTCTATTCGCGCGATCCGGCGCAGCGCAACCTTGGCACGGTGAAGGATCTGCCGGGCGAGGGCGACCTGTTCTACGGCGCGGTGCAGACCGGCAACGACCTTTGGAACGCCACGTTCTTCTGCGGTTCCTGCGCGGTCATCCGGCGCGAGGCGCTGGCCCAGACCAACGGATTCGCCGGCGAAACCGTGACCGAGGATGCGCATACCGCGCTCAAGCTGCAGCGCATGGGCTGGAACACCGCCTATATCGCCGCGCGCCTGTCCGCCGGCCTCGCCACCGAACGCCTTGTCATCCACATCGGCCAGCGCATCCGCTGGGCGCGCGGCATGACGCAGATCCTGCGTATCGACAATCCGCTGCTCGGCCGCGGCCTGACCTGGCAGCAGCGGCTTTGCTACCTGAACGCGATGCTGCACTTCCAGTTTCCGCTGCCCAGGATCGTGTTCCTGACCAGCCCGCTGGCTTATCTGATCTTCGGGCAGAACATCATCCATGCTTCGGCGTCGCTGATCCTCGCTTACGCCGCGCCGCATCTTTACTGTTCGATGGCGTCATCGGCGCGGACGCAAGGCGGTGACCGCCGGCCGTTCTGGGGCGAGATTTACGAGACGGTGCTGGCCTTCCACCTCGTTCCCGCGACGGTGTTCACGCTGTTCCAGCCGCGCAAGGGCAAGTTCAACGTCACCGACAAGGGCAGCCTGCTCGATCGCACTTATTTCGACATGACGACCGTGCGCCCGCACCTGATCTGCATCGGCCTGATCGTGTTCGGCATCGTGCTCGCGGTCGCCAAGCGGTTGTTCTTTCCGCACTTGTTCAACATCCAGACCGACACGCTGCTGCTCAACATCACTTGGGCGCTGTTCAGTCTCGTCATCCTGCTGGCTGCCGTATCGGTCGGACGCGAGACGCGGCAGACGCGTGAACATATCCGCATCGACGCGCGGGTGCCGGTGACCATCTACATGGAAGACGGCTACGTGATCGACGCAGAGACCATCGATATCTCGATGGGCGGTCTCGCCATCTCGCTGCCGCCCGATTTTCCGCTGCGCGACCGCCGCGTCAGTCATGTCTCGCTCGCGATGGGCGACGAGACGCTCACCATTCCGGTGGAGACGATCAAGCTGGAGCGCGGCTTTGCCAACGTGCGCTTCCAGCCGCTCGACATGATCCAGTCCCGCCATCTCGTTCGCGCCGTCATGGGCCGCGCCGACGCGTGGCAGGCCGAGGGCCCGCGCGAGACCGTCTCCGGCTTCCGTTCGATCTGGGATATCATCGTGGTTGATCTGGTTACTTTAAAGCGCCTGTTCCGCCTCAATCGCCGCGAGCAGAAGAAAGCCAAGGAACTGCGCGCCAAGCTGCGAGCAGAGGAACTTGCGGCAAAGGCGGCGGCGAAGGCGGCGGCGAAGGCGGAGCGGAAGGCGCCGCCATCGCTGGCCAAGGCCGCCATGCTGGCCGCGGCGCTGACCCTGCCCGCCGCCATCGCCATGCCCGACCGGGCATCGGCACAGGCTCCGGCACAGGCATTGGCACCGGCCGCGACCCCGGCGGCGCCTGCCGCTGCACCGGCTGGCGGTTCGCGCATTCAGCGTCTGACCTTCCGCGATCTTCAGCTCAAGACGCCGATACGCCTTGCCGGCACGCGCGGGGAAATCGGCGTTCCGTTCGGCATGCGCCGCGACGATATCGTCACCAAGGCCAACCTGACGCTCAACTTCGCCTGGTCGCCGGCCATGCTCGGCGATCTCAGCCAGCTGGTCGTGCTGCTGAACGGCGAAGTCGTGCAGACCATCCCGCTGCGGCCCGATGGCGCCGGCGGCCAGACGCTGGTCATCCCGGTCAATCCGGCGCTGTTCCTGCCGGGCGACAACCAGCTCAACTTGCGGCTGGTCGGACACTATGCCCGCGATTGCGAGGACCCGTTCCACAGCGCCCTATGGGCCAACATCAGCAACCTGCGTTCGTGGTTCGATCTGGAAGTACAGTCGCTGCCCTACCGGCCCGACCTGTCGCGCCTGCCGGGGCCGTTCTTCGACAAGCACGACAACCTGCCGCTGCGCCTGCCTTTCGTCTTCGCGGGCAGCCCCAATCCCGGCGAGCTCGAAGCCAGCGCGAGCCTGGCTTCGTGGTTCGGCAGCATGGCCAGCTACCGCGGCTTTTCGTTCAAGCCGGTGTACAACCAGCTGCCGAGCGGCAACGCCATCGTCTTCATAACGCCTGACCGCCCGGTGGCGGGCATCGCCCTGCAGCCCCGCGGGCCGAGCGTGGCGGTGATCCCCAATCCGGTCGATCCGTTCGGCCAGGTTCTCGTCGTCATGGGCCGCAACGCGCAGGAGCTGAAGCTCGCCGCCGCGGCGATCGCCACCGGTCGAGGCGTGCTGGGCGGCGCGCAGATGAATTTCGATGGCGCCCGCATTCCCACTTATGCGCGTTATGCCGCGCCCCGCTGGCTCAGGACCGATCGTCCGGTGCGACTGGGCGAGCTCATGGATGTCCGCGCCCTGCAGGGCATGGGCCTGCCGCCGGGGCCGTTGTCGGCACGGTTCCGCGCTTCGCCGGACCTGTTCTTCTGGCCGCGCGAGGGCGGCGATCTCGACCTCCAGTACCGCTATCCGGCGGCGAGCTGGCTCGACAAGCGCGCCTCGCGCCTCGATGTCTCGATCAATAACCAGTATCTGCGCACCCTGCCGATCTCGGGCGAGGGACTGTGGGGCCAGGTGTTCGGCGGTGGCGGGGCGCGTTCGGAAGACGCCGACGCGTCGATCGTGTTGCCGCGCTATAACCTGTTCGGCCAGAACGAACTGATCTTCGACTACAACCTTATCATCGCCGACAAGAAGAAGTGCGAAGGCACGCTGCCCGACAACGTGCGCACCGGCATCCTGCCCAGCAGCACGATCGACCTCAGCAACGCCTACCACGCGCTGCGGATGCCCGACCTGTCGACTTTCGCTGGCGCCGGTTATCCCTTCACGATCCGTCCCGACCTGTCGGAAACGGTGGTCGTGATGGGCAAGGAGCCTTCGGTCGGCGCGGTCGAGGCTTTCCTTGGGCTGATGGGCCGTTTCGGCGACTCGACGGGCGTCGCCACGACCGGCGTCACGGTGACGAGCCAGGTGGGCGGTAACCTTGCAGGCAAGGAAGTGCTGGTGATCGGCGCGACGAGTGTAGGCGATGCCGGCACCCTGCTCGACGGATCGCCGCTGCGTTATGAGAACGGCCAGCTGAAGGTAACGGAAGCCTCGCCGCTGGAGCGCATCTTCGGCTATTCCGCATCGAACGACCGCGCCAGCGAAGAGGAAGTGACGACCTTCTTGGCCTCGACCAACGGGTTCTCGGGCATCGTCGGCTATCAGTCGCCTTACGAAAAGGGCCGCAGCGTTGTCGCGCTTCTCGCCGACGATCCCTCCACCCTGCCGGCGCTGGTCGAAGGCATGGCCGACAACAAGATCAACGCGCAGATTCAGGGCGATCTCGCGGTGACCTCGGGCGACGGGATGACCAGCTTCGCGGTCGGCTCGAACTACTGGGTCGGCTACCTGCCGGCCTGGATGAAGGGCGCCTACTGGATCAGCCAGCACCCGGCGCTGATGGCGCTTTCGGGTCTTCTGGCCGCGCTGCTCCTTGGCGGGCCCGCCTATCTCTTCTTCAGCCGGCAGGAACGCCGCCGGCTCGGCAAGGGCGACGAAGCATGAAACGCGCGTCTTATATCCTGGCCCTCCTGGCGACGGTCGGCGCCGCCGCCATGACGACGGTCGCCGCGACCGGCGCGATGGCCGAGGTTCCCGGCGTCGCCGCGCTGATCGCCCAAGGGCGTTACTGGCAGGGCAAGGGGCGGCAGGACCTGGCGACCCAGGCTTTCCGCCGGGCGCTGGCGCTCGATCCATCGAATGCGGAGGCACGCCGGGCAATCTCCAGCCCGGCTCCGCGACCGACGCCGGCTCCGGCAGCGGCACCGGCGGTCGCGCGGCCGCGCGCTACCGCGCCTGCTCCGGCCGCCGCGCTCGCACCCGCTGCGCGCCCGCCGGCCAAGCCTGCACCGACGCCTCCTGCGGCAGCCGCTGCTGCTGCGCCCGGCGGTAACGGCGCGGCCCGTGCCGCCGGTTTCACCGCGCTCGAAGCCGGAAATCTCGCCACCGCCGAACGCCAGTTCACCCGCGCGGTTTCGCAAAACCGCCAGGATGCCGATGCACTGGGCGGGCTAGGTCTCGTCCGGTTGCGGCAGGAGCGTTTCGTCGAAGCGCGCGACCTGCTGGAGCGGGCATCGCGGCTGGGCGATGCTTCCAAATGGTCCAGCGCGCTCGCCAGCGCGCGCTATTTCGGCGGTCTTGCCGAAGCGCGTTCCGCGCTCGGGCAGGGGCGTCTCGCCGAAGCGCAGACCCAGGCCGAAGCATTGGTGCGTTCGGGTTACGAAGACCGCGCGCCGGCGCTCGAACTGCTCGCGCAAGTCTACGAGAAGCAGGGGCGTTTCGCCGATGCGGCCGACATCTATCGCCAGGCGGGAGAGGGCGGCAGCGCCGCCGGCACTCGGCTGCAGAGCCGCGCCGCGCGCGACCGCGCGCTTCAGGCGGTCGCGGCGGGTAATTATGGCGTTGCCGATCAGGAATTCGTCTCGGGCCTCATGCTCGATCCGAACGATCCCTGGATACGCTACGAATATGCCCGCTACCTCATCGCGCGGGGCCGGGTGGCCGAAGTCGACACGCTGGTCGGCTCGTTCGCTTCCTCGTCCGATCCCGACTGGCTCTATGCCGGCGCGCTGGTCAATGCCGAGATGGGGCGCAAGGGCACTGCCGACGGGCTGATAAACCGCATTCCGGAAAACCAGCAGACCCAGCAGATGCGCAGTTTCAGCCTGGGCCTCAAGGTCGATTGGGCGATCGAACGGACCAAGGCGCTCGCGGCCGAAGGCCGGCAGGGCGAGGCGCTGGCGGCGCTGCGCCAGCTGGCTTCTTCGCCCGGCATGCCCACCGCGCGCCTCGGCACCATCGCCGACGCGCTTTACGAACTCGGCGACACCAGCGGCGCGGCGATGCTGGCGCAGCAGGCGATGGCGGGGAATATCGACGATCCCGCGGCTTACGAATCGATCGTCCGCGTGCTGGCGAAGAGCGGCAACGATGCGCTGGCCGCCAATGCCGCCCAGCGGGCGGCCCAACTTGCCGGGCCTTCGCCCGAAGGACAGCGCATCATCGGCCGGATGAACGGTGTCCTGGCCGCATCGCAGGCAGACCGGCTGCGGCTGGGCGGTCAGCTGGCCACCGCCTTCGATACCCTGCAAGGCGCCTGGAGCGCCGCGCCGGGCGATACCGAAGTGCTGAGCGCGCTGGCGCGCCTTTATCAGTCTGGCGGCATGTCCGAGCAGGCGGCGCAGAGCTTCCAGCTCGTCCTGCGCGAGAAGCCGCGCGATAAGGGCGCGCTGATGGGGCTGATCGAGACCGCCGGCGCGGCCGGCGACCGCCAGCTTGCGCGCGAGACGGTGGAACGGGCGATGAGCCTGTTCCCCGACGATCATGAAATCCTGCTTTCGGCGGCGCGCATGGAACAGGCGCGCGGCGACGAAGGTGCGGCGGTGAAGTACCTGAAGCGCGCGCGCCAGGCCTATGCGGCCAGCACGCGCAGCGCGCCGGTCAGCTCGACCAATCCTTTCGCGGCGTCGCCATCGGGCAATAACCCTTTCCGCAACCAGGCGGCCGCCGCGCTGCCGCAGGTCAATCCTTTCGCACTTGGCAAGGGCGCGCGCCTGGATGGCGCTCCGGCGCAAGTTTTCCCGCAGGCCTATGGGCAATCCTATCCGCAAAGCGGGGTAGTGGCCTATCCGCAAAGCGGGGCGGTGGCCTATCCGCAGAGCGGGGCGGCGGCCTATCCCGCGGCCCAGATGCAGGCGCCGATGGTTCCTTCGGGGTCTCCCCTTGCGGCTGACGGCGGCCACTGGGCGACGCCGGGCATGGGCTATTCCGGCGTTCCCGATTCGGTGCCGGCGACGGGCGAAGTCATCGCCGATCCGGTCCTGCGCCAGATCCAGTCCGACCTGGCCACGTTGACCCAGGAAACCGGCCCGCGCGCCGATTTCAAGACCGGCTTCCGCAACCGCAAGGGCGAACCCGGCCTCAGCGCGCTGAAGGAAGTTGCGGGCTCGGCCGAGATATCGACCAGCTTCGCCGGCGGGCGCATTGCCGCCCGTGCCGAAGCGGTAGTGCTCGATTCTGGCAGTCCGACCCGTTCTGCCTCCGCGCGCTTCGGCCGCAACGCGACGCCGGAAGCCCAGGGGATCGTCGACGAACTGCCGTCGAAGCTGGTGCCGGTGGGTACGCAGCATGCCTCGGGTATCGCGCCTTCGATCGCTTACGAAGGCGACCTGATACAGGCGGAGGTGGGCACCACGCCGGTGGGCTTCGGCAATACCCAGGTCACCTGGCGTACCGCGATCAGCCCGCGCTTCTCGCCCTATTCGACCGGCAAGGTCTGGTTCGAGCGCAAATCGGTGACCGATAGCGTCGTGTCCTATGCCGGCACGGTCGATCCGGTCAGCGGACAGCCCTGGGGCCAGGTGATACGGACGGGCGGCGGCCTGTCGTTCTCCTACGATCGCGACGGAAGCGGCGTTTATGGCGACGGATCGTATTCGCGCTATCGCGGCGTCAATGTGCCGAACAACCATGGCTATCAGCTCAATGTCGGCGGCTACACCCCGGTCTATCGCGGCCAGGACGGCTCCACGCTGGTGGCGGGCGTGAACCTGAACTATCAGAGCTTTGACAAGAACCAGAACTTCTTCACGTTCGGCCATGGCGGCTATTTCAGTCCGCAAAGCTTCTTCAGCGTCAGCTTCCCGCTGCGTTACAGCAAGACTACGCCCACGCTCGAACTTCGCGCCGGCGTCGCGCCCGGCTATCAGAGCTATGAGCAGGATCAGGTGGCGATCTATCCGACCGATCCCTCCGCGCAGGCCATTCTCGACAGCCTGAAGGGGGAAAATACGGACGTCCGGTCCTATTACGACAGCATCAGCAAGACCGGCTTCGCCCTGTCGGCGGACGGTTCGGCCTATTATCGCCTCAGCTCCCGGACGCGTCTCGGCGGTGAGGTCAGCTACAACACGTTCGGCAGCTACGACGAGCTCAAGTCCTCGATCGGCATCCGGCAGTCTCTCGGGGGTGGCAAATGATCGAACCCTTCATGGAAAAACGCGTCGCCACCGCCGCCAGCCCGCAAGGGCAGGCGGTCTTGGCGGCAGTGACGGCGGCGGAGATATTCGCCTCCGCCCCGCCGGCGCAGGCGCGGGGCTTCTACGCCGCGGTGGGGCATAGGCTGGCCGCGCATGTCGATGTCGGGCTGGTGTTCGACGTCGATGCGCTGGTGGCGCGGATCAATCGCTTCTGGTCGGCCATGGGCTGGGGAGAGGCTTCGCTGGAACTGGGCGACGACGCCATCTTCATACGCCATCGTGGCCTGCCCGAAGGGCTGGACGCCGATGTCGGCGGTCACTGGCCGACGATGGCGGCCGCGATCCTCGAAGGGGCATACGATGCGTGGTTTCGCGCGCTGGGCAGCGATGTGCAGCTTCGAACCAGGGTGATGGAGTGGCGGGACGGTGTGGTCCAACTGCGCCATGGCGGTTAGCCGGCGCGGCGCGCTGTTGCTGGGTGGCGGCCTGTTCGCCGCTTCCGCCTGCGCCCGCGCGTCGCATGGCGGCGATAAAGCGGTGATGCAAGGCAGCGCGCAATGGAAGGTCTACAAGGACCGTTTCCTCGATCCGTCGGGTCGGATCGTCGACAACGGCAACGGCGGCATCAGCCATAGCGAAGGGCAGGGCTATGGTCTGGCCTTCGCGCTATGGAATAACGATCACGCCGCTTTCGCCAGGATACTCGACTGGGCGGAGCGCCTACTGGCCCGCAAGGACAAGGCGCTGTTCAGCTGGCGCTTCGATCCGCGCCAGACCGATCCGGTTGCCGATCCCAACAATGCCACCGATGCCGATATCTTCATCGCCTGGGTGCTGGCGAATGCCGCCCGTCGCTGGAAGGCGAAAGCCTATGCCGATCGTTCGGCTGCGATCCGGGCGGCGATCCGTTCCGACCTGGTGATCGAACGCTATGGCCGGCTGCTGCTGCTGCCGGGGCTGTCGGGTTTCGTCTCGCCGGCGTCGGTGACGATCAACCCCTCTTATTACGTCTGGCAGGCGATCGACATGTTCCGCCGGCTGGATGGCGAAACCGTGTGGGGCAGGGTGGCCGGCGATGGGGAGGCGCTGCTGGGCGCCGCGCGGTTCGGCCCGCTCGGCCTGCCGGCGGACTGGGTGGATGTCACCGGCCACGATGCGGTTGCTCCGGCCGCGGGCCGTCCGCCGCGCTTCGGCTACGACGCGATCCGCGCCCCGCTCTAT
>Ga0075368_10000656_pt1 | contig 10520 bp, 10 predicted proteins | sample EndMethybrTD3033_FD_71518 | JGI IMG/M metagenome (GOLD analysis project Ga0075368, IMG submission 71518) | Populus endosphere microbial communities from Tennessee, USA - Endosphere MetaG P. TD hybrid TD303-3 | ecosystem: Host-associated > Plants > Roots > Endosphere | place: USA: Tennessee... | reverse complement strand
ACCCTGGGCCTGTCCGAAGTGATCAAGCCGCTGATCGGCCTGTCGTTCGGCGCCTCGCTGATCTCGATCTTCGCGCGCCTGGGCGGCGGCATCTTCACCAAGGGCGCCGACGTCGGCGCCGACCTGGTGGGCAAGGTCGAAGCCGGGATTCCGGAAGACGACCCGCGCAACCCCGCGGTGATCGCCGACAACGTGGGCGACAACGTCGGCGACTGCGCCGGCATGGCCGCCGACCTGTTCGAAACCTACGCGGTGACCCTGGTGGCTACCATGGTGCTGGGCGCCCTGCTGATCAAGACCAGCGACCTGGGCGTGATCTACCCCCTGGTGCTGGGCGCGGTGTCGATCATCTTCTCGATCATCGGCTGCTTTTTCGTCAAGGCCCGCCCGGGCGGCAAGATCATGAACGCGCTGTACCGCGGCCTGGCCGTGGCCGGCGGCCTGTCGCTGATCGCCTTCATTGCCATCACCTACCAGATGGTGCCGGACAACATGCTGGCCGAGGCCGGCTTTGCCACCGGCGCGCAATGGCGCCTCTCCGGCGCCACCTTCGTGGGCCTGGTACTGACCGCGCTGATGGTGGTGATCACCGAGTACTACACCGCCACCGAATACGCGCCGGTGCGCCACGTCGCCGAGGCATCCACCAAGGGCCACGCCACCAACATCATCGCCGGTATCGGCATCTCGATGAAGGCCTGCGGCTGGCCGGTGCTGGCCGTGTGCGCGGCCATCTACGCCGCCTTCGCGCTGGCCGGCCTGTACGGCATCGCGATCGCCGCCACCTCGATGCTGTCGATGGCCGGCATCATCGTCGCGCTCGACGCCTACGGCCCGATCACCGACAACGCCGGCGGCATCGCCGAAATGGCCGAGCTGCCTGATTCGGTGCGCGCCATTACCGATCCGCTGGACGCGGTGGGCAATACCACCAAGGCGGTGACCAAGGGCTACGCGATCGGTTCGGCCGGCCTGGCCGCGCTGGTGCTGTTCGCCGACTACACGCATGCGCTGGAAACGGCCAAGGGCGTGCATTACGCCTTCGACCTGTCGAACCACAAGGTGATCATCGGCCTGTTCATCGGCGGCCTGATCCCCTACCTGTTCGGCGCGATGGCGATGGAAGCGGTGGGCCGCTCGGCCGGCGCGGTGGTCGAGGAAGTGCGCCGCCAGTTCCGCGAGATTCCGGGCATCATGGAAGGCACGGGCAAGCCGGACTACACCCGCGCGGTCGACATGCTGACCACCGCGGCAATCAAGGAAATGATGATCCCCTCGATCCTCCCCGTGATGGTGCCGATCGTGGTCGGCCTGGCCCTCGGGCCGGAAGCGCTGGGCGGCGTGCTGATGGGCACTATCGTCACCGGCCTGTTCGTGGCCATCTCGATGACCACCGGCGGCGGCGCGTGGGACAACGCCAAGAAGTACATTGAAGAAGGCAACTTCGGCGGCAAGGGTTCGGACGCGCACAAGGCGGCCGTGACCGGCGACACCGTCGGCGATCCTTATAAAGATACGGCGGGCCCGGCGGTCAACCCGCTGATCAAGATCATCAACATCGTGGCACTGCTGATCGTGCCCTTGATCTGAGCGCGCTTCTCGTAGAATAAGGGGCAGCCGCAAGGCTGCCCTTTTTTATTGCCCGGACTCCCCATGCCACGCTGGTCTTTTCGCCTGTTCCGCTGCGCGCTGGTACTCGCCGCATTCGCCTCCCCCGTCGCGTTCGCGCAGGACCGCGCCGAAACCCTGCGCGCCGGCTGGGCCGCGTATGACGCGGGCGACCACCGCGCCGCCTACCGCGTGCTGCTGCCGCTGGCCGAGGCAGGCGACAAATACGCGCAATTCGCCGTCGGCGACATGCTGCTGGCCGGGCGCGGTCCGGTGCGCGATGTGCCGCGCGCCATGGCGATGCATCGCAAGGCCGCCGAGCAGGGCCTGCCCGGCGCGCAGGAACGCATCGGCGCGGCCCATTATTTCGGCAACGGAGCGGAGAAGAATGCCACCCTGGCCGCGCAGTGGTTCACCCGCGCCGCGCACAACGGGCTGGCGCAGGCGCAAAGCAACCTCGCCGTGCTCTACCTGGCCGGCGACGGCGTGCCGCGCGATCCGCAGGCCGCGCTGTTCTGGCTGCGCGAGGCGATGCGGCAGGACGACAGCAACGCCTACAACGCCTACGCCGGTCTGCTGATGGAAGGCCGCGTGGTGCCGCGCGACGTGCCGCAAGCCCTGGCCAACTTCCAGCGCGCCGCCGACGCGGGCGTAGCCACCGCGCCCAGCAACCTGGGCAGCATCTACCGCGACGGCGACGGGGTGGCGCAGGACCTGGCGGCGGCGCGGCGCTGGTTCGAGCGCGGCGCGGCGCTGAACGAACCGCGCTCCCTCAACAACCTGGGTCTGCTGTATCTGGATGGACGCGGCGTGACCGCCGATGCGGCGCGCGCCGCCAATTACTTCCGCCAGGCCGCACGCCGGAGCAATGCCGACGCCGAGTTCAATCTCGCCTCCATGTACCTGTATGGCCGGGGCATCCCCGCAGACCGCGCCGCCGCGCAGTTCTGGCTGGCGCTGGCCGCCGCCCACGGCAGCGAACTGGCCAAGGCGCACCTGCTGGTGTTCGCGCAGGCAGCCGATGCCACCCCGGACGCGGTGCGCTTTGCGCCCGCCTACTTCAACGACCTGGCGGCCGGCGGAACGCCGGCCACCCAGTTCCTGCTCGGCGAACTGTACGGCAACGGCATGATCGTGCCGGCCAACCGCGTCGAAGAGCGGCGCTGGTTCGACCTGGCGGCGCGCCAGGGCGACGCGCGCGCCGCCGAGCGGCTCAAGACCCTGCGCTAAGCGCGCGGCGCACAGACCAAGGCAATAAATAGTTATTGGATATAATCAATACATCAAAACTTCAATCGCGACGGAGACAAGCATGGACCTGAAAAACAGCGTGGTACTGATCACCGGCGGCGCCTCCGGCCTAGGCGCGGCGAGCGCGCGCATGGTCGCGGCAGCCGGCGGCAAGGTGGTGATCGCCGACCTGAACGTCGATGCCGGCGAGAAGCTGGCTGCGGAACTGGGCGGCAAGTTCGTCAAGTGCGACGTCTCAGCCGAAGCCGACGGCCAAGCCGCGGTAGGCGCGGCGCTCGGCGCGTTCGGCGCGGTGCACGGCCTGATCAATTGCGCCGGCATCGGCCCGGCAGAAAAGACCGTCGGCAAGAACGGCCCGCATAACCTGGCGGTGTTTTCCAAGGTGATCACGGTCAACCTGATCGGCACCTTCAACATGATCCGCCTGACCGCGGCCGCCATGCTCAAGAACACACCGAATGCGGCCGGCGAGCGCGGCGTGATCGTCAACACCGCCTCGGTTGCCGCCTACGACGGCCAGATCGGTCAGGCCGCCTATTCCGCCTCAAAGGGCGGCATTGTCGGCATGACCCTGCCGATCGCCCGCGACTTGTCTCGGGACGGGGTGCGCGTGGTCACCATCGCCCCCGGCCTGTTCCTCACCCCGCTGCTGTCGGGCATGCCGCAGGAGGTGCAGGACTCGCTGGCCAAGCAGGTGCCCTTTCCTTCGCGCCTGGGCCGGCCCGACGAATACGCCAAGCTGGCGCAGCACATATTTGAGAACGAAATGCTCAACGGCGAGACCATCCGCCTGGACGGCGCGATCCGCATGGCGCCGCGTTAAGCTACACACGGCCGCATGCTCTACATCATCTATCAGGAGGATGTGGCCGATAGCGCCGCCCTGCGCGCCGTGCACAAGGCGGCGCATTTCGCCTATCTCGAGGCGCACCGCGACATACTGGTGCTGGGCGGCGCGCTGCTTGCCGATGAGGATGCGACCCGCACCGGCAGCGTGCTGATCATCAACGTGCCCGACCGCGCAGCGGCGGAGCGCTTCTCGGCCAATGAACCATTGCGCAGCGCCGGCGTGTTCAAGTCGGTGAGGATCACCCGCATGCGACGCGGCCAGTGGAACCCGGACGCGGCACCCGCTTCGGCCGAAGGCAACTAGCGCCGCGCCCCTTGCCAATCGGAAGTGCTAGACTATTTGGCATAGCCGCGCTTCGCAAGCGGCACCGAGACCTGGAGGCACGCGATGCAGACCCTCGAACAGCAGATGTCCTTCTACCTGCGCTATCACCGCAACCCGTGGAACAAGCTGACCCACTTTTTTGGGGTGCCCATCATCATCTTCGCGCTGTTCATTCCCTTCGGCTGGCTGCGCATCCCGGTCGGCGGCTTCGAGATCACCGGGGCGCAGATTTTCGCCGCCATCGTGCTGGTCTACTACTACCGCCTCGACGTGCCGCTGGCGCTGGCGATGACCGTGTTCATCGGCCTGCTGCTGTACGGCGCGGACATGATTTCGGTAATGCCCTGGAAGATCGGCGGCCTGTGGTTCCTCGCCACCTTTGTCGGCGGCTGGGTCCTGCAGCTGGTCGGCCACGTATTCGAAGGCAAGAAGCCGGCGCTGGTGGACAATTTTTTCCAGATTTTCATCGCCCCGCTGTTCCTGATGGCCGAGGTGTTTTTCGCGCTCGGCTACAAAAAGGAAGTGCTGAAAAAGATGGAAGACCTGGCCGGCGCTTAAAGCAGCAGGGCACCCCGCACCGCCGCTTTCAGGCGCAGCGCGGTCAGTTCAGCCGCGCCGCGCTGATGGTCGCCGCCGCCAGCTGCGCGGCGACCTTTTCCGCATCTTCCGCCGCCGGCCGCTCGCGGGCGTAAAAACCCAGGTCGTCGGCCGCCGCGCGCGGGCATTCAAGCTGCGCGAACACCAGGCCGCGGTCACGGCGTTCTTCCGGCACGTCGGGCAGCAGGATCACCAACCGGTTCATCACCGCCAGGGCGCGGTCCAGGTCCTTGGCCTCGAGGTGGATGGCCTTGAGGTTGCGCAGCAGGCGCGCGAGGATCTGCCGCGGGCTGGCGGTTTCCAGAAAATCCTCCAGCGGCAGGCTCTGCGCGGCCTCTTCGCCGGTAAAGCGCGCCAGGCGCTCGCGCAAGTCCTCTTCCGACAGCGAGCGCCCGCCTTCGTAGGGGTCGAGCACCAGTTCACCGCCGGTGACCCGGATCTTCACCAGGAAGTGCCCCGGAAACGAGACGCCCCGCAGCTTGAGCCCCAGGCGCGTGCCGATTTCGATGTAGAGAATCGACAGGGTGATCGGGATGCCGGTCTTGCGCAGCAGCACGTCGTTGAGAAAGCTGTTGCGCGGGTCGTAATAATTGTCGGCATCGCCGGAGAAACCGAGTTCGCCGAACAGGTAGTTGTTCAGCGCCAGCAGCCGGTGGGTGGTGGAAAAGTCGGCCGGCAGGCGGCGTTTGAGCACGTCGGCCAGTTCGTCGATGCGCGCCATGGTGTCGCGCACGTCCAGTTCCGGGTAGGCGTCCTGCGCGCACAGCAGCGCGGCTTCGGCGAGGTTGATCCTCACCCGCTCCGCCGCCACCGCATCGCTGAAGCGTCGCAAATTCTGGTCCAACTACACCACCCTTTTGAAGTCCCGCAGCCGGAATCCGGCCGCCCAAAGAGTAGCAAAATACACCAGCGCCCCGGCGCCGACAACGCCGCCCAGGCGCAGCACGCGCATAAGCGGGGTGGCGCCCAGGTCCAGCCACACTTTGGTCTCCGGGCTGAGCAGGTAGAGCGTCATGCCCATCAGCAGCAGCGCCAGCGCCAGCTTGGCCAGGAAGATGGTCCAGCCGGGCCGGGCGTGATAGGCGTCGCGCGCCACCAGCCCGCGCCACAGCAGGCCGGCGTTGACGCAGGCGCCGATGCTGATCGCCAGCGCCAGGCCGGCGTGCTGCATCGGCCCCATCAGCACCAGGTTGAGCGCCTGGGTCAGTATCAACGTGAAGATGGCGTAGCGCACCGGGGTGCGCATGTCCTGGCGGGCGTAAAAGCCGGGGGCCAGCACCTTGACCAGGATCAGGCCGATCAAGCCGCTGGCGTAGGCGAGCAGCGCGAACTGGGTGGCGCCCACGTCAGCGGCGGTAAAACGCCCATAGTGGTACATGGTCGCCACCAGCGGTGTGGCCAGGATGGCCAGGCCGAGCGCGGCCGGCAGGGCCAGCATGAAGGTCAGGCGCAGGCCCCAGTCGAGCAGTTCGGAGAAATTGCCGTCATCGCCCTTAGCCGCCTTCGACAGGCTGGGCAGCAGGATGGTGCCCAGCGCCACCCCTAGCATGCCGGTGGGAAACTCCATCAGCCGGTCCGCGTACGTAAGCCAGGAGATGCTGCCCGAGGCCATGCTGGAAGCGATAATGGTGTTGAGTAGCATGCTGATCTGCGCCACCGACACGCCCAGCAGGGCCGGCGCCATCTGCCTGAGGATGCGCCGCACGCCCGGATGCTTCCAGTCGAAGCGAAACCGCGGCAGCAGCCTGGCGCGCGCCAGGGTCACCCATTGCAGGGTCAGTTGCGCCACCCCGCCGATCGCCACCGCCCAGGCCAGCACCTTCACGCTGGGCGAGAAATACGGCATCAGGAACAGCATGCAGCCGATGAAGGACAGGTTGAGCAGCACCGGCGTGAAAGCAGGAATCGAAAAGCGCCCCCAGGTGTTGAGAATGGCGCCGGCAAAGCCGGTCAGGGCGACAAAAAAGATATACGGAAAGGTGATGCGCAGCATCTCCACCGTCAGGTTGAACTTGTCGGTGCCGTAGTCGAAACCCGGCGCGGTTAGCAACACGATGGCCGGCGATGCCAGCACGCCGATAATGGACACCACCAGCAGGATCAGGCCCAGGGTGGTGGCGGTATGGTCGATCAGCGAACGCGTTTCCGCCTCGTCACCGCGCTTGTGGGTCTCGGCCAGGATCGGCACGAAGGCCTGCGAAAAGGCGCCTTCGGCAAACAGGCGGCGCAGCAGGTTGGGGATGCGGAAGGCGACGAAAAACGCGTCGGTGGCCGCTCCGGCGCCGAAGAATTTGGCCACCAGGAGTTCGCGTATCAGGCCGGTGAGGCGGGAGAGCAAGGTAAAGCTGCTTACCTTGGCGAGTACGGACAGGAGATTCACGGGGCGCAGTATACCGTGGGCACGAAGCGCAAATCGGGCCGTTTTCTGGTGGTTTCGGGCCGGTTTGTGGCTGATTTGGCCCCGGCGGGCGGATTTTGCGGCCCGGCGGGTGCCAAAATCGACCCCAGGGTGTGGTTTTCGGTTCGATTGCCTCCCTTGCATGAATCGACGCCCGCTGCTATAATCGCTGGCTACCCAATTGTATTTACGGATTCAAAGCTTATGGCTACCGGACAAAAAGCGAAAGTCAAGATCGTACGCACGGCATCGGGCCGCAAGCGCGCGCGTCAGGCGATCAAGGAAAACGCCCACAATTCCAGCCTGCGCAGCAAGCTGCGCACGGCCATCAAGTCGGTGCGCAAGGCCGTTGCCGGCGGCGACAAGAAAGTGGCTGCCGATTCCTTCAAGGCCGCGCAACAGGTGATCGACACCATTGCCGACAAGAAAATCGTCCACAAGAACAAGGCTTCGCGCGACAAGAGCCGTCTGGCCGCTGCCGTCAAGGCGATGGCTGGCGCGAGCGCGTAATAGTAAAAACCCGCCCGCCGCCGCAGCGTTCGCGGTGCATGAGTATCCGAAGTAAAACGCGAGCCGCCGATGGGCGGCTTTTGTTTTGCCCCGAACCGGCGTCAAGCGCGCAGTGCGCACCGCCAGTTCGTGCAAGCCCGTCCGCCGATGAAAAAGCCGCCCTCGAGGCGGCTTTTTCGTTCCGGGACGGTGCCCTATGTCTTGGCCGGCGCCGGCGCGCCGCCGCGCGAGCCGTCCGGGCGCGCCTTGACGCGGCCGTCGCGCACCTGCAGCTCGTTGTCCTTGGCGAAATTGAGCAGGAAGGTATAGGCCATCGGCTCGATCTCCTTGAGGCGGATGTCCACCACCACGCACTTGATGCCGTTCGAGGTGATCGGGTAGCAGTACGGCGAATAGGCCATGCGGTTATCGCCGCCGAAGGAGCACATCACGCCCGCCAGGCGGTCCGCCCAGTCGCTGGGGCGAAACGGCTTGCCGTCCGGGGTGATGCCCTGGATCACGAACTCGTTGGTATCGGCGGCCATGTAGATGCTGGGGGAGCGTGGGCCTTAAGAGTCTTGAATATTGCGCCGGCATATCGCAGCATCGCGTGCCGGCTCTCGCGGTGATTGTAGCCGATTCGCCTGCCCATATTGCGCTGCGGCATGGGGGCCCGCCAAAGGTACAATGAGGCCTGTCAAGAAAATACCTCTGCGCATGAAATCGATCGCTGTTTTTTGTGGCTCCAATCCTGGCAAGGACCCGCTCTACGCCAACGTCACCGCCGCCATCGGCCGCCTGATCGCCCAGCGCGGCCTCACGCTGGTCTACGGCGGCGGGCACCGCGGCCTGATGGGCGTGGTGGCGGACGGTGCGCTGGCCGCCGGCGGACAGGTGCACGGCGTGATCACCGAGGCGCTCAAGTCGCGCGAGATGATGCACGCCGGCATCCAGGTGTGCGAAGTGGTCACCACCATGGCCGAGCGCAAGCACCGCTTCGCCGAACTGGCCGACGCCTTCCTGGTGCTGCCGGGCGGCATCGGCACGCTGGAAGAAGTGTTCGACATGTGGAGCCGCGCGCAATTGCAGGGGCTGGACAAGCCGATCGGCATTGTCAACACCGCCGGCTTCTTTACCCCGCAGATCCAGCAGATCGACCGCATGATCGCCGACGGCTTTTTGCCCGAGGCGCAGCGCAAGTGGGTGGCGGTTTCCGAAGACGCCGAAGACCTGCTCGACTGGCTCTCCAACTTCAAGTTCTCGCCGGTCTCCAAGTGGCTGTAACCCGTCGCCCTTTCAACTCGGGCGAACGGCCATGACCCTGAACCTGTTTTACCCGCTGGCGCGCACGGCGATGTTCCGGCTCGAGGCCGAGGCCGCGCATGCGCTCACCCTCAAGAGCCTGAACGCGGCGGTCGCCGCCGGCACCGCCCGCCTGATCAACGGCCGCATTCCCGACGACCCGCGCACGGTGATGGGCCTCACCTTCCCCAATCCGGTGGGCCTGGCCGCGGGCGCGGACAAGAACGGCGAATGCATCGACGGCTTCGGCGCGCTCGGCTTCGGCTTTCTCGAGCTTGGCGGGGTGACGCCGCGTCCGCAGCCGGGCAACCCAAAGCCACGCGTGTTCCGCGTGATTCCCGCGCGCGGCATCATCAACCGCCTAGGCTTCAACAACCTCGGCGTCGACGTGCTGGTGGAGAACCTGAAAAAGCGCCGCTACAAAGGCATCGTCGGCGTCAACCTGGGCAAGAACCTGGACACGCCGCTGGAAAAGGCCGCAGACGACTACGCGATCTGCTACGAGAAGGTCTACCCGCACACCGACTTTGCCACCGTCAACATCTCCTCGCCGAATACCAAGAACCTGCGCCAGTTGCAGGGTGAGGACGAGCTCGGCCCCATCCTCAAGCACATCAAGAAGACCCAGGCGCGCCTGGCCGATGCGCACGGCAGGCTGGTGCCGCTGGCGGTGAAGATCGCGCCCGACCTCACCGACGAGCAGATCGAGGCGATCGCCAAACTGCTCGTCAAGCACAAGATGGACGCGGTGATCGCCACCAACACCACCATCTCGCGGGAAGCGATCAAGGGCATGCCGCACGCCGAAGAGGCCGGCGGCCTGTCCGGCGGGCCGGTGTTCGAAGCCTCCAACCGGGTGATCCGCGCGCTCGCCGGGCATCTGGATGGCGCGCTGCCGATCATCGGCGTGGGCGGGATCATGAGCGGCGCGGACGCGCGCGCCAAGATCGAAGCCGGCGCCAGCCTGGTGCAGTTCTACTCCGGCATGATTTATCGGGGCCCCGGCCTGGTGGCCGAAGTGGCTCGCGCATTGCGCAAGTAAAGCAGCAGCGGGGAGCGGCGATGCGGATCGGCGTACCGAAAGAGATCAAGGACGGCGAGTTCCGCGTCGGCATGACGCCGGAAGGCGTACGCGCCGCGATGGCCCATGGCCATCAGGTGCTCGTTGAAAGCAACGCCGGCGCGGGCGTGGGTATCGGCGATACCGACTACCAGGCCGCCGGTGCGGATATTGCCAACAGCGCTGCCGCCGTCTACGACACCGAACTGGTGGTCAAGGTCAAGGAGCTCTACCCCACCGAGTTTGCGCTGCTGCACCCGGGGCTGACGGTGTTCTGCTTTCACCATCTCGCGCCCGACCCGGTGATGATGCAGGCGCTGCTCGATGCGCGCATCACGGCGATTGCCTACGAAACGGTGGGCGCGAGCGACGGCTCTCTGCCGATACTCAAGCCGATGTCGGAAATCGCCGGGCGCCTGAGCCTGCCGGTGGCCATGTGGGCGCTGCAGAAGAGCAATGGCGGTTCCGGCACCCTGCTCACCGGCGTGGGCGCAGTCCCGCCGGGCAAGGTGGTGATCCTGGGCGCCGGCGCGTCCGGCGCCAACGCCGCGCACGTCGCGGTGGGCCTGGGTTGCCGCACCGTGGTGTTCGCGCGCAGCCGGCGCCGGCTCGATGCCCTGGCGGCCCAGTATCCGGGCCGC
>Ga0075368_10000655_pt1 | contig 10535 bp, 11 predicted proteins | sample EndMethybrTD3033_FD_71518 | JGI IMG/M metagenome (GOLD analysis project Ga0075368, IMG submission 71518) | Populus endosphere microbial communities from Tennessee, USA - Endosphere MetaG P. TD hybrid TD303-3 | ecosystem: Host-associated > Plants > Roots > Endosphere | place: USA: Tennessee... | reverse complement strand
GTGCCCTTGCCGAGGCTCTCGAGCCGCTCGAACACCGTGATCACGTCGGCCGGCTTGGTCGCGTTGATCAGGTGGCCGATCGCGGAGAAGATCAGGCGGTGCTGGAAGCTGTAGAAGTCGCTGTCGGTCAGTACGTCGCCGGCACGGTCCCAGGCGCTGTTGTCGAGCAGCAGGCCGCCGAGCACGCTTTGCTCGGCCTCGATCGAGTGCGGCGGAATGCGCAGGCGCGCAACCTCGTCATCGGCATGAGCGCTGGGAGGCATTGCGGAGGAGAAAACAGCAGACATCGAACGATGATAGAGCGCACCCAGGCGCTCGCCTGTGCGCAACCCTGTGGAAATTCAGGGGGCAACCGGGGGAAACAAAAAGGGCCGGCACCGGCCGACCCTTTTGCTGTGCGCAGGACGGCTCAGTCCGTTTCGCCCAGCACAACGACCTTGACTTCTGCCACGACGTCGGTATGCGGCGACACGATGACCGTGTGTTCGCCAACGGTCTTCAGCGGGCCGTTGGGCATCCGGACCTGCGCCTTCGCGACCTTGAAGTCGATGCGCGTGAGCGCGTCGGCGATGTCGGCGTTCGTGACCGAGCCGAACAGGCGGCCGTCGACGCCGGCCTTCTGCGTGATGTGCACGGTGCGGCCGTTCATCTTCTCGCCGAGCGCTTGCGCGGTCGTGAGCTTCTCGGCGGCGGCCTTCTCGAGCTCGGCGCGGCGGGTTTCGAACTCCTTGATCGCCGACTCGGTGGCGCGGCGTGCCGCACGGGTCGGGATCAGGAAATTGCGCGCGAAGCCGTCCTTGACCTTGACGACATCACCGAGGTTGCCGAGGTTGGCGACTTTTTCCAGCAGGATGACTTGCATGGTGTGCTCCTCAGACCTTGTGCTGGTCGCTGTACGGCAGCAGCGCGAGGAAACGCGCGCGCTTGATGCACGTCGTCAGCTGGCGCTGGAAGAACGCGCGCGTGCCGGTCAGACGGGCCGGCGTGATCTTGCCGTTCTCGCCGATGAAGTCGCGCAGCGTGTCGATGTCCTTGTAGTCGATCTGCTTGACACCGGTGACGGTGAAGCGGCAGAACCGCTTGCGGCGGAACAGCAGCGACTGGGTGTTGCGCTTGGGTTTGCGGTCCTTGGAGAACCGGCCTTTACCACGTGGCGGGGGCATAGTGAACCTCTCGAATTTGGAACAGTTGATCGGGTGTCAGTCGAGCTCGGTGATGTGAAACACGACACCGCGGCCGTTGCGTTGCGAAGCCAGAAATCCGGCGAAGCCATGCTGGCTCCCCATCTCCAGGCCCGCGACACGCTGCGTGATCGCCCCGATCGCCCGGGCCTTGATCTCGATCGAGACCTTCCTGGGCTGGCCGTCCTGCGTGACCTCGGACTCGTGCTTCAGGCTCAAGTCCAGGGCCGGCAGACCGGCGGGGGTGTATCGCAGCGCGCCTCGCTCCACCAGTTGTGCGCTCAGAACCAACCGGTTCATGCAGCGCGCCAGCGAAATCGGCGTGCGGTGGCCGTCTTCAGGCCGAGGCCTCCTGCGGTTGCTGCTGCTGCGGGGCCTTGCGCGAATCTTCGCGCTCGACCGCCTTCATCATCACGGACGGGGCGGTTTCCGCCTGGTCCTTCAGCACGGTCAGGTGGCGCAGCACGGCGTCGTTGAACCGGAAACCGGTTTCGAGCTCGGCCAGCGCTTCCTTGCTGCACTCGATGTTGATGCACAGGTAGTGCGCCTTCGCGAGCTTCTGGATCATGTAGGCCATCTGACGACGACCCCAGTCTTCCACGCGGTGCACCTTGCCGCCGGCGGCGGTGACAACACCCTTGTAACGCTCCAGCATGGCCGGAACCTGTTCGCTTTGATCCGGGTGGATCAGCAAGACGATTTCATAGTGACGCATTGAATCTCCTTGTGGATTCCGCCGCCGCTCGAGCCCTTTCGTGGGCCATTTGCGGCTGCGGCTGTGAAGCCACCCCGAAGCGTCAAACCCGGGTGTGGCAAGGGACGAAAAGCCTGCGATTATAGCTCGAGCTGGCCGGGCCGCGGGGGATGACGCAGCTCCCGGATGAAGCGGCGCTGTTCCGCGCTCGGCGCCGGGGTCAGCAGGCTGACGATCGCGCAGACGGCAAAACCGAGCGGAACACCGAACACGCCGGCCGAGGTGGCAGCGATCCCGAACCAGGGCTCGGGCGGCACCGATACCCCGAACGCCGCACGCAGCCAGGGCTCGTTGCGCACTAGGTAGTACAGCGTGATGCCGAGCCCGACCGCCATGCCGCTGATGGCGCCCCAGCGGTTCGCCCGGCTCCAGAAGATGCCGAGCACCAGGGCCGGGAAGAACGCCGCCGCGGCGATCGAGAACGCGGCCGTCACGAGGAACAGGATGTCGGCCGGCCGCTGGGTCGCGAGCGCGGCGGCAGCCAGCGCCGCGGCGAGCAGCAGCACCTTCGAGATCGTGACCCGGCGCGTTGCCGACCCCTGTGGCGCGATCATCTTGTGATACACGTCGTGCGACAGTGCTGCCGAGATCGTCAGCAGCAGGCCGTCGGCGGTCGACAGCGCAGCGGCCAGGCCGCCGGCCGCCACCATGCCCGAGATCACGTAGGGCAAGCCGGCGATCTCGGGCGTTGCCAGCACGACCATGTCGCCGCCCAGGCGGATCTCGCCGAGCTGCAGGATGCCGTCGCGGTTGATGTCGGTGACCGAGACGAGCGAGGGATCGACCTTCGACCACGCACCGATCCAGGCCGGCAGCCGGTCGAACGGCATGCCCACCAGGCCGTTGAAGACTTCGAACTTCACGAGCACCGCAAGCACCGGCGCGGTCAGGTACAGCACGCAGATGAACACCAGCGTCCACGCCACCGACTGGCGCGCCTCGCGCACCGAGGGCGTCGTATAGCTGCGGGTCAGGATGTGCGGCAGGGCCGCGGTACCGACCATCAGGCAGAACACCAGCGCAATGAAGTTGCGCCGCGAGTCGGCGAAGGCGGTTCGCTCGGCCGGGCTGCCGTCGGGGTCGCCGGCGAACTGCTGCGTGTGCGGCGGCATGCCGGCCAGTGGCAGCGAGCGCGTCGTGTTCAGCCCCAGCGCACGCTGCCACACCTCGCGTGCCTGCGCTTCGTCGCGGGGTAGCGCCGCGAGCGCCCGTTCGGCGGCCTGTATCTCGCGCAGCGGCGCGCGCGCGGCCTTCAGCTCGCTCACGCGGGCCAGGGCGGCGGCGCGCTCGGCGACGAGCGCACCCGGCACATCGCGCAGCTTCGCCGCGTAGTCGTCGGCGCGCGCCTTGAACAGCGCGCGAACCTCGAGCTCCTTCGGGTCGTTCAGCAGCTCCCGCTCGCGCTCGCTGACTTTCGCGAGCTGCTGGCCGACCGCCCATTGCGGGACCGGCACGTGGGTCTGCTTGACGGAGAGCCAGACCACCGGCACCAGGTAGGCGATCACGAGCACGATGTACTGCGCCACCTGCGTCCAGGTGACTGCGCGCATCCCGCCGAGGAACGAACAGACCAACACGCCGCCGAGCCCCAGAAAGATGCCGATCACGAAATCGACGCCGGTGAGCTGCGTGGTGATCAGCCCGACGCCGTAGATCTGCGCGACCAGGTACACGAACGAACACAGCACCGCCGCGACCACGCCGACCAGCCTGGGCGCGTGCCCGCTCCAGCCGCTGCCGCCGTAGCGCTCGCCGAGGAAGTCGGGGATCGTGTACTGCCCGAAGCGCCGCAGGTACGGCGCGAGGAAGAGCGCGAGCAGCACGTAGCCGCCCGTCCAGCCCATCACGTAGGCGAGACCGCCGTAGCCCTGCAGGTACAAGGTGCCTGCCAGGCCGATGAAGGAAGCCGCGGACATCCAGTCGGCCGCCGTCGCCATGCCGTTGTAGATCGCAGGCACGCGGCGGCCGGCGACGTAATACTCGGCCGGGTCGGTCGTGCGGCTGAGCACGCCGATCACGGCGTACAGCACGACGGTCGCGAGCAGGAATGTGATGCCGATCCAGCGCTTCGAGAGTCCGAACTGCTCGAGCACCGCGAGCACGGCGACGAACACGATGAAGCCGGCCGTGTAGAGCAGGTAGATGCGGTTCAGGCGGCGCCGGAATCGCTCGGCGTCTCCAGCCTGCGCCTGCGGCGCGTCACTCGCCCGGCGGCGCATCGTCGCGTTCTTCGTCGAGCCGGCCCATCCGGCGTGCGAACACGACGACCAGCGCCATGTACACGAGCAGCGCGCCCTGCGCAGCGACCCAGAAGCTCAGCGGCCATCCGAAGACGACGACGTTCAGCTCGCGGGCGAAGAACGAGACGCCGAAGGTCACCGCGAACCACGCGGCGAGCAGCCATCCGGTCGCATGCATGCGCCGGCGCCAGAGACCTCGCTCCAGGTCGTCGAGCGCCCTGTTCTGGGGCGGCGTTGCGGCGCTGGGCTGGGTCGACGGCATGGCGCGCTATTGTGCATTCGGCCGCCCCCTTGCCCCGCCAGGCCGGGAGCGGAAACGGGGGCGTGAAAACCTGCATGGAATGCTCCGCCTGCGCCGCACCACGAGACTTACACTTGTTTGCAATCACCCAGGTGCAATCGCCGCGAGAGCCGAACCGATGACCAGTTCCAAAGACGCCAACGCCACCGTGACGCCCGCCGGCAGACGCGAAGCCCCCGAGGCGTGGCAGGCCACGCGAGCACAGACGGCCCTGGCGACCCAGATCCAGCAGTACGACGACGAGGGACAGGCTTCCGAGAAGCACGAGATCGGGCGCAAGACCGGCGCCGACACGCACGAGCTCTTCGTCTCATGTGCTCCCGCGCTGGCGTTGCAGCAGCAGTTCGAGCACCTGCACCCCGAATTCATCGCGGTCCACGACATCGCGACGGCCTCGTCGCGCAAGCTGCTGATCGGCATCGCGGCCGCCAGCTCGCGCCAGGTGCAGAAGCTCGTGATCCGGCGCCAGGGCTACGGCACGCCGCTCGCGACACTCGAGTTCGTCGAGTTGCCGACGCCCGACGGCAACAGCCTGCGCATGTACTCGACGGAGGCCGAAGCCGACACGACAGCCCGGCAGGACCTCGCACGCATGCTGCTCGCGTTCAGCCGGCTCGGCGTGATGATGGTCGGCGAGCTGCCCTCGCACGCGGTTGCCTCGGCGCTGCAGCCGCTGCACGACGCGATGATCAGCGGCCCATGGCCGAACCGGCATCTGCTGCTGTTGCCGCTGGCCTCGGCCAGCGCGCTGGTCACGCAGGGTGCGGAGCTCGCTCGCGGGACCGGGGTGAACGTGCGCACGACGCCGCAGGTGACGCGCCCGGCCGACGCTTGGGGATTCATCAACGGCGCGTGGAGCCGCCTGCGTGCCGATGCAGCGCCGGCCGCGGCCGCGCGTGCGCCCTCTTCCGCGGCTCAGGCGGCTCAGGCCGCTCCAGCCGTTCGACCCGCTCCACCGCCCGCGCAGCGCCCCGCCGCCGCGTTGCCGATGCGGCCCATGCCACCGGTCCAGCCCGAGGCTTCACGCAAGGAGCTGCCAGCCGGCTCGCTGGAGCGCTACGTGCAGCATCTGAGCGAGCTGGCCGGGATGGTGAGCTGCTGCATCTTCGACGTCGGCACTGGCCGCGAAGTGCTGCACGCCGGGTCCAGCCCGAATGCGACCGATCTCGCGAGCCACGGCAGCGCGCTGATCGGCGCGATGACCACGGCGAGCCGCACGCTCGGCTTCGGCCACGCGCTGCCGGAAGCGGCGATCACGCTCGGCTCGCATCACCTGCTGCTGCGCGCCGTGCCGCGCCACCCCGGGCTCGCGCTGCACGCCGTGCTCGACAAGAGCCACGCGAACCTGACGCTTGCGCGGCTGCAGGTGCTGCGCATGGACTCGCTGCTCGACGAAGCGCCGCCGCAGTACGCCGAACGACGCAGCGGCACTCGCGCCGGGCCCGAAGCCCGGCGCACCTGAGCGGCCGGCCGCGCGCCTGGCGCGCGGTCAGTGAACGACGCGTTCGAACGCGAACTCGCCGTTCTCGACGTTCACCGGAATCACGTCCTTCGGCCCGAAGCGCCCTTCGAGCACCAGCTTCGCGACCGGGTTCTCGATCTTCTGCTGGATCGCGCGCTTCAGCGGCCGCGCCCCGAACACCGGATCGAAACCCGCCTTCGCGATCTCGGCCAGCGCTGCCGGAGAGACGTCGAGCTTCATCTCCATCTTCTCGAGCCGCGACTCCAGCACCTTGAGCTGGATCTTCGCGATCGCCTCGATGTTGCGCTGGTCGAGCGCGTGGAACACGACGGTCTCGTCGATCCGGTTCAGGAACTCGGGCCGGAAATGCTGCTTGACCTCGACCCAGACCGCGTCGCGGATCTCCTCGCTGGGCTTGCCCGCCATCTGCATGATCTGGTGCGAGCCGAGATTGCTCGTCATCACGATCACGGTGTTCTTGAAGTCGACGGTGCGGCCCTGGCCGTCGGTGAGCCGGCCATCGTCGAGCACCTGCAGCAGCACGTTGAAGACGTCCGGGTGCGCCTTCTCGACCTCGTCGAGCAGCAGCACGCTGTACGGCTTGCGCCGCACCGCCTCGGTCAGGTAGCCGCCCTCGTCGTAGCCGACATAGCCTGGCGGTGCACCGATCAGGCGGCTCACCGAATGCTTCTCCATGTACTCGCTCATGTCGACGCGGATCAGATGGTCCTCGCTGTCGAACAGGAACGCGGCGAGCGCCTTGCACAGCTCGGTCTTGCCGACGCCGGTGGGCCCGAGGAACAGGAACGAGCCGGTCGGCCGGTTCGGGTCCGACAGGCCCGAGCGTGAACGGCGGATCGCATTCGCGACCGCGGCGATCGCCTCGTCCTGCCCGATCACGCGCTCGTGCAGCCGGGCTTCCATCTGCAGCAGCTTCTCGCGCTCGCCCTGCATCAGCTTGGACACGGGAATGCCCGTCGCACGCGCCACCACCTCGGCGATCTCCTCGGCGCCGACCGTCGTGCGCAGCAGCTGCGGCTTGCCCTTGCTCTTGCCGTCGGCGCCCTTCTTCGCTTCCTTCGCCTGCGCGTCCTTCAGCTTCTTCTCGAGCTCCGGCAGCTTGCCGTATTGCAGCTCGGCCACCTTGTTGAAGTCGCCCTTGCGCTTCCACTCCTCGATCTGGAAACGGGCACGATCGATCTCTTCCATCAGGTGCGCCGAACCCTGCGCGACCGCCTTCTCGGCCTTCCAGATCTCCTCCAGGTCAGCGGCTTCGCGCTGCACGCGGGTGATCTCCTCTTCGATCAGGCCGAGCCGGCGCTGAGACGCTTCGTCCTTCTCGCGCTTGACCGCCGCCCGCTCGATCTGGAGCTGGATCAACCGGCGGTCGAGCTTGTCCATCGCCTCCGGCTTGGAGTCGATCTCGATGCGCACCTTCGACGCCGCCTCGTCGATCAGGTCGATCGCCTTGTCGGGCAGAAAGCGGTCGGTGATGTAGCGGTGGCTCAGCTCGGCCGCGGCGACGATCGCGGGGTCGGTGATCTCGACGCCGTGGTGCACCTCGTACTTCTGCTGCAGCCCGCGCAGGATCGCGATCGTCGCTTCGACGGACGGCTCGCCGACCAGGATCTTCTGGAAGCGTCGCTCGAGCGCGGCATCCTTCTCGATGTACTTGCGGTATTCGTCGAGCGTGGTCGCGCCGATGCAGTGCAACTCGCCGCGCGCGAGCGCCGGCTTGAGCATGTTGCCGGCGTCGATGGCGCCCTCGGCCTTGCCTGCGCCGACCATCGTGTGGATCTCGTCGATGAAGACGATGGTCTGACCTTCGTCCTGCGCCACTTCCTTCAGCACACTCTTCAGGCGCTCCTCGAACTCGCCGCGGAACTTCGCGCCGGCGAGCAGCAGCGCCATGTCGAGCACGAGCACGCGCTTGTTCTTCAGCGAGTCGGGCACTTCGCCGGCGACGATGCGCTGGGCTAGGCCTTCGACGATCGCCGTCTTGCCGACGCCCGGCTCGCCGATCAGCACGGGGTTGTTCTTCGTGCGCCGCTGCAGTACCTGGATCGCGCGCCGGATCTCGTCGTCACGGCCGATCACCGGGTCGAGCTTGCCGAGGCGGGCGCGCTCTGTCAGGTCGAGGGTGTATTTCTTCAGGGCTTCGCGTTGGCTCTCGGCGTCGGCGCTGTCGACCTTTTCGCCGCCACGCACGGCGTCGATCGCCGCCTCGAGGGCCTTGCGGGTGAGGCCATGACCACGCACGATGCCGCCCAGGTCGGTCTTCGCGTCGGCCAACGCCAGCAGGAACATCTCGCTCGCGATGAACTGATCGCCGCGCTTGCCGGCCTCCTTCTCGGCCGATTGCAGCAATGCGGCGAGTTCGCGGCTCGGCTGCACGACCTGGTCGGTGCCCTGGACCTGCGGCAGGCCCTTGATGGCCGTGTCCGTGGCGGTCCGCAGTGCGGTACTGTTGGCACCGGCACGGTCGATCAGCGCCTTGGGGCCATCGGCCTGCGCCAGCATCGCCGACAGCACATGTACCGGCTCGATGTACGGGTTGTCGCCAGCAACGGCGAGGCTCTGCGCCTCGGCGAGAGCCTCCTGAAACTTGCTGGTCAGTTTGTCGATTCGCATGGGGGTAGTCCTCCGATTGCGATGAAATCTGGGGCCAGGCGCAAGTTTTCCAAGGCGCGGCGGGGCTTGGCTTGTTCTAGGTCAACACCGCACGTGCCAGCCAGAACCCGAGCGCCGCGCAGGCGAGCGAGCCGAACAGATGGGCCAGGGTGTGGCCGACGGCGAGTGCCCATTCGCCGCGCTGCAGCAGCACCAGTGACTCGCCCGAGAACGACGAGAAGGTCGTCAGGCCGCCCAGAAAGCCGGTCACGCAGAGCAGGCGCAGCGCTTCGTTCGGCACGCGGTCGAACCACACCAGCGCAACGCCGATCAGCAGCCCGCCGCCACAGTTGACCGCCAGCGTGCCGAGCGGAAACCCGGCCCACACCATGTTCAGCCAGAGGCCGGCGAGCCAGCGTGCGAGCGCGCCGGCCGTCGCGCCGACGGCCACTGCGATCGCATGTGCCCAGGTGATCGCACTCATCAGGAGTGCGGCTCGAGAGGCCCCGCGCCGGGCGCGTTGCTCGCAGCGGCGATGCCCCAGCGGGCGAGCGCCGCGTCGTCGCTGCTGCGCGCGTCGACCCAGCGCGCGCCGGCGGCCGTCTGCTCCTTCTTCCAGAACGGCGCCTGCGTCTTCAGGTAGTCCATCAGGAATTCGCAGGCCTGGAAGGCCTGGCCGCGGTGTGCCGCGCTGACCGCGACCATCATGATCTGGTCGAGCGGCTGCAGTTCGCCGACCCGGTGGATCACGTGCACCGCACGTACCTCGAAGCGCTGCATGGCCTGCTCGATCATCGTCTCGATCGCCGCCTCGGTCATGCCGGGGTAATGCTCGAGCTCCATCGAGCGGATGCTGCCGGCCGGCTCGCCGTGCGACAAGTGCCGGTCGCGCACGGTGCCGACGAACGCGACGACACCGCCGACGCCGGCGTCCCCGGCACGCAGCGCCGCAACCTCGGCGCCGAGGTCGAAATCGGCGGTCTGGATCACAACACGCGGCTTCATCGCCATCGCCTCAGCCGCCGGTCACCGGCGGAAAGAACGCGAGTTCGGCTCCGCCCGTAGGAAGCACCGCCGCGTCATCGCACAGAACCTTGTTCAGCGCAGTGCGCAAGGCCTTGCCGCGCGCCAGCGCGCTCGCGTGCGCGCCGCCGCGTGCGATCAGCGCGTCGCGCACGCTTGCGACAGTGGCGCCTTCCGCAACCTCGAGCGCCTCGCCTGACCCGAGCGCTTCGCGGATCGACGCGAAATAACGAACGTCCACCTTCATCGACCCAGCCACTCCGCAAATGAAAGATAGTCGACCAGGTCGCCCTTCGCGATGGCCCGGCCGCTCGGATTGTCGACCACGCCGTCGCCCCAGACCGCCGAGGTCAGCACGCCCGAGCTCTGGTTCGGGAACAGCTCGAGCCCGCCATCGGCGTTGCGGCGCACGCGCAGGAATTCGCGGCGCTTGTCGGGGCGCGGCCAGTCGAAGTCGGCGCGCAAGCGCACCGGGTGCATCTGCAGGTCGTGCGCTCCCTGGAGCCGCAGCAGCACGGGCCGTACCAGCAGCAGGAAGGTGATGAAACTCGAGACGGGGTTGCCGGGCAATCCGACTATGTAGGCGGAGCCCTTCGATACCTCAGGGCGAGCGGACCGGTAGACCTCGCCGAACGCGAGCGGCTTGCCGGGCTTGATCGCGATCTGCCAGAGCTCGATCCGCCCTTCGGCCTGGACAGCGGGGCGCAGGTGATCTTCTTCGCCAACCGAGACGCCGCCTGAGGTCACGATCATGTCGTGCCCCTGCGCCGCCTCGCGCAGCGCCGCGCGGGTCGCGTCGAGCTTGTCGGGCACGATGCCGAAGTCGCTGCATTCGCAGCCCATCGCCTGGATCAGCGCACGCAGCGTGAAGCGGTTCGAGTTGTAGATCGCGCCGGGCTTCAGCGGCTCGCCCGGCATCACGAGCTCGTCGCCAGTCGAAAAAACCGCCACCCGCGGCCGCCGC
>Ga0075368_10000654_pt1 | contig 10548 bp, 13 predicted proteins | sample EndMethybrTD3033_FD_71518 | JGI IMG/M metagenome (GOLD analysis project Ga0075368, IMG submission 71518) | Populus endosphere microbial communities from Tennessee, USA - Endosphere MetaG P. TD hybrid TD303-3 | ecosystem: Host-associated > Plants > Roots > Endosphere | place: USA: Tennessee... | reverse complement strand
CGACGCCCTGCTCGGCCTGCTCGATCACGGTGTCCCGGTAGACCTCCCACGAGAGCTTGGCGGCGTCTCCGCCGACCTTCTCGAGAGCCTGATAGATGGGCACGGTCCCGATCGGGACCGGGCTGTTGCGGATGATCCACTCGCGGGTCTCGTGGATGTCCTTGCCGGTCGAGAGGTCCATGACGGTGTCCGCTCCCCAGGTCACGGCCCAGGTCAGCTTCTCGACCTCCTCCTCGATCGACGACGTCACCGCGCTGTTGCCGATGTTGGCGTTGACCTTCACCAGGAACCGCCGGCCGATGATCATCGGCTCGGCCTCGGGGTGGTTGACGTTGAGCGGGATGATCGCGCGGCCGGCCGCCACCTCCTCGAGGACGACGGACACGGGGACGTCCTCACGGATGGCGACGTACTCCATCTCGGGAGTGACGATGCCCTGCCGCGCGTAGTGGAGCTGGGTGACCGTCCCGGAACGGGCCTCGGTCCAGGACGCCCGCAGCAGTGGTAGCCCCTGCTGCGGGTCCGACCCGGGACCCGCGGTGGTGTACCGGTCGAAGTGCTCGCCGTTGGTGAGCTCGACACGCGTGAACGGCACCGTGACGTCGGGCCTCGGGCCGGTGCGGTGAACGGTGCTGTGTGCCTCGTGGATCTGCATGGCTTCTCTCCTAGTGGATGTGCGAGACCGGGCCGCGCCCGCGCCCCAGTGACCAGGTCGCCGACACCTTCAGCCGGGCGACCACGAACTGTTGGGCCAGCCGCGCTGCCTCGGGCAGCGGGTGACCGTGAGCGAGGTACGCCGCGAGCGCGGCGCTGTGGGTGCAGCCGGTGCCGTGGTCGTTCTCGGTCGGGACGACCGGCGCGCGCAGCTCGATCCCGTCGAGCACGTCGACCGACCCTGCGGTGACCACCGACGGGCACGGAAGCGTGCCGAGGACGGCGGCCTCGTCGGAGTTGGGGGTGGCCACGGTGGCCCGGGGCAGAAGCACCTCCCGGTAGGCCGCCACCACCTCGTCGTCGGCGAGCACCGCGCCGCTGGTCGCGACCAGCACCGGGTCGACGACGAGCGGAAGACCAGGCGGCAGGGTGTCCGCGACCGCCCGGACGACGGCGGCCGACCCGAGCATCCCGGTCTTCACCGCGGCCACCGGCAGGTCGTCGAGAACCGCCCGCAGCTGGGCGACCACGTCGCCGGCGGACAGCCGGACGACCCGGTGCACACCGAGCGTGGACTGTGCGGTGACGGCGGTGACCGCGACGGCGCCGTGGCAGCCGAGTGCCGCGAACGTCGTGAGGTCGGCTGCGATCCCGGCCGCTCCCCCGGAGTCCGAGCCGGCAACGGTCAGCACCACGGGCGGCGTCACAGCACGGCCACCAGGTCGGCGACGACGGCTCGTGGGTCGTCCGCGCGCAGCACGGCACCCATCACCGCGACGCCGTAGGCCCCGGCGTCACGGAACGACCGCGCGTTCGCCGTGGTCACGCCACCGAGCGCGAACACGGGCACCGGACCTGCGGCCTCGACCGCGGCCCGGACACCCGCCACGCCCAGCGGCGGGCCGTAGCCGGGCTTGGAGGGCGTGGGCGCGACCGGCGAGATCGTCACGAAGGCGGCATGGCCGGCCGCCTCGACCTCCGCGACCGAGTGGCACTTCACCAGCTGCTCCTCGTGGACCACGGTGTAGCCCGGCCCCGGGCCGAGCAGTGGCGCCGCTCCCGCCGGGACCACCACGAGCAGACGCGGCATCACAGCGCCGCCCGTCCTTCCATGGGTGTGGAGGCGCGCGCCTCGGAGAGCCTCGGGATCCGGCCGGCGCCGCGTGCCGCGTGCCCGGCGTCCACCGCGAGGCGCAGGGCGAGGGCCATCGCGACCGGGTCCTCCGCGCGGGTGATCGCGCTCGCGGCGAGGACGGCATCACAGCCGAGCTCCATGGCGAGCGCGGCGTCGGAGGCGGTGCCGATCCCGGCATCGAGCACCACGGGTACGGCGACCGCGGCACGCACCCGCTCGATGGCCCCGGGGTCGGTGATACCGAGGCCCGACCCGATCGGCGAGCCCAGCGGCATCACTGCCGCACACCCGACGTCGACCAGGCGGGCGGCCACGACCGGGTCCGCCGTGGTGTACGGGAGCACGGTGAACCCGTCCTCGACCAGCGCCGCCGCGGCCTGCACCAGTCCGACGACGTCCGGCAGCAGCGACCGCTCGTCACCGATCACCTCGAGCTTCACCAGCGACGTGCCGAGCGCCTCGCGGGCCAGGTGCGCGGTCAGGACCGCTTCGCGGGCGGAGAGACACCCGGCGGTGTTCGGCAGGATCGTCACCTGCCGGGTCTGGAGGAGACCGAGCAGACCGGACGGGCCGAGGTCGGACGATCGTCGCATCGAGACGGTGACGGCGCCGGGCAGGGCGGCGTCCAAGACCTCCGCGAGCGTGGCCAGGCTGGTCAGCCCGCCGGTGCCGACCCAGAGCCGGCTCCCGATCTCGTGCGAGCCGAGGATCATCGCGCTCACCCGCCCTGGTGCGCGGTGAGCACCTCGACCGCGTCGTCCTCACGGAGCCACGTCCCGTCCCACTCGGCGCGGCGTAGGACGACGCCGTTGAGCGCGACGGCGACGCCGGACCGCTGCGGCGCCAAGGTGGCGATCGAGCAGCGCTCGGACACCTCGCGAGGTGCGCCGTTGACCAGAACCCTCATGCGGGGACCTCCTGGTGGAACCGGGACGGATGGAAGGGCAGGACCGCGGCGGGTGGCTCCGTGCCGCTCACGATCGAGACCACCGCCGCGGCGGTGATCGGGGCGAGCAGCACCCCGCCGCGGTAGTGGCCGGCGGCGAGCACCTCGCGGTCGCCGACCCGGCCGATCATCGGCCCGTTGTCGGCGGTCCCCGGACGGTCCCGCGCGAGCACCTCGAGGACCTCGGCGGTCCCCAGTGACGGCACCAGCTCCCGGGCGTCCTCGAGGAGCCGAAGCACCCCGCCGACGGTCGGCACCGGCCGCCCCTGGTGGTGCTCCGACGTCGCCCCGATGACGACCTCACCGGCGGCGCGCGGCACGAGGTACACGGGGCGACCCCGCACGAGCCCGCGCACGACGTGGGCCGGTGGATCCTGGGTGCGGACGCGGAGGATCTCGCCCCGCACCGGGTGGATCCCCGGGTGCGCGGCGGTCCCCGTGCACCGGACCACGACGTCGCCGGTCCCAGGTGCCATCGTCGGCACGACCCGGTGACCGAGGCGGCGCAGGAGAGCAGTCGTGACCTCGCGCGGGTTGACATGTCCGTCGGTCGGCAGGTGGAGGCCGCCGACGACCCGGTCGGACAGCGTGGGCTCGAGCCCGTGGACGTCGGACTCCTCGACGCGGACGCCGTGACGGGCGAGCAGCTCCGCCGAGCGACGTACCGTCGCCAGGTCGGACGCGTCGCGCCCCACCAGCAACGCGCCCGTGCTCGCGAACCCGACCTCGAGTCGGGCCGCGAGGTCCGGCCAGAGCGCCGCCGACGCGAGACCCAGCCGCAACAACGACTCCTCGCCGAACCACGCCTCACCCGCGGGCGCGACCATGCCTGCTGCGGCGTACGTCGCCCCCCTGCCGGGGGCGGGGTCGTAGACCGTGACGTCGTGCCCGGCCTCGGTCAGCGCCCAGGCACAGGTCAGCCCGATGACGCCGGCGCCGGCCACCTCGACCTTCACGCCGCGCGCAGCGCCGAGGCGATCTCCTTGGCCGCAGTGGGTGGATCGGGTGCCCGCGAGACGGCCGCCACCACCGCGACCCCGTGTGCCCCGGCCCGCAGCACCTCGGGCACCCGTGCGGCGGTGATTCCCGAGACGGCGACCACCGGCAACACGCCTGCGGCTGCCGCGATCCCGGGGAGGCCGAGCGGGTCGGGCAGACCAGCCTTCGTGGTGGACGGGAACACCGGGCCCACCCCCGCGTAGGACGCTCCCTCCTCGCGCGCCGCCTCGACGGCGTCCCGCGACCGGCAGGTCGCACCGATCAGCAGTCCCGGAGCCAGCCGACGAGCAGTCCGCACCGGCAGGTCGTGCTCGCCGAGGTGCACGCCGTCGGCACCGGCTGCGAGCGCGATGTCGACCCGGTCGTTGACGATCACCAGAGCCCCGAGCGGGCGGACCGCCTCGATCGCCGCGATCGCGAACCCGACGATCGTGCGGTCGTCGGCCGACTTGTCACGGACCTGGATCGCATCCACGCCCGCGGCCACCAGCGCACGCAGCAGCGAGGTCGGCACCACAGGGGTGATCAGCTGAAAACGAGGAACCAACACCGAGAGCTCACTTCCTTCGCCGGCATTACCCGGATCAGGTTCAACGGTCGGAGCGGCCTCAGCCCCATCTCAGCCCGATGCCTCGGGCTCCCGTGTGGACGGTCCACGACCCTAGGGCCCGCTCCCCCGTCGCGCAACAGGGCAAGGCCCGGGCCGCGTCACGCCCTCAATCGGCCAGCTCGGTCGGCAACGCCACCGCGTCCACCAGCGCGCCGTTGCGCAGCACGGTGACCTCCATCCGTTGCCCGATCGCATCCGCGAACAGTCGCTTCTGCAGGGACTGGGCGTCACCGAGGGGAACGCCGTCGACGGCGAGCACGAGATCGCCGGCGCGAAGCCCGCTGAGCGCGGCCGGACTGTTCTCCACGGTCTCGACGACGCGCAGCGCGCGCGGCTGTCCGTAGCGCTCGGCCTGGACAGGGGTCAGTGGCGCGGGAGTGCTCACCAGACCGAGGTAGGCACGACGGACCCGCCCGTCGTGCATCAGCGCGTGGATGATCCGACGGGTCGTGTCGTTGATCGGCACCGCCAGCCCGAGTCCGATGCCGGCGACCGCGGTGCTGATGCCGACCACCCGACCGCGACTGTCCGCCAGGGCGCCGCCCGAGTTGCCGGGGTTGAGCGCAGCGTCGGTCTGGATGACGTCCTCGATCAGCCGCGCCGCCGTGCGCGTCCGCGCCGGCATGCTCCGTCCCAGGGCACTCACGACGCCGGCGGTCACCGTCCCGGCGAGGCCGAGCGGGTTGCCGACAGCCACCACCAGGGATCCGACCAGGAGCGAGTCGGCCTCGCCGTACTCCGGCGGAGTCGGCACCGCACGGTCGGTCCGCACCACCGCGAGGTCCGACAGGGGGTCGCGGCCGATGACGTCGAAGCGGGCGACCGTGCCGTCGGCGAACTCGGCCGATCCGCCGTCCGCCTCGCCCACCACGTGCGAGTTGGTGACCAGGTGCCCCTCGCCGGTCAGCACGACCGCCGAGCCACCCGACTCGCCTCCGCGCGCGCGGATGCGCAGCGCCGCCACTCGCGGCGTCAGCTGCGCTGCGACGGAGGTGACGATCGCGGAGTAGGCGTCCAGCGCGCCCTGCTCAGCGTCGGGGTCGATTGCCATCACGAGGGAGAACGAGCGGCGCGTGGCGCGGATTCCCGAGGTTCTCTCACGGCGAACGGCTGATGCGGCGGCGTCAAGTCTTCCCAACCCCGTCCCGAAAGTGCACGCTGGAGTCCGGACCCGCCGAAGGGAGGTGCTCTGTGACAACCACCGTCACGCGCTTTCGACCCTGCGCTCGCCCCGTGCCAGCACCTGCACGATGGCGAGCGGACGATGACCGAGGATCAGCAGGGGCTGATCACTGAGGACCTGACCTACTCGTGCGGCTGCCAGAGCCACCGCGAGGAGTTCCACGACGGCAGCGTCCACCGCCAGATCGTGGACCACCACGGCCGAGTTTTGGTGGACGAGGAGCTCAGGGGTGAGTGATGACCCCGTGGTCGCCGACCACGACGTGCTCCTGGTCGGTGGCGGCGGGGCCGGGCTGCGGGCAGCCATCGCCATCGCCGAGACCGAGCCAGGACTCGACGTGGCCGTCGTGTCGAAGGTCTATCCGATGCGTAGCCACACCGTGTCGGCCGAGGGCGGCGCCGCCGGTGTGATCGCGGACGACGACACCATCGACGAGCACATCTACGACACGATCTCCGGGAGCGACTGGCTGGGCGACCAGGACGCCATCGAGGCGTTCGTCAACGAGGCGCCGCGCGAGCTCCTGCAGCTCGAGCACTGGGGGTGCCCGTGGAGCCGCCAGCCGAACGGCCGGGTGGCGGTGCGCGCCTTCGGCGGCATGAAGAACATGCGGACCTGGTTCGCGGCCGACAAGACCGGCTTCCACATGCTGCACGCGCTGTTCCAGACCTCCCTGAAGTACTCCGGGCTGGCCCGGTACGACGAGTGGTTCGTCACCCGCCTGCTCGTCGACGAAGGGCGGGTGCACGGTGTCGTCGCCGTGGAGCTGAAGTCGGGGCGGATCAAGGCGATCACCGCACGCGCCGTCGTGCTGGCCACCGGCGGATGCGGCAAGGTCTTCCCCTTCACGACCAACGCCAACATCAACACCGGCGACGGTATGGCGCTCGCCTACCGGGCCGGTGCCCCGCTCAAGGACATGGAGTTCGTCCAGTACCACCCGACCGGGCTCCCGTTCACCGGCATCCTCATCACCGAGGCCACGCGGGCCGAGGGCGGCTGGCTGCTCAACAAGGACGGCTACCGCTACCTCCAGGACTACGACCTCGGCACGCCCACGCCGGAGCCGACCCTGCGCAGCATGGAGCTGGGTCCCCGCGACCGGCTGTCGCAGGCGTTCGTGCACGAGGTCGAGAAGGGCCGCACGCTGGACTCGGAGTGGGGGCCGATCGTCCACCTCGACCTGCGCCACCTCGGCGAGAAGCTGATCGACACCAAGCTTCCGTTCGTGCGCGAGCTGTGCCTCAAGTACGAGCGGATCGATCCGGTGACCGAGCTGATCCCGGTCCGCCCCGTCGTGCACTACATGATGGGCGGGGTCCACACCGACATCGACGGAGCGACTCCCCTCGCCGGCCTGTACGCCGCTGGCGAGACGGCCTGCGTGAGCATCAACGGCGCCAACCGCCTCGGCTCCAACTCCCTGCCCGAGTGCCTGGTGTTCGGTGCCCGCGCCGGCCGGGCGGCGGCGACGTACGCCGCGAGCGCCGGCCCTCCGCCTGCCTCGATCACCGCCCAGGCCTCCGACGAGGTACGCCGCCTCGAGCGGCTCCTCGGCACCCCGCCCGGCGACGACTCCGTCGCCCCCATCCGCACCGAGATGCAGACGACGATGGAGGATGCCGCCGGCATCTACCGGACCGGGCCCGAGATGGCCGCGGGTGTCGACCGGCTCAAGGAGCTGCAGGAGCGCGCGCTCAGGGTCGGGATCTGGGACACGAGCCGCAGCTTCAACACCGAGCTGGTCGCCGCGCTGGAGCTCGCCAACCTGCTCGACGTCGCCGAGTGCATGCTCGCCTCGGGTCTGCGCCGGGAGGAGTCCCGTGGCGCCCACCAGCGCACCGACTTCCCCGAACGCGACGACCAGAGGTTCCTCACGCACCAGCTGGTCGAGCGCGACCCAGACGGCTCACCGCAGGTCTCCGAGCTGCCGGTGACGATCACCCGCTGGCCCCCGGGCGAGCGGGTCTACGGGAGGTAGCGATGGCCGACAGCATCACCTTGAGGGTGACCCGGTGGCGGCCCGACAAGAACACGCCGCCCGGCCCGCAGGAGTACGACGTCCCGCTGCGGAAGGAGTGGACGGTCCTCGACGGCCTCAACCACATCAAGGACGAGCTCGACCAGACCCTCGCCTTCCGCTGGTCGTGCCGGATGGGGATCTGCGGCAGCTGCGGCATGAACGTCAACGGTGAGCCGCGTCTGTCGTGCGGCGCGTTCCTCACCGACTACGCCCCTGGTCCTGTCGACGTGGAACCGCTGGCCAACTTCCCGATCGCCCGCGACCTGGTCGTCGACATGTCCGACTTCATGGAGAAGCTCCCGCGGGTGAAGCCGTGGATCATCCGCGACGACGACGTGACGGAGATCGACGGGGAGTACCTCCAGACGCCCGAGGAGCTCGACGCCTACAAGCAGTTCAGCATGTGCATCAACTGCATGCTCTGCTACGCGGCGTGCCCGGTCTACGGGCTCGACCCGACCTTCATCGGACCGGCGGCGATCGCCCTCGCCGAGCGCTACGACCTCGACTCCCGCGACCAGGGCGCGCGCGAGCGTCTCGACGTACTCATCGAGCACGAGGGCGTGTGGGGATGCACCTTCGTCGGCGAGTGCACGCGGGTGTGCCCCAAGCACGTGGACCCCGCCGGTGCCATCCAGCGCTACAAGCTCAAGGCGGCTCAGGAGAACGTGAAGGCGTTTCTGCTGCCCAGGGGCATGCGATGAGCCAGGACCTCACCTATCGCAGGCCGATCTCGACCTGGTGGTGGCTGCGCAAGCGCACCTACTTCGTGTTCGTGATGCGCGAGCTGAGCTCGCTGTTCGTGGCGTGGTTCGTGTTCTTCCTGCTCCTGCTCATCCGGGCGGTGAGCCGCGGGGAAGCGGCCTACGAGGACTTTCTGGACTGGGCGTCGTCCCCCCTCGCCGTCGTCGTCAACGTGGTCGCCTTCGTCTTCATCGTCGTGCACACGGTGACCTGGTTCGCGGTCACCCCGCAGGCGATGGCGCTCCAGGTCCGGGGCAGGCCGGTGCCGGCACCACTCGTCATCGGCGCGCAGTACGTCGGCCTCGCGGTCGTCACCGCCTTCGTCTGGTGGCTGGTGCTCCGATGACCAAGCGGCGCATCGAACCGCTGGTGTGGATGACGTTCAGCGCCGGTGGCGTGACCGCCGCGATGTTCATGCCGGTGCTGGCGTTCCTCTTCGCGCTCGCCTTCCCGCTCGGCTGGATCACCCCGCCCTCCCGTGACCACCTGCTCGACATCCTGCAGAACCCGGTGACGTTCCTGGTGCTGCTCGGGATGTTCACGGTCATGCTCGTGCACGCCGCACACCGGTTCCGCTACACGCTCTACGACGGCCTGCAGCTGAAGTGGAGATGGCAGATCGCCATGCTCTGCTACGGCGGCGCCATGCTCGGCGCGGGGGCCGCGTTCATCATCCTCGGCCAGGTCTTCTGAGCGCCTCCTGGCCACCGGTGAGCCGCCGGTGGACCTCGTCGAGCGACCGCGCCATGCCCCCGAACACGCCGGCCTCCCGCATCAGGTCGGTGAGCTGTTCGTTGCCACCGCCGGGTGGGGCGTACTCCTTGACCAGCTCCGCGAAGTCCGGGCTCTCGTCCGTGGCCAGCCGCTGGAGCAGGCCGGTGAAGGTGCCGCCGACGATCTGGCTCGCGTCCTCGGACCCCAGACCGTGTCCCACGAGGAAGTCGGAGAGGAGCCGGAGATACTCGAAGAACGGCGCCACCGTCCCCATCGCGGTGAAGATCGCCTCGAACTCGTCGCCATCGTCGATCGGCATCGTGCCGCCGAGCGGCTCGAAGGCCCGGAGCACCGGCGCCAGGGGCGGGTGGACCGGGGTCCGGCTGCTGCGGGTGGCGACGGCGGGCATGGGTACGGCGCGGGCCACCTGGCCCACGGGTGCGACCAGGTCGGTGAGCTGGGCCAGCGGCACCCCCGCGGTCGCGCTGACCACCACCTGCTCGGGTCGCCAGGTCAGCTCGCCGAGCAGGTCGGCGTGCGCCTGCCGGAGCGTGACGAAGACCAAGCCGGCCGCGTCGACCACGGCCTGGTTGTCTGCCGCGACCGACACCGACCCGAACCGCCCGGCCAGCTCGGCAGCCGTGGTCGCGTTGCGCGGTGAGAGCACGATCGTGGGCGGGTCCGCCACACCGTCGCAGAGACCGGTCACGATGGCCGCCGCCAAGGCACCGACCCCGATGAAGCCGTACTGAGCCCGGTCCGAGTCCATGAGGGAAGCCTAGAGATCCGGGCCATGGCGCCCGGGCCGGCCGCCCTACGAGGCCGGTGGGATGTTGTTGTTCAGGCGGAAGAAGTTGTCCGGGTCGTAGTGCTTCTTGATCTCCTCGAGCCGCTGGAGGTTCGCCTTGTCGAAGGCGCTCTCGACGCCCACGGTGACCGCTTCGTCCTCCACCCCGGTGAAGTTCAGGTAGAGCGAACCCGTCCCGAGCTCGTGCACCTGGGCCCAGGCGCCGCGTACCCACGCGATGACCTTGTCGTCCTCGCTCGCGTCCTGCCAGTTGCCGTCCATCGACACCATCCAGTTCGCCGTTCGCTCGCTGTAGGCGGTGTCCTCGACCTTCACGCGGTTGATCGCGCCACCCATGAGGAAGGTGACCACGAAGGTCCGGTCACTCGGGCGGTTGCGGGCCCTGTCCACGATGATGTCGAGGATGGGGTCCGTGAGCTCCTCGACGTTCGTGGCCTTCCAGTAGCTGCGCAGGGTGCCGCGCGCGAAGAACTCGTCGAAGGCGCTCTGCACGCCGGCGAACGGCAACGGTCCCGAGATGTCGACGATCGGGCTCCCGATGTCGCGGAGCGGCTGGATGACCTTCATGCCCTCCTCGGGATCGCCGGAGTACACCGCGCCCGTGACGATGAACGGCGTGTTGTGGATCTCCGGAGGGGTGTGCTCGCTCGCCGGGAGCGTCGTGCAACCGATCATCGCCGAGATCTCGTCGGGCGCCGTCGCGGCCCAGTCGCGGAACTGCCGGTAGACGTT
>Ga0075368_10000653_pt1 | contig 10552 bp, 4 predicted proteins | sample EndMethybrTD3033_FD_71518 | JGI IMG/M metagenome (GOLD analysis project Ga0075368, IMG submission 71518) | Populus endosphere microbial communities from Tennessee, USA - Endosphere MetaG P. TD hybrid TD303-3 | ecosystem: Host-associated > Plants > Roots > Endosphere | place: USA: Tennessee... | reverse complement strand
CAGGGGCCGCGCCAGCACGATCCAGGTATTCGCCTGCTCGCCCTGGCGGGTCTGATAGGTGCCGATCTCGCTCCAGTCGTTTGAGCGCAGGGTCTGGCAAAAGCTCCTGGCCGCCTGGCCTGCCAGTGCGGCCGGGGCGGCCGGCCCGGTCAGGCGCAGCAGCGTGGTCTTGCGCGAGTGATAGCCGAACTGGTTCAGGGTCGCATTCAGGCCGGCGCCCGGCTGCGCGGCGAGCGCGGCGGCCACCTGGCCCAACAACGCATTCGGGCGCAGCGGCGCCGCGCCCGCGACGGCGCCTTCCGCGCAATTGGCCGAACGGGCGCGCGCGTCATTGAGCGCGGCTTCGATTTCATTGGCGGCGTGCGCTGTGGTCATGCCCAGTGCCAGCAGCCAGGCCAGCGCCCTCATGCCGCCGCCCTGAGCAGCACGATCACCGCGCCGGCACCGCCGTCTTCGCCGCGCGCCTGGGTGAAGGCCAACACCGGCTCGGCCTGCATCAGCCAGTGCCGCACCTTGGCCTTGAGTATCGGTGTGCGGTTTTTCGAGCCCAGGCCCTTGCCGTGGACGATGCGCACGCAGCGCTTGCCGGCTTTAAGGGCGGCATGCAAAAAGGCGATCAGCTGTTCGCGCGCCTCTTCGCGGGTCATGCCGTGCAGGTCGAGCTGGCCCTGGATCACCCACTGGCCGCGGCGCAGTTTGCGTACGGTCTCCGGGCTGACGCCGTCACGCGCGAAGGACAGGGTATCGTCGGTATCGATCAGGCTATCGGTGCTGATCTGCTCGGAGAGCGAAGTGGCCAGCGCCTCGGCCTCGTCGCGCAGGTGCATGTGCGGCACCGGCGCCACGCGCGGGACGGCAGGCGGCACGCGTTGCGGGGCGGGCAGGGGGGTGACACCGCGGGTGGCCTCGTGAAAGATCTGCGCCTCGCGGAGCTGCTGTTCCGTCTCGAGGCGCTGCCGGCGCGCGCGCTCTTCTTCCGCGATGCGGCGCTGTTCAAGCTCGCGCTTGAGCAGGGCCAGGTGCTCGCGCAGCGGGGTGTTCATGGCAGCGCCGCGCGCCCGGGGTTCAGGCGCCCTGGCTTTCCAGGTAGCGCTGCGCGTCCAGCGCGGCCATGCAACCGCTGCCGGCGCTGGTTACAGCCTGGCGGTAAATGTGGTCCTGCACGTCGCCGGCGGCGAACACACCCTCGATGCTGGTCATGGTGGCCATGCCGTCGCGGCCCATGCGGGTCTTGATGTAGCCCGTCGCGTCCATGTCCACCTGGCCGGCGAAAATCTGCGTGTTCGGCTTGTGGCCGATGGCGATGAAGCAGCCGTGCACGGTGACGTCCTCGGTGGCGCCGCCTTGCGTGGACTTGATGCGCACGCCGGTCACGCCTTTTTCGTCGCCCAGCACTTCGTCCAGGGTATGGTTCCACTTGATTTCGACCTTGCCTTCGGCGGCCTTGGCCATCAGCTTGTCGATCAGGATCGCTTCGGCGCGGAATTTGTCGCGGCGATGGATCACCGTCACTTTTTTGGCGATATTGGACAGGTACAAGGCTTCCTCGACGGCGGTGTTGCCGCCGCCGACCACGCATACCGCCTGGTTCTTGTAGAAAAAGCCGTCGCAGGTGGCGCAGCCGGAGACGCCGCGGCCCATGAATTCCTGTTCCGAAGGCAGGCCCAGGTACATGGCCGAAGCGCCGGTGGCCAAAATCAAGGCATCGCAGGTATAGGTGCCCGAATCGCCTTTTAAGGTAAAGGGCCTTTGCTTCAGGTCGACCGTGTTGATGTGGTCGAAGATCATCTCGGTGCCGAAACGCTCCGCGTGCTTGCGAAAACGTTCCATCAAATCAGGGCCTTGCACGCCCTCGTCGTCGGCGGGCCAGTTGTCCACGTCGGTGGTGGTCATCAGTTGCCCACCCTGTTCCAGGCCGGTGACGAGTACCGGCTTGAGGTTGGCACGGGCGGCGTAGACAGCGGCGGAATATCCAGCAGGTCCGGAACCCAGAATAAGAACGCGGGCGTGTTTGGTTGGGCTCATAGTTTGGCTGAAATCGTTGATTTGACGCTATACTTGCGCGCATTCTGGGGGAAATGCGCTAAAAGCATGCAATTGGGGCGAAAATTTGGCTGGTAACGCACTTGCGGCTGCCGGTAAACCATTATCCCATAGCCCCTGTCCGTCACATCACCCGGCTAATTGATATTTTCAATGGGGCAAGTTCCCGCGTATTTCAAGTACCCCAAGGCCACCTGTTTGCCGGTGTTGGCGCCGGTGGCGCGCCGGCCCGCGGTTCGCCTCGTTCCCTTGGTCGTCATGATCGGCGTGGCACTGCAGGGCCAGACGGCTCAGGCTGCCGGGTTGGCGGTGTCGCTCGACCCGCTGGAACTGGCGAGCCCCGCGACTGAACGAACCCTTATTGCCCAAGCGCCCGGCGCTGGTGGTGCTCCGGTGCCGGCGGTGCCGCCCACGCCCAGAGTGGAACAGCCGGCGCCTAGCGCGCCGCCAGCTGCTCCGGCACCGGCCGCCGGGCCGAAGTTCGCCATCCGCAAGTTCGAGGTCGACGGCATCACCCTGGTGCCGGCGGACCGCGTCGCCCAGTTGCTGGCGCCCTATACGGGTGCGGACCGCGATTTCGGCGATGTCCAGAAAGCCCTCGAAACCCTGGAGAAATTCTTTCTCGAACTCGGCTACGGGTCGGTCCAGGTGCTGCTCCCGGAGCAGGAACTCGAACAGGGCGTGGTCAAGTTCAAGGTCATCGAGCCCAAACTGGGCAAGGTGACGGTCGAAGGCAACAAGGCTTACTCCGAAGCCAACATCCGCAACAGCCTGCCGGCCCTCAAGGAGGGTACGGCGCCGAACAGCAACGCCATCGCCGCCAACCTGCGGGTCGCCAATGAAAATCCCGGCAAGGGCACTTCGGTGCTGCTGCGGGCGGGCGCCAATGAGGGCGAGGTCGATGCGGTGGTGCGGGTCGCCGAAGAAAAAGTGACCCGCTACAACTTCACCCTGGACAACACCGGCGCCGGCGGTTCGGGCGTATACCGGATCGGGCTGGGGGTGCAGACCTCCAATGTGTTCGGCCGCGACCACGTGTTCGCGGCCCAGGCGATCACCTCGCCGGACGAGAAGGGCCACTTCCAGGGCTACAGCAAGGATGTCGCGATCCTTGGTCTGCAGTATCACATTCCCCTGTACCGCCTGGGCGATTCGCTGGACTTTTCGGCCGGCTATTCGAACGTCAATTCCGGTGTGGTGCAGAACATTTTCAATGTGTCCGGCCGCGGCACCGTGGCGGGCGTGCGCTACACGCAGAACTTCGCCAAGTGGGCCGGCATCGAGCACAAGCTGATCTATGCCTGGGATTACCGGGCCTACGAGAACAATGTCACCCCGGTCAACGGCGGGACGCAGATCGTGCCCAACATCACGGTGCGGCCGCTCAGCCTGACCTACGCCGGCACCCGGCGCGGTCAGAACGATGAAACCAGCTTCTACCTGAGTTACAGCCAGAACCTGCCGGGCGGCAGCAACGGCACCAGCAGGGCATTCGAGAACTCGCGGCCCGGCGGGCGGCCCGGCTACTCGCTGTGGCGCTACGGCTTCACCCACCTGCGCTCATTTGCCGGCGACTGGCAGGCGCGCGTAAACGTGACCGGGCAGTACACCCGTGACCTGCTGATCGCCGGCGAGCAGTTCGGCCTGGGCGGTGCCAACAGTATCCGCGGGTTCTCCGAGCGGCAGTTTGCCAACGATTACGGTGTGTCGGCCAATTTCGAGATCTATACGCCCGACATCGGGCCTTTGCTCAAATTGCCCAGCGACAACAAGCTGCGCGTGGTGGCCTTCTACGACACCGGCCACGCGGTGCGCAACCAGCCGCTGCGCAACGACACCGCGCGCACCACCGCCAAGGGCGCGGGGCTGGGATTGCGCTTTGTGCACGGCACCAACCTGTCAATCAGGCTCGATGCCGCCTTTGCCGCGCTGCCCAGCACCAGCGGCGGCGACAGTACCAATGGGCCGGCCGAGCCCTCGGTGGTGACGCTCAAGCAGTTCCGCATGCATGGTGCGCTGGTCTATCTGTTTTAGGGGCAGATGGCCGCGCGGCGCGGTTCTGGGTACAATCGCAGGCTAGGGGTCAGGTCAGGGGAACATACGCATCATGGCGCAACCGGGTATTCACATTGGCATTCTGCGCAATGTGCCGCTGTTCGCGGTGCTCGATGACGTCCAGCTCAGCGCGCTGGCGTCGGTGATGTCGCGCAAGTCCGCGCCGAAAAACCGCACCATCCTGAAGGCGGGTGATCCCACCGACAGCCTGTTCATTGTCCTGGCGGGCCGCACCAAGGTGCAGATGGCCGACGAAGAGGGCAAGGAAGTGATCCTCAACGTGCTCGGGCCGGGCGACTTTTTCGGTGAAATGGGCCTGCTGGACGACGCGCCGCGCGCCGCTTCGGTGGTGACCACCGAGCCTTCCGAATTCATCTCCGTGACCAAGGACGATTTCAACGCCTTGCTCAAGGACAACTACGACATGGCCCTGGTGATCATGCGCGGCCTGGTCAAGCGCCTGCGCGAGGCCGACCGCAAGATCGAAAGCCTGGCCCTGCTCGACGTCTACGGCAGGGTGGCGCGGGTGCTGCTGGAGTTCTCCGAGGACATCGACGGCAAGAAGGTCATCAAGGGCAAATTGCCGCGCCAGGACATCGCCAAGATGATCGGCGCGTCGCGTGAAATGGTCAGCCGGGTGATGAAAGACCTGGAAACCGAGGGATATATCGAAGTTCAGGATGACGGTGTCATAGTTTTGCGCGAACGCCTTTCCGCGAAAATCTAGGCCATCCCCAAGTCTGTGCGGCGCGCCATCCCGACCGGGTCAGCACAATCCGTTTCCAATACAGGCGCAGCAGCCTGAAACGCGCGTTGTTTTAACACTTTTTATCACGGCTTAAGTGATGAAAATCACGCACTTTTACGGCCTTGTTCGGTAATATTCTGCTAGTGCCCTGAAAAGGGGAGTTTTTCCATTTCTGCGGGTCTTGCGTACTGGCTCTGCAAAGCCGGTGAACCCCAGGAAACGAGGCTAGCGATGATCCACACCCCCCGCAATCGGCGCGCCGATCCGTCCATCAGGGCCATGTTGCCCGGCTCGCGCGGCGGCGCATCTGCAAAAGCAGGGTTCGGCTTCCGCCCCAACGCCTTCACCCTGATCGTCGCCTCGGCCTTTGCGCTGCCGCTCAATGCGCAGGTGCTGCCCACCAACCCCACGGTGGTCAACGGCGCCGCCAGCTTCCAGCAAAGCGGCAAGACCCTGACGGTCACCAATACCCCGGGTGCGGTGATCAACTGGCAAAGCTTTTCGATCGGTGCCGGCGCGACCACCAATTTCGTGCAGCAGAACTCTGCCTCGATGGTGTTCAACCGCGTCACCGGCAACGACCCGTCGATGATCCTGGGCAACCTCAGGTCGAACGGCCAGGTATTCCTGATCAACCCCAACGGCATCACCATTGGCGCCGGCGCGCGCATCGACACTGCGGCGTTCGTCGCCAGTAGCCTGGGCATCAGCAACACCGATCTGCTGGCCGGCAAGTTCAAGTTCACCGGCGGGCCGGGCACCGGCAACGTGGTCAACCAGGGCACCATCGTCACGCAGAACGGCGGCTACGTCTATTTCATCGGCAAGAACGTCGAGAACAGCGGCGTGATCCACACCCCGCAAGGCCAGATCGTGCTCGCCGCCGGCAACAGCGTCGAAATCATCAACCCGCAAAGCCCCGACCTGCGCGTCGAGATTACCGCGGGCGCCAACGAGGCGGTCAATCTGGGCAAGCTGGTCGCCTCCGGGGGCACCATCGGCATGTTCGCCGGCAATGTGCGCCAGAAGGGCATCGTCTCGGCCAGTACCGCCGAAGTCAATGCGCAGGGCAAGATCGTGTTCGTCGCCAAGAAGGACGTCGAGCTTGCTGCCGGCAGCCGCACCGAGGCCAATGGCCCGAACGGCGGCTCCATCACCATCCAGGCGCAAGGCGGCATCGCGACCGTTGAAGGCACGGTCGAGGCCAAGGGCACCAGCACCCCGGTGCTGGAAACCGGCCTGCCGACGTTCAACAGCGGCATCGCCGCGCAAAACACCATCACCGTCAGCCTCAATGGCGCCGGCAACGGCCAGCAGGCCGGCAATCCGCAGCCGGTGTTCGTCACCGCTACGCCGGCTGCGGTACCCGCCGCGCCGGTGAGCGCGCCGGTCGCCGCGACCACGCCGGAACTGACCGGCGGCACCATCCAGATCCTCGGCCAGGGCGTCAACCTGACCGGCAATGCCAGCATCGACGCCTCCGGCGAAAAGGGCGGCGGCACCATCCTGATCGGCGGCGACTACCAGGGTGCCAATGCGGACGTGCAGAACGCGCTGCGCACCTATGTCGGCAGCAACGTCTCCCTGCGCGCCGACGCACTGTGGGAAGGCAATGGCGGCAAGGTGGTGGTGTGGGCCGACGAGGCGACGCACTTTGTGGGCAGCCTGTCGGCGCTGGGCGGGCTCAATGGTGGCGATGGCGGTCTGGGCGAAGTCTCGGGAAAGCAGTATCTCTACTTCCGCCCCGCTCACGTGAGCCTGGCGGCGCGGCGCGCGGGCTATCGTTCCGGCACTCTGCTGCTGGACCCCAGCGATGTGACGCTGACCAGGGACACTAACGCCGGCTTTCAGACCAGCGGCGGCGCATTTACCGGTGGCACGTTCAGTCCCGGCAACTTCTCGGCGTCGACCATCGACATCGAGGAAATCGAGAGCATTCTCAATACCACCAACGTGATCATCACCAGTTCCGGCGGTACGGGCACCGGCCTCGGCTCGATCACGCTGGCGGCTAATCAAAGCATCACCAACAATTCGGGCTCGACGCGCACCCTGAGACTGCAGGCGTACGGCGACATCGTCCTGGAGAGCGGCAGCAGTATCAATGGCGCGGCCGGGGCACTGAACGTCAACCTGACGGCGGGCACCAGCGGCTCAGGCACCATTACCACGCAGGCCGGCAGCAGCATCAACAGCTCCGGCGGTAGCGTCAACATGACCGGGGTTGGTGCCATCAACCTGAGCGGCAGCATCAATACGGCCGGCGGCGGTGTGATGGTGATCTCCACCGGCGCCGGCATTGTGCTAGGCAGCAGCATCAATGCCGGCAGCGGCTCGATGTCGCTGATCTCCAGCCTGGGCGGCATCACGCAGACGGCGGGCACGCTCACCAGCAGCGGCAACTTCCTGGCCCAGGGCGTCACCGGCATTGTCCTGACCCAATCCAATGCGCTTTCCGGCGGGATCAATTTCTCGGGCGCTTCAGCCAGCCTGACCAACAGCGGCGCGGTCGCGTTCGCCGGCAGCAACCTCTCCGGCGCTCTCACCGTCAACGCCGGCGGGAACATTACGCAGACCGGCGCATTGATCGCCGGCAGCACGACCCTGGATGCCGGCGGCAACGACATCACGCTGACCAACAGTGCCAACAACTTCACCACGCTGATCGCCAACGGCGCCAACGTGGACGTACGGGACACCAATGCGGTGATCCTCGGCGCCTCGACCGTGACCGGCAACCTGAACGTCACGGCAGGCGGCGCCATTACCCAGTCCGGCACGCTGCTGGTCAGCGGTGCGGGCAAGACCGCCACCTTCATCGCTACCGGCAACGACATCACGCTGACCAACAGTGCCAACAACTTCACCACGCTGATCGCCAACGGCGCCAACGTGGATGTACGGGACACCAATGCGGTGATCCTCGGTGCCTCGACCGTGACCGGCAACCTGAACGTCACGGCGGGCGGAGCGATCACTCAATCCGGCACCTTGCTGGTCAGCGGTGCGGGCAAGACCGCGACCTTCATCGCCGCCGGCAACGACATCACGCTGACCGACAATGCCAACAACTTCACCACGCTGATCGCCAACGGCGCCAATGTTGATGTGCGTGATGCCGACTCAGTGATCCTGGGCGCTTTAACCGTGACCGGCAATTTGAACGTCACGGCTCTTGCCGGGTCGCTAACGGTGAGCAACAGCATTACCGCAGCTACCGGCTCGGTCAACCTGTCGGGCAATACCGGCATCAGCCAGACTGGCGGCACCATCAATGCCGGCGGCACGCTCGGCCTGACGGCAGCTACCGGTGGCGTCAGCCAGAGCGGCAGCGCCAATATCACGGCCACCGGCGTGACCACGGTCGCGGCGGGGGCCGGCAATATCAGCCTGAATGCCACGGGCAACAATTTCTCCACCGTGGCAGCCAGCGGCGCCGCCATTACCCTGGTCGACAGCAACGGCATCATCCTGGGCGCGACTACCGCAAGCAGCACACTGAACGTCACGGCCCTCAACGGCGGCATTTCCCAGAGCGGCGCCGTCAACGTCACGGGCGCGGCCACCTTCCTTGCCAGCGGCATCGGCAATAACATCAGCCTGGGCGGCGCGGGCAGCAGATTCCTCTCCACGATAACCGCCAGCGGTGCCGACATTACCATTGTGAGCGGCCCCGGCAACTTCGATGACATCACGCTAGGCAATACCACGGCGACCGGCAACCTGAGTGTTACCTCCGGCGACTCCGGCGGCAACGTTGAGCAATCGGCCGGTACCGCGATCACCGTCAGCGGCACGGCCACGCTCTCCGCGCCTGTCGGAAACGTCGCCATGAATAACACGGGCAACAACTTCAACACGGTATCGGCCTCCACGGTTGGCGGATCCATTACCCTGGTGGATAGTGATTCGATTGTTCTCAGTTCAATCAATGGCGGTGGTGCCGGCAGTTTGAATGTCACGGCCCGTAACGGGAGCATCACGCAGTCCGGGGCGGTGAGCATAGCTAATGTCATCTCACTGGTCGCGCAGGGCAGTGGCAACAATATCAACCTGAACCGCACGGACAATGCCATAGATACCGTGTCCAGCGTCTCGGGGGGGGCGGTCACCCTGGTCGATTCGACCGGAGGCCTCCGCCTGATCAATATTACGGCCTCTGGCGGCTTGAACGTCTCCACGGTTGACGGAAATCTCACCGGACTAAGTGGTGGGTCGATCAACGTAACCGGCAACGCTACCTTGGTTGCCAACACCACCACTACCAGCAAAAATATCAATTTATCGGGCAGCGTCACCGTCAGCGGCAATCTGAACCTCACCGCGCAGAACAACATAACGCAAGTTGCTACCGGGCCGGTGAACGTGACCGGTACTACCACGCTTAGCGCCGGTGGCGCCATCAGCCTGACCGCTGCGGGCAACAATTTCGGTGCGATCAACGCCGCTGCCGGTGCCGGCCTTAGCCTGGTGAACAGCGGCGCAATTGCTCTGGGCACGATTGCCGCGGGCACCAACTTGAATGTCACCGCGCTTGCCGGGGGCATCACGCAAAGCGGGGACGTTATCGCCGCAAGCGGCACGACTACGCTGCGTGCGGCCAACAACGCGATCAACCTGAACCGCACGGGCAACAATTTCGGCACCGTCAACCTGACGGCCGGGTCGGCGACGCTGGTCGATACCGATGGCATCGTCCTGGGGGCGATCACCACTACGGGTAACCTGAATGTGACCGCCGCCGCCAATGGCAGCGGCACCATTACCCAGGATGCGTCGGGCATCAGTGTGGGGGGTAACCTGGTCGTCAGCACCGCCAACAATACGACGGTGGGCGATGTCGACATCTCCACCGGTAGTACCGGTACGCTCACCATCGTGGGCGGCAGCAAGGTGGCGGGCAATTTCAATATCAACGCCGGCGGCCACAGCGTGAACTTTGGCTCGACGGTGGACGTCGGCGGCAACTTCACCGTGGTGGGCGCCTCCGCCGGCCTGGTTAATGCGAGCAACCTGCGCGCGGTCGGCGGTACGCCGGATACGGCAACCAACGTGACGGCCAGCGGCGCCGACGGGTCGACTTACAACCTGACCCAGGCGCAGATCGACAATTCCAAGGCCAACGGCGGCAGCGTGCTGGGGGTTAGCCTCACCAGAACAACGCATGCGGCCGCCAATGCCACATCCGGCAACGCGATTGTCCTGACCGGCCCCAACACCGTTGGCGGCAGCCTGACGGTCAATACCCGCGACCCGGGCGTGTCGGTAAGCAGCACGCAGACCTACAACCTGGGGCAGGATCCGGCCCTGAACCTTTCCGGCATGGCCATCACCATTCTCGGCGGCGCGGCCAATGGCAACGTCACCTTGAACGACGTCGGTAATACCGGCAACGTCAGCTTTGTGCTCACCGGCACCCGCACGACGAACCTGCGTACGGCAGGGGTGCTCAATGTAAGCGGCAACACCTTGAGCGACCTGACAGTCACGGGCGGGACAGTCAATTTCAATAACCTGAGCGTGACGGGCGCGCTGGGTGCAACCGCCACCGGCGATATTACCCAGACCGGCTCCACCGCATTGACGGTCAGCGGCCTGACGACGGTGGATGGGGGCGCCCTCGGCAACGTCAATCTCGGCCAGACCGGCAACAACTTCAACACGGTCACGGTCACCAACGCCAATGCTGTCACCCTGGTCGACACC
>Ga0075368_10000651_pt1 | contig 10558 bp, 8 predicted proteins | sample EndMethybrTD3033_FD_71518 | JGI IMG/M metagenome (GOLD analysis project Ga0075368, IMG submission 71518) | Populus endosphere microbial communities from Tennessee, USA - Endosphere MetaG P. TD hybrid TD303-3 | ecosystem: Host-associated > Plants > Roots > Endosphere | place: USA: Tennessee... | reverse complement strand
CTCAAGAACGTCGCCCGGCTCTCCGGCATGGTCGAGCGCTGCGACTTCGACCTCCAGGTCACCAACCAGACCGACGACGGCGCCCAGCGCCCCGACATGCGGGTCAACCTGGCCGACGGCAAGCACGTGTTCGTCGACTCCAAGGTCCCGCTCAGCGCGTTCCTCGACGCGGCCGGCAGCGAGGACGAGACGCAGAAGGCGCAGCACCTCACCCAGTTCGCCCGCCACGTCCGCACCCACGTCGACCAGCTGTCCTCCAAGCAGTACTGGAAGGGCGCCGAGTCGCCCGAGTTCGTGGTGCTGTTCCTCCCCAGCGAGGAGTTCTTCTCCGCGGCGCTCGACCAGATGCCGGACCTCTACGAGTACGCCGTCAAGAAGGACGTCGTCATCGCGACCCCGACCACGCTGATCGGCATGCTGCGCGCGATCTCCTACGGCTGGAAGCAGGCCGCGCTGGCGGACAAGGCCGCCGAGGTCTTCAAGCTCGGCCGCGAGCTGCACGAGCGGCTCGGCAAGATGGGCGCCAGCTTCGACACCCTCGGCAAGCGGCTGACCTCCGCGGTCAACGCGTACAACGACACGATCGGGACCTTCGACACCCGCGTCATGGTCTCTGCGCGCAGGTTCCGCGACCTCCAGGTCAGCGAGGGCGAGCTCACTCCCGTGCAGCCGGTGGACGCGACGGTGCGCCAGACCCAGGCACCTGAGCTGATGGCGCGACCCGTCCCGGACGTGGCCGAGCTCGTCGAGGCCGACGCCGAGCACTCCGCCGTTCAGCAGGGCGGGCTCTGGGGTGAGGACGACCTGCGCGACCAGGCCTAGAGTTCCCGGGGCCCCCGCGATCGGCCCTGGTGGCCGCGGCGACTGCGAAGCCCGCGAGCGGAGCGAGCGTCGTCGTGGGCCCAGGGTCGAAGTTTGCGGGGTATAAATGGCAGCGTGGCCTTCGGTGACCCAGATGCCTACGCCCGGTTCATGGGGCGGTTCTCAGAGCCGCTCGCCCCTGCCTTCGCCGACCTGGTCGAGGTGCCGCCGGCCGGGCGGGTCCTCGACGTCGGCTGCGGGCCGGGTGTCCTGACCGCGGTCCTCGTCGACAGGTACGGCGCCGAGCGGGTCGACGCCATCGACCCGACGCCCGGGTTCGTCGAGGGCGCCCGGGCCCGGCTGCCCGGTGTCGACGTCCGGCAGGGCGTGGCCGAGGAGCTGCCCTGGCCGGAGGGGTCGTACGACGCCGTGTTCGCCCAGCTCGTCGTGCACTTCATGAAGGACCCGGTCCGTGGGCTCGCCGAGATGGGCCGGGTCGCGAAGCCCGGCGCGCCGGTCGCCGCGACCGTCTGGGACCACGCGGGCGGGCGCGGCCCGTTGAGCGCCTTCTGGTCGGCGGTCGAGGACCTCGACCCGGGCGGGGTCACCGAGCCGTCGGCGGGCTCGAGCGAGGGGCACCTGGTCCAGCTGTTCACGGAGGCGGGCCTCGACGACGTCCGTGGCGGCGAGCTGTCGGTCACGATCCGCCTCGGGTCCTTCGAGGACTGGTGGGCGCCCTACACGGAGCCGGCGGGCTCGGTCGGCGACTACCTGGCCAAGCGCACCCCGGAGCAGGTCCAGGAGCTCAAGGACCGCTGCCGCGAGGTGCTCGGCGACGGTCCGTTCGACATGACCGCCTGGACCTGGACGGCTACCGCTCGCGCCCCCATGCGCTGACGTCGAGACCCCACTCGTCGGCGAGCCGGGCGACCTGCGGCGCGTAGAGAGTCTCGAGGGACTCGCGGAGCCCGTCCGGCCACTCCCAGTCCGCCTGGCTGCTGGAGCCGGATGCGGCGTCGACGTCCCGTAGGGGCACCGGGTCGAGCCCCAGCAGCCCCCACACCCGGTCGACGGCGCCCTGCGCGTCGCCCCGCACGGACTCGAAGACCATCACGTGCACCCGCTCGCGGCCGACGTGGTGCGCCCACATGGCCAGCTGGTCGGCATAGAACCCGGTGAAGGTCTGGACCGTGATCGGCACCGGGTAGGGCCACGAGGACCTGCCGGTCGCTGCGAGCCGGGTCGCGTGCAGCCGCATCGCCGACCGGAAGCGCTCGACCGGGTCGCGCAGCAGCACGAGGACCGGCGCGTCCGGCACGAGGCGGGCTGCGGTCGCCGGCGCGGACGCGTGCCGGAGGGACTGCGGCGTCCACTCCCCTCGCCGGATGTCGTCGGCCGGGAACAGGTCGAGGTACGCCGAGTCCGGCTCCCGCCCGTCGGCGACCTTGTGGAGCAGCTGCTGCTCCTTCTTGCCGTTGGTCCCCAGGCCGACCTGAGGGTGCTGGGTCAGCAGGTCGGTGAACCAGGTCGTCCCACTGCGCTGGGCACCGATGCCGAGCCACGCGGGAGAAACCATGGCGCAACCTTATGGCGGACGGAGATAGGTTCGTCCGCATGCCCGAGATCGACCCGACGTTCACCGCGCTGCCCTATCGCGAGCTCGGCGCCGCCGCCCTCGCCAGGGCCCAGGAGCTGGGCGCCAGCCACGCGGACTTCCGCTTCGAGCGGGTGCGCTACCAGCACGTCGGCGTGCGGGACGGCGCCCTCCAGGGCGCGAGCGACACCGAGGACCTCGGCTTCGCGGTCCGGGTGATCCACCAGGGCGCCTGGGGCTTCGCCTCTGGCGTGATCCTCACCAACGACGAGGCGGTCCGGGTCGCGGAGACGGCCATCACCGTGGCCACGGTGGCCTCCGAGATGACGCCGATCCCGGTCGAGATCGCCCCGGAGCCCGTGTACGACGACGTCACCTGGGTCTCGTCGTACGTCGTGAACCCGCTCGACGTGCCGACCGCCGAGAAGGTCGACCTGCTCGTCGACTGGACCGACCGGCTGCGCGAGGGCGCCGCGGTCGACCACGCCTCGGCCTCCGCGCAGCAGGTTCAGGAGAACAAGTACTACCAAGACCTGGCCGGCACCACGACCACGCAGCAGCGGATCCGGATCCATCCGACGTTCGAGGCGATGGGCGCGGGCGCGGACACGTTCGACTCGATGGCCAGCATCGCGCCGCCGGTCGGCCGCGGCTGGGAGTACCTCACCGACCCGGCCAGCGCGGGCGGCTACCACTGGGACGAGGAGCTCGACCAGGTGCCGGAGCTCCTCGCCGAGAAGCTGAAGGCGCCGAGCGTCGAGGCCGGCCGCTACGACCTGGTCATCCACCCCTCCAACCTCTGGCTGACCATCCACGAGTCGATCGGGCACGCCACCGAGCTCGACCGGGCACTGGGCTACGAGGCCAACTACGCGGGTACGTCGTTCGCGACCTACGACAAGCTCGGGACCCTGCAGTACGGCTCGCGGATCATGAACGTCACCGGCGACCGCACCGTCGAGCACGGCCTGGCCACCGTCGGGTACGACGACGAGGGCGTGCAGACCCAGCAGTGGGACATCGTCAAGGACGGCGTCCTGGTCGGCTACCAGCTCGACCGGCCGATGGGCCACATGAAGCCCGAGCTGAACGAAGGCCGGTCCAACGGCTGCGCCTACGCCGACTCGTCCGGCCACATCCCGATCCAGCGGATGGCCAACGTGTCGCTCCAGGCCGACCCGGAGGGCCCCAGCCGCGAAGAGCTGATCGGTCGCGTCGAGCACGGGCTCTACGTCGTCGGCGACAAGAGCTGGTCCATCGACATGCAGCGCTTCAACTTCCAGTTCACCGGCCAGCGGTTCTACCGGATCACGAACGGCGAGCTGGTCGGCCAGGTGCGCGACGTCGCCTACCAGGCCACCACGACGGACTTCTGGGGCGCGATGGAGGCCGTCGGCGGGCCCGAGACGTGGGAGCTGCACGGCGCCTTCAACTGCGGCAAGGCCCAGCCCGGGCAGGTCGCCGCCGTCAGCCACGGCGCGCCGGTCTCCCTGTTCCGCGACATCCGGATCCTCAACACGACCCAGGAGGGCGGCCAGTGAGCAACTCAGCGAGCAACACAGTGAGCACCACCGCCACACCCCAGTCGCTCGTCGAGCACGCCCTCGCCACCTCGACGGCCGACGACACCGTCGTGATCGTGCGCAACGCGACCAGCGCCAACCTGCGCTGGGCCAACAACACGCTGACCACCAACGGCGTGATGCACGGCATCCAGGTCACCGTGATCGCCTTCGTCGACAAGCCCGACGGCCGCTCGGTCGGCTCGGTCAGCGGCAGCGCGAGCACCCAGGCCCAGGTCACCGAGCTGGTCGAGGCGGCCGCGGCCGCCGCCCGCGCGGCCAACCCGGCCGACGACGCCAACGAGCTGGTCCGCGACGGCGAGGCACCGGACTGGGACGACGAGCCGGTCGAGACCGACATCCACGTCTACGAGTCCGTGGCTCCGGGCCTCGGCGAGGCGTTCGGCCGGGCCACCGCCGAGCAGCGGATCCTCTACGGCTTCGTCAACCACGAGGTGACCACGACCTACCTCGGCTCCTCGACCGGGCTGCGGCTCCGCCACGTGCAGCCGACCGGCCACTGGGCGTGCACCGGCAAGCCCGCCGACCTGAGCCAGAGCGCCTGGGTCGGGGGCGCCACCCGCGACTTCGCCGACGTGGACCCGGTCGCCTTCGACGCCACGCTGGCCCAGCGGCTCGGCTGGGGGAAGCACAAGCACCAGCTGGAGGCGGGCCGCTACGACACGATCCTGCCGCCGAGCGCGGTGGCCGACGTGATGGTCGACGCCTACTGGTACGCCGGCGCGCGGGTCGCCTGGGAGGGACAGTCGGCCTACAGCCGCCGCCCGACGGGCACCAAGATCGGCGAGGACATCACCCGTCCCGAGGTGACGCTCTACTCCGACCCGACGTTCCCGGGCCTGGAGTGCGCGCCGTTCGCGATGGCGGCGCAGTCGTCGAACGAGAGCTCGGTCTTCGACAACGGCATCGGTCTCGGACGCACCGACTGGATCCGGGACGGCGTGCTCACCTCGCTGCTCCAGACCCGGCACTCCGCCGCGATGACCGGCCAGCCGGTGACCCCGGCCGTCGACAACCTGGTGCTCGACATCGCCGGCGGGTCGGGGTCGATCGACGACCTGGTCGCTGACATGGACGACGGCCTGCTCGTCACCTGCTTCTGGTACATCCGCGAGGTCGACCCGCAGACGCTGCTGCTCACCGGCCTGACCCGCGACGGCGTCTACAAGGTCGAGCGCGGGGAGATCGTCGGCGTGGTCAACAACTTCCGCTGGAACGAGAGCCCGCTCGACCTGCTGCGGCGGTTCACCGCCGCTTCGGCGACCGAGCTGAGCTTCAGCCGCGAGTGGGGCGACGACTACTTCTCGCGGACCGCCACGCCGGCGATCCGGGTGCCCGACTTCAACATGTCGAGCGTCTCGCCCGCCCAGTAGCCCGGCCCGGCTGGCATATGGTCTGGGAATGACCCGGACCCGTCGCCTCGCGGCCACCGCCCTGCTCGCCCTGCTGACCCCGGCCGTCGCGGTGCTCGCGACCGAGTCCCCGGCCTCCGCCGCCGCGCCCGTCACGGTCGCGGACTCGGTGTCGATGTACGCCGGCAACGGCGTCGAGGTCGACGTCCTGGCCAACGACTCGGACGCGGACGGCACCGAGGACCTCGCGGTGTGCCGGATCGCGCCGGAGACCTACAAGAAGCTCGACCTGCTCTCCGACGGGTCGAGCGTGCTGTTCCCGGTGTCCTCCCCCAGGGCCAGGCCGGGCACGTACACGTTCACCTACTACGCCTGCGACTACGAGACGCTGGTGCCCGGCACCCTCACCGTGACGATCGTGCCGGAGCCCGAGATCACCGCGAAGGCGCTCCCCGGACGACCGGGCAAGATCAAGGTGACCAACCCCGCGGACTTCAAGATCCGCTACCTCTACGGCTCGTTCCGCGAGGAGGAGCCCGACGGCACCGTGAAGATCCCCAAGCACAGCTCGGTCATCCTCAACGTCCGGCGCACCCAGATCGACTGGATCGCGCTGACCCTCAAGGGCGACTACCTGCGTGAGGGCCACGTGAAGAACATCAAGCTGCCGCCCGGCACCACGCCGCCGGCCGCCGGCAAGTCGCTCCCGACCCGGATGCTGGATCTCTGGCGTCGCTAGTGGGCGCCTGGCTGCGGAGAGCGGCCTGGGTCGCCGTCGTCGGTCTGCTGGCGGCCGGCGTGGTGACGTTCGTGGTCCGGGACGCCGCCAACGGTGACGCCCAGGACGACGTGCTGCTGGTGTTCAAGGGCGAGCGCGAGTACAAGAGCGCGCTGACGAACGACGACATCCCTGGCGAGGGCGACCTGCGCGTGTGCGAGTGGTCCTCGCCGGACGCCGACGGGCTGCGGCTGAGCTACTCGGAGAGCTCCGCGGACTTCTACGTGCAGCCGCGCAAGGAGATGGGTCCGGGCGAGTACGCCGTCGGCTACACCGCCTGCCGTGGCGACAGGCGGGCGTCCGCGACGATGACCGTGACGGTGCTGGCACGCCCGGACGTGACCGTCACGTTCGTGCGCCCGGGCGTGCTCGAGGTCGACAACCCGAGTCACTACGGCCTGACGTTCTCCTACGGGAACACCAACGACGAGGCGCCCAGGGACGGCCGGTTCGTCGTGCCCGCCGAGAGGTCACGCACGTTCCGGGTGCAGCGGCACGACATCCTGTGGAACGCCTACCGCGTGGACGAACCCAGCCTCGGCTTCCGGAAGGTCCTGCACGGCATCGAGCTGCCGCCCGGGGTCGAGCCCCTGCCAGGGTTCCCCGGCGGCATCACCTAGGCCTGCCCCTACTCGGCGAACGCCTCCGGCGGCGGGCACGCGCAGACCAGGTTGCGGTCGCCGTACGCCTGGTCGATCCGGGCGACGGGCGGCCAGTACTTGTCCGGGTCGACACCGGTCGGGAACACCGCGAGGTCGCGCGAGTAGGGACGCTCCCACTCCCCGACGAGGGCGCGCGAGGTGTGCGGGGCACCGCGCAGCGGCGAGTCCTCCGGGGTCCACTCCCCCGCGCCGACCCGGTCGATCTCGGCCTTGATCGCGATCATCGCGTCGCAGAACCGGTCGATCTCGCCCAGGTCCTCGGACTCGGTGGGCTCGACCATCAGGGTGCCCGCGACCGGGAACGACATCGTCGGTGCGTGGAAGCCGTAGTCGACCAGCCGCTTGGCGACGTCGTCCACGGTCACGCCGGTGTCCTTGGTGATGCCGCGGACGTCGAGGATGCACTCGTGCGCCACGAGGCCGCCGTGGCCGCGGTAGAGCACCGGGAAGTGCTCACCCAACCGGGCGGCGATGTAGTTGGCCGACAGCACCGCCGAAGCGGTCGCGCGAGTCAGGCCCGCTGCGCCCATCAGCCGCACGTAGGCCCACGAGATCGGCAGGATGCCCGCCGAGCCGTACGGCGCCGCGCTGATCGGCCCGATGCCGGAGCGCTTCGCCGGGTCCGGGTGCATGCCGTGCGAGGGCAGGTACGGCGCCAGGTGGGCGCGCACCGCGACCGGGCCGACGCCGGGACCGCCGCCGCCGTGCGGGATGCAGAACGTCTTGTGCAGGTTGAGGTGCGAGACGTCCCCGCCGAACTCGCCCGGCTTGGCGTAGCCGAGCAGCGCGTTGAGGTTGGCGCCGTCGACGTACACCTGCCCGCCGAAGTCGTGGACGATCTTGCAGAGGTCGGTGATGGTGTCCTCGTAGGCGCCGTGCGTCGACGGGTAGGTCACCATGATCGCCGCCAGGTCGGTCGCGTGCGTCTCGCACTTGGCGCGCAGGTCGTCGAGGTCGACCGAGCCGTCGTCGTTCGCGTCGACCACGACGACCCGCATGCCGGCCATCACGGCCGAGGCGGCGTTGGTGCCGTGCGCGGACGACGGGATCAGGCAGACGCTGCGCTCGAGGTCGCCGTTCGCACGGTGGTAGCCGCGGATGGCCAGCAGCCCGGCGAGCTCGCCCTGGGACCCGGCGTTGGGCTGGATCGAGACCTGGTCGTAGCCGGTGACCTCGGCGAGCCAGCCCTCCAGCTGCGAGACCAGCTCGGCGTAGCCGGTCGCGTCCTCGGCGGGCACGAACGGGTGCAGGTCCGCGAAGCCCGGCAGCGAGACCGGCTCCATCTCGGTGGTCGCGTTGAGCTTCATCGTGCACGAGCCCAGCGGGATCATGCCGCGGTCGAGCGCGTAGTCGCGGGCCGACAGCCGGCGCAGGTAGCGCAGCATCTGGGTCTCGCTGTGGTGGCTCGAGAACACCTCGTGGGTGAGGTACGGCGTCGTGCGGGCCAGGTCGGCCGGCAGCGCCTCGGCCGGGTCCGCCTGGGCCGGGGTGATGCCGAACGCGGCGTGCAGCTTGCGGAGCGTGGCCGCGCTGCTGACCTCGGAGAACGACAGGCCTACCGTGTCCGCGTCGACGAGCAGGAGGTGCAGCCCCTCGGCCCGTGCCGCGGCGACGACGTCCGCCGCGCGACCCGGCACGGAGACCCGGAAGGTGTCGAAGAACCGGTCGGTGAGCACCGTCAGCCCGGCGCCGGCCAGAGACGCCGCGGCGCGGGCGGCGAGGTCGTGGACCCGGCTGGCGATCGCCCGGAGCCCCTCGGGACCGTGGTAGACCGCGTACATCGAGGCGACCACGGCGAGCAGCACCTGTGCGGTGCAGATGTTGGACGTCGCCTTGTCGCGGCGGATGTGCTGCTCGCGGGTCTGCAGAGCGAGCCGGTAGGCCGGCCGGCCCTCCGCGTCGACGGAGACCCCGACGAGGCGGCCGGGCAGGTGCCGCTCGAGCCCGGCGGCGACGGACATGTAGCCGGCGTGCGGGCCGCCGTGGAAGAGCGGGACGCCGAACCGCTGCGAGGAGCCGACGACCACGTCGGCACCGAGCGCCCCGGGTGCCTCGAGCAGGGTCAGCGCCAGCAGGTCCGCGGCGACGACGGCGAGCGCACCGCGCTCGTGCGTCGCGTCGATCACCGGACGCGGGTCCAGGACCCGGCCGGAGGCGCCGGGGTACTGGACCAGGACACCGCTGAGCGGCCCCTCGGGCAGCCCGTCGGCGAGGTCGGCGACGACGACCTGGATGCCCATCGCCTCGGCGCGGGTGCTGACCACCTCGATCGTCTGCGGCAGCGCGTCGGCGTCCACGACGAACGGTCCCTCGACCTTGCGGTTGGCTCGGCGGACGAGCGTCATCGCCTCGGCGGCGGCGGTGCCCTCGTCGAGCAGCGACGCGTTGGCGGTCGGGAGGCCGGTGAGGTCGCCGATGACGGTCTGGAAGTTGATGAGCGCCTCGAGCCGCCCCTGCGAGATCTCCGGCTGGTACGGCGTGTAGGCGGTGTACCAGCTCGGGTCCTCGAGGACGTTCCGGCGGACCACGGGTGGCGTGACGGTGCCGTGGTAGCCCAGGCCGATCATCGGCTCGGCGACCCCGTTGCGGCCGGCCAGGTCGCGCAGCTCGCGGGCCACGTCCTCCTCGGACGCCGCCTCCGGCAGGTCGAGCGAGGCCGCCGTCCGGATCCCGCCCGGCACGGCGGCGGACATCAGCGACTCGAGCGACTCGTAGCCGAGCGTCGCGAGCATGTGCTCGACGTCGGCGGGGCGCAGGCCGATGTGACGGTCTGCGAAGGCTGGCTCTACGAACGGCACGAAGGCTCCAGGGACGGCTGGTAAGCCTCCCCCTCTGTCACTCCCACGGTGGAGCTTCAGAGTTGCCTGGCCCGCGCGGTCCTGGTGCCTGAGAGGTTCCGGGGAGGAATTGCCCCTTCGGCGCCCCCGGTCGCCCAGGGACTCTCCCGTGCGGGATGGTCAGCGGTGCCGAGTCTAGCGGCAGGGGTCAGGCCGGGCTCAGCCGGCGGAGCGAGCGGCCCGGCGCGCGGCGAGCTCGTCGCCCGCCGTGGGCGCCTCGTCCTCGACGGCGCGCTCACTGGGCAGCTCGGCGAGAGTGCCCTCGATCTCGCGCCACACGCCGCCGATCGCGATGCCGAAGACGCCCTGTCCGCCCTGGAGCAGGTCGATCACCTCGTCGTTGCTGGTGCACTCGTAGACCGAGGCTCCGTCGCTCATCAGCGTCACGCGGGTCAGGTCGTCGGTGCCGCGCTCGCGCAGGTGCAGGACGGCCGTGCGGATCTGCTGCAGCGAGATGCCGGCGTCCAGCAGGCGCTTGATGACCTTGAGGATCAGGATGTCGCGGAAGGAGTAGAGCCGCTGCGAGCCGGAGCCCGTGGCGCCGCGCACGGACGGGTCGACCAGGCCGGTGCGGGCCCAGTAGTCCAGCTGGCGGTAGGTGATGCCGGCGGCGTTGCACGCGGTCGGGCCGCGGTAGCCGAGGTCGCTGGGCAGCGGGGAGACGTCGTCGGTGAACAGCAGACCCTGCTCGTCGGCCGCCTCGGCGGCGAGAGCAGCGTCGACGCCGGCCTGCGCGTCCTGCTGCTCGGAGTTACCGTGCTCGTTCACGCCTGCTCCTGAAGGGTCTGGGTGCCGCTCGCCCCACCCGGGAAGGGGTCCGTCGTCCTTCAGTGTCTCAGGACAACGACATCGGTGGAGTTACAACGACGACAGTTCAAGGTACGTCGCGACCGGGGGCCGGTCAACGAGCCACGCCGGGCGTGTCTCACCCTCAAGTTGAGGTTGAGGGTT
>Ga0075368_10000648_pt1 | contig 10599 bp, 8 predicted proteins | sample EndMethybrTD3033_FD_71518 | JGI IMG/M metagenome (GOLD analysis project Ga0075368, IMG submission 71518) | Populus endosphere microbial communities from Tennessee, USA - Endosphere MetaG P. TD hybrid TD303-3 | ecosystem: Host-associated > Plants > Roots > Endosphere | place: USA: Tennessee... | reverse complement strand
CGGATCTCGAACGGGGTGAGCCAGATGGTGACGTCTTTGGGCGCACCGTGGGCCGGATCATCCTGGCCGTAGTGCACGTTGGCGCTGACGCCAGTGACGGTCACCTCCGGCCGATCGCGATAGACGAGATCGGCGCGGTCGATGGCGAGCTTGCCGTCGAGCCACACGCGCAGAATGCCGTCGGCCCGCTTCGGATCGTTGAGGACCACCTCCTGCTCGAGCTTCACCCAGCGACCCTCGGGGAACGTGAAGGGCTCGACCTCGACGGGTCCGGAGCGCTTGTCGACGAAGGTGGTCGCGCCGAGCCGGCCATTGCGGCGCCAGGCGATCAGCGCCATGAAACCCTCTTTGAGCTGGTCGGCATCCTCCGAGCCGCGGATGCCCGGCAGCAGTCCGCCTTGATGGAATTGGAAGCCGGCCGGCAGCAGGACGTTGTAGGACAGACAGGCAGCCGTCTTGCCGCGTACCGAGCGCGGATCCCAGGCGAAGCTCACTCCGCCCATGGCGGCCGAGTGGACGTGCGGGCCGACCGAGCCCTTGGTCAGCGTCACGCCGACCGCCACCGGGGCCGGAGCGTCTTTCATGCGGGCGATCTGGACATTGTCGCCGAGGCCGATGTCCTTGCCGCCGAGCCGCGCCTGCAGGTCGGCGGACGTGAGCAGCACGCCGCCCTGCTCCAGCGAGAACGCGGTTGCCGACGGATAGCGCTCGGTGCAGGGGGCGAGTTCCGGCGTGCGCACGAGCGAGCGCACCACCGCCAACACGGCGGCGATGGTTACCAGTCCGGCGGCCACGTTGAACACGATCACCCTGGTGTCGGGCAGCTTCATGCGGCGTGCTCCGGGTAGATGAGGCGCAGCATGCGATGCATGGTGCGCAGCAGCGGCTCGGCCAGTCCGACGCGCTCACCCTGCGGCTCGGCGGCGATCTCGGCGACCGTGGCGCCCGCATCGATGGTGTCGTTGGGCGCGCGCACGCCGAGCGAGACGACGTGGCCTCCGACCGGGGCACGGATGACGCTGCGCGCCAGCTCCAGCTCGGCCTCGCCGGTGCGTGCCACCAGCTGGTCGGCGCGCTGATGCAGCTCGGCAATCCGGTCCTCGAGCGCCGCCAGCTTGGCGCGATCGGCGATGGTGGCGGGCGATAATGCGGCCAGCGCTGCCGCCTCGCGACCCACCACATCGAGCTCCTTGCGGGCCGTCTCGGCGTCGGTTCTGAGCGCGGTGATCTGTCTGTCGAGGGCCGTCGTGTCGAGGCTGATCAGGACGTCGCCGGCCTTCACTTCGGCACCGGGTGCGACGTGCAGGCGGGCCGCCACGCCGCCCTTGGCGTGGCGCACCATAACCGCACGGGATGCCGACGGAGCACCGCCGGCGAGGCTCGCCACCTGCTGCGGCAGCAGCGCCACCGCGCCGGACCCGCAGACCAGCAACAGCAGCGCGGCACCGAAGCCGAGCGCCAGCGGGCCGCCGATGTTGAGCTGCGGCACCGGCGCGGTGAATGCCGGCAGCGGCACGTGCTGCGCGTCGGTCGCGGCGTAGGCCGGATAGGTGCGATGCTCGGGGCGCGAGGCCAGCCGCCGGTAGTCCAGCATCGCACGGCGGACGGGGCGCAGATTGGCGAGCATCCGCTCGAACGGGCGCAGCAGTCCGACCAGCAGCAGCAGGGCAGCAACCAGCGCGCCTAGGCTAAGGTCCCCGCGCGCCACCAGCCACACGCCGAGCGCAATCGCCGCCAGCAGCGACGCCATGCGCACGGCCCGCGACAGGTCGCGCAGCAGCCCAACCCGGCAGTCCAGCCGGTAGGCCGCCGCCACATGCGGGGCATTGAGACGCTCCCAGCGCTTGGCGGCGTCGACTGTCAGCGGCGCGGCCGGCAGGCCGTGCCACCACATGGTCACGCGACCGGCCGCGCGCAGGCGCTGCTGATCGAGACGCGCCACCGGCGCCGCCTCGACGCAGGCAGCCGTCAGCAGGACGGACACGGCCAGCGCACCGAGCGCGCCCAGCGCGGGATGCAGGAGAAGCAGCACGGCAACCAACGCCAGGGCCCACGGCGCCTCGAGCACGGACAGGACGGCGCGATCGAGCAGCGCGTCGCGCAGGCGCCCGATCGCTGCCGCATCGGCCCGCAGGGCGCTCGGCGCCACGGACTGGCGCGCGCCGTCCAGCAGGGTCCGCTCGGCCAGCGTATGGTCGAGCCACAGACCGGCGCGCTGCAGGATGCGCTCGCGCGCCGCCTCGATGCACAGCAAACTCAGCGCAGCGGCCATTGCCGACGCCGCCAGCAACCACAGCTGGCCGGAGCGAGGCACGGCGAAATCATTGGCAAGCAGGGGAACCGCGTGCAGGGCCAGCAGCACGATCAGCAGGCTGGCCAGCCCCGAAAGCAGGAAAACGGCCGCGAGCGCCCAGCCCACCTGCCGCAGGATTCTGTCCGATGTACGCATACACACTACCGGTGGCATCGACGCCGATCAGGCGTCTCCCTGCCGCCATGGTGCCACGCCCGGATAAACGCACCGTTAACCGAACGTGCGCTGCTGCCTTACCGGGCAGCCCACCTCCCGGCGGTGACTACGACAATCGGCGTGCTTCCGAACACAGCTCGCAGGATCTTTCCGCAGAAACCGCTTGGCTGAACAAGAAACCTTGTCCCTCCTGACAACCTTGCTCCGCAAGCGCAGTCTCCTGCTCGGGAGTTTCGATCCCCTCGGCAACCACCGTCAGCCCGAGCCCTTGACCCAGCCCAAGGAGAGCGCTGACGATCGCGGCGCTCTCGCGCTCGATGGCCATGTTTTGCACGAAGCTGCGATCGATCTTGATGGTGTCGACCTTGAAGTTGCGAAGGTGGTACAGGTTTGAATAACCGGTACCGAAATCGTCGAGCGCAATTCGAGCGCCGATATCGCGCAGCGCACCCAGAACCTCCTGCACGACCTCCAGCTCCTGCACGAGTGCGCTCTCCGTAATCTCGATCTCCAGTCGCCGCGGAGGGAGCCCGCTCTCGCTAAGGATTGTCCTGATCCGAGGACACAGCGTCCGCTCCTTCAGCTCGACAGGTGAGATGTTGAACGACAGACGCACGTCTCTTGGCCATGTCATCGCCGTCCTGGCGGCGGCACGCAGCAATTGGTCCGTCAATGCGCTCATCAGCCCAATTTGCTCCGCAATTGGGATGAAGCGCGAAGGAGGGATCTGGCCCAGCGAGGCATGGGTCCAGCGAGCAAGAACCTCGAAGCCGAGTATTCGTTTGGTTTTGAGGTCGATCAGCGGCTGGAAAAACGGATGAATATCACCGTTGACGATCGCCACGCGAAGCTCGTGTTCCAGCAACTCGCGCTCCCGAATATGCTGGTCCATCTCTTGGTCGAAGAAGTGTATGGCAGATGCGTGAGCACGCTCGGCGTTGCGCATCGCCACGTCAGCCCGCCGCACGATCTCTTCGGCAGCGTTGCCTTCGATGGGAAATAGACAGATGCCAACTGTCGCGCTGAGTCGATGCGGCACACCGCCAATGACAATAGGGGCGCTGATACCGTCTATGACTTGGCGGGCAATCCCTGTCGCTGTTTCGGCACCGGCGATATGTCTTGCCAGTATCGCGAATTCACGGCCGGAAACGCGCGCAACCACATCTTCCACTCGTTTTGCCGCAACTAGCCTTTGAGCGACGATGGCCAAGGCTTCGTCTCCAGCGTCATGGCCATACGCGTCATTGATTGACTTGAATCCGTTTAGCCTCAGAGCGAACAGCGCATGTGCCCCGCCGGCGCGGGGTGGCGCGGCAACGGCGGCTCTGAGCGCGTCGTCGAATGAGCGTCGATTGGGCAGGCCGGTCAGTGGGTCCTGGAAAGCCAGCTCCCTAATCTGGTGCTCGACGTCGAGCCGGTGCTTGGTCTCCGCTCTTTGGATATGCAGCTGGCGAGCTGCAAACAAAAGCAAGCCCACTGTAAGAATGAGCCCCAACAGAAGCATCTCGTCCAATTCGATCGTGTTCTCGACCGGGCTTGCGCCCGCGGCGACGAGAATGTCGAAGGTACGGAAGAAGTAGCCGGCAACAAGCACGACGAGGGCGACAAAAAATAGGTCTTGGACGCCGACTCGATGACGACGAACGAATCCGGCCAGGCGCGACGCCTTGAGGTGAAGTGCGCGGTGGAAGCGGCGGCGCGGGCCCTCTGGCTCCTGCTCGATTGTCATTTCGCTAGCCAGCTCTTCATGCAGGCGTTTTCGAGGGGTGCCTTTTTGGCCGCGTCGATCGCCCCACCAAAGGCGGTTTGCGGCCCGCGGACCTAGCCAACCGCGGTTGCTGCTACGCCAATCTCCGTAGGGGCCACACAGCGCTCGCAAACTAGTGCGAGCCAACGCTTTACGGGAAGTCGATGATTAGCAAAGGGTAAATCGAGGATCCCCAGTTTGGGTTAAATCGCAGGCCAGGGCTCCGCCCCAACGCGAAGCCAAACAGGGATCCCGCATCACGCGTTCCGCCCCCTTGGGGTCGGACTCTGCCTTGCGACCGCGCTGAAGTACGGCCGCAAGTTCTCCAAGAAACGACGACATCCTGGTCGAGTGATTATCATCCGCGCCGGCGCCTCGCACGGTGCCTCCCACTGGAGCGAGGAGGTTGGACTGCCGCGCGCTTGGCTCGCCATCTCCACGCTATCTGCAAACGCCACCCGCGAGCTAAGCTCGATGGCGGTCCTGGTGGTGGTGTCGTTGCCCCGCACGCCGCCGGTCACCCTGCCCCGCCGAATCCTCCGCGGATCGGAAATCCCCCGCACGTCGCCAGCAAACTCTATCGCGCGTTGAGGCTCCGCAGTTCCGCCACGTAGCGGATGGGATACTGCGCCGTCAGCATTGGTGTCCGCAGGCCGACCGAGCCGGCAATCTGGCCCACGAAGCCGTTGCAGTTGCGCAGGAGCAGCTCATACCTCGTCCAGGTTCTGCGCAGATGGCGGATATACTGCATCACACGAAAGTATTGCACCCGACTGATCGGAACGCGAAATCGGGCATGGTGCTGTCCCGCGATGTCCGACCGGGTGACGCCCACCGTCCCGGCAACCGGCAAGCCGACTTTGCTCCAACGGTCGCTGTCGGCGCCAGCGGGCAGGAAGCCGGCCACGATCGTCTGGCGGGTGCCGCCGCTGGCGTCTATTTCGCCGAGCGTCACGTAGGAGTGGCCATATCCACCCGCTTCCTCGCGGGCCCGGAACTCCATGTAGAATACCGTCGCCGCCGCGCTGGCCGCGAGTATGCGCGGCGGATACGCCCGCTCATAATGGGCGCTGGCGGTTGCAACGGCCTGGCACGAGAGCAGGACCGCCGTGATGAGCGAAAGTATCGGCGCGAGATGTGCCATGGCCCGTTTCGGAGCATGCAGGCTGATTTGCGGATTTCGCGAACGCGCGCCTGTCTAACGCGCATCCTCGACACGTCCTAGTGGCGACCCGGCGAAACGCCGTCGGCTGTGCCCGCGCCATCACGCTAAACTAGCCGTATTCCGCTGCACGCTGAAGAACGTACGGGGTTGCGAGGCGGCGGGCCGCTTACTGGGCGGCGTAGGGCGCAGCAGGCGAAGCCGTATGGCGCCAATATGCGATCCCGCAGCGGGTCGGTGCGCTGCGCTGCACCTATTGCACCCGCACCTAGCCCACCAAAATCTTGCCTGGATTTAAAATCCCCTGCGGGTCAAGCGCCGTCTTGATGGCGCGCATGACGGCGAGGCCGGCGCCGATCTCGGCCTTCAGGTACTTCGCTTTGCCCTGGCCGACGCCGTGCTCGCCCGTGCACGTGCCCTCCATGCGGATGGCGCGCGCGATCAGGCGCTCCATGAAGGTCTCCACCGCCTGCACCTCCTTCGGATTGGAGCGGTCGACCATCGGTTGGGTGTGGAAGTTGCCGTCGCCGGCGTGGCCGGCGATCGGCGCGATCAGGCCCAGCGACTTGATGTCGGCCTGCGTCTCCACCACGCATTCGGCCAGTCGGGAGATCGGCACGCAAATATCGGTGGCGAACGTGTCCTTGCCGGGCCAGGTGCTCTTCACGGCCCAATAGAACTCGTGGCGCGCCTTCCACAGCCGGCGGCGGTCCTCCTCCTTCTCGGCCCAGTCGAAGCGGATGGCGCCCTCGCTCTCCGCGATCTGGCGGAACAGCTCCACCTGGTTGCGGGCCGAGACATCGGTGCCGTGGAACTCCAGGAACAGCGTCGGCGCCTCCTCCAGACCCAGCTTGGCGTATTTGTTGACGGCGTAGATGGCCGCCTCGTCCACCACTTCCATGCGCGCGACGCCGAGGCCAAGCTGCATGGAACTGATCACGGTGTTGCATGCGCCTTCCAGCGTGCGGAACGGGCAGACGGCCGACAGGATCAGTTCTGGAATGCCGTACAGCCGCACGGTCAGTTCGGTGATCAGACCGAGCGTGCCTTCCGATCCCACCATCAGCCGGGTCAGGTCGTACCCCGCCGACGACTTGCGCGCGCGCTGCGCCGTCTTGACCACCGAGCCGTCGGCCATCACGGCGGTGAGGTTGAGCACGTTCTCGCGCATGGTGCCGTAGCGCAGCGCCGTGGTGCCGGAGGCGCGCGTCGACGCCATGCCGCCGATGGTCGCCTCCTCGGCGCCGGGGTCGACCGGGAAGAACAGCCCGAGGTCGCGCAGGTAGTCGTTGAGCTGCCTGCGCGACACACCTGGCTGCACCACGCAATCGAGGTCGCGCTCGTTGACGGCCAGAATCTGGTTCATGCGCGAGAAGTCGAGCGACAGGCCGCCGAGCGGCGCATTGACGTGGCCTTCCAGCGAGGTGCCGGCGCCGAACGGAATGATCGGGGCGCGGTGATCGCTGGCCACGCGCACCACATCGCGCACCTCCTCGGCGGTCTCCACCCAGATGACCGCGTCGGGCGGCTGGTTCTCCAGCCATGTAAGGGTATTGGCGTGCTGCCGGCGGATCGCCTCTCCGGTCTGCAGGCGGTCCCCGAAGCGCTGCCGCAGCACAGCGATTGCCGTCGGCACATCGCGTGCCTTGCCGTCTGCTGCATCGAGCATCGCCGTTTCCATCCCTTATGTGAGGCCCGCGTGAGGTTGTTGCCGGACACTAGGCCGCAGGTCACCCCCGGCCAAGCCGTCCCGTCAATTTTTATTCACACGCTCGTGCGCGGAAGTGAAGGGTGTGCCCGTTGCAGCGCAGCACGTTCGGGGCGATGTACCGGCAGTCAGCGGCTGGCGCCCGAGCCGGCCCACCAATCCAGGGATACAACAACCATGCTGCGCAAGATGCTGAGTTGGGGCAACCGCCCGATGCACATGACGGCCTCCAACGAGAACGCACCCGCGCCTGCCTCGGACGAGTTGCCGCAGGTCGACGTGCGTGCGCTGGCGACCGGCGCGGCCCTGGCGGCTTCGCTCGACGCCTCCCCGGCCGTGCTGGTGAACCTGTACGACTACGCGCATCGCTACGGCGGTGGCCGCCCGCGGCGCACCGCCTGATCGCGTCCTGACCGCATCCGGCTCTGCCGGATGCCCACCCTTCAGCCGGCCAGCGCTCCCAGATACATGCGCACCGCAGGCTGGGCCGTCAGCCGCTCGAAATCCGGGTACTCGGCCACCTCCCCGCCATTGACGAACAGGAAGCGCTCGCAGATCTCGCGCAGGATCTCGAGTTGGAACGGCGCGGTCGGGTGCAGGCACACGAACACCAGGCGACCCTCGCTGCGCAGGCGGCGGAAGAAATCCAGCATGAAGCCGATGTAGCCGTCCTGGGTGTTGAACTGCGGCTCGTCGAACAGGTGCACCAGCGGATAGGCGCTGCCGGCCGCCTCCAGCATGAACGACGGCTTGGTCTTGCGGAAGCGCCGCACCTGGTAGGACTGGTGGTAGTGGATGGCCAGCCGATCGCGCTGGCGATAGCGCACGCGCTGCATGTCCTGGCCAGCCACCACGATGCGGCCTGCCGACGGCGCATTGGAGCCGGCGATCATTTCAAACAACGTGGTCTTGCCGGCGCCGTTCGGGCCCATCACGCCGACGATCTCCGGACGCTCGAAGGCACGATTGGCGGCGAGTCGGAACGCCGGTGTGCGGTCGAGCAGGCCACGGTGGTAGACCTTCGAGACGCCCTCCAGCGCCAGCAGCGGCCCGGTGTTCGTGTCAGCCCTCACGTCAGTCCTCCGAGCAGCTGCCGCTTCAGGCCTGCATCCGCGGCAAGCGCCGACGCCTCGCCTGACCACGCCACCTGACCCTGCGCCAGCACCACCACGCGATCCGCCACGCCCAACGCCACGTCGGCGTTCTGCTCCACCACCACCGAGGCGATGCCGGCCCCCTTCAGCTTGCGGATCACCCCCAGCACATCGTCGACGATCTTCGGCGCGAGGCCCTGGCTCGGCTCGTCGAACAGCATCAGGCCTGGCGCGCCGAGCAGCGCGCGGGCAATCGCCACCATCTGCATCTCGCCGCCCGACAGCGTCTCGGACTCTCGGGTCATCAGGTATTTGAGCGGAGTGAAGATGTCGGTCACCTCGCCCATCGACCAGGCGCGGAAGGCGGTGCGCTTCTCGCCAAGGCTCAGATTCTTGGCGACGGTGAGCGTCGGGCACAGACGGCGATCGTCGGGCACCCAGCCGATGCCGTAGCGGGCAATCGCATGCGTCGGCTCGGACAGGATCGAGCGACCCTGGAAACGGATGTCGCCGCGCCGCGCGCGCGTCAGGCCCAGGATCGAGCGCAGCACGGTGGTCTTGCCGGCACCGTTGGCGCCGAGCAGGGCGAGGACCTCGCCGGCGCGCACCGACAGCGACACGCCGAACAACGCTTGCGTCTCGCCGTAGAAGGTGTCGATCGCCGCCACGTCGAGCATCAGTTGAGCCTCCCGAGGTTGGAGGCTTCCACCCAGGGATTGCCTTTCAGCTCGGCCGGCGTGCCGCGCGCGATCACCTGCCCCCAGTGGATCACGGAGATCTCGTCGGCCAGCGAGAACAGGAACTGCATGTCGTGCTCGATGATGACGATGGTGAGCAGGCCTTTGAGCTTACGCACCAGGTCGGCGAGGCGGGCGCGGCCGTCGCTGCCGAGCCCCGCGGTCGGCTCATCGAGGAACAGCAGCTTGGGCTGGCAGGCCAGCGCCACGGCAATTTCCAGCGCGCGACGGGCGCCGTAGGACAGCGACTTGGCTTCATCGTCGGCGCGATCGGCGAGACCGACCTTGTCCAGGATGTCGAGCGCGTCGGCAACCAGCGCCGGATCGGCGTAGGCCTGGCTCAGCGCATCGCCACCGCGTACGCGCGTGGCCGGCAGCGCGATGGCCACGTTCTCGAACACCGTAAACTCGTCGAACAGCGTCATGAGCTGAAACGAGCGGGCGACGCCGAGCCGCGCAATCGCCTGCGGCGAGCGGCCGGTGATGTCGCGGCCGTCGAACAGCACGCGGCCGCGGTCCGGCTTGTAGCGGCCGGTCAAGACATTAAAGCAGGTGGTCTTGCCGGCGCCGTTCGGCCCCATGATGCCGGACAGCTTGCCGGCCTCGAAGGCGAGCGAGACGTTCTCCAGCACCACGCGGTCGCCGAAGCGCAGGTGCAGGTCGTGGGCTTCGAACAGGGCCACGGCGTCACTCCCCTGCCTGCGGCTGCGCACGGGCCGCACTGATCGGCGCGGCCTTGCGCGCGCGTTGCGTGAAGCTCGCGAACATGCCGGCCAGTCCCTCCGGCTTGAACAGCACCAGCACCACGAACAGCAGGCCGAACCACAGCATCCAGCCGGTGGTCAGCGCGCCGATCACGTCGCGCGCGAGGAAAAACGCGCCGGCGCCGATCACCGGGCCCCAAAACGAGACGAGGCCGCCACCGACCAGCGTCATCATCACCACATAACCCGAGTAGTGCAGGCTCATGACGTCGGGAAACGCCGATGTCTGGGCCATGGCAAACAGCGCGCCAGCGAGGCCCGACAAGCCCGCCGAGATCACCAGCACGGCGGCCTTGTAGCGCCACACGTCGTAGCCGATGAAGCGGGCGCGCGTCTCGTTCTGCTTGATGGCCTTGACGATGCGCCCAAACGGCGAATGCACAAGCCGCCACAGCAGCAGCGACACGCCCACGAAGATCACCAGTACGAAGTAATAGAGCGCGACGTTCTCTTTCAGATCGAAGGAGGCGACGCCGAGCGAGACCGGCAGGCGCGCGATCTTGAGCAGGCCGTCCTCGCCGCCGGTGATGCTATGCGCCTTGATGGCCACGAACCAGAAGATCTGGCCGAAGGCGATGGTCATCAGGGCGTAGTAGATGCCGCGCCGATGCGAGATGAAGGCGGCGACCAGGGCACCGCTCGCGGCGGTCGCCAGCGTGGCGACGCCGAGGCAGATCCACAAGTTGGGCACGATGTTGAACTGGGCCAAACCGAACGCGTAAGCGCCGATGCCGAAGAAGGCGCCATGCCCGAACGAGGGCAGGCCGGCGTGGCCGAGCACCAGGTTGAAGGCCAGCGCATAGGTGGCGAAGATCAGGATCTCGACGCCCAGATACTGGTAGAGGCCGACGCGCTCGATCCACAGCGGCACGCTGGCAAAGAACAGCCAGCTCGCCAGCATGGCGGTCGTGAAG
>Ga0075368_10000645_pt1 | contig 10613 bp, 8 predicted proteins | sample EndMethybrTD3033_FD_71518 | JGI IMG/M metagenome (GOLD analysis project Ga0075368, IMG submission 71518) | Populus endosphere microbial communities from Tennessee, USA - Endosphere MetaG P. TD hybrid TD303-3 | ecosystem: Host-associated > Plants > Roots > Endosphere | place: USA: Tennessee... | reverse complement strand
GCATTGGATGAAGCACACGCTGACCTGGGCCGACGATGCCACCCGCACGGTGCGCATCGACTACCGTCCGGTGCACACCTACACCATGACCAACGAGGTCCACTACATCGCGCCCAAGGCGCGCGTGTACTGAGGGGCTTACTCGATCAGAGGGCCGTCCATCTCAAGATGCCGCCACTTTGCTGTGATGCAGCGACTGAGTGCGGAATCTGAAAGACTTGTACCGTGCTGCTGAGCGCCGCAGCTGGCGAAACCCTGACCCACAGCGGACGTTCGAATTCAGGACGCCCTTGGCTGCCGGGACAATAGCCGTGTCGGGCACTACAGGCCGCCGGATGAGTGGCAAATGCGGCACGCTTCCCGGTTCCTTTTTCGGGATAACCCAGCTCGCGGTCCAATTCCGTTGGCGTGGGCCGTGCGCATAACTAGCTTCCGGACTGAAGCGAATCATTCTCGGAGGGGCAAATGCGTTCCTTGAAACTAGGCTTGGCCGCCACGGCGATGTTCTGTGCACTTTCGGCGACGACTGAGGCCGCCGATTGCGTCAAGGTTGCAACGGTCGGCGAAGCCGTGACCCACGATATCGCCGAGCTCTTTTCGAAGAACGGCCTTAAGAACGTCATCTATGGGCAGGGCCGCGAGGGCAAGGGCCCGGTCCAGACGACCTGCAAAACGGGCTCGGTTACGACAACCTGCCAATCCTCGCAGATGGCGTGCAAAGTGACCACGCCCAAGACCTGCCTGGGCGCTTGGTTGTGCTTGCCCATGTGATCCCGTTGCTTGGCCGGGATGACAGTCAGCTAACGGTCTGCGCGTTCAGCCATCAACATGCCATCCCGGAGCGCGCGTCATGCCGTCCAGCATGCTTGCAGCACGACGCACATCCGGGACCCACGGCGTGACGCGCCTATGGCGACGCTCCCAAGCGCTTCAATCCTTCCTTGCCGGATGCTTGCACCTCAGGATCGTCGGCTCCGACTGAAAGTGAGCGGCGGAAGTCTGCGATGGCCTCCTCGCGCCTACCCAATGCCTCGAAAATTCTCGCCCTAGTGTCGAGTGCGCGGGCTCCACTGGGGCGCAGTTCAAGCGATTTCTCGACATCAGGCAATCCTTGGGCGGCTTTGCCCAACGTAAAATAGGCCCACGCACGGTTGTTATAGACAGCGGCGTTTGTCGGATCGATCTCAATCGCCTTATTGTAGTCGGCGATGGCGCGGTTCTGGTCGCTTGGATCGTTGCGCTCCTGCCCGCGCTCGTTGTAGGCAACGGCGCGGAGCCCGTAGGAAGGAGCGCTGTTGGGATCGATCTCGATCGACTTGTCGTGGTCGGCGATCGCCCGGTCGTAGTTCTTCTTGCTCCGGTGAGCGTTGCCCCGATTGTTGTAGGCATTGACGTATTTCGGATCGATCTCGATAGCCTTATCGTAGTCAGCTATCGCCCGGTCGTAGTCCTTCTTCCCCTGGTAGGCGTTGCCCCGATTGTTGTAGGCGACGGCAAATTTCGGATCGATGTCGATCGCCTTATCGTTATCGGTGATGGCCCGGTCGTAGTCCTTCTTCCCTTGGTAGGCGTTGCCGCGTCTGACGTAGGCGGTGGCAGAGTTCGGGTTGATGCCGATCGCCTTATCGTTGTCGGCGATGGCCCGGTCGTAATCGCCCTTGGCCTGATGGACGGTGCTGCGGCCTGTATAGGCGACAGCAGACTTAGGATTGAGCTCGATAGCCCGATCGAAGTCACCAATCGCCCTATCGTAGTCCTTCTTTGCCAGGTAGGCAGTGGCGCGGTTATAGTGGGCTATGGCACGGTTTTTCTTGGTCTCTTTGCCGGACTGAATCACGCTGGTGCACGCGCTGATCCGCAGGTCAGCCGAAGCTTCCCTCCCGCATCGGGTCCACGCCTGCGACACCTGTGCGCCGGCTGGCGCGCCAAAAAAAATCTCAATAGCAACGAGAGCCCCGATGGCGACCATGCTATTGATTGCAGACCTGGATAGACACCTGATCATGGCCGCGCACCTCACGATTGGCCCGTTCCCCGAGGCAGCCTCGCCTGGGCACTATCCAGGCTTTGGCTCCGGGCAACCTTCCACCGCTTACCGCAAGATGGCGGGTCGACGTTCGGCTCATCGCACCATGCAAAAAGCCCGCGCAAGGACGGTTGCCAATTCGCAACGGTCAGTCGTCAGCGCGGACGCCTGATCCCCTCGATGGCTATTCCTGGCACTGAACACCCGTTCGCGGCATTGACGCGAGTCCGTCCGCTTTGGGCAGTTCTGCCGTGCAGTTCAATGAATGCACCCTTGCAGCGTTGGGTCCCGGCTCTGCGCTTCGCTTCGGCCGGGATGAAAGTCACGACACGCTGGTGTCATCCCGGAGCGCGTCATGCCGAAGGCATGCTTCCAGCATGGCGCGCATCCGGGACCCAGTAGCCAAGCGGAAAGCAGTCCCGCCTCAGCTCCGTAGCCCGGGAGCCTCCTGGCCGGTGTGGGCTACATACTCGGTGTAGCCGCCGCCGTAGGCGTGGATGCCCTCGGGGGTCAGCTCCAGCACGCGGTTGGACAGCGCGGCGAGGAAGCGGCGGTCGTGCGAGACGAACAGCATGGCGCCTTCGTACTGCGCCAGCGCCGTAATCAGCATCTCCTTGGTGGCCATGTCGAGGTGGTTGGTGGGCTCGTCCAGCACCAGGAAGTTGGGCGGATCGTAGAGCATCTTGGCCATCACCAGCCTCGCCTTCTCGCCGCCCGACAGCACGCGACACTTCTTCTCGATGTCGTCGCCCGAGAAGCCGAAGCAGCCGGCCAGCGACCTGAGCGAGCCTTGTCCCGCCTGCGGAAATGAGTCCTCCAGCGACTGGAACACGGTCTGCTCGCCGCCCAGCAGATCCATGGCGTGCTGGGCGAAGTAGCCCATCTTGACGCTGGCGCCGATCGCCACCGTGCCGTCGTCGGGCTCTGTCGAGCCTGCCACCAGCTTGAGCAGCGTCGACTTTCCCGCGCCGTTGACGCCCATCACGCACCAGCGCTCGCGGCGGCGCACCTGGAAGTCGAGGCCGTCGTAGATGCTGCGGCTGCCGTAGCGCTTGTGCACCTTCTTGAGGCTCGCCACGTCCTCGCCCGAGCGCGGCGCCGGCGGAAATTCGAAGGCGATGCTCTGGCGGCGCCGGGGCGGTTCCACCCGGTCGATCTTTTCCAGCTTCTTGACCCGGCTCTGCACCTGGGCGGCGTGCGAGGCGCGCGCCTTGAAGCGCTCGATGAACTTGATTTCCTTGGCGAGCATCGCCTGCTGGCGCGCGAACTGGGCCTGTTGCTGCTTCTCGGCGAGCTGGCGCTGCTGCTCGTAGAACTCCAAGTCGCCCGAGTACGAGTTGAGCGATCCGCCGTCGATCTCCAGCACCTTGCCGACGATGCGGTTCATGAATTCGCGGTCGTGCGAGGTCATCAGCAGTGCGCCCTCGTAGCCCTTGAGGAACGTCTCCAGCCAGATCAGGCTTTCCAGATCCAGGTGGTTGCTCGGCTCGTCCAACAGCATCACGTCGGGGCGCATCAGCAGGATGCGGGCCAGCGCCACCCGCATCTTCCAGCCGCCCGACAGAGCGCCGACGTCGCCGTCCATCATCTCCTGGCTGAAGCTGAGGCCGGCCAGGACTTCGCGCGCGCGGCCCTCCAGGGCATAGCCGTCCAATTCCTCGAAGCGCCCCTGCACCTCGCCGTAGCGCGCAACAATGTCTTCCATGTCGTCCGCCCGCGCGGGGTCGCCCATGGCGGCCTCCAGCTCCTTCAACTCGGCCGCCACGGCGCTGACCGGCCCGGCGCCGTCCATCACCTCGGTCGCGGCGCTGCGGCCCGCCATCTCGCCGACATCCTGGCTGAAGTAGCCGATGGTGATGCCGCGCTCGACCACCACCTGGCCCTCGTCGGCCTCCTCCTCGCCCGTGATCATGCGGAACAGCGTGGTCTTGCCGGCGCCGTTGGGTCCGACCAGGCCGATCTTCTCGCCCTTGTTGAGCGCCGCCGAGGCCTCGATGAAGAGGATCTGGTGGCCGTTCTGCTTGCTGATGCTGTCGAGACGAATCATGTGCCCTGCGCTCTGGAGGCGGTTGCGGCGCTCTTATGCCATGTGGCGGGCCGATGGAAGCGCGTTACCGGGCCGCACGACGCTCCGTCCCCGCATCCGCCCCCTTCCCACGCTGACGCACCTGCCGATGCGGCCTTTCCGCTACCCCCGTCCCAGGGCAGAGTGCGACCGGGAAAACACCGGGCGTGGGGAAGCATGCCGCCACTTCGCATAGCCATCGCAGGGGCCGGCACGGCCGGGCTTGCCGCGGCGGCGTTCCTGACCCGAGACGGTCACGATGTTCGCCTGTTCGAGCGGTTCGCCGAACCGCGGCCGCTCGGTGCCGGTCTGATGTTGCAGCCGACCGGGCTCGCCTGCCTGGCGCGCCTGGGTCTCGACCGCGCTGCCGTCGACAGCGGCGCCGTCGTGCTCGGCATCTACGGAAAGACGGTGCGCGGCGCGCGCATCTTCGACGTCAGGTATCGCGAGCTCGGCCCGCGCCTGTTCGGGATCGGCATCCATCGCGGCGCGCTGTTCGGCCTGCTGTACGACGAGGTCCGGCGCCTTGCCGTGCCGATCGCGGCGTCGGTGGAGATGCGTGCCAGCCGCTGCACGCCGGGCGGCCGCCTGCTGCTCGACGCGCAGGGCAACGAGCACGGCCCCTTCGACCTGGTTGTCGACGGCACCGGACAGCGCTCGCCGTTGCGTGCCGGTGCGGTGCAGGTGAACGTCAACCGCCCCTATCCCTATGGAGCCCTGTGGGGCATCACCGAAATGCCTGACGGCTGGCCACAGCCCGATCTGCTGGCGCAGGTCTACGATGGCTGCCACCTGATGGCCGGCGTCCTACCCGTCGGCCGCCGCCCGGGTGATCCGCGCCGCCTCGCCGCCCTGTTCTGGAGTCTCCGGGTTCGCGACCACGCGGCATGGAAAGTGGCTGGCATCGAGCGCTGGCGTGAGCGGGTGTTGGCAGCGTGGCCGCAGGTGCAGTCGTTCGTGGACCAGATCCGCTCCGCCGACGACCTGACGTTTGCCTCCTACGCCGACGTCACCCTGCGCGAACGCCACGCCGAGCGCATCGTCTTCATCGGCGACGCCGGCCGCGTGACCAGCCCGCAGCTCGGCCAGGGCGCCAACCTCGCCCTGATCGATGCGGCCGTGCTCGCCGACTGCCTGCGCAAGCAGTCGACACTCGCCGCCGCACTTGCCGCATATGCCGAGCAGAGACGCGCGCATACGCGCTTCTACTCCTACGCCAGCCGCTGGCTCACGCCGTTTTTCCAGTCGGACAGCAGCATCGCCGCACTGGTGCGCGACCTCACGTTCCCGATCGCCGGCAAGGTGCCTTACGTGCGGCGCGAGATGGTGCGCACGTTGTGCGGCATGAAGACCGGCCTGTTCACCCACCTCGATCCCGGCCAATGGCATCCCGACTACGCGCTCGGAGCCGTCGCCCTCTCCAGCCAGCCCGCGTAGCGCACCAGCAGGCCGACAACAGGCAGATGCGCCTCGGCTTCGAACCGGTAGCGGCCGTCCCGCTCGCTCTCGAACGTGCGCACGCGCGGGTGCAGCGCGCGCGGCAGCGAAATGCCGAGGACACGCATACCCTGGAGCCGCAGCGCAAGCCCATCGGGCGACGCCTCAAGCGCAGATATCAGGCAGCTCATGCCGATGCGCTCGCTCAGCAGTCCACTACTCTCAAATTGCACCGAACGAAACGTGCGCGCGCCGAACTCTCGCGTCCACTGCTCCTGACCGTTGCCCGGCACGAAGCTCACGCGCAACGGCTGGTCTTTGCCGTCCGGTGGCAGCGAGAACAGCGTGGCGAGCACACGGGCAACCCAGGATCGCCCGCGCTCGACATCGGCGCGCCCGATCCAGACCGCCGGCTCCGTCAGGTCGTGCAGCTCGCGCACGCGGGCGGGCAGCATGTCGAATCGTTCGCCAAGCAGCGAGCGGTACAGTGCCGGATGCCCCCGCCCGCTGTCGGGCACGGCTACTTCGCCGGATGCTTGGCCAGGAACTCCAGCACAGGTTTGTGGAACGCGGCGGGGTCCTCGGCGCACAGCATGTGCGACGTGTTCGGGATGATCACCAGGTCGGAGCCCTTGATCTCGCGGTGGATGGTCTCGGCGGCCGCCACCGGCGTCGCCGGGTCCTCCTTGCCGACGATCACCCGCGTCGGCAGGTTGATGCCCTTCAGCCGGTCGGTGACGTTGAGCCCGTGAATGCACTGGCACCAGCCGGCGTAGCCCTCCAACGGCGTCGTCTCGATCATCTTGCTTAGGCGCGCCACCAGCGCCGGCTTCTTGCGGTTCTCAGCCGTGATCCAGCGGCCCATCGCCGGCTCCACCTGTGAGGCCATGCCCTTCTCGCGCGCGACCTTAACGCGGTCCACCCACATGTGCTTCACCTCGTCGGGGACGCGGCTGCTGGTCGAGACCAACTGCAGGGTCGAGAAGCGTTCCGGATACAGCAAGCCGAGGTACTGGCCGACCATGCCGCCCATCGACAGGCCGAGGAAGTCCGCCTTGTTGATCTTGAGATGGTCCATCAGGGCAACCACGTCGGCCGCCAGCGTCTCGAACGTGTAGGGACCTTTCGGCGCCTCGCTCTGCCCGTGCCCACGCGCGTCGAACCGCACCACGCGATACTTGCCCGTCAGCGCCGGCGTCAGCTCATCCCAGATCGACAGGTTGGTGGCGAGCGGATGATGCAGCATGACCACCGGCGCGCTCTCGGCGCCGGACACGTCGTAGTTCATGCGAATGCCGTTGATGCTTGCCTGCATGCGTTCTCTCCCGGCCGATGATCGAAGCGTATTGCGTGCGCCCCGCCTATGCTTCGGACTTTACGTCCGCTTCAGGCTTGGGACCAGCAGTCTGCGGTGGCGCGTGGTGACTCTCGCCGCTGATGCGGTCCGATAAGGCCAGCATCACACTCGAGCCAACGAACACCAAGTGAATGATCACATACCACCACAGGTCGCGATCCGATGCAGTCTTCAATTCCATGAACTGCTTGAGGAGCTGGATCGCAGAGATCGCTACGATCGAGCCGAGCAACTTGATCTTGAGGGCCGTGAAGTCGATGGCCCCCATCCATTCCGGCCAGTCGCGGTGTCCGGAGTGATCGATCTTGGAGACGAAATTCTCGTAGCCGGAGAAGATGACGATCAGCAGCAGCGAGCCGGTCAGCGCCAGGTCCACGAGCGACAGCACGCCGACGATCACATCGGCCTCGGTCGACGTGAACGCCTTCTCGGCGATGTGGTAGAGTTCCTGGACGAACTTGATCAGCACGATGCCGATGCCGACCACCAGCCCGAGATAGAACGGCGCCAGCAGCCAGCGGCTGGCGAACAGCACGGCCTCCAGCAACGTTTCCAGCTTGTCTCGCAGCATGACTCCGGTCCCCGACACGATCGACGGATCGTGTATCGCACGCGCCTTTCGCCTGCCGCAAGGTGGACCGCAGCCGCAATCTCAACGTCATCCCGCGCCTCGTGCCCGGGATCCAACTTTCAGCTTGCTCCTGACTGTGCGGATGGCTGGATCCCGGTGACGAGCACCGGGATGACTCCTACGCCGCGATCGGTTTGCTCAAACCCCGCTTGTCGAGCAGCGCCTGGGTGTCGGGCAAGCGTCCGCGGAAGGCCTTGTAGGCGTCGGCCGGATCCTGCGTTCCGCCGGCGGAATAGATGGACTCGCGCAGCCGCTTGGCGGTGGCTGGATCGAATACGTCGCCCGTCTCCTCGAAGGCGCGGAAAGCGTCGGCATCCATCACCTCGGACCACATGTAGCTGTAGTAACCCGCCGCATAGCCGCCGATGATGTGCTGGAAGTGCGGGATGCGGTGCCGCATCACGATCTCCTCCGGCATGTCGATGCGCGCCAGCGTGTCCGCCTCGAACTTGTCTACGTCGAGCTTGTCGGCATTCTTCAGCACGTGCAGGTCGATGTCGACGATGGCAGACGACAGGTACTCGACCGTGGAGAAGCCCTGGTTGAAGGTGCGCGCCGCCTTGATGCGCTTCAGCAGCGCCTCCGGCACGGGCTTGCCGGTCTTGTAGTGCTTGGCGAACTTGCGCAGCACCTCCGGCCGCTCCAGCCAATGCTCGTAGAGCTGCGAGGGCAGCTCCACGAAATCGCGCTCGACGCTGGTACCCGACACGGCCGGGTAGGTCACGTTCGACAGCAGGCCATGCAGGCCGTGCCCGAACTCGTGGAACAGCGTGCGCGCATCATCGAGGCTGAGCAGCGACGGCTCGCCCGGCGCACCCTTGGCGAAGTTCATGACGTTGACGACGATCGGCGTCACCTCGCCGCCCAGCCTGTATTGGTCGCGCCAGCCCGACATCCAGGCCCCCGAGCGCTTGGACGGCCTCGCGTAGTAGTCGCCGAAGAACAACCCGACATGCTTGCCGGCCTTGTCGAGCACCTCGAAGACACGCACGTCGGGATGATAGACGGGCAGATCCTTGCGCTCCTTGAACGATACGCCGAACAGCTTGCCGGCCACGTCGAAGGCTGCAGCGATCACGTTGTCGAGCTGCAGGTACGGCTTGATCTCGGCTTCGTCGACGTCGTAGCGGGCCTTGCGCACCTTCTCGGCGTAGTGACGCCAGTCCCAGGCGGCGAGCTTGAAGTTGCCGCCCTCGGACTGCACCGCCTTCTGCAGCAGATCGCGCTCTTCCAGCGCCCGCTTGCGTGCCGGCCCCCATACATCCATCAGCAGCTTGCGCACGGCGGCCGGCGTCTTGGCCATGGAGAATTCGAGGGTCGAATCGGCGGCCGTCTTGTAGCCCAGCAGTTGCGCACGCTCCGCCCTCAGCCCCAGCATCTCTTTGACGATGGCACGGTTGTCGGTCTTGCCACCCTTGGCACCGCGCTTGATCCAGGCCTTGAAGGCCTTTTCGCGCAGGTCGCGCCGCGCCGAGTACTGCAGGAACGGCTCGATGCTCGAACGCGACAGGGTAATCGCATGCTTGCCGGGCTTGCCGCGATCGGCGGCCGTCTGCGCGGCCGCGGCGCGCACGGCGTCCGGCAGGCCGGCGAGATCAGCCTCGCTGTCCAGCACCAGCAGATAGTCCTGCTCGTCGGCCAGCACGTTCTGGCCGAACTGCGTGCCGAGCGTAGCCGAACGCTCGGCTATTTTCGCCATGCGAGCCTTGGCCTTCTTGTCCAGGTTGGCACCGGCCTTGACGAAGCCGCGATGGTAGCGCTCGAGCACGCGCATCTGCTCCAGCGTCAGGCCGAGCTTTTTGCGATCCTTCATCAGCGCGTCCACGCGCGCGAACAGCTTGGCGTTCTGGTAGATGCCCATGCTGTGCTTGGCATAGCGCGGCGCCACCTCGCGCTCGATGGCCTGGATCTCAGGCGTGGTGTCGGTGCCGGACAGATTGAAGAATACCGACGAGACCCGTTCCAGCAGCCGGCCGGCGCCCTCCAGCGCGTCGATCGTATTGGCGAAGGTCGGCGCCGCGCGGTTGTTGGCGATGGCGTCGATCTCGGCGAGGTTCTCCTCGAAGCCCTTCTCGATGGCCGGCAGGAAATGCTCGGTGCGTACCTTGTCGAAGGGCGGCACCTCGAACGGTGTCGTCCAGCGCTCCAGCAGCGGATTGGGCCCGGCCAATACCTTGCCTTTCGCCGGCTTGGCCTTTTTCGTGACGGGCTTCGCGGTCGCGGCCTTGGTTGGCGTCGCCTTGGCCTGGGACGGCTTTTTCGCCTTGCTGGTCATGCACATCCTCGCGTCCGGGAGTCTTGGGCGGTGCTATGGACGCACTCGCCGGCTTTGTCGAGGGCGGGGACGTTGAAAGGCCGGCTCGATAATCTCTTTCGTGAGCCCAACCGGCTCTACCGTATTGAAACGGAACCTCAACCAACACCTTGTTGCGGACATCGCGTCAGCAACCATGCATGCCGCGCGCGTGACCAGCGGCCACACCTGTCCGAGCAAGTCGGCTCGACGCTCACCCGTCATTGGACAAAACAGCTCACGGCCCGTAAACCTCAACCACAAGAGCGGCACCCATGAGCACCCAGGTCAAGATTTGCGGACTGAAAACCGAGGCCGCGCTCGAGGCCGCATTGGCGGGTGGCGCTGACTTTGTCGGCCTGGTGTTTTTCCCGCCGAGCCCGCGCAGCATCGATCCGGCGGCCGCCACCGCGCTGGCCGCGAAAGCGCGCGGCCGCGCCAAGGTCGTTGCCCTGCTGGTGAATGCCGACGACGGCCTGATCGACGCCGTGGTGAAAGCCGTGGGTCCGGACCTGCTGCAACTGCACGGCGACGAGAGCCCCGACCGGGCGGTTGCCGTCCGCCGCCGCTGGGACCTGCCGGTCATCAAGGCGATCAAGGTGGCAACCGCCAACGACGCGCGCCACGCCCTCAACTTCCGCGCCATGGTCGACTACATACTGTTCGACGCCAATCCGCCGGAGGGTGCGACGCGCCCCGGCGGGCACGGCGCCACCTTCGACTGGGGGCTGCTGAGCGGGGTCAAGGAGCACGTGCCCTTCATCCTGTCGGGCGGCCTCAACCCTGACAACGTCGCCGAGGCCA
>Ga0075368_10000644_pt1 | contig 10619 bp, 9 predicted proteins | sample EndMethybrTD3033_FD_71518 | JGI IMG/M metagenome (GOLD analysis project Ga0075368, IMG submission 71518) | Populus endosphere microbial communities from Tennessee, USA - Endosphere MetaG P. TD hybrid TD303-3 | ecosystem: Host-associated > Plants > Roots > Endosphere | place: USA: Tennessee... | reverse complement strand
CCTCCGGGTGGTCCGGATCGTCGCTGCCGACGAGGGTCCGACCGCCGGGGACGGACACGTCGAGTGACGCGTAAGTGCTGTTCGGGAGCGCTCCTGACAGCACTTTCGCGTCACTCGACGGAGAACCGGCACCGTCCTCGCCACGTGAGGGCGAGCAGCAGCCGGTCATTGGTGGGTCAGGTGCGCGCGGGCGCGCTCGGTGTCGGGGACCGCTTCCTGGACCGGCCCCAGGTCGAACCGCACCCGGTGGATCACACCCTCGAAGCGGTTCCGGACCGGCAGGTAGTCGTCGACCACCGGCGTGCCGCGGTCGACGCCGATGTTGAAGGTCTCGTCGAAGGAGAAGTAGTAGGCCGTGGTGACGGGGATCCGTCCCGAACCGACCGGGTTCCCGTCGACCGCCAGCGTCACGTCGGCTCCACTGCCGGGCGGACCTCCGTCGTAGGCGAACCGGACGACGAGGTCATGCCTGCCCGGCGTCATCGGCTCGCCGCCGCGCACGACGGTCAGGTCGCGGCCGGCGAAGTTGTAGGTGTAGTGCGGGACGCCGCCGACGAGGTAGAGCGACCAGCCGCCGAACCGTCCGCCCTGCGCCACCACCACGCCGTTCGTGCCGGTGCTCACCTCGAGGTCGGCGGTGATCACGTGCCACCGGTTCTTGACGTTGGGCGCGGCCTCCTCGGTGAGCCGGCCGACCCGAGGTCCGAAGGACTGCGTGGTCCGCCCGAGGTGCAGGTCGAGCCGGCCCGCCACCGAGGGGTTCTCGCGCTCGGTGACCCGGTCGTCGAGGGGGAACACGTGGTACTTCTCGCCCTCGCGCTGGAACACCCCCTGCAGCTCGCGCAGCCGGTCGGGGTGCTGGTCGGCGAGGTCGCGGGCCTGGCTCCAGTCCTCGGCGTGGTCGTAGAGCTCCCACACGTCCTCGTCGAAGGGGCGCTTCGGCGTGTCCACCATCTCCCAGGGGACCCCGTGCCGGGTCACGGCCGTCCACCCGTCGTGGTAGACCCCGCGGTTGCCGATCATCTCGAAGTACTGCGTGGTGTGGCGGTCCTCTGCCTCCGGGTCGTCGAAGGTGTAGTGCAGGCTGGTGCCCTCGACGGGCTGCTGGACCACCCCGCCGAACGTCTCGGGGACCTGTAGCCCAGCGGACTCGAGGATCGTCGGCAGCACGTCGATGACGTGGTGCCACTGGTGCCGGATCTCGCCGCGCGCACCGATCCCGTTGCCCCAGCGGACGATCATGCCGTCGCGGGTGCCGCCGAGGTGTGCCACCTGCTTGGTCCAGGGGTACGGCGTGTTCATCGCGAGCGCCCAGCCGGTCGGGTAGATGGCGTACGTCGTGGGGTCGCCCAGCGTGTCGAGCCGGGCCGCCATGTCCGCGGTGTCGTCCTGGATGCCGTGCCCGACCAGGTGCTCGCGGAAGGTGCCCCGCGGCCCGCCCTCACCTGATGCGCCGTTGTCGCCCAGGAGGTAGAAGAACAGCGTGTCGTCGAGGACGCCCATCTCCTCGAGCGCGTCGACGAACCGGCCGACCTGCACGTCGGCATGCTCGGCGAAGCCGGCGTAGGTCTCCATGAAGCGCGCGGCGACCCGCTTCTCGGTGTCGTCGAGCTCGTCCCAGTGCGGGACCCCCTCGGCCCACGGGGCCAGCTCGGCCGACTCGGGCACGATGCCGAGCTCCTTCTGGCGGGCCAGCGTCTGCTCGCGCTGGGCATCCCAGCCGGCGTCGAACCGGCCGGCGTACTTGTCCCGCCACTCCGGAGCGACGTGGAACGGCGCGTGCGTCGCACCGAGAGCGAGGTAGGTGAAGAACGGCCGCTCGGGCGTGATCGCCTGCTGGTTCTCGACCCAGGCGATGGCGTTGTCGACGAGGTCCTCCGAGAGGTGGTAGCCGTCCTCGGGGAGCCGGTCGGGCTCGACGGGGTAGCGACCCTGGTAGAGCTGCGGGTACCAGTGGTTCATCTCCGCGCCCATGAAGCCGTAGAAGAAGTCGAAGCCCTCGCCCATCGGCCACCGGGGGAAGGGCCCCGAGGGACTCACCTCCACCGGCGGGGTCTGGTGCCACTTGCCGACCGCCGCGGTGCAGTAGCCGTTGCCGCTGAGGATCTGGGCGATGGTGGCCGCGCTGGCCGGGCGGTAGCCGTGGTAGCCGGGCTCCGGGGTGGACATCTCGCTGGTGACGCCCATGCCGACCGAGTGGTGGTTGCGGCCGGTCATCAGCGCCTGCCGGGTCGGTGAGCACAACGGGGTCACGTGGAACCGGCTGTAGCGCAACCCCTCCGCCGCGAGCCGCTCGGCGGTCGGCATCTCGCACGGGCCGCCGTACGCCGTGGACGCGCCGAACCCCATGTCGTCGATGAGCACGATCACGACGTTCGGAGCGCCCTCGACCGCCTGCACCGGACGGATCGGCCGGGCGGTGGTGTCGACGTCGAGCGGCAGCCGCGTGCGGTCGGTCTGGTCTGTCACGGCTCGGATCCTCGCACGCCCGTTCAGCGGCCCTTCCAGATCGGCTTCCGCTTCTCGGCGAAGGCCTTGAACCCCTCGAGGCCGTCCTCGGAGGTGTAGAGCCGCGCCACCGTCGGGAGGGTGCTGGTCGTGACCAGGTCCATGGCCTCCTGGAACCGCAGCGACTCCGCCACCCGGGCCGTCTCCTTGATCGCGGCGAAGACCAGAGGCGGGCCGGCGGCGAGGAGTCGGGCGGTCTCCCAGGCGCGAGCGTGGACCGCCTCCTCGTCGGCGAGCACCTCGTTGACCAGCCCCCACCGTGCGGCTTCCTCGGCCGGCATCCAGCGTCCGGTGAGCAGCAGTTCCATCGCGACGTGGTACGGCATCCGCTTGGGCAGCTTGATCGTCGCGGCGTCCGCCAGGGTGCCGGCGTTGATCTCGGGCAGGCCGAACGTCGTCGTCTCCGAGGCGTAGATCAGGTCGCACGACAGCGCCAGCTCGAACCCGCCGCCGACCGCCATCCCGTGGACGGCGGCGATGACCGGCTTGTTGAGGTCGGGCAGCTCCTGGAGTCCGCCGAACCCGCCGACGCCGTACTCGCCCTGGACCGCTGCGCCGTCGGCCGCAGCCTTGAGGTCCCAGCCGGCGCAGAAGAACTTGTCGCCCTCGGTGCGCACGATCGCGACCCGCAGGTCGGGGTCGTCGCGGAACGACGCGAAGACCTCGCCCATCTCCTGGCTGGTCGCGAGGTCGATGGCGTTGGCGGGCGGCCGGTCGAGGGTCACCTCGAGGATCTGGTCCTCGACCCGGGTGTGCAACATGTCGGACACGGCCTAGGCTCCCAACGGTCGAAGCAGGGACCGGCTGATGATGTGACGCTGGATCTCGGAGGTCCCGTCCCAGATCCGCTCGATGCGTGCGTCGCGCCAGATCCTCTCCAGGGGCAGCTCGTCCATCAGCCCCATCCCGCCGTGGATCTGGATCGCCTCGTCGGCGACCATCGCCAGCATCTCGGTCGCCTTGAGCTTGGCCATGGCGATGTCGGAGTCGGTGGCCGTGCCCTGGTCGTACTTCCAGGCGGCGTACAAGGTCATCAGCTCGGCGGCCCGCAGCTCGCTCGCCATGTCGGCCAGCTTGAAGCCCACCCCCTGGAACCTCCCGATCGGCTGGCCGAACTGCTCGCGGGTGGCGGCGTGCGTGACCGAGAGGTCGAGCGCCCGCTCGGCGCGTCCGAGGCACGTCGCGGCGACCTGGAGGCGCGTCGAGCCGAGCCAGGTGCCGGCCAGCTCGAAGCCCTTGCCCTCTTCGCCGAGCAGCGCGTCCTCGTCCACCCGCACGTCGTCGAAGTCGAGGATGGAGTTGGTGTAACCGCGGTGCGAGACGTTGCGGTAGCCGTCGTGCACCGTCAGGCCCGGGGTGTCGAGGTCGACCAGGAACGTCGACATCGCCGGGCGTCCCGCCTCGTCGGAGCCCGTCACCGCCACCAGGATCACGAAGTCTGCCTCGTCGGCGTGGCTGATGAAGTGCTTGGTCCCGCGGATCCGCCACCCCCCACCTCGACCAGCACTGCCGTCCCGGGTCGCCCGCGTGCGCATGGCGCGCATGTCGGACCCGGCGCCGGGCTCGGTGATCGCCAGGCAGTCGATCTTCTCGCCACGCACGCACGGGTAGAGGTAGCGCTGGCGCTGCGCCTCGGTGCCGGCCAGCAGGATGTTGGACGGTCGCGCGACGCCGGTGTAGTGCAGCGCGTAGCTGGCCTTGCCGAGCTCCTTCTCGTAGAGCACCCACGTCACGGTGTCGAGGCCCGCCCCGCCGACCTCCTCGGGCATGTTGGCGGCGTAGAGACCTGCGGCCAGTGCCTTGGCGCGGATCTGGGCGGCGAGCTCGGGCCGCAGCACACCCGTGCGCTCGACCTCCTCCTCGTGGGGATAGAGCTCGCGCTCGACGAAGGCGCGCGTCACCTCCACGATGCTGCGCTGCTCGTCGGTCAGGCCGAAGTCCATGCGGTCGATCCTCTTGTGCGGGGTAGTGGGTCTGTCAGTGCTGGGCCAGGGCTGCCGCGGCTGCGCCCCGGCCGGTTCGGACGGCGCCCTCCATGTAGCCGGCGACCCACTGGTCGGAGCCGCAGACGTAGAAGGGCGGCTCATGGGTGCCGTGCAGCGGCCCGACCGCCTCCACGTCGCCGGGCTGCCAGCTGGTGACGTAGCCCTGTGTCCACGGGTCGGTGCCCCACAGCCGGGTCCAGGTCTGCTGCGGCGTGGTCGCCTCGGGCCCGTAGAGCTGGGCGATCTGGGCGAGCGCCTCGCGGGTCCTGGTGTCGGGGTCGGTGGCCGCGAACGCGGCGTAGCGCTCGGGAGGGACCAGCGCCGACAGCACGCCGTGCTGCTGGGGCCAGGTCGAGCCGAGGGTCCCCTCGGTCTCGGCCAGGGCGTTCTGGCCGCGCTCCCGCCAGAACGGTTCGTCGTAGGCCGCCACGAACTTCGCGGCCCAGGCGTGCCGCTGCCGCCGGAGCGATGTCAGCCGTTCCTCGCTCACCCCCTCGATGGCGATGTCGCGCGCGGGACCGGACGGCACCGCGATGACGACCGCGTCCGCACCCAGCGTCTCGCCCTCGGCCGTCGTGACCTCGCTCCCGCTCGGTCCCACCCGGATCCGCCGCACCGGCGTGGACAGGCGTAGGTCGCGGAGCGCTGCCGCCATCCTGAGGGCGACGGTCGCGGACCCCTCGGCGACCCGGAGGTTCTCCCACTGCTCGACGTCGTAGCTGCCGGTGGTGCCACCGACGACGATCTTGCGGGCATAGGCGAACAGGCTCTGCCGCTCGATCGAGCCGTCGGCAAGGCTCAGGTGGACCAGCTCCCACAGCCGCAGCACGCCGGGGGAGGCCCCGACCTCCCGCAGCCAGTCGCCGACGCTGAGCCGGTCCAGCCGGGTCAGGTCGGGGCACGACCAGGGGCTGTCGGGGTCGATCGAGGCCAGCACCTTCTCGAGCGCAGCCTCCACGTCGTCGTACGACGCCCGGTCGGCCGGAGTGCACCAGGACGGCCAGTCGCCGACGTCGACGGAGCTTGCGACGGGGCCGGGCACCTGGCGGGTGATCTCACCCGGCTCCGCGACGTAGGACGCGGTGAGGGTCAGCCCGAGCTCCTCCACCAGTCCGAGGTAGCTGGTGTGCGCGTTGCCCACCACCTCGCCGCCGAGCTGGACGCGCCGGCCGTCGTCGAGCTCGACCTGCTCGACGCGGCCGCCGACCCGGGCGCGGGCCTCCAGCACGGTCACCTGCGCTCCGCCGGCCTCGAGGTCGCGGGCGGCGGACAGCCCGGCCAGACCCGCGCCCACGACGACGACGTCCGGACGGCTCATCTGAGCACCACCGTGTGCTCGGGCAGCCAGCCCATCTCGACGCGGTCGCCGGGGATCCACCGGTCGTCGGCGCGCATCCGCGGGAGGTTCTGCTCCAGGACGGTGAGCGTGAGATCGGGTGTGATCGAGACGAGGTGCTGGGTGGTGGCGCCGTGGTAGCTGGTCGCCACGATGGTGCCGGGGAGCCGGAACATCGCCGGTGTGAGGTCGCTGAGCCAGATCTTCTCCGGCCGGACCGCGACGCTCACGGAGTCACCCTCGGCCGAGCCCTGGTGCCCGGGCGCCGGGATCGAGACGGTGGGGGAGATGGCCACGCAACCGCTGGACCACGTGCCGCTCATCAGGTTGCTGGTGCCGATGAACCCGGCTGCGAAGACCGAGGTCGGATGTTCGTAGACGTCCTCGGGCGTGCCGCACTGCTCGATGACGCCCTCGTTCATGATCGCGACCCGGTCGCTCATGCTGAGGGCCTCGTCCTGGTCGTGGGTGACGAAGAGGAAGGTGATGCCGACCTCGCGCTGGATCGCCTTGAGCTCGGCCTGCATCGCGCGCCTCAGCTTGAGGTCGAGCGCGGCCAAGGGCTCGTCGAGCAGCAGCACCTTGGGCTCGTTGATGAGCGCCCGGGCCAGCGCGACGCGCTGCCGCTGACCGCCGGACAGCCGGCTCGGCCGCTCCTTGCCCCGGTCGCCGAGCTCGACCAGCTCGAGCATGTCCGACACGCGCCGGTTGAGGGTGGCTTTGTCGAGACCGCGGCGGCGCAGGCCGAAGCCGACGTTGCCACGGACGTCGAGGTGCTCGAAGAGGGCGTAGCTCTGGAAGACGGTGTTGACGTCGCGCCGGTGCGGGGGCGTGCTGGTGACGTCCTCACCGCCGACGAGGACCGTGCCGGACGTCGGGTCGCTGAAGCCCGCGATCATCCGCAGCGTGGTCGTCTTGCCGCACCCCGACGGGCCCAGCAGCGAGAAGAACTCGCCGCTGGCGATGTCGAGGTCCAGTGCGTCGACGACAATCGAGCCGCCGAAGGTCTTGGTCAGGCTGCGCAGCGAGACCGACGGTGTCGTGGCAGCGGTGGTGCTCATCGGCGCTGTGCTCATTTCTGGCCTCCGGTGATCAGGTCCAGGCTGGACGTCCCGCGTCCGAACAGGCGCGGCAGCACCAGGGCCGCCACGATCAGCAGGGCCGAGCCGATCAGCATCAGGGTGCCGATCGCGTTGATGGCCGGTGAGACCCCGAAGCGGATCGAGGAGTAGACCCGCACCGGGAGGGGCTGGGGGTCGACGCCGGTGGTGAAGAACGCGAGCACGAAGTCGTCGAAGACCAGCGCGAAGACGAGCAGCCCCGCGCCGACCAGCGCCGGGACCAGCGTCGGCAGGATGACCAGGCGCAGCGCCTGGAACGGCGTGCAGCCCAGGTCGCGCGCGGCCTCCTCGACCTCCAGCGAGACGCCGGCCAGCCGTCCGCGCACGATCACCGTCACGTAGGCGATCGAGAACGTGATCTCCGCGAGGATCACCGTGGTCATCGAGAGCTTGAGCCCGACTCCGGTGAAGAGCAGCAGTGCGGCCACCCCGGTGACGATCTCGGGGGTGACGAGCGGGAGCAGGGTCACCGCTCCGATGACGCGGCCCCGGCGCGACCGGACCCGCTCGAGACCCAGCGCCAGCATCGTGCCGAGCACGAGTGAGCCGACCGTCGCGACGGTGGCGATCTTGAGGCTGGCCAGCAGGGAGTCGATCAGGGCGTCGTTGTGGACCAGGTCGTCGTACCAGCGCAGGCTGAACCCGGAGAACGTCGACAGTGACTTCTTGTCGTTGAGGCTGAAGAGGGCGACCGCGAGGATGGGCAGGTAGAGCCAGGCGAAGAAGACCGCCGTCACCACCACGGCGAACATCGGCTTCCGCTCCAGCCTGCGTGCGCGCGCCATCATGGCTCCTGTGCCTGGGTGGAGGTGGCGCGGAGATAGGCGACCATCAGCACGGTCAGCGCGGCCATCATGGCGACCGTCAGCGCGGAGCCGAGCGGCCAGTTCTGGCCCTCGGTGAACTGCTGCTGGACGAGGTTCCCCATCATGAACGTGCTGGCGCCACCCAGGAGCTGCGCGCTGACGAAGTCGCCGAGCGCCGGCAGGAAGACCAGCAGCACTCCGCCGTAGAGGCCGGCGCGGGTCGCGGGCAGGGTCACGCTGAAGAAGGTGCGGACCGGGCCGTGGTAGAGGTCCTTGCCGGCCTCGATCAGCGACACGTCGAGCCGCTCGAGGGAGGCGTAGATCGGCAGGATCATGAAGACCACGAAGCCGTAGACCAGGCCGCCGATGACCGCCCAGGGGGTGTTGAGGAAGGTGACTCCGTCACTCAGCCCGGACCCTCGCAGGCCGCTGTTGACCAGGCCGTCGTCGGAGAGCAGCGCCTTCCAGGCGTACATCCGGATCAGGTAGCTGGCGAAGAACGGCACCACGATCGCGGCGATCAGCGCGTTCTTGTAGCGGCCACCGTGCAGGGCGACGGCGTAGGCGACCGGGTAGGCGATCAGGACCGAGATCGCCACCGTGGCGAGCGCGTAGAGCAGGGAGCGCCAGAACAGCTCGAGGTAGACGTCGTTCCAGAGCGCGCGGTAGTTGGCGGTGCTAGTGGCGAACGCCGGGAAGCCGTCGTTGGTGGTGCGTCCGAAGGAGAGCAGGACGACGATCGCCATGCTGAAGACGAAGAACGCCACCATCCAGGCCGTCGGCAGCGCCAGCAGCGCTCCCCACAGCCAGGTCCGCTGCGCGGAGCGGGGGGCCGGCTTCGCGCCGCGACGGTCGAGCACCGCCATCTCAGCTCGCCTTCACTTCGGTCCACATCGCCGCACGACGCTGGACCTCGTCGGTCCCGAGGAGGCGGAAGACGTTCTCGTTCTCCAGGTCGGAGATCTCGACGTTGCAGGCCGGCACGTCCTTGGCCAGGTCCGCGAAGGCCGGCAGCGCGTCCCGGACGGGGAACGGGTAGTAGAGGTAGTTCATGTTCTTGATGGCGTTCTCGGGGCGAAGCAGGTAGTCGATGAACACCATCGCGGTGCCGGGGTGCTGGGCGTTGGCAGGGATCACGTAGGCGTCGGAGTTGATCGGCGTGCCCTCGCTCGGGGCCTCGAAGTCGAACGAGGCCGGGTCGTCGGCCAGCCCCTGCTGGAGGTAGAGGAAGTCGCCGCTCCACATGTGGTGCACCCACGCGTCGCCACCGACCATGTTGTTGATGTCGTCGGAGGAGTACGCGCGCAAGAGGCCCTTCTGGCTGATCAGGAGCTTCTTCATCTCCTCCAGCTCCGAGGCCTTCGCGGTGTTGACGTCGTAGCCCAGGAGCAGGGCGGCCATGGCCAGCGCCTCGTCCTGGTCGTCGAGGGTGAAGATGTGACCGCGGGCCTCGTCGTTCCAGAGGTCCTGCCAGCTGCCGGTCATCGTCGACACCTTGTCGGTGCGCCAGCCGACCCCGGTCTTGTAGACGGTGAAGGGGACCGACACCGCGGACCCGGCGTCGTACCACGGCTGGTTGAAGTAGGACCCGGAGTAGAAGACCTGGTCGGCGTTCTGGAGCTGGGCGGGGTCGATGGACCGGAGCTTGCCCTCGCGCCGCAGCTTGACGACCCACTTGGCGATCGGGAAGACGATGTCGTACTGGTTGCCGGCGGCGAGCTTGGCGTACATGCCCTCCATCGAGTCGTAGTTGGACTCGATGACCTTGACGCCGTACTCCTCCTGGAAGCCCTTGACGACCCTCGGGGCGAGGTAGTCGGCCCAGTTGAAGTAGACGAGGTCGCCGTCGATCTCGGCCTTCGCCGACGGTGGCAGGGGGGTGTCGACGGGCGCGTCGTCGCGGATGTAGGCGCAGCCGGGCAGCGTCATCGACGCGCCCAGCGCAAGACCACCGGTCAGGAAGCCCCGCCGTGAAGGGCGGGGGAGGTCGAGACCGGAGGGCGGTGTCACGCCTGGGCCTTGCCTTCGAACGGCGGTGGCGCCGGGAGCGGACCGTCGTGGCCGACCAGGATGCCGACGGTGCTGGCGATGGCGGCGCGCGCGTCCTCGAGCCCGAGGTTGGGGTCCTTCGCCAGGACCCGCCCGCCGAGCCCGTCGGTGAGGGCCACCGCGGCCTCGGCCAGGAACCTCGGGTCGAGCGCCGTGTGGAAGACCCCGGACGCGAGACCTTCGCTGACGATGTCGGCCACGGTGGCGTAGAGGGTCTCGTAGAGCTCGGCTCCCACCTTGGCGAGGTGCGGGTCGCGGATGCAGAGCAGGGCCAGCTCCTGCCAGAGCAGCCACTCGTGCGCGAGCCGTTCGTCACTGGGCAGGCAGCGGTCGAGGAAGGACGACAAGCGCTCAGCGGGGCCCTCGCCGGCGCCGGCCATGGCGCGCCGGTTGAGCTCCATCGAGACGCCGTGCGAGTACTTCAGGACCTCGCCGAAGAGGAGCTCCTTGGTGTCGAAGTGATAGTGCAGCAGGCCGGCCGACACCCCGGCGGTGCGGGCGATCGAGGCCATCCGGACCTGGGCCAGGCCGTCGCGGACGATGCAGTCCGCGGCGGCGGCGAGGATCCTGGTGCGTGCCTCGGTGGCGGCTTGTTCACGCTGGTTGGGCTGAGCCTTCGCCGCTCGCGCTCTGTCAGCCATCGGTCCCCACCTTGTTTGACTATTCAGTCAGTCAGTGATGCTAGGGTCGCTCCCGTGAGGCGTCAAGGGCCGGGTACAGACCCGCTCGACGTCCTGTTCGCGCCGCGGACCGTGGCAGTCGTCGGTGCCAGCGACGACTCCGCGAAGTGGGGTCACATCCTCGCCCGGAGGGC
>Ga0075368_10000642_pt1 | contig 10622 bp, 11 predicted proteins | sample EndMethybrTD3033_FD_71518 | JGI IMG/M metagenome (GOLD analysis project Ga0075368, IMG submission 71518) | Populus endosphere microbial communities from Tennessee, USA - Endosphere MetaG P. TD hybrid TD303-3 | ecosystem: Host-associated > Plants > Roots > Endosphere | place: USA: Tennessee... | reverse complement strand
GCCTCGGCTACAGCCGCGCCGAGCGGGCCATCGTGCCGGTCGACGAGCGGGGACAGTACGTCGACCAGGCCGGCCTGGTCTGGCACGTGTGCCGCAACCTCAACCTGCACGGCTGCACCTGGCTGTCGGGGCTGGAAGGCGGGCAGTGCTTCTCCTGCGACCTCACCCGGACCCGGCCGAACGACGACGACCTGGAGGGGCTGGCCCACTACCCGGAGGCCGAGCGGGCCAAGCGTCACCTGGTCGCCGAGCTGGACGCCCTCGGATTCGAGGTGGTCGGCAAGGACCCCGCGACCGGGGGAGACCCGGACCACGGGCTGGCCTTCGACCTGCTCAGCAGCGTGGCCGAGGACGTGGTCATCGGGCATCGGGACGGCGTCATCACCATCGACCTGGCCGAGAGTGACGCGGCCTACCGCGAGCAGGTCAAGCAGAGGCTCGCCGAGCCCTACCGCACCATGCTCGGCCACTTCCGGCACGAGGTCGGCCACTACTACGAGTGGCAGCTGGTCCGGGGCGACGAGCTGATGACGCGCTGCCGCGAGCTGTTCGGCGACGAGAGCGCCGACTACCGGGCGGCGCTCGACCGGCACTACGCCGAGGGCCCGCCCGCGGGCTGGGAGACGTCGTACATCAGCACCTACGCGACCATGCATCCCTTCGAGGACTTCGCCGAGACCTGGGCGCACTACCTGCACATCTGCGACACCGTCGAGACCGCGTCGGCCTACGGCCTCACGTCGGTGGCCCCGGTGACCGCGTTCTCCACCTTCCGCGACGTGGTCACCGGCATCTGGGTGCCGCTCGCGATCGCGCTGAACATGATCAACCGCAGCATGGGCAAGGACGATCTCTACCCCTTCGTCATCCCCGCGCCGGTGCTCGACAAGCTCGATTTCGTGGCGTCGCTCGCGAACCGCTGACGCAGACACGCCGCCTGCGATGGGCCGTCGTGGTCGCGACCTGCGGCGAGAGTCGGGTTAGGGTGCCAAGTCCGCGCTGACGTGCGGACAAGACCTCGTCACCCTGAAAGGCACACTCATGCATCTGCCTCATCGATCCCTCGCTGCCCTCGCGGCCTCTGCCCTGGGCGCCTCGCTGCTGCTCACGGCGGCGCCCCCGGCCCAGGCCGCGCCCGTCTTCACCGACGCGGACTCCTTCATCTACGGAACAAACAGCTCCCACGACGACGGCACCTGTGTCGAGGTGGAGAACAACGGCCCAACGACGCAGACGCCGGTGGTGGAGAACGGTCCCGCGACCAACTACTCGACCTTCGCCAGCTCGAGCCACACCGGCGTGGGCCTCGACACCGCTACCGGCTCGAGCCAGGTGTCCGGCTCGGCGAGCATCAAGTCCGCCAACGGCCTCCCCACGACCATGGACTTCGCGGCATCGGGCACCGCGACGGCGACCTTCGCCCAGGCCCCGAGTGCTTGCGAGGTGCACTCGTACTCCGAGCTTCAAACCTACGCGAAGTTCACGCTGACCCAGGCCGGCGTCATGCACCTGACCACCAAGGGTCTCGGCAAGGGCGTGTTCGGTCAGGTTCAGGTCTACGCCGACGCCGACGACTCCTACCTGAACGTCCAGGGCTCGGGATCCCGGTTCACCGGTACCGCCGAGGTGTTCCTGCCCGCGGGCGTCTACTGGTTCTACGCGACCGCTGGACCTGAGGTCCAGACCAGCACCGCCAAGAGCGTCTCGGGCAGCGTCACCGCTCACGCCGAGTTCCACGCGGCCGGTTCCCAGACCCAGGCTGTCTCGGGCAAGGGCAAGAAGTACGTCACCCTGCCGACGGCGCGGACCTGCGCGACCCACGCCGTGAGCTCGAGCATCACCGGCAAGAAGAAGCGGGCCAACCAGATCAAGCAGGTCACCTTCTTCGTCAACGACGCGAAGGTCAAGAAGGTCAAGACCCCGGACAAGGGTGACGTGGTCACGGTTCCGGTTGCTGACGACCAGGCCGCCGACGTCGTCGCCGAGGTCAAGCTGTTCCCGAAGAAGAAGGGCAAGCCCGGCAAGGTGGTCGAGGTCAGCGCCTCCTACGAGGCCTGCTCCTAGCCACGATGCGGTGACCGGCTGACGGTCACTCTCGCTCGACCAGATCCAGCAGCGGCCCGGCGCGCCAGCGCCGGGCCGCTGCCGTGCCCGGCGACACGCGGCCACGAAGAAGCGTCGGGTCTCCTGGCCCGCGGATGAGGCGCCGTACTGACCCCCCTGCGGGCGTACGACCTGGCGTACGACCGGCTGTGGGCCGGCCTGGACTGGCTCGAGAAGCGGCTGACGCACCGGCGCCTCCTGGTGGGCGAGGTGATCACCGAGGCGGACGTGCGGCTGTTCACGACTGGTGCGGTTCGACGCGGTCTACCACGGGCCACGTCAAGTGCAACCGCCAGAAGCTGACCGAGCTGCCGGCGCTGTGGGGCCACAGCGGCATCAGCCCGTCCGGGATCGTGCCCCAGGGTCCGGATCTCTCCCGCTCGACGACGTCGCCGGATCGCCCGGCCTAGCCTTGGCTGCATGGGACACGACCACGGGCATGCCGCAGGTCGGGCTGAGGACCGTGCCCGGCTGCGGGTCGTCCTGGGGGTCACCGCGTGCGTGCTCGTGCTCGAGGTGGTCGGCTGGCGGGTCACCGGGTCGCTCGCGCTGCTCGCGGACGCCGGCCACATGGCCACCGACGCGGCCGCGGTCGTGCTCGCGCTCGGAGCGTCGTACGTCGCGTCGCTGAAGGGTGGGCCGCGCTCGACGTTCGGGCTGCACCGCGCGGAGGTGCTGGCCGCGCTGGTCAACGCGGTGGTGCTGCTGGTGGTCTGCGGCTACCTGCTCTACGCCGGCATCAGCCGGCTCTCGTCACCCGAGCACGTCGATGCCGGCCCGATGGTCGCGTTCGCGGTGGTGGGCCTGGTCGCCAACGGGATCTCGATGGGGGTGCTGGCGCGCGCCGAGCATGGCTCGCTCAACATGCGCGGCGCGGTCAACGAGGTGCTCGCCGACCTGCTCGGCTCGCTGCTCGCCGTCGTGGCCGGCATCGTCATCTGGACCACGGGCTTCACCCGGGCGGACTCCATCGCGACGCTGCTGATCGCGGTGCTGATCCTGCCGCGGTCGCTGCTGCTGGCCCGCGACGCCACCGTGGTGCTGCTGGAGATCGCGCCGCGCGGCCTCGACCTCGACGACGTGCGCACCCACCTGCTGGGCGTCCCGGGCGTCACGGACGTCCACGACCTGCACGCCTGGACGATCACCAGCGGCATCCCGTCGCTCTCCGCGCACGTGACCGTCACCGACGCCTGCCTCGCCGAGCGCGGCGTCGGCGCCACCCTCGACGAGCTGTGCGCCTGTGTGGCCGCGCACTTCGACATCCACCACGCGACCTTCCAGGTCGAACCCGCGTCACACCAGGAGCACGAGGACCTCGGCGAGGTGCACTGAGGTCAGGTCGTCGGGACCAGCCGCGCCGAACGGACGCCGAGCGTCCCGGCGGTGAGGCACGCGAGCGCCGTGGCGAGCGAGAACCACGGGAAGACTGCCGCCAGACCCCACTCGGTCGCGGCCCACCCGGCCAGGATCGTGGGGACGGCCATCGCGGTGTAGGCGAGCACGTAGAAGGCCGACATCACCTCGCCGCGGTGACCCGCCGGCACGACCTGGCCGAGGTGGCGCAGCGAACCGCCGAACGCGAGCCCGAACGTCAGCCCCATCAAGACGGCTGCTGCGAGCACGAGCGAGGCGTGGCCGGTGTCGAGGGCGACCACGCTGAGGAGCAGCGCCGCTGCGGTGCCGAAGTCGCCGGACACCGCGGCTCGTCGCGCGGCGAGCACGCCGCCGAACCACTGGCTCACCGCAGCCGCGCCGGCCATGGCGGCGACGACGATCCCGCCGAAGACCAGGCTGTGGATGCGCGTCGACTGGCCGGCGAAGCTCGGGAACAGCGACAGGTAGACACCGAGCACGGACCACGACGCCATCACGCCGAGCACGGCGAACCGGAAATCGGCGCTGATCGACGCGGGCACGGACGGCCGGGCGATGCGGAACGGCGTCGTGCCGCGGGCCAGGTGCGGCTCGGTCATGGCCAGGACACCCAGCAGCAGGGCGAGGACGACGGCGGCCACGACGGCGTACGGCGTCACCAGCGGGTCGGGCCCGAACTGGGCGAGCAGTGCCGCGCTGAGGATGGTCGTGGCGATACCGACGTTGAACATGACCCCCGTGAGGTGCCCGGTGCGGGCGCCGCGGTCGGGGCGCAGGTCGAGCAGGGCGGCGCTCCCGACGACGACCGCTGTGCCGACGGCGGCGCCGTGGATGAAGCGGCCGACGAAGAGCGCGGGAAGCCCGGAGGCGGTCATGAAGACCACCAAGCCGACCAGCATCCCCACGGCGGCACCCACCAGCAGCGGCTTGCGGCCGAACCGGTCCGACGCCTGACCGGCGACGAGGACCGCGCCGAGCGCTGCGAACGCGTAGACGGCGAACACGAGGGTGGTCGTGATCGGGGCGAGGCCCCAGCGCTCGGCGTACAGCCCGTAGAGCGGGGCCGGCGCACTCGACACGCCGAGCGAGACGGCCAGGAGGGCGATGAGCAGCGGGTAGGCCCAGGCCTGGTCCTCGGCGACGCGCGTGGCGCGGACGGGGTGCGTGGCGGTGCTCATGGCTTCCTCCTGGTGGTAGGTTCGAAAGCGATCGAACCTTCACCACCGTACGCCTGGTTCGATCGATGTCGAACCTGTCCAGCGGTGATCCGCACCACAACCGCAACGACGGGGAGAAGGACGGGGAGAACGACGGGGAGAACGACGGGGAGAGGAGGAGCCGTGGAGACCCTGCCGACGATCAGCCCCATGGGGACCTTGCAGGACGTCCTGGAGGCGCTGTCCGACCCGGTGCGCCTCGAGATGGTGCGTCGGCTCGCGGGCGCCGGTGCTCCCGTGGCCTGCGCCGATCTCTACGACTCGGTCAGCAAGTCCACGGCGAGCCACCACTTCAAGGTGCTGCGCGAGGCCGGGCTGACCGAGCGGCTCACCCTCGGCGGACAGACCCACCAGCGGCTGCGCATCGAGGACGTCGAGGAGTCGTTCCCCGGGGTTGTCAGCTCGATCGTGGCGGCCTCGGCCCACTGACCTCGCCCGGAGCCTCGAGTGCCGACGCGAGTCGGTCGAGGCGCCGTTCGGCGGGCGAACGCCGTGCCCGGAGCCAGCCGATCGCCGCATCGAGGCCGCCCGGAGCGATCGCACAGGTGCGCACCCGGCCCACCTTCTCGGTCTCGACGAGCCCGCACTGCTCCAGCACCTGGAGGTGCTGCACCACCGCGGCCAGGGAGACCGGGAACGGCGCCGCGAGCTGGCTGACGCTGAGCGGCCCTGCGCTGAGGCGTTCGAGCAACGCGCGCCGGGTCGGGTCCCCCAGCGCCTGGAAGACCGCGTCGACGGCCATGGCCACCTCCATACTCAAGTGAGGACTTGACAATAGTATCGGGCTGGGCAACGCTTAAGCACCAACTTGAGTTTCTCCGGAGGTCCCCCATGAGCACCCAGCGCGATCCGGCCGACCCGGCCGACCCGGCCGGCATGGTCTTCTTCGCCGTCAGCATGTCCCTGGACGGCGTGATCGCCCCCGACGGCATGGACCTGGAGCACGGCCACGACCCGTCGTACCAGGACTGGGCCCGGAAGTGGTCGGCGCTCCAGGACTGGGCCATCAGCCAGCAGTTCTTCCAGCAGAACCTCCAGCTCGGCGAGGAGGGTGAGACCGGCCCGGACAACGACCGGGCTCGGCAGCTCTTCGAGCGGACCGGGGTGACCGTCATGGGCAAGCGGATGTTCGACGGCGGCGAACGCTTCTGGCCCGAGGAGGCTCCCTTCCACACTCCCGTCTTCGTGATCACCCACGAGCAGCGGGACCCGTGGGAACGTCCCGGCGGCACGACGTTCCACTTCGTCAACGACGGCATCGAGAGCGGGCTGGCCCAGGCGCGCGCCGTCGCGGGCGGGCGCGACGTCCGGGTCGCCGGCGGGGCCGACCTCATCCGCCAGTACGTCGATGCCGGCCTGGTGGACGAGTTCACCCTCTCGATCGCACCGGTCCTGCTCGGCGGGGGCACCCGGCTCTTCGACGGGAGCGCGCCCAGGCTGGACGGCCTGACGGCGGTCGAGGCGGTCGCGTCACCCCGAGCGACCCACGTGACGTACGCGGCGGCGTAGGCGCTCGAAGGCATGGCGTCCATTGACAGGGATCCTCCGCGCGGAAACACTTAGGTATGTGCCTAAGTCTTCTCGCGCGGCGGACGACGACCTCGGCCGGATGTTCGGGGCCCTGGCCGACGGCAGTCGCCGGCAGATGATCGAGCGGCTGTCTCGCGGACCCGCCACCGTCTCCGACCTGGCGGATCCGTTGGACATGGCGCTCCCGTCGGTGCTGCAACACCTGTCGGTGCTTGCCCAGGCCGGGATCGTCGAGTCGCAGAAGGTGGGTCGGGTGCGCACGGTGCAGCTCCTGCCGGGTGTGCTCGACCGAGCAGCCGCCTGGATCCGGGGACAGCGAACCCCCGCGGAGCGACAGGCAGATCGCCTCGCCGCCCACCTCACTCCCACTGCGAAGGATTCATCATGAGCACGGTGACCGGGCGCTCCGTCGCCCACCACAGCTTCACGCTGACCCGCGACTTCCCGGTGCCGGTCGCCAGGACGTTCCAGGCGTTCGCCGACCCGGCACAGAAGGCCGCCTGGTTCGGGACCGACGAGGGCTTCGACACCCACGAGCAGCATCACGAGTTCCGGGTGGGCGGCCGGGAGACCAGCGAGGGCCAGTGGCACGGTGGTCCTACGTCACGCTTCGAGGCGACCTACACCGACATCGTCGACAACGAGCGCATCGTGCTCACCTACGACATGTGGGTCGACGGCCGCCACATCTCGACCTCCTTGGCGGCCTTCGAGTTCGAGGCCACCGCCGACGGCACCCGCTTCACCCACGCCGAGCACGGAGTCCACCTCGACGGCTTCGACGACGGGTCCCAGCGCGAGCAGGGCACCAGCGGGATCCACGACGCGCTGGCGGCCTACCTCGTCTCCGGACGCGACGTGCCCGAGCACACGTGACGAGCCGCTGACCGTGGCGACGGAGCGGCCGCAGGAGCAGTCGGTGGCCGAGGTGCTCGCGCTCCTGGCCGATCGAGCGTCGGCCGTGCGGCGGGAGCAGATGGGCACGCGCTACGGCATCCACACCCCGCATGCCCTCGGAGTCGCCATGAGAGAAATGAAGGCGGTCGCCCGTCAGCTCGGCGCCAGCCATGAGCTCGCCGCGGCGCTCTGGGACTCCGGGCTCTACGAAGCGCGCATGGTGGCCTCGATGGTGGACGAGCCGTCGCGGGTCACGTCGAGCCAGATGGACCGCTGGTGCGCCGACTTCGACAACTGGGCGATCTGCGACACGGTCTGCTTCAACCTCTTCGATCGCGCGCCCGGGGCGTGGGACAAGGTCACGCCCTGGGCGGGGCGACCAGAGACCTTCGTCAAACGAGGAGCCTTCGCCCTGCTGTGGAGCCTCGCGCTCCACGACAAGCACGCTGCCGACGACCGGTTCGCCGAGGCGCTGGAGCTGCTGGTGAGGGAGTCGTCGGACGAGCGCCCGATGGTCACCAAGGCGATCAGCATGGCCCTCAAGGCGGTGGGCAAGCGCAACGCCGCCCTGAGGGCCATGGCGCTGGACGCGGCAGCGGGACTGGCCGCCCTGCCCAGCGGGCCGGCGCGCTCGATCGGCCGTGACGGCGTGCGCGAGCTCGACCGCCCGTGAAGCCTCGACCTCAGGTCGCCGACGCGACCTGCCCCGGCGTCTCCTCCAGCGTGGTCGCGCCGGTCATGATCGCCACCACCTCGTTCATCGTGTGGGAGGTGGGGGTGACCACGCCGGCGGAGCGTCCGAGCCGCTGGATCTGGATCCGGTCGGCGACCTGGAAGACGTTGGGCATGTTGTGGCTGATGAGGATCACCGGCATGCCCTTCTCGCGGACCCGCTCGATCATGCTGAGCACCTGGTTGGTCTCGCGGACTCCCAGGGCGGCGGTCGGCTCGTCGAGCACGATCAGCTTCGTGGCGAACGCCGCGGCCCGCGCGACCGCGACGGCCTGGCGCTGACCACCCGACAGCGTCTCGACGGCCTGACCCATGTTCTGCAGGGTCCCGATGCCGAGGTCGGACATCGCCTTGGCCGCGTCGGTGCGCATGCCCTTGTGGTCCAGCACTCGCAGCACTGACCCGAGGGGCCCGGGTCGGCGGCGCTCACGCCCCAGGAAGAGGTTGCTGGCGATGTCGAGCGCCGGCGCCACGGCCAGCGTCTGGTAGACCGTCTCGATGCCCGCCTGCTTGGCATCCTGGGGACGCTTGAACGAGACGTGCTGGCCGTCGAGCAGGATCTCGCCGGCGTCGGGGATCATGGCGCCGGTCGCGCACTTGATGAGCGTGGACTTGCCGGCCCCGTTGTCCCCGATGATGGCGAGCACCTCGCCCGGGTAGAGGTCGAGATCGACGCCGTCGAGGCCGACGACGCGGCCGAAGGTCTTGACGAGACCGCGGGCGGACAGGACTGGCTGTCCCCCGGCTGACTGGTTGCTGGTCATGCTCGAACCTTCCGGATCCACTGGTCCACGGCCACCGCGGCGATCACCAGGACGCCGATCGCCAGGATGCGGTACTGGTCGTCGACGCCGGCGAGCGAGAGGCCGCTGCGGAAGAAGTACACGATGAGCGCCCCGAGGGCGGTGCCGACGAGGGCTCCGCGGCCACCGAAGAGGCTGGTGCCGCCGATCACGACAGCCGTGATCGTCTCCAGGTTGCCGTCGGTGATCGCGTTGGGGCTGGCCGCGTCGGCCCGCCCGATCTGGATCCACGCGGTCAGTCCGTAGATCAGCCCCGCGACGGCGTACACGCTCACGAGCACGCGCGACACGCTGATGCCGGCCAGCCGAGCGGCCTCGGCGTCGTTGCCGACGGCGTAGACGTGGCGGCCCCAACGGGTCTGCCCGAGCACGAAGGCCATGACGACGTAGAGCACCACCGCCATCACCACGCCGTAGGTGATCACGAAGTCGCCCAGCTTGATGACCGTGCCGGTCCAGGTCATGAAGTCGGGCATGTCGATCGCCTGGACGGCCTGGCCCTTCGTGTACAGCAGGCCGAGCGCCGTGAACACCGAGAGGGTGCCGAGGGTGACGATGAACGGCGGCAGCTTGAGCCGGGTCACGAGCAGCCCGTTGGCCATGCCGGCGAGCAGGCCGACCGCCAGCGCGATCACGACCGCGAGCGGACCCGGCACGCCGTGCTCGGCGCTCATCTTGGCGCCCACCAGCATCGCGAGGATGGCGATGGCACCACACGACAGGTCGATGCCGGCGGTGAGGATGATCAGGGTCTGGCCGACGGCGAGGGCCGCGATCACCGCCGCCTGCTGCAGGACCAGGGACAACGAGCCGGCGGAGGCGAACCGCGAGTTCAGCTGCGAGAACACGAGCCAGGACGCCACGAGCACCAGCAGCGGACTGATGGCCGGGTGCGAGTGGAGCAGGTGCTGGACGCGCTGCACCGGTGAGCGGCGACGCGCCGCGAAGGTGTCCGCTGCGGTGGTGGTCGGCCCGGACGTCGCGAGCGCCACGTCAGGATCGGGATGGGTGGTGTTCTCCACTTTTACGCTCCCTAAGGTGAAGTGGAAAGACCCGGCGGGATCGGGTCTAGCGTGCCTGATCCCGCCGGGTCCAGTGAGGGGGATCGTCAGCCGCCCCAGCAGATGCCGGCGGCCTTGGTCGTGTCGATGGAGTCGACGCCGTCTGCGGGCTGGTCGGTCACCAGCGCGACACCGGTGTTGTAGAAGTCCAGCCCCTCGCTGTTGGTCGGAGCGTCCTTCCCGGCCGCGACGTCGGCGATCGCCTTGACGCCGAGCTCGGCCATCTTGATCGGGTACTGCTGCGAGGTGGCACCGATGACGCCGTCCTTCACCTGCTGCACGCCGTCACAGCCGCCGTCCACGGAGACGATGAGGACACCGTCGGCCGACCCCGCCTGGTCCAGCGCGGCGTACGCGCCCGCCGCAGCGGGCTCGTTGATGGTGTAGACGACGTTGATGTCGGGGTTCTGCTGGAGGCAGTTCTCCATGGCCGTGCGGCCGCCGTCCTCGGCGCCGTTGGTCGGCTCGTTGCAGACGATCTCGTAGTCGCCGCCGTCGTAGCTGCCCGTGGCCTCCTCGTCACCGTTGACCTTGGGGTCGGCGGTGTCGATGCCCATCCCGGTCAGGAAGCCCTGGTCGCGGTCGTAGTCGACCGAGATGACCTTGTCGTTGAACAGGTCGAGCATGGCGATGGTCGCGGGAGCTCCGGCGAGCTGGGCCTTGGTCCACTGGCCGATCAGCTCACCGGCGGCGAAGTTGTCAGTGGCGAACGTGATGTCCACGGTGTCCGGCGGGTCGGGCGGGGTGTCCAGGGCGATCACGTAGAGCCCGGCGTCGCGGGCCTTCTTGATGGCCGAGTTGACCTCCGGGCCGCTCGGAGTGATCAGGATGCCGTCGTCGCCACGGGCGATCGCGTCCTCGATCGCGGCGATCTGGCCGTCGGTGTCGCCGTCCTCCTTGCC
>Ga0075368_10000641_pt1 | contig 10625 bp, 12 predicted proteins | sample EndMethybrTD3033_FD_71518 | JGI IMG/M metagenome (GOLD analysis project Ga0075368, IMG submission 71518) | Populus endosphere microbial communities from Tennessee, USA - Endosphere MetaG P. TD hybrid TD303-3 | ecosystem: Host-associated > Plants > Roots > Endosphere | place: USA: Tennessee... | reverse complement strand
TCGAACGTTCTCTGGAGCAAGGACGCTTACACGCGAGCGCTGACATGCTGGGCTGGTTTCAGCGGCTGATGCCGCATACGCAACTGTTCTTTCCTCTCTTCGAGCGTCACGCGACGACGGTGACGGCAGGCGCCGAGGCACTACGGCAGATGCTGGACGGCGGTGAACGTGCGTCGCAGCATTGCCGAGACATCATGCGCTTGGAGGAAGAGGCTGACGGGATTACGCGAGAAGTCCTCATTGGCATCCGCAGCACATTCATAACGCCCTTCGATCGCGGTGACATCAAAGATCTAATCACGTCAATGGACGATGCGATCGACGAGATGCAGAAGACTGCAAAGGCAATTAACCTCTTCGAGCTTACCACCTTCGAGCCCGACATGCGCGCAATGGCTGATGCCATCGTGCAATGCGCCCGTTTGGTTGCCCGGGCCATGCCTCTGCTTTCAAACATCGGTCAGCACGCAGGACGGCTCAATGAGATCTGTTTGCAGGTGACCCAGATAGAAGGGCGCGGAGACGAAATTCACGAACGCGGTCTGAAGATCCTCTACGAAAGGTCTAAAGCGGGCGATCCCATGGATTTTGTGCGCGGGCAGGAAATCTACGACCACTTGGAGCAGGTGATCGACAGTTTTGACAATGTCAGCGACCAGATTCAGGCCGTCGTCATTGAGCACGCGTGACCGGGGCGCGGCGGAGACACCAGAATGGATGCGACCGCCCTCGGCCTCCTTATCGGGCTCATTGCCGTTGCTCTCATTTTCGACTTCCTCAACGGACTTCATGACGCAGCCAATTCGATTGCCACGATTGTCTCAACCCGAGTCCTACCGCCGAAGGCTGCTGTGTTCTGGGCTGCCTTCTTCAATTTCATCGCATTCCTCTTCTTCGGACTACATGTCGCGCAAACGATTGGAACCGGCATTGTCGATCCAGCGGTGGTTAGTCCGAGCGTTATCTTCGCTGCACTGATGGGCGCGATCTCGTGGAGCCTGATCACCTGGTGGGCCGGCATCCCGTCAAGCAGCTCGCACGCTTTGATTGGCGGTCTGCTCGGTGCCGGGATAGCCAAGGCCGGTAGTGTCGCCATCGTTTGGAAAGGTGTCCTAACCACGACAGGAGCGATCTTCCTTTCGCCAATGGTTGGCTTTCTGTTGGCCGTTGCTCTGGTCCTTGCCGTGTCTTGGATATTTGTCCGGAGAACGCCTTTAGCTGTCGACAGGACCTTCCGTGTGTTGCAGTTCGGCTCAGCTTCGCTCTATTCGCTGGGACACGGCGGCAATGACGCACAGAAGACTATGGGCATCATCGCTGGACTCCTGTTCGCGCAGGGGCATCTTGGCCAGCAGTTCTACGTGCCGTTTTGGGTTGTCCTCAGCTGTCAAGCAGCCATGGCGCTTGGAACCCTGTTCGGTGGTTGGCGCATTGTACGAACCATGGGCTCGAAGATTACCCGCCTCACTCCGATGCAGGGCTTCTGCGCAGAGACCGGCGGAGCGGCAACGTTGTTCTTGGCGACTTCGCTCGGGATACCCGTGTCAACCACGCACACGATTACTGGGGCAATCGTCGGCGTGGGGGCAGCGCGACGGATCTCAGCAGTGCGCTGGAATGTGGCCAGCAACATAGTTTTCGCTTGGATCGTGACCATGCCCGCGGCGGCCATTGTCGCGGCCTTGTTTTATTTTCTTGCGACATTGATTGGATAAGCTGATCCCATTGACCAACATTCGACCGGCTGGTGCTACTTCAGACGAAGCCGGCCATTCGACATCGCGGGCCAAGGCTGATGTCCCGCCGTGATGGCTGCAATGGGTCAACGGCACGCCTGCGTGTCGGCTGGTCCACACGGCAGGATTACCCCCGCAAGCTGACGAACTTGTGCAGCGCCCGAACGGGGAATGAGTGCCAGAACCAGACACTCTCGTGGTCTGTCATCAACCAGGGTGATGCCGTACCGGTCGCCGTCGCGCGGCTCGCACCGCAGCTGAGTGTGACTGCGCAAAACGCTGAGAGTCCGCAGTGAAATTCGCCGAGGCGGCATTGTCTCTTATTCTTGGAAATATTTTGGTTGAATAGTCTTGACGCCCATCGCCAAGTTGTTCGGGCCGATCAATACTGACCTTCTTCAGTGTCTCTTTCAATACACTCCAACACCGCGAGGGAACCTATGGACCTTCAGGAACAGAGACTCACGTGCCTACGCATGGCACTCGAAATGGGGTGCAAATCCGATACCATCGTCAAAGTCGCGACCGAGTTGCAGGCCTTCTTGTCGGGCGTGGCGCCGGCCGCCGCCAACTCTGGAGAAGAAAGATCGGATGAGGTGATCGCGGCCTGCGGAACGGCTCTTGTTGCATCGGAAGCCGCTGACCTTGTTGCGCAGGCGGAGCCAGCGGGAGCGGCTGATGCTCCGGCGGCTGCTGCGATCTCACGGGAAACCCTGCTGGAGCCACTACCAACGCCAAGCGAAGTCCCCGCGGCTCAGGAAATATCTGCCGCGGCTGTGGCAGAAGTGGCTGTCGAACCGATACCGGCACAGACTACGGTCGGGGTGCAGTCTGGGGAACTTGCTCCGACGTCCAAACAGAGCCGAACCGAGCCAGCCTCGGCGGCAGAAGCCAGCAAGGTAGCTGATGACGAGCATACCAGCGCCCAAGCGACCGAGGTGGCAGCGGCGACCAACGGAGTTGCTCAAGGAGGGGCCACGGGGGCGGCCGGTTGACACCTCGGCGTGGTGGCGCCATCCCGGACTTGTCGGCCCTTCGACCGGTTCGGGAACCGCTTGCGCCACGCGTAGATCGTCCGCTCGGCGACGCCATACCGCTTGCGACACTCGCCATCGGATCGCGATCTGCACAGCGCAGGATCGCCACAGTCCGTGAACCTCAATTTGCGTGATGCGCGCGGATCATTGAGAGACGGCCGCATTGAAGACGGCGCTTGCCATTTGTCACGCTAGGTACCTCGACCTTGCCTCACTCGAGGATGACCGAGTAACCTGTCTCGATGCGGGCCACGATGCAAAAGACGACGGCAGACTTGCGCGCCCGTGAAAGACGGGGCGCCGTTGCCGGAGTTCGGCCCGGATGTGAATCGGCCAGCGCCTGACACGGTCATCGGCGCCGAATATTGACCCCTGCGTCGAAGCCCTCCGCTGCTGCGCTACGCTCCGCAGCTCCGGTCTCCGACGCGCTCTAGACCATCGGCAAGAGGGGGTCCCGATTGCGCGCCGATCAGGGTGAAGATAATCGTTGCTTGCATCGCGTATCCGAATACGCTCCCTACCGGACTACGCGCTCGGGGATCACACTGCGTCGCTCGGCTTGTGCTGGCTGCCAGCCGGCACGCTTCCGGGCTTTCCGGATGGCATGGTCGTCGGGCAGCACGGATCCTGGAATCGCAGCACGCTAAGCGGCTACAAGGTCGTCTTCATCCCGTTCGTGAACGGGCTGCCGGTCGGTCCGCCGCGGGATATCCTGTCGGGCTTTCTCGCACCCGACGAGAAGGTGTCCTATGGCCGACCGGTCGGCGTCACACTTGGTCCCGATGGTTCGCTGCTGATGGCGGACGATGTGGGCGATGTAATCTGGCGCGTCACGGGCGACTAAGCAGCGTCCTGCTCACACAACTCTACAGGAGCCAACGCGATTTGGCCCCCAAGAGCGGACGTCATCGTGGCCGAACGCATTCGGCCGCTTTGTGCCAAGGACGGACATGAGCGCAGGTTAACGCGCGTACCCGAGGTGATGTCAGCAGGTGTTCAACGCCTGGGGTGAAGTCCGTGAGGTTACCGTGATTGAAAGTTTGCTTCTAAAGTGCGCACGCTGGATGTAGTGGTCCGGTTTCCTGGAGGCGCGGAAAATTTGATCAGTCCGCCCGCTCGAAAGACCGGGTTATTAAAGACATCGGCGCTCACATTGCATTCTTGGTGGCGGTTCGACGACCGACCGTGCCCGTTTGTGAGTTCACGCCGATTTAGCCCGCTGCGCTATTTGTGCCGAGGTTGGTCGTGCCGGCATGCCGTCCGCCTCGGGAGCGACTGTTGTCGCTCGACTTAAGTGCCTTCTCTGAAAGTCCTTCAGCAATTCGACGCTGATTTCGGAACCGGACATTGGTCGTCCGAAGAAGAATCCCTGTACCTGATCGGCGTTGATCCTATCCAGAAATGTTGCCTGTTGCGCCGTCTCGACACCTTCCACAGTGACCCGCATATGCAATTCGCGTGCGAGTGCGATGATGGTCTTCACCACCGTTTCCACATCCCGGCCGCAGGCATCGAAGCCCTGCATAAAGCTGCGGTCGATCTTGATCTTGTCGAAGGGGAAGCGCCACAAATAGCTGAGACTTGAATACCCGGTTCCAAAATCATCCATGACGATGACAACACCCATTGCCTTGAGCGATCCGAGCTCCGTCGTGATGGCTTCGCTGTTGCCGAGCAACGTGCTCTCGGTGATCTCCAGCTCAAGACGATGCGGAGCAAGGCCCGCCTGCTCGAGGGCAGCCGCCACAATGGCGCTAACGCTGCCGGTTTCGAATTGCGCGGGCGACAAATTGACAGCAACAGTCAGCGAATCCGGCCAGGTCGCGGCGGTGCGGCAGGCCTCGCGCAGGACCCAGGCGCCAATCTTATCGATCAGGCGCATGTCTTCAGCGAGAGGAATGAATGTCGCCGGCGGGATCAGGCTACCGTCCGCTGCACGCAAGCGCACCAGGGCCTCGAAACCGGAGAGCTGGCGATCGGAGACTTCAAACACCGGTTGATACTGCAAAACAAAGCACTCGTGCAGTACAGCATCGCGAATGGTTTTCTCGATCGCCATGCGCGCCTGCATCGCCGCATCCATCTCGGGCGTAAAAAACTGGATACAATTGCGGCCGTCGGCCTTGCTTTTGTGAAGCGCCAGATCCGCACTTTTCAGAAGCCTCTCCGGGTCGTTTGCGTCCGCCGGCGCCAGCGCGACGCCGAGGCTGGCCGCGGTCACGATCTCATGGCCCTTGAACATCATGGGCGCCGTAACGGCCGAGATAAGACAAGCTGCGAAATCCTCGGCCTGGTTCTTCCTGCTGAGTCTGGCCTGGACCACCACGAACTCGTCACCGCCAAATCGCGCCGCAACATCGTCGTTGCGGATCACCGCACGCAGGCGTTCGGCCACGGTCGTCAGAAGAAAATCGCCGGCGTCGTGGCCAAGGTCATCGTTTATCTCCTTGAAGCGGTCGAGATCGATGAGGTGCAGGGCAAGGCCACCGCGCCCAACAGGCAGGATGGCCAGCATCTTCTCCAATTGTTCAAGGAGCTGTGCCCGGTTGGCCAAGCCCGTGAGCGCGTCATGGTGAGCGAGAAAACGGACGCGCTGGTTGGCCATCTTCTTTTCTTTCGTTTGGAGGTACCAAGCAATCGTCGGAACGGCAAACGATAAGCCCGTCAATAGACAGAGCGCTGCCGCAGCTTTCAGGAACGTGGCATTGAAACTGTTGCGCTGCGCGGTCTGGTCGACATAGGCCGCGACCACAGCGATGACGCGGTCGTCGCTCAAGACAGGCACGAAAGCCTGCGCAAAAAAGGATGGTTGGTCAGGCCCGACGCCCTCCCTCGTGCCGACCACGGGTTGTCCCGTTTTGCCAGCACGTGCCGCGTCAGGGCTGAAGTCCGAGATGTCGACCAGCGCGACCTTATTATGGTCTGAGACAAGCAGAGAAAAGCCCTGGCGATCATAAATCTCGTAGCGGAATACCTGGTCGGCCTTCTGCGAATGCTGGAAAAAAACCATGCTCTCGACTGAGGGTCTTTCGCCGCCGGCCATCTGTTCCAGATCGTTAGCGTTCGAAGCGAGGTACTGAGCCCAGCTGCGCGCAGTCGACGTGGCGTTTTCATAAAGCAAGTGGCCTGTGGTCGCGTTGACCACGGCCCAGGTCCCGCCAAGGAGAAGCCACAGCATGCCAGCGAAGATGGCGACATTGCGCAGGAGCGATGCGGTGAGCGGTGTCATCCCCGTCCTAGTGGCGTGACTGCATCTTTCCGATTTCCGACCTGACCATGTTCAGCAGGCTACGGTTGTGCGGTTGTTTCGCGACCCACTCGTCGATGACCTCGCCAAAGGCAACATCAATCCGGATCCGATCGGCCTGTGAGGGAAAGATGACATGGCGTTTGGGTTCCGAAAGCAAATGCTGCATGGATTTAGCGTTGATCTCTTCGAAGAATGCATTTGACTTAGCAACCGACCATTCGCCGCTGTGCTTCTGGATGATGTCCTGGGCTCGTGGCGACAAACTCGCGAACTTCGAACGGCTCATCACAAGTGCGAGTGAGGGCGTGTCGGCACGGATCATGTAGTGATAGGTAGCTAAGCGCCCTAAGCCGAACTCCGCCAGCATTGCTGGCGGAAGCGCTGCGCCGTCGATCTCCCCGCTTCCGATTGCGTCGGCAATCTGGTTGACCGGCATGACGATGGCTCGCATGCCAAGTTTCTCGAAGGTCGCCGCTTCGGTCGGGTTGTTTACGCGTATCTTGAGCCCCTTGAGGTCATCCAGAGACGCTATGGGCCGGCGCGTGTGGATGCTGTGAGGTTCAACGGTGAAGGCCGTAATTACGATAAAGTCCTCATAACCCCTTAGGGCGTTCGCCGCGATCATGCGCGTGTAGGCGAGACTGGCTTCCTGCTGGTCACGAAACAGTCCGGGCAGCTCGATGACCGCATTGTCTGGAAACTGTGCCGCGGTGTAGCCGGGCACGATGAAAGCGATATCCGCGACCCCGTCGCGCACCAACTGAGGCTGTTGTGCAGGCGCCTTGCCGAGCGCGCCACTGAAGAAAACTTCTATCTCCAGAAGACCTTTCGCCTCGGAATTGACAGCGTCGACGAACGGTTTCACGCCACCGCCATAAAGCATCGCGCTGTCAGACGAGAAGAACGACAGTTTCAGCCTGACCGGCTCAGTGGCAGACGCCGCGGCCGGCAACAACGCGAGTGAGAACAACAGGCAACGCGCAAGAGTCTTGAGCATAGGCCCATTCCTTAAGACTGTAATCGTGCAGGCGATTGCCAGTATGCAGATCAGCAGTTAAGGGATGGGGCCAACCCGGGCATCTCTCAAACAACAGAGGCGCGTGCTTTCGGGCAGGTTAATGCTGAAATACCATTCAAGGAGTTACTATTCACCGCAACTCACCGGCGCGAGGTTTGGCCGCGAAGCGGAGCCACCCCCAGCCAGCCTGCTTGCCAAGCCCGTATCGCGAGGTTGTCGTCACCGTCCGCCATGACGTCACTACGCCAGGTGATGTCAGCGGCAGCCAAAACCGGCAACCAATAGTCCCCTCCGGCAGGGACTGTCCCACCAGGCAGGCGGTTAAGATCACCGTGGGCGGGGAACCCTCGGGCTTCACTGCTTGGGTAGTCCAGATTGGGTTTCTAGTCGTCGGGCCCTGACAGCTCAGGGCGCGCCTCAAGATGCTTCCGGAGCAGCTCCTCGCGTATCCTGCGGATGGCGGTGCTGGCGACCTGGGCAGCGTCAAGCTGATGGTCAGCCGCCAACTCCAGCACGATGGCGGCCAGGCGATCGCGGGCGGCCTGGAGGTCGGCGCCCGCCGACCCCAGCTCGGTGTGCACCAGAGCCCAGACCACGTCGAACAGGTGACCCAGCTCTCGGAACTGACTGGGCTCGAAGACCACTGAGGGACGACTGTAGGAGTTCTTGGCCACGAGTTCCTCCGGCGGTGGACAGCAGAAGGCCCGCCACGCCAAGAAAAAGCTCGGGGTTTCAGCGCGCGGCGGCTCAGGAGCGGAGAGTTTTGTCAAAGACCAGACCTCAGTCAATATCCCGCTAGACCGCACGCCGCCCCGCAGTTGCTGACCAGTATTATCTGCCCGGAGGTCACCTCGGGGGCTACCTCATAGGGTAGTCGGTGGGGTTGGGGTCGTCTTTGTGAGGACCCTCTAGGACTACCCGCAGAGACTTGGCAGAGATCTGCCGGCGCTGTGCTCACACAGTTCTTGCGCAGTATTATCTGCGCGCACTCCCTGCAGTTTCTAGCCAGTATTGATAGCAATGGCTAAGTGGCGAGTTGTGCTGACATTTCGGGCCATTGCTCTGAATGACTAGAAGCCTCGCCCAGCTAGCAGAATTCCCATCGGCTTTGCCCTCGCGCGCACGCGCGTATTGCGCAGAAAATGCAGGTTGGGGTGTATAATGCCGGTGCGGGTTCGCCCACTTAGGGGTAGGGGCACATGGCCACGGCTCTCATCGTCGATGACCGCGTCGCGATAGGCGAGCTCTACTCCCTCATCGGTCGCTGGCTCTTTGGGCCCGCCGGATGCCGCGCGAAACGTCATTGGAACGAAGCTCTTTGATTTTCTGCACCTCGCGCTTGCGGCGCTTGGCAAGGCTGCAGTCTCTACAACGAGATCGCCTCGCGCGACGCTGCTTTGAAACTCGAACAGATCGGGGCTGGACCGGGGAGCGTCCTCATTCCGGCATCTCACTTCATCTGCAGTCATCGGCGTCTCCTCAGCGCATCGCCGTCCGGTGCAACTCCATATCAGGAGCGTGGGGTCTTCGGTGTGCTCTGCCGCAGTCGATCCAACAGCGCTTTAATATCTGGTGGAAGCTCTTCGGCGACGACATCCGCCGCACCTTCTCGCATCACTTCGCCGATCTTCTTGACGATGGCGTCGGCAGCCTCGCGCTTAGGGGGCATGCCGATAATATAGGCATCACTCCTGCTCTGATCGGCGCAGATGAAGAAGATTTAACGTGATGAGCCCCGGCATCGGCTCCCGGACAGACATTTCCTTTCTCATAATACGACCTAGGTGCCTGAGGACCTTGTCCATTGCTCCGTGTCCGGCGGTAGCTGGTCGAAATGAAACATTCCATTGTCATTTCCGCTCGCTGGCACTTTTCAATGGCAATGAGGGGCCGTCTTCGATGACGAGGATCGAGCGACCGGCGAGGCTAATGCTTTGCAGCTGACATCGAGCGACAGGCCGAGATCTGGCAGACCTCTGCGCGCCTGCCCAGGGGGCTTGATTTCCACGCACCAAGCTTAGACTATGCGGCTGCGGGAAACAGCCTTTCATGAGGGAAAGGTCATGCCAGCTCGTGCATCTTTGGTCTGGGTCCCTGAAGAGATCCGGTTGCTGCGCTCGGCGTTCGACGAGACCTGGGAATTGGTCAAGCTGCATTGTCCGGATGATCCGCAGTCCATCGAGGCCGAGCGGCTTCGCGTGGCCAACGCAGTGATCGCTGCCTGGCGGGAGGCTGCGAGTGACATCAAAGCGGCCAGCATTGAGATGATGAAGCGTTGGCCGCACCTGCGCGGGCCCTGAACGAAAAAAGCCCCCGAACCGCTTTGGGGCGGCCGGGTTTTGTGGGGTGGGCTGGATCATTGGCTTCGAAGATAGATTCGCTTCCGCTCGGCCTCGCTCTTAGCGAATTCCTTCAGTGCGTGGCCAGTGCTTCCTTCTCTGTCTCGCCATACACGAATCCGAGGAGCTGCCGACCTTGGCAATCTTGTAGGCCGTCCAGGCCTTGGGGGTCTTGTGCTTACTCATGGCCTAGATGTCGTGGCATTCACCGATGTAGGGTTCGCCCCTTTCCCCAGATCCATAGACTGGAGTCGCCCACATCGTCCCGCCCGTGACCTCATCCGCTTCATCCAGCCCTGCAGCCCTGTCCTGACCAAAGCCGTGCCGACAGGCCCCGATTGGCTGCACGAGGTCAAGTTCGACGGGTATCGCGTCCAGGTGCACAAGACCGGACGCGAGGTCGAGATATTCTCCCGCAACGGCCACGATTTCACAGCGCGCTACTTGCCGATCGCTCTCATGCTGGCCGAGCTGCCGGCCAGATCAGCGGTGATGGATGGTGAACTCGTCGCCACCGATGCGGCCGGCATTCCAAACTTCGTCGCGCCACCGCCGCCGGGTTGCGGGCAGCGACATGATGTTCTGGCTGCTGGCGCTCGGTGGTGGCATCTGCGCGACAGCCATTGCACAAGCCTCGCCGTCCTCGAAAAACTCCGAAGGGAGCACGGTGGGGCCCAAGGCGAAGGCCTGGCAGGAGCGAACCGGAAGCGGTGTGGCGGCTATTTGGCGTGGAGCGTTAGGTGCGCATAAATTTCTGTGCACGGAACGCGGCGGCAAAGTCCGCGTTTATTAATCACCTTGGAAAAAATTAAGGAGAACGGTCAATGAAGACTCTCGCAACAGTCGTAGCCGTGTCTATCGGCGCGCTCGTCACAGCGCCTGCCTTTGCGCAGACCATCAAGCCCGCCACCACTCAGGCCGAGTGCGAGAAGGACTCGAGCATGAGGTGGGATGACCAGTCCAAGACCTGCATCAAGAAGTAAGCCGGAAAGGTAGGGAACTGCCCAACTGGTGGCCCCTTTGGTCACGCGTCATAAATTTGGCGGCGCGCGAGCAGTTCTCCAGCTTTCGCCGAGTGGCGCCCCGGCCCTTCAGCCGGGGTGCTTTCACGTCTATTTCGCCGCGGCCGCCTAGGCGGCGTTCAAGGAGGGTATTGGCGCGGTTAGGCGATGACACCTCGAGTCGACGCGTGCGCGGGGTACCGACCTCTAGCCCGGCGCAAATCCACATTAGGGATCGGTGGGC
>Ga0075368_10000639_pt1 | contig 10627 bp, 12 predicted proteins | sample EndMethybrTD3033_FD_71518 | JGI IMG/M metagenome (GOLD analysis project Ga0075368, IMG submission 71518) | Populus endosphere microbial communities from Tennessee, USA - Endosphere MetaG P. TD hybrid TD303-3 | ecosystem: Host-associated > Plants > Roots > Endosphere | place: USA: Tennessee... | reverse complement strand
GCTACGAGACGAGGACGAAACCACGATGACCGTCAACGCCGACCTCGTGAACGACGGAAGCGGCGTGCAGCTCACTATCGACCGAGCTACCGAGTTCAGCCTGAAGTTATATGGCAAGATGGTAACGGCGTATACCCAAGCGGATACGGTGGAGCAGATGCTAAAGGAAAAGGGAATTACTCTGGCGCCGCAAGACACGCTGGCTATCGCCAAAGATACGCCTATTACCGCTGGTATGAAGGTAGAAATTTGGCGCAATGGCAAGCAGACCTTTACCCAGGAAGAGGCGATCGCGCCAACGGTTCGCCAAGTTCAAGACGCCGACCAGCCGGTCGGCTACAAGAAGGTCCAGTCTGCTGGCAAGGCTGGCAAAAAGACCGTCACGTACGAGATCGTCATGAAGAACGGCAAGGAAACTAGCCGTAAGGTCATCCAGACCGTCGTGCTTGAAAAAGCCGAGGAGCGGGTTGAAGTCGTTGGCTCGAAGCCTGATTTCGGCGGTGATTTTGCTGCGGCCTTACTGAAGCTTCGTACTTGTGAATCTGGGAATAACTATGCAAATAAAAACAATTCGTTGTACCGTGGTGCCTATCAGTATAGCTTCGATACGTGGGGCAACAGGTATGGAATTTATGATCCTGCCGATGCAAGCCCGGCGCAGCAAGATGCTGCCGTACGTGAAACATATCTTCGACGTGGCTGGCAGCCATGGCCGAACTGCGGTGCCAATTTGCCGGATACTTATCGCTAATGACGAAGTATAAAACATCGCTCGCCCGGCGTATCCTTCTTGCCACAACAACTAGTGTCGTGGCTGTCTTTTTTGGACTGACCCTAGCGCATCAGGCAAGCGCCGAGTCGATGACATCCGAATCGGGCCAGCGCCTGCTTGCGGTACACGACGGCGATACCGAACGTGGTCTGCTGACCAAAGCGACGACGCTGCGTGCGGCGTTTGCCGAAGCGCATATTCCCATCGACCCTAGCGACCGCGTCGAGCCTGGACTGGACGACACGCTCGAAGCGAATAACTACGAAGTAAACATCTACCGTGCCCGCCCCGTCACCATCATCGACGGCCAAACACGCATCAAGGTAATGTCACCGTACCGAACTGCCAAGCAGATTGCGCAAGAGGCCGGCCTAACCCTTCATGACGAGGATATCGCTGAAATGACGACTAACGCCGATGTCGTGGGTCAGGGAATGGGCGTGCAGCTGGTCATAACGCGCGCGACCGAATTCACCCTTGGCCTGTATGGCAAAAAGACGACCGCATACACCCAGGCCAAGACCGTGTCGGAAATGTTGAAAGAAAAAGATATTACGCTTGGGAGCGACGATACGATTTCGGCAAAGCTCGACGCACCACTGCTGCCAGGCATGAATATCGCTATCTGGCGCAATGGCGCCCAAACGGTGACACAGGAGCAGCCAATACCCTTCGTGACCCAAAAGATTCTAGATATGGATCACTCCATCGGCTATCACCAAGTAAAGACCAAGGGCGTGCCGGGGATGCGACTGGTCACCTACGAAATCATCATGAAGGACGGCAAGGAAATCGGCCGCAAGAAAATCCAGAGCGTGGTAAGCAGCCAGCCTACAGGGCAGGTCGAGCTAGTAGGCAACAGGCCAGTGAATCCTCTGAGCAAAGCTAAAGGCGCTGGTTACTTTACTGATAGCCAGGGTATCAGTCACCGTGAAACCTACTACGACTTGCCAATGAGCGCGGTCATGGGGGCGTGTGGCGGCGGTACGTATAGCGTGCGTGCCGATGGTGCGAAAGTAGACCGGGGTGGCTACATACTGATAGCTGCGAACTACGGTCGCTATCCTCGCTGTTCGGTAGTCGAGACGAGCATGGGGCTGGGCAAGGTATATGACACTGGTGGTTTTGCGGCGCGGCACCCCGACGGCTTTGACCTTGCAACGGACTGGACGAATTATGACGGGAGATAAATAAATGGCAGGCCCTAAAAAATCACTTGGCCAACACTGGCTTCGCGACCGCGACACGCTAGCGTATATTGCTGATAGCGCGGATATCTCATCTGAGGATACGGTGCTAGAGATTGGTCCTGGCCTAGGTACGCTGACGAGCGAACTGCTTCGTCGTGCCAAAAAAGTGACGGCCGTGGAATTCGACGAAGACCTGGCACGCAAGTTGCCCGGACAATTTCCGGGCAAGCAGCTCGAAGTGGTCCAAAGCGATATCTTGGCGTTTGACTTGTCTAGTCTTCCGGCCGGCTATAAAGTCGCCGCCAACGTGCCCTACTACATTACCAGCAAGATCGTGCAGTTGCTCATGACCGCCCAAAACAAACCATCGGTTGCGGTGCTGCTCGTGCAAAAGGAAGTGGCCGAACGTCTTGCTGCTACGCCCGGCGACATGAGTATCCTAGCGGTCAGCGCCCAAATGTTTGCCGAGGTAGAGCTTGGCGATACGGTGCCGGCAGCGCTATTCACGCCGCCACCAAAAGTCGACTCGGCTGTCGTTATTCTAAGAACTCGTACGTCGCCACTCGTGCCAGGGCAGGACGAAAAACAATTCTTCAGGCTTGTAAAGGCAGGCTTTTCGGCAAAACGCAAAATGCTGCGCTCTAGCCTTTCGGGCGGGTTGGCACTTCCAAAGGATCAAGTGGAAGCATATCTAACAAAAGCAGGTATCGGCGCCGATCAGCGGGCAGAAGACCTTTCGATTAGCCAATGGCTTTCACTGCTTGGTTCGGGGATTCTGGAAGCATGATCGCCGCGGATCAACCGACTATTTTCTCGGACGCCGTCATCGCGGCGATTTCCTCGAAGGCTGATGGCAATATGAAATTTGGTATTGGCGGCGACGCGGAGGTCGAAGCGGGCCGACGCAGCTTCTTGGCGAGCGCTGGAATGGATATTTCTCGCACGACGCTTGTCGGCATTACCTACGATACCGACGATTTTGCCAAGTACCGTATTGTCACCGAGGACGAAAAGCAAGCGGGCATGACCATGGGCGGTAAAGTGGAGCATGCCGACGCGCTCGTGACCGACCAGCCGGGCCATGCGCTATTTTTGCCGCTGGCAGATTGCATGGGCGTGATTTTGTACGATCCCGAGCACCATGCGCTAATGGTATCGCACGTGGGCCGTCACAGCGCCGAGATCGACGGTGCTCGCCGCAGCGTGAAGTACTTGAAGGATCATTTTGGGACAAACCCTATGGAAGTGAAAGCGTGGCTCAGCCCGGCCGTTGGCAAAGCGACCTACCCGCTGCATCGGTTTGGTGGCAAAGGGTTGCAGGAGGTGGTCGTTGGCCAGCTGCTTGCCTCGGGCATGCTTGAACAAAACATCCAAGCAAGCGGAATCGATACTGCCGCCAGCAAAGAGTACTATTCGCACAGCCAGTATTTAAAAGGTAATGACGAGCAAGGTCGTTTTGCTATTGTTGCCGAGATGCGCGTGCAGGGTGAGCCTGCTTCTTAGCCTTCTATCAAATCTGCTACACTAGAGAGTGACTATGGGTAAAAAACTATATATTACAACCGCGATTCCTTACGTCAACGGCACGCCGCATATCGGCAACGCGCTTGACTATCTTTTGGCTGACATTTGGACGCGTTACCAAAAGCAAAATGGCCGAGATGTCCGTTTTCAGGTAGGTACCGACGAACATGGCAACAAGATTTCGGCAAAAGCTACCGAACTTGGCCTGACGCCAAAAGAATACACCGACAAAATGTACGGCAATTTCGAGCTGCTGATGAAAAAAGTAGACGCCCAATATACGGATTTTATCCGCACGACCGATCCTCATCACGAGGGTGCCGTGCAGTATATTTGGCAAAAACTTCTGCCGTATATCTACAAGAGTAGCTATGACGGCTGGTACTGCATGGGGCATGAAGCGTTCTTTACTGAAAAAGAAGTCGCCGAAACGAACGGTATCTGTCCCGACCACCAAAAGCCGTACGAAAAGGTAAGCGAAGAGAACTACTACCTGAAAACCAGCCAGTTTACTGATAAGATCCGCGAAGCGATCGAAACTGGCCGCATGCAAATCGTGCCGGAGTTCCGTAAGAACGAATTTCTTGAGCTGATAAAAGACGGCTTGCAAGACGTTAGTATTTCACGGCCCCGAAAGAACCTGAGCTGGGGCGTACCTGTTCCTGGCGATCCCGAGCAAGTCATGTACGTATGGCTCGACGCGCTCGCCAACTACATCACGGTGCTTGGATATCCCGACCGCGAAGGGTGGCAGGAGTATTGGCCTGCTGACGTGCAAGTCATCGGCAAGGATATCCTGCGTTTTCATGCTGGTATTTGGCCGGCGATGCTGCTTGGACTCGACCTTCCTTTGCCGAAAAAGCTGCTGGTACATGGCTTCGTGAACGTCGGTGGCGCCAAGATGAGCAAGACGGTCGGCAACGTTATCGACCCTGTCGAAATCATCGACGGGTATGGCCTCGATGCCTTTCGCTATTTCTTCACTCGCCACATTCCTACGCAGGACGACGGTGATTTTACGTGGGAAAAGTTCGAGAACGCGTACAATAACGAGCTTGGCAACGACCTTGGCAACTTGGTGTCGCGAGTAGCTAGTATGGTAACTCGTTACCAGGCGGGTGTCATTGGTGACGCGCCGAAAGGCGAGCACGATATGGGTCCATATCGCGACGCCATCGAAGAACTGCGCTTCGATCGCGCGCTCGACGAAATTTGGCTGACGGTCCGTTCGTTGAACCAATATCTCGAAAACGTAAAGCCATGGGAAATCGCCAAGAAGCGCGAGAGCGAAGCCGAGGCCGAAGCGCATTTGGCCGAAGTGCTTGGCCATGCCGTCAAGACGCTGCTGCAAGTGGGTGACATGCTTGAGCCATTCCTACCCGGGACGGCAGCGACTATTCACAAGACATTCTCGAGCGGCGTGGTCGTTCCGATCGAACGTGAGGGTGGTATCTTTCCAAAGATTTATAACCACACACCAAACCCTCGGGAACCAAAACAGTAAGCCATGCAGCTTATTGATACCCACTGTCATATTCACGAATCCTCGTATCCGCTCGATAAGCAAGAGGTAATCGCGCGCGCCCACGCGGCAGGAGTCGCGCAGATGATTTGCGTGGGTACGAACGAGCAGAGCTCCGAAGAAGCAGTGAAGTTCGCGCAAGATCGTGACGGGATGTACGCAAGCATTGGCGTGCACCCGCACGATACGAAGGACGGATGGGGTAAGATCGTTGGGCTAGCAGACGCACGCGATGTCACTCGCAAACTGGTAGCGATAGGTGAGATCGGCCTCGATTATTTTTACACCCACAGCCCGCGCGAGGTGCAGATCAAGGCTTTGGAAGGCCAAATAGATTTGGCGCTGCGGCATGATCTGCCTATTATTTTTCATGTCCGCGAAGCCTTTGATGATTTTTGGCCTATCTTCGATAACTTTCGTGGTATTCGCGGCGAACTGCATAGCTTTACTGACTCGGCAGCGAACTTGGAGCGGGGATTGGAGCGAGGCCTTTATGTCGGCGTGAACGGTATCAGTACCTTTACGAAAGTCGAAGAGCAACGGGCGGTTTTTGCTTCGGTCCCGCTTGATCGTCTCCTCTTGGAGACGGACGCACCTTTCTTGACGCCAGTACCATTTCGTGGTAAAGTGAATGAACCAGCGTTTGTTAGGCATATTGCTGAGTTTCATGCTGATATCCGAAGCCTAACTGTCGACGAAATTGCCGGCACTACCAGCGTGAACGCACAGACGCTCTTTAATCTTTCATAAACACAAACATCCTTAAAAACTACCAGTTTTAAACCAAGTGGATTGTTACGATGAAAGAACAGATAAATTCCCCAAATTTCCGCGAACCTGGCATGGCCGAAGACGAAGTTCGGTTCGACCTGCATACCTCCGACCTGATATCACTTGAAGAACTAAATGCCCGACGACAGCGCGAAGCATTCGAGCGCGAAGCCCTTGGCGTAACGCCGGAGCGGCGACCGCTTGAGCGTCATGAGCAACTTGCAGGGCTGAACGACGTGGTCATGAGAATGCGTCGTGGCAAGCTCGATCAAACCGATTTCGATAAGGCCGCCTAGCGCGGGGAGCAAAAAATGAGCAGCGTGTTTAAGAAAGCCCTCGGTCTCATCATCGGCGATTCCGTATCGTCGAACTTCCAGGTGCCCAAAAACCGCCCTTTCAAAAAAATGACGGAGCGCGAACTGATTCAGCTGGAAAGTGAAATCGGTTCGCAGCTTTTTGGCGACGTTCCAAAAGGTCATCGCCGCGAGTTCTTCTGTCTCGACGAAAAAACCTGGATTTGGTACGAAGAATGGACCGATCCAAAAACGAACAAACGTGTCAACATGACTATACGCTACGAAGTTCATTCCAACGGCGTGCTGAAGGTCCAAGAAGGTGCACGCTATTCCTTCATCGAAGGAGCTGAGCTCGACAACCTGCTTGCGGCTGCCACCATGTACTACGAGCAAGTTGCTCGCGGCGTATATGGTATCGACCCGCGCACGGGCCAAAATTTGGCATAACTGGTATACTAGTGATAGTGAGTGACGCCGAGGTAATCTATCTTGATCATGCTGCTGCCACGCCCCTTGACGAGCGTGTCTTTGTTAGTATGCGTCCTTATTTCTCAGAACTATTTTATAATCCTTCCAGTCCGTATTCAGCAGCGTTATCGGTACGGCGCGATTACGAAGCTGCAAAGCAGGTCATCGCGAGTACCATTGGTGCCAAGCCTGACGAACTGGTAATGACGGCGGGTGCGACCGAGTCGGTCAACTTGGCGCTCGGAAGTATTGGCGGCCATTTGGTGACGGCGAACATCGAGCATCATGCCGTGCTTGAGGCGGCGAAACGTCGCGATCATACGATCGTCGCAGCTGATGAAAAAGGAATCGTTCCCGTCGAGACGATCGCTAAGGCGATTCGTCCTGATACGCGGCTGATAAGCATCGCGCTCGCGAATAACGAGCTTGGAACGATACAGCCGCTTCGGGACATAGCAGCGTTGGTTCGCTCTATCCGAACGGAACGTTTGGCTCGTGGCGATACGACGCCGCTGTATTTGCATAGCGACGCATCGCAAGGCGCGGGCCAGATTGATATTCATGTCGCACGCCTTGGCGTTGATTTGCTGACGCTCAATGCCGGTAAGGTATATGGGCCAAAGCAAGTCGGGCTGCTATGGGCGTCGTCGCATGTTCGTTTGTCGCCACAAATCGTTGGTGGTGGCCAAGAGCGCGGGCTGCGAAGCGGCACCGAAAACATCGCTGGGGTGATTGGGTTTGCCAAGGCCATGGAGCTAGCTGAGCGTCACCGAAAGTCAGAGTCGGAGCGCCTGCGCGAACTGCGCGATGGCTTGCAAAAACAATTGACTGGCGCATTTGGCGAAGCGGTCGTTTCAGGCAGCCAAAAACGCCGGCTTTCAGGCCATCTGCATATTTCGTTTCCGGGTCTTGATGCCGAGCGGTTGGTGTTTGCGCTAGAGATGCGCGGCGTGTTGGTGGCAACCGGTAGTGCCTGCGCGGCAAACAAGGGTACGCGCTCGCACGTTTTGACGGCAATCGGCCTTGCGCCCGAGGTTGCCGACGGCAGCTTGCGTTTGACGCTAGGCCACCTTTCGACCGAAGAAAATACCCAAAGGGCTGGTGAGATCATCATCGAAGAAATACGCCGGGAACAGGCAAGGACGGCCGTATGATAAAAACGATCGGCGGCATAGTTGTAGCCCTAGCCATCGTCATTATCGGCCTGACGATTTATCTTGGTCCCGATGATCTTTCGGCATGTGGAGAAACGCCAACGGCGACGTCATCCTGCAGGCCGGCCGACGCTATCATAGCGGTGAGCGGTGGCGACACGGCAGCACGCACGGCCGAAGCGGTCCGTTTATACCAGGAAGGCTGGGCGCCAAAGCTGGTTTTTTCAGGCGCCGCGCAGGATAAATCCGGCCCAAGCAACGCAGCCGCGATGCGTCACGAGGCCCAAGTTGCCGGCGTGCCGTTCAAGGACATTATTTTGGAAGAATACGGCGCCACGACAAAGCAGAATGCCGAAAACACGCAAACTATCCTAGAAAAAAACGACATTCACGACGTGATTCTCGTGACGTCAGCCTATCACCAGCGACGGGCTGGACTGGAGTTTAGCACGCGCTCCAACGCGACCGTTCGCAACCACCCGGTATCAAGCGACGACCAATGGTCGGCTTTTTGGTGGATGACGCCGATCGGCTGGTTCTTGGCAGTGAGCGAGTTCATAAAAATCATCGCCTTTTACTTTGGAGGCAGCCGATGACAAAAGTATATGTCGGCATGAGCGGCGGCGTCGACAGCAGCCTTAGCGCAGCACTGCTAAAAGAGCAGGGCTATGATGTCACTGGCGTGTACATGAAAAACTGGACGCAGGATTTGCCAGGTATGCGTTGCCCGTGGGCGGACGATTTGGCCGACGCCAAGCGCGTGGCCGTGCAGCTGGGAATCGACTTCAAGGTATTTGATTTCGAAAACGAATACAAGCACAAAGTCGTCGACTATATGATCGATGAATACAAGCTTGGCCGTACGCCCAACCCCGATATCATGTGCAACCAAGAAGTGAAGTTCAAGCTTTTCCTGGAGGCGGCACTTGAAGATGGCGCGGATATGATCGCGACGGGTCACTATGCGCAGGTCGAGCACGATGCAACGCAGGGACGGCTCATCCAAGCTGTTGATACCAATAAGGACCAAACGTACTTTTTGTACCGGGTAAAAGGCGAGGCGCTGGCAAAAACGCTCTTTCCTCTCGGTGGCTTCACCAAGCCCGAAGTGCGCGAAATGGCAAAGGGACGAGGCTTGTTCACGGCTGGCAAAAAAGACAGCCAAGGTATTTGTTTCGTTGGTAAAATTGGCATTCGAGAATTTCTTAGCCAGTACGTCGAACAAAAACCAGGCAAGATCATCGATAAGAAGACCGGCGATGAGCTGGGCATGCATGATGGCGCGATTTTCTATACACTAGGCCAGCGGCATGGCCTGGATGTTGGCGGCGGCTTGCCGTACTACGTAGTAGGCAAGAGCATGGAAAAAAACGAAGTATACGTAACGACCGATTTGCAGGATGACACGCTTTGGAAAAAAGAAGTGCAGCTTTCGTCGGTCCATTGGATCAACGAGGCACCGGCCGACGGCACGTACGACATCCGTGTCCGTCACCGCGCGCCGCTCGTGAAGGCCGCCTTGAAACACCAAGCCGACGGCTTGGTAACGCTGGTGTTGGCTGATGCGGAGCGGGCGGTTACTGCCGGGCAGTCTATCGTTATATACGACGATGCTACGTGTATTGGCGGTGGCATCGTCGCGGTTTAGCCTGTTTTTTGCGCGTGGCTTGTGCTATAACCATAAGCAAGATGACACGCAAAAACGTATGGAAACAAACAGGCTTTACGATCATTGAACTTATCGTCGTGATCGTGGTGATTTCTATTTTGACGGCCATTACCATCGCCACGTATGTCGGGGTAAAGAACAAGGCGTACGACACCTCTATCCAGGCAGACCTCAAGAGTGTTGCTGCTGGAATCAAGGCGTACAAATCTGCGACGGGCAACTACCCGACGACCGAAACCCAAATCAGTACCATGCAAGACGGAACCGGAGCGGTCATCACGGCCGCGGTGCCAAAAATATCACATGACGGCTACGATGTCACATCACCATCCGCCTCCGGTGACAACGTGTCTCGCAACATGCTTATTTGTGTCCGTAGCGGTGGCACGAACCCTCAATTTGGTATTGCCGCGTATTCGCGTTCGGGAGCGGTATGGTTTTATCTTTCGACGACCGGTGCGATTACCCAGAGTCCCGACCCTTGGGTGGGGCAGCAGACGACCGAATGTCCTCGGGTGGGCATAGCTCTTGCCGACCCTGGGTTTGCGCGGTGGTTCGGCTACCAGCGTGACCCGGCATCGGTGACGGACACCGAAGCTGGCTGGCGCGGTTGGGCCGTGAAATAGAAAAGTAGTTTGGAACGTCCCGATACCTCTGTTATAATGGCATCTATGAATGCCCAAGATATTAGAAACGCCTACTTACAATTCTTTAAAGATCGTCAGCATGAAGTAATAGCGCGGGCGCCGCTACAACTGACCGACGATCCAACGACGTTGTTTACAGGTAGCGGCATGCAGCCACTGCTTCCGTATCTTTTGGGAAAGTCTCACCCGGCCGGCGTGCGTCTTGTCGATAGCCAAACATGTATTCGCGCGCAGGACATCGAGGATGTCGGCGACAACCGTCACACGACTTTTTTTGAAATGCTTGGCAACTGGAGCATGGGCGACTATTTCAAGGAACAGCAAATTCGTTGGTTCTTCGAATTCTTGACCGATGTGGTTGGCCTTGATCCAAGCAAGATTTACGTGACGGCGTTTATTGGCGACGAAAGCCACGGTATTCCACGTGACGATGAGGCGGCGAATATCTGGCAAAAGGTGTTTGAGGAAAAGGGCATCGAAGCAAAGATTGTTGAAGTCGGCTCGCAGGAAGACGGTAACAAGCGAGGCGTCAAGCCGGGCGAACGCATTTTCTTTTATGATGACGGCGAGAACTGGTGGAGTCGTAACGGCGGCCTCGACAAGACGCCGATTGG
>Ga0075368_10000637_pt1 | contig 10644 bp, 10 predicted proteins | sample EndMethybrTD3033_FD_71518 | JGI IMG/M metagenome (GOLD analysis project Ga0075368, IMG submission 71518) | Populus endosphere microbial communities from Tennessee, USA - Endosphere MetaG P. TD hybrid TD303-3 | ecosystem: Host-associated > Plants > Roots > Endosphere | place: USA: Tennessee... | reverse complement strand
ACCGTAGCCCCAGCTTCGACTGTGAGGCCAGGTTGGAACGGCGCCGATCAGCAGCAGAACAAGAACGATGAGAAGAATGGTGGACATGCCGGATCTCCAAACTCTGTTTGCCAGACAATGTCGATCGCGGCACAACGGTTCCGCTGATGCTGTCGGGAGGATTGCGGGACCAGGCTTGCGTCGCCGCGATTTTGCGTGGCAAGCGGTCAAACCGCGAGTCACGGTCCAGGCAACAATCGTCCATTGCTGAGGCCTTAGCCCAGCACCTAACCCACCCGGGGTTGATCGGACTCAGGTCACCAGGCCGATGATCTCGGCGTCGCTTGGAAACCGACCAAGCGCTCGCTTGGAGTAGGCGATGCGGTCGTCGATGCGGATCTCAAACACACCCCCACCGGACCGCTGCAGCGTCACTTGCGCGTCTGGTCGGGCCTTTCGGATGAGGTTCGCCGCCTCACGGGCGCGCGGTTCATAATTTCACTGACCGCAGTATTGGATTTCGACGCGCATTGTTGCCATCCATTCTGACAGTGGTAGTGAGCGGCATTGCAAGGGCAAGCTCAGCAGAAATTTCGGCTCGCAGGCCCGTCCGGACCTTGAGTCAGCCTAGTTACATACGAGCCGCCCCTAGGCGTCAATTCTGCCGCTTCCAAAGTTCGGCTCGCCAGTCGCCACGAGAATTGTCATGCGTCAGGCGCGGTCGCGCAAAGCTGGGTGTGACGGGCTTGGCAGTCGGCGCGTTAAGATCGGCTTCGGGCCTGGGGCCGGCCAATGCCATTTGTCCCTCGCTCAACGTCGATGGCAGACTGGGAGCAACGGTTGTGGTGGTAGACCAGCCGGAGGGGCTTGAGTTGAGGTCGCTCGCATCCTTCTGCGCTCCTCCCTTCCGCGCTCCCGAGGGTAGCATTGCGGAGTGCATGCATGTCCCATCACCGGTCACAGTCTGACCTGGCGGACACGGAGCCCCGCACACTCTCGCCTCATGGGTCCGGACGAGTGCAAGATGGACCGGGTCCGGCTGGTTGATTGGCAGCGTCGCATTGACGCGCTCCATGAATGCCTTCATGGCCTGCCGGGTTGCGGCAGTCCATGCTCCGTTGATTTCGCCCCCATAGCAGCCGACGCGCGCGAGCTCGCGCTGCAGGGCGAACGTGATGGAGCCACCTTTGTCGGGCGCGGCATTCCCCTTCTGGGTAAGGTGCTGGAATTGGGCGGCCGGAATGGTGACAACTTCCGTCGCCGCGGCGCTTTCGGCCGGTTCCGCAGCCATCGGCCCGTTTGGAGTGCGCCATGCGCCTGTCGCCGCCACGCGCATGGCTTCAGTGTCATCGGTGCTGAGCCGAGAGGTGGGTTGGCGTTCGTGTGATCCACCGCTGGAGAGCATGCCGTAGGCCAGGAGCGACCCGCTCAGGGCAGCCAGTACAATCAGGGCGTATGCTCTGTACATTCTCAGCCTCACACGGGTCCAGGCAAACTCAAAACGACGACGGCAGACTGTCGTTCCAACTCCAACAGCCGCGAGAAGGCCTGGAACAAGCCTCGCACGGCACGTGCACCTTAGAAACCCGTGTCGCTTCTGCTGGTTGACCACACGTGAAGCGACCTCCCAATTACTCGTAGCGCTTTTCAGCAATCTGTTCGTTGGAGCGACAACATGCTGGTCGCGCCGCTCGAGGGGCCGCGGCCGAGCTGTTCGAGCGGTCTGCCTGTGAACTATGAGCTGCGAGTCGCGTGCAGGAACTCGGTGCTTGGGGTGCGCGTTGCTTCGGCGTCCATTAGGAGGGGAACCATGTTTCCGCTTGGCGACGACAATTCACAGCGACGCACGTTTCCGATCGTCACCTTGGCGCTTATCGCGCTGAATGTCCTCGTCTTTCTCGTCGAGCTGAATGCCGGGCAGGCGTTTATCCAGCAATGGGCCTTCGTCCCCCGCCGCCTCGCGGCCGACCCCATGGAGCAGGTGCACACGATCTTCACTGGCATGTTCATGCACGGAGGCTGGCTGCACCTGTTCGGCAACATGCTGTATCTGTGGATTTTCGGGGACAACGTCGAGGACGAGATCGGATCCTTCAAGTTTCTCGTGTTCTATCTGCTGTGCGGCGTTGCCGCGACCCTGGCCCAGTTCTACGTAAGCACGCGCTCGAACATCCCCAACGTTGGCGCCTCCGGCGCGATCGCGGGGGTGCTGGGCGCCTATCTTGTCATGTTTCCCAACGCGCGGGTGCGCGTCCTCGTTTACAATCAGGTCGTGGCTCTCCCAGCTCTCATCGTGCTCGGCATGTGGATTGCCTTGCAGGTATTTAGCAGCGTGGGGTCGATAGCCTCGACGAACGAAACGAACGAGCAGGGCGGCGTTGCCTACATGGCGCATGTCGGCGGCTTCGTTGCGGGCCTCGCACTGGCATTCCTCTTTCGCAATCGAGGAACGCTGCAAGCCCGCTAGTTTGTGGCGCCCCGCGGTGCAAGCCGTGCACGAGGAGGCCGCACTTATTTCTCGGCCGTTTGCAGGCGGTCGCGACCCCTCACCAGCCGTCGCAGGTTCCGCCACAGGGCACGGCGAGCTGGTTCGATCAGCTCGACGTCCCGCACCAGCTTGGCGCCGCCGCGACGGCGCTCGAGTTCGATTTTGCGGGTGTGGAATGCCTCGAGCTCCGGCCGGTGCCCCACGCTGACGAGCGTCATGCCCTCGCGATCGACCAGCAATTCCATGAGTTTCACCTGGCTCTTGGGATCAAGCGCGGCGGTTGCCTCGTCGAGCACGACAATGTCGGGGTTGTGCAAAAGGATGCGTGCGAAAGCCAGGCGCTGCTTCTCGCCGCCCGACAACGTCTGGTCCCACGGTCCCTCTTCGTCAAGCTTGTCGGCCAGCTGCTCCAATCCGACGCGCTTGAAGGCATCGGCAATATCCTCGAGGCTGCGGCTCTCAGGAGCTTCGGGGTAGGTGGCGGCACGCCGCAGCGTGCCTGTCGGCACATACGGTCGTTGCGGCAGCAGGAACATCTTGGCATCTCTCTTCACCTCGATCGAGCCGCCGCCCCATGGCCACAACCCTGCGATAGCGCGCACCAAGGTGCTCTTGCCCGAGCCGGACTCGCCCGCAATCAGCACGCGTTCGCCGGGCTCGATTGCGACGTCGGTGTCACCGACCACTGCCGTACCGTCGTTCAATCGCACCGACAGATCGTGAAGACGCAGTGCCGGCCCCTCGCCTTCCCGGTTGACGCCGATCCGGCCGACGCCATCGCCTTCCTCAGCCTCTTGCAGCGCATCCAGCGCCACCATCAGCGAGGCCGCACGCCGAGCTGACGCGGTCCAGTCAGCCATCTTGGGATAGTTGTCGACCAGCCAGTTGAAGGCGCCCTGCACAATCGTGAAGGCGGAAGCCGCCTGCATCACCTCGCCCAGCGACATCGTTCCGTCCAGGAATTTAGGAGCGCAGAGGATGATCGGCAGGACCGGCGCGATATAGCTCGAGGTCTGGGAAACTACGGTGGTCTTCATGTTCTGCGCAGCGATCGAGCGCCACGCACGGAGAACCTTTCTGAGCGAGCGGTCTACACCGGCGCGCTCCTCCTCTTCGCCCCGGATCAAGGCGATACTTTCGCCGTTCTCGCGCAGCCGGGTGATGACGTACCGGTACTCGGCCTCTGCCTGGTTCTTGTTTTCCGACGCCTGCACGAACTTGCTGCCGATCAGAACCATGGAGCCGCTCGCGACCAGCGCGTAGATCAGCGCAGCAACGACAAGAAAGCCGGGGATGTGCAGCTGGAGGCCTGCCAGCGTCACGTCCAGCGACCCACCGATGGTCCACAGGACCACGATAAACGTCGCCGCGGACAGGAACGCCTGCGTGATCCCACTGACGAAATCCACCGGGGATTCGGTGGCGATGCGCACATCGTCGGCGATGCGGTATTCCGGATTCGCGTGGTCGCCCCGCACAAGGTTGAGCTGATAGTAACGACCGTTGGCAATCCAGCGATCGACAAGTTGGTCGTTCAGCCAAGCTCGCCATCTGCGCTGCAAAGTCATGCGCAAATAGACTTGGATCACGCTCAAGGCAACGCTGACGCCTAGAATTGCAAAATAGATCATGGACAGCCAAGCCACCGCGTTGACGTCGTGCTTTTGAAGGCTGTCAAACATCGCTCTGTTCCAGCTGTTCATCGCATAGGCAGCACCTAGCAGAAGAACAATGATGAGCAGCAGGCCGGCCGAGAGCCGCCAAGCACCGAAACGGGTTTGGCTGGACCAAAAGAGGAGTGCCGTACTCCAAAAACGTCTCAGCAAATTCTTCTGCCGCGCCCGCTCCTCGGTCTCTGTCGGTCCGTCCTCGGCACGCCCTGCCGATTTCGACCACAACCAATGGCCTCGCATGGGGACTCCTGTGATGGGGAAGCTCGTTGGCCAGCCCTGGCGGATCGCCGCGGGCGGTGACGCTCACGGTTGTCAAACGCCTTCCGCCGACCCTTGGTTCCTGAAGCTTCGGCGAGATGTCTGGCCGCCGCCGAACGTCGAGCCGGGCCCTGTGCGTCGAGCACTAAAGTGGCTTGGAACGGTCGCGCCAACACGAGCGTTCGGCTCAAAGACGCACCCAGGGAGTGACATTCAATGACGCAGCAAAGCGGAGGCTATAGCTCTTACAATGGCAATCAGGAAAGGAGCGCTGCAGAGAGGGCCAGCGAGATGGGGAGTGAGGCGCTCGATAGCGCTGACGAATGGCTGAAGCCGGTTGGTCTTTCCATCAAAGAAAAACCCATGACTTGCCTGGCGCTGCTTGGCGGGCTTGCCTTCGTCGGTGGGGCTCTGTGGATGATGCGCGGGACCCAACGTCAATCGCACGTTGACCAAATCCTAGGTCAGATTTCCGATCTTACTCGTCGGGGCCGTTGGGTGAAGCCCTGAAAATTGATCGGCCGTGGTCCGGCGTCGAGCGATGCTGACCGAGCGCCGCGGTCGTGCTGAACGCGCGCGTCTTCGACACGGCCACAGCGCTCGGATACCTGGAGAGCGCGCCCGACGTGCTCGATTGCGGCACGTCGGCGCGTCATGCACGGCCTGAGTGATCATCGCCGCAGCCGCGCACACCTGTGCGTCGCGAAAAATTCTCAGCGCAGCGGCGGGCTTCAGGTGTCCCGTGTAGACAGCATGAGCATAAATTTTGCGATGACGGTGTAGTAGCTGAGAAAACGTGGCACCTCGCCGGGTACACTGTCGTCACGCGCCAAGTGATCGCTGGTTTGGACTACGAGTTCTGCCAGCACCGCCATACCGCACCTCAATCCCGGGTCTTCAGCCAATTTGCGCACTGGTTGGCGTCGCGGACCCACGCCGATTCGCAAGGGTTCGCCCACTCCACTTGCCCACTCACTATCGATCGCGGCGAGGATGACCTCGGCGACGCGGCCTTGCTCTCCGATCGTGTTCGTGTGTCGCAGGATCCGATGCGGCGTGATCCCCTGCATTGCGACCGCTAAATGGACTTGTCGATATCGAGCAAACATGTACGATTGCGGCGCGGGTCTCGCGTCGCGTTGGGAGAAGGGTAATGAAGCCCAGCGACCTGGCAGCCGGGACGGTGCTCTTCGTACTTGGCCTATACACTTTGTTCGTCGTGCTGCCGGCGCAAACATCGGCGACCGGCGGCATTGGGCTTGCGCCGCGAGATCTTCCCGCGCTTGCAACGCTTGCTGTGATCGGTCTGTCGGCGCTGCTCGTCGTGCGGTCTCTCCTGGCCAAACTGCCCCGAGGCGTTTCGCTTTGGCCGGCGAGCTGGCACGAGTCGCTGACCATGCTCGTCGGATTCGGCCTCGCCTTTGCAGGGATATTGGCCTTTCAGTTTGCGGGTTTCATCTTGGGTGGCGCTGTGCTGATCGTGTCGATCATGCTGTTCATGGGTGAGCGGAACTGGGTCCGCTTGCTACTGACGCCAACCGTGGTCGTGGGAGGCATGTACCTCTTCGTGACACAGTTGTTGCACGTCAACGTGCCCTGAGGCCCTGACATGGAAGCCGTGATCGCGGGTTTCAGTGCGGCGCTGACGCCGAGCAATGTGGCATTCGTCGCTCTCGGCGTGCTGCTCGGCTATGTCGTCGGTGTCCTTCCCGGCTTCAATCGCCCGACGGCACTTGCTCTTGCTGTGCCTCTTACGTTCTACATGGGGCCGGTTTCCGGCATTTCCTTTCTAATCGGCATCAGTAAAGGCAGTGCTACGGGTGGTGCTGTATCAGCTATTCTGCTCAACACCCCCGGAGAAGCCTCCTCGGCGGCGACCTGCCTCGATGGCTATCCGCTCGCTCGCAAGGGCCGCGCTCGCTCAGCACTCCTCATCGCCCTCGTCGCATCCGTTTTCGGTGACATCTTTGCGACGCTTGTGCTCATTGCACTCGCGCAACCGTTGAGCCGGGTGGCATTGCTGATCGGGCCGGTCGAAATTTGCGCCGTTTTGCTGTTTGCGCTCACGTTCATTGCCAGCCTTTCGGGTGAATCGCTTCTGAAAGGCCTGATTTCTGGGTTTCTTGGCATTTTGCTCGGTACAGTCGGTCTGGATGCCGAGACGGGAACCCCGCGCTTTACATTTGGGCAGGCGGAGCTGTTCGACGGATTGCCGCTGATGGTCATTGCCATTGGCCTGCTCGCGCTTTCGGAAATGGTCGTGCAGATGGAGGAGCGCGGCCAGCTACAGAGCACTCCCCTGGCGGCTGGCGGCGATCGGCTGCGAATGGACGAGATCAAGGCTTGCATGCCCGTGATCTTGCGTTCCAGCCTGCTCGGCACAGTGCTGGGCGTGATCCCAGGTCTTGGCGCCAGCGTGGCCTCGTTTCTCGCCTACAGCTGGGTGCGCAGCACATCATCGACGCCCGAGCGCTTCGGACAAGGTGCGCTGGAAGGTGTTGCCGCGGCCGAGGCGGCCGACAACGCGGTGGTGCCGGCCGGGCTCATTCCGTTGTTCGCTCTCGGCATTCCTGGCGGGATCGCCGCTGCGCTCATCATCGGCGCCTTCATGATCCACGGTATCACGCCGGGGCCATTGATGTTCCTGAACCACGCGCACGTCCTCAACGCCATCTATGCCTCCATGCTGCTGGCCGGCGTGCTGATGTTTGTCTTCGGCTATTTCGGCTCGGGCCTGTTCGCCCGCCTAGCGCAACTGCCACTGAGCGTGATCGTGGCTACAGTCGTCTTCTTGTGCATCGTGGGTGCCTATATCGAAGGCGGCACCATGTTCGGCGTCTATCTCGTGCTCGGGTTTGCGGTGTTGGGCTGGCTGCTGCGGAAGTTCGACTTCTCCTACGTGACGTTTCTTATCGGCTTTGTCCTGACGCCCACACTCGAGCTCTCCCTACGTCAGGCGCTGATCTTGACCGACCGAAATCCGTATTCCCTGCTTCGGCACCCGATCGCGCTCGCCATTCTTGCTGTCACGGTTCTTGCGGTATGGCGAATGGCGAGCCGCCGCCGCGATGTGACACGTCTGGCCACAAGCTAGAGCTATCAATCGTCCACGAAAGGGAAAGAAAGCATGAGGCTAGCAGCTGAACATTGGTATTGGCGCGGTCACAGGCGCCAGGTGTGCATTGCCCTTGTTGCGACTCTGGTCGCTGGATGGCCGGCCTCTGCATGGGCACAGGAATGGCCGACGAAGCCCGTCAATCTCATCGTTGGCTATGGTACGGGCGGCGGCGTAGATCAAATGGCGCGCGCTCTCTCCCCCAAGGCGTCCGAGGATGTGAAACAGCCCTTTGTCGTGCAGAACCGGCCTGGTGGTGGCGGCGCCGTCGCTGCCATTAGCGTCAAGGCTGCGCCTGCCGACGGTCACACCCTTGTGCTCACCACGTCGACGACCTTCACGTTCGACCATCACTTCGCCAAGGCCGACTTTACCATGGATGATTTTCGCCATGTAGCGATCATCGGCCAATTCCAGGAGGTGTTCGTCTCGCACCCGTCGCGGCCGTGGAAGACGCTGCAGGACGCCATCGCTGAAGCCAAGGCGCAGAGCCGCGACTTGAAGTATGCCTCGTTCTATCAGCTTGATCGCGTGGTCACGGCCCTGCTTGCCAAGCAATCTGGCGTGAAGATTACACCGGTTCCAACGCAAGGTGGTGCCGGCGTTGTCAATGCTGTGATCGCAGATCAGGTGGATTTCGGGTTCACCGGGGGAACCTGGGGACCCTCTGTGTCTTCCGGCACCATCAAGCTGCTCGCATCCGCTCCGCGAGACCCTTTGAAAAGCCAATCGCAAGTGCCGACCCTGCGCCAACTTGGCTACGATGTTGAGACGGAAGTGTTCGTGACCGTGTCCGTGCCGAAGGACACTCCCGAGGCCGTGGTGCGCAAGATCGAAGCTGTGCTCAAGAGGTCGGCCAGCGACCCTGCCTATGCCAAGTTCTGCGAGGAAATGCTACAGGTGCGCTATCTCAACCTTGGTGAAGCCGACACTAAGAAGGCCCTATTGCAGCAGAGCGAGCGCTACACCAAGCTCGTCGCTGCTGTGGGCACCCCTTGATACGGTAGCAGGACGTTGTTCGCGGCTCGGAGATATCCGAGCCGCTCACCCTTGAGCGCAGGAGAGGCGCGCCCGCCGACTGAGCCGACGCAGGTGCGCTCGCGAGTCGCTATTTGCCTTTTGTCTTTTGCCATTCAAGGAATTGTTTGAACAGCCGCTCGGCCGTCTCCTCTTTCGGTGACTTTGCGCTTGCGCGCTGGGCGGCGCTATCAAGCCATTCCTGGGCCGCAGGGAATCTCTGCCAGCCCGGAATTGTGCCCGCCAGATTGACCGTCTTCCAGAGCGGGTGACGCGCCGGCTGCAGGAGGTTGTCAAACTTGGAGAAGAAGGCATCCGTGAACCTGGCCAAGCGATTGTAGCGGACCGAGCCGCGCTGCCAGTTGAAAGAAATCAGAACGGCGCTGGTAGCTATGGTTTCGACCTTGCTATCGGCAGGAACCAGATTGGGGTATTCGCTGGATTTGATCGCAGCCGGATAGTAAGTGGCCTTTTCCAGGGCCTGCGTGTACGGGATGCTGAGGAGCTTGAAGCCCGATGCAGGCTTCACGTTGAAAAAGGCAGGAATTGGAATGGGGCACGTGCACACGGTGGCGTGGACTTCGCCAGACAGCATTTTCTCGAGCGCATCTCCCTGCGGCATGGACACGGCTTGAACTTCGATGTTCAGCGACTTGAACACGCCAGGAGCGAACTCGGCAGTGGCGCTACCCGCGCTGTTAACGGCTACCTTCTTACCCCTCAGATCTTCGACCCTGTTGATTTCCGGGCGAGCCACAACCTGCATCGTCTCGTTGAAAAGCGGAGCGATGTAGGCGACCTGCTGATCCAGATTCGGACCCAGTTCGCCGGTCTCCTTCAACTTGTTGAGGGACAGGATGTTGGTGACCCCGAGATCGACGCCTCTGAGGAACACCACATCGCGGATGTTCTGAACGCCAGCCCCGCCAACGACTGGCAGAACGCGCATGCTGTTGCCGTCGTTGACTGCGACCGAGATGTCGTGCGCGATTACAATGTAGACGGCGCCGAGTTGCCCCCCCATCAGGTTCAGCACATTCTCATTCATCTGCTCACGCATCTGCTCGCGCGGCGTGATGGTTGACCGCTGCTGCGACTGTGCCAGCCGAATCGGCTCGGTGCTTTGCGCATGTGCCGTTTCAATTGCGGGCACAACACAGCTCAAGATCAAAGCACCGACGCAAACTGCTTTCATCACCAGTCCCTCCCATCCCACTTGAACTTATCGCTTAAACAGCGCACGTCATCGCAGAAAGTATCGGCACCGTCCTGCAGTATCGATGGCACACAGTCGACGCGCAATGCAGATGCCTCCCACAATTGCGGCAACCCCAGTCTCAGCATGTGACGCAAACTTGCCAGGACCGTGGCGGGCAGGTGCGATGGCGGATTGCGTGAAGCGGCATAGCGCGCGCACATGTCGACGCGCTGCTTGAGCGCTTCTTGGATCATCCGCTGCGCTGCACGAGCGCCGGCCTTGTCGGCTCGATGCTGTTGCTCACAGTTTGTCGACGGAGAGATGATCGCTTGGGAATAATCGCGACGCAGCGTCCCAACTTCTGCGCTGCCTTCTCCCGGATCGCTTTGCCATCGACGCAATCGACGTAGTGGATGTTCGGATCTTGTGATGACGGTGAGAAACATATTGAGCCGGCTCGAGGCCTCGCGCGCCGAAGTTGAGTAGAGCCTTCGGCACTACTTAGGAGTCCACGGCTCTCTCTGTTTCTTGGCGTCGACGATGCGCTTTCGTTAAGATTTGCCAAAGGGTTGCTGGTGGCGGCGCCAATACGCCCAGTAGCCTAACTCCGCGACCACCAAAGGGCGACAGGTCCCAGCAAGCCACCTGCGGCCATGACCAGGAATGCCATCTGCCAACCCGTTGAAGTGGCCATTCCGCCGCCAGCATCGAGTGCAACCCCAACCGCCCAGCCGCCAACTGCTGACAGAGCGAATCCGACCGTGGAGTGCAGTGCCATGGTCGCACCCCGATAGGCAGGGTCGGCGCTGGTTGTTATGCCCGATGTCAGAGCGCCGGAATCGGCGGGGATTGCGACGGAGTAGACGAGCAGCAGGCCTAACAGGATCGCTGGTGAGGCGCTCGCCGCAGCACCCAG
>Ga0075368_10000635_pt1 | contig 10649 bp, 11 predicted proteins | sample EndMethybrTD3033_FD_71518 | JGI IMG/M metagenome (GOLD analysis project Ga0075368, IMG submission 71518) | Populus endosphere microbial communities from Tennessee, USA - Endosphere MetaG P. TD hybrid TD303-3 | ecosystem: Host-associated > Plants > Roots > Endosphere | place: USA: Tennessee... | reverse complement strand
GGCGGACCATCCGGCAGACCCGCGCCGCACTGGCCGAGCTCGTCGCCGAGCAACCGGCCGCATGAGCCGACTGCCCCGCCGGCTCCAGGGCCTCTGGCCGCTGGTCAAGTGGCTGCACCGTCGGACGACGGCGGCGCTCGGCACGGTGTTCCGGCGCAGCTCGCGGCTCTCCGGCCGTCGCGCGCTCCCGACCCGCGCGAGCGAGCGCTCCCTCGCCACGGCCGCCCTCGACCCCGAGCACGTGACCGTGCATCCCGGCGGGTCGGCCGAGGAGCTGGTGCGCGAGCTGCCCGCGGGCGAGCCGGCCGGGCACGCGGCGTTCGAGCCGTGGCTGCACCGGACCGTCTCGGCGCGCTACGTGCTGGAGGTGCGCGACGGCCTGCTGGTCGGCGACTACGCCGCCACCATCGCGCCGGGTGCGGGCGGTGGACAGGTGCTCGACTACGAGACCAGCGGCTACTTCGGCATCTCCGGCTGGCGGGAGCACCCCCTGTTCCTGCGTCCCCGGCTGCCCGAGCCGCGGCCGGTGGCCGGCACCCTGCTCTCCCTGGCGACCCGAGGGACGAGCACGAACTACTACCACTTCCTCACCGACCTGCTCCCGCGCTGGGGGATCTTCGAGGAGGCCTGCCCGGGGACCACGGTGGACGCGGTCTACCTCGGCACCCGAGCGTCGTACCAGCGCCAGCTGCTGGAGCTGGCGGGCCTCGGGCACCTCCCGGTCGTCGAGGTGGAGAAGCACGCCTGCCTGGCGCCGGAGCGGCTGCTGGTGCCGTCGACCCCCAACCAGGACCTGATGGCGCCGCACTGGGTCGTCGACTGGCTGCGCACCCGGCTGCCCGCGTCTTCCGACCTCGGTGGCTACACCCGCGGGCTCTACGTGACTCGCGGCTCCACCCCCCACACCCGCCGCTACGTCGAGGAGGCCGCACTGTGGCCGGCCCTCGAGGAGCGTGGCTTCACCCGCCTCGACCCCGGCTCGGTGTCGGTGCGGGAGCAGATCGACCAGTTCGCCGCGGCCGAGGTGATCGTCGCGCCACACGGCGCTGCGCTGGCGAACCTGGTCTTCGCCCGGCCTGGTGTCCGCGTGCTCGAGCTGTTCGCCCCCGACTACGTGAACCCCTGCTACTGGGCGATCACCGACGCCCTGCCCGACGCGCGCTACCGCTACCTGGTCGCCGGCACCCCGTCCGAGGTGGCTGCCGCCGAACGCCGACCTATGACCGGGGTGCTCCGCGACATCTCGATCCCGCCCGACCGCGTCCTCGCCGCCCTCGACCGGCTGCTAGCTGGCTGACTCCCCCGCCGAGTCGGCAGAACTTGTCGCCCCCGTGGAAGCCGAGTCGGCAGAACTTGCCGGCCCCGTGGAAGCCGAGTCGGCAGCACTTGCCGCACCGTGGACGCCGAGTCGGCACCAGTTGCGGCCGTTACTGCCGACTCGACTTTCTCCACAGATTTTGACGACGGCGGTGCGGGCGGCGTGACACGGGCAGGACTCGCGCATGGACCTGGATCAAATCGTTGCCGAAGCCAGCCTTGGGCCGGCCTTCCCGATCGACCCGCACCTGCCGTTCACCCGCAACCAGGCGAAGGCCGCCGGACTCAGCCGTCACACGCTGGACCGGTTGACCGCGGCGGGGATCCTGCGAAAGCCCATTCGCGGCGTGTTCGTCGCAACGGAGCTGGGGGATTCGCTCGCGTTGCGTGCCGAATGCCTCCGGCTCGTCGCACCCCGCGACGCCGTGATCGTGGATCGCCATGCAGGTTGGCTGCACGGGGCGACGATGGTGCTGCGACCGAATGAACACCTCGAGCTCAGCCCGGTGACCATGTTCTTGCCGGCCGGCCGCGGCCGACTGCGCAACCCGTTGTCCGACAGCGGCGAACGTACCTTTCGACCCGGCGACATCGTCGAGGTCGAGGGACTGTTGGTGACCAGTGCCGTACGCACTGCGTGCGACCTGGGCAGGGTTCGGTGGCCGGACCAAGCCATCGCTGCACTTGACGCGATGCTGCGACTGGGCGTGTTCACCAAGGACGAACTCCTGGCCGAGATCCAGAGGTTCCGTGGCATGCGCTGGGTGACCACGCTGCGAGCGATCGCACCTCTGGCTGACGCCCGAGCGGAGTCCCCAGGCGAGTCCGTGCTTCGGTTGCGGTGCATCGAGTGCGGCTTGACCTTCGAGCCACAGGTCGAGATCTGGGTCCAGGGTCAGCTCATCGCGAGGCTGGACTTGGCCAGCGTGCCGCTCCTCCTCGCGGTCGAGTACGACGGCGAGGAGTGGCACAGCTCTCCCGAGCAGCGTTCCCACGACCAAGCACGTCGTGCCGACCTCTCCGACAACCACGGCTGGCTGATCCAGCCATTCACCAAGGAACAGGTCTTCGGCCGTGCCCGCGAATGCGATCGGATCTTGCTCGAGGTGGCTCGCGAGGCGCGCCGGCGCCGCGGGCTCCGGGTGCACGGCTGACGCTGAGTCGGCAGAAAAGGTTGTCCCCGCAGAGTCGAGTCGGCAGAAGTTGCCGACTCCGCAACGACACTTCCTGCCGACTCGGCGTCTCGCAAGCAGCAACGCCTGCCGACTCGGCGTCTCGCAAGCAGCAACACCTGCCGACTCGGCGGGCTACTTCCAGATGCCGTCGGCGCTGAAGGCCTTGCCGCGGAGCGCCCCCACCAGCCGGGGGAAGCGGTTGCGCAGGCGGCCGTACTCCTCGGGCAGCGCGAGCCGGGCACTCTTGACCGCGTCGCCCATCAGCTCGCGGGCCTCGGTCTTGAGGGCGCGCCGCCGCCAGGAGTCATAGGCCGCAGCCTCCTCGGCGAGGAAGGGCGAGGGGAGCTGTTCCGGGCTGCGCCGCTCCTCGATCCGCCAAGCCCGGCGCAGCTGCCGGGAGACCCGGCGGCCGCGGGTGTCGGTCCAGTAGGGGTAGGGCTCGGCCGGGGGCAGCGCCTGCTCGTGCGCGATCAGCGCATCGGCGTACTCCCGGCAGAGCTGGTCGATCGCGGTGCCCTCGGTGCGCAGGTGTGCGGTGGAGGTCGCCAGCCGGGTCGAGAGCTCCTCGGGCCGGCTGGTGTCGAAGGCGTGGAAGTGGAAGAGCCGGAGCCGGTCGCCCGCGTGACCTGGCTCGCTGCCGGCGATGCCGTAGCCCGCGTCGTCGAGGACGATCGGCCGCTCATGCAGGTTCGCGACGCTCACGTTGTAGCCGCGGTGGCGCCAGGCGCCCGCCCGGAAGGTCACCGAGCCGATGTCGCACCACTTCTGGTCGACGAACAGCCCCGACAGCGGGTCCCAGAGACATTCGTGCTCGAGGTGTCCCCACCACCAGTCGAGGAACGCCCGCGCGCGCCGGTCGACGGCGCAGAAGCCGAGGTTGTAGACCCCGACGGTGAGCAGGTGCCCCTCGGTCAGCTCAGCGTCCGGCGACACCGGGTCGAGGAAGTGCGGGGTGAGCAGGATGCCGCCCTCGGTCGCCTCCAGATCGGGCGACAGCTCGGCCATCGGGCTGGTGACGTAGGTGTCCGGGTCGAGGTACGCCGCCTGCTCGGCGCCTTCGAGCAGCGCCTTCAGCAGCAGCGGCTTGACCGCGGTGGCCAGCTCGACCAGGTCGTAGATCGTCGCCAGCCTCAGCACGTCGCGGTGCGGCAGCCCGAGGACATCGGTGCCCACGATCTCGACGCCCTCCTGCTGGATGCCGGAGAGGTGCGCAGCATCCGCGGAGTCGATGACCAGGACGGTCAGCCGGGCACCCGGGTGGTGCCGCAGGAGGGTCTCCGCGAGGGTGAGCGCCTTGGCGAGGTAGTTGGTCGACAGGATGGTGGCATACGCCATCCGTGGTTCAGGCACGCGTGCACAGTAACGGCCCGGGGCCAGCGCCGTTGTCATGATGTGCTCGACTCAGTCCCCGACTCCATGACGCTCACCGCGGAGCTGCGCTCCCTGTACCTCGACATCGTGAAGCGCAGCCTCACCGGCGCGCTGGCGGAGGACAACGACTCCGTGCTCGGCGGCGTGCGCACCGCGGGTTCTCCGTCCTTCAAGAAGCGGGCGGCCGCCGCCGTCGGCGACCTCGCCCAGAAGGCCGGCTTCGAGATCGCGTACAAGAAGCCCTACGACCACGCGCTGCGCGAGAACGGCCTCGACTGGCCCTCGCGCGCGGAGTCGATGATCGGCCTCAAGCGGATGACCAACATCCAGGACTGCATCGCCGCCATCATCGAGGACGACGTGCCCGGCGACCTGATCGAGACCGGCGTCTGGCGCGGCGGCGCGTGCATCTTCATGAAGGCCAACCTGCAGGCCTGGGGCGACGCCACGCGGAAGGTGTGGCTGGCCGACTCGTTCGAGGGACTCCCCAAGCCGAACGCCGCGCTCTACCCCGCCGACGAGGGCGACCGACTGCACGAGCAGACCGGCTTGGCCGTGGGCGCCGACCAGGTCCGGCACAACTTCGAGCGCTACGGCCTGCTCGACGACCGGGTCGAGTTCCTCGTCGGCTGGTTCAAGGACACCCTCCCGACCGCGCCGGTCGAGCAGCTCTCGCTGATGCGGCTGGACGGCGACATGTACGAGTCGACCATCCAGGCCATCGAGCCGCTCTACCCCAAGCTCTCCCCCGGCGGCTTCTGCATCATCGACGACTTCGGCAGCCACTCCTCGCAGGCCGGCCAGGCGGTTCACGACTACCGCCGGAAGCACGGCATCATCGACGAGATCGTCCAGATCGACGAGTTCGGGGCCTACTGGCGCAAGTCTGGCTGACGGCTCCGCGGCGTCAGTGCGGCGTGCGCCCCTCCGCCTTCTGCTTGCGCGCCCAGTCGATGAAGGCGTCGATGTCGGTGCCGCAGAGGAGGTCCACCGACTCGATGACCAATTCGTCGGGCCAGTCCCACCAGCGGATCTCGAGCAAGGCGTCGATCTGCTCGGGGGTGAACCGGTACCGGATCACCTTCGCCGGGTTGCCACCGACGATCGCGAACGGCGGCACGTCCTTGTTCACCACCGCGCCCGAGGCCACGATCGCGCCGTGACCGATCGTCACGCCGCTGCGCACGAACGTCCTCATGGTCAGCCAGACGTCGCTGCCGATCACCGTGTCAGCCGTCGGGACCGGAATGCCGTCCCGGCCGGCACCGGGCAGCTGCAGCCTCATCCGCAGCGGGAACGTGGTCACTCGATCGATCGCGTGCTCGCCACCCAGCATCACGATCGCCTCTTCCGACAGCGCTGAGTAGGAGCCGACGATCAGCTTGGTCGTGTCGTGGTCGTAGGTCTTGATGACGGGGATGCCGTAGGTGTGCGCGCCCACCGTCATCCGACCGGCCTTCACCAGCCGGCGTTGCTGTGCGTAGCGCGGCTCGAGCACGGCGTCGTGAGCGCGTTGCAGGGCATGGCGAAGCCAGCGGAGGAAGGTCAGCACGGGATGAGACAACTCACTCGCTCCTGAGGGGGTCGAGGGGGGCGTGGTGGGCCCGGCCCAGGTAGGTGGCCCACCACATGATGGCAACCACGGCCTGCGCCGCGGCGAGGAACCAGAAGGCTCCGAGCGAACCGTTGACGACCGCGCCCACCACGGTGGCGCCGAGCGTGATCACGGTGCCGACGACGTCGAGCGTGGTCGTGGTGCGCACCACCTTGAGCCCGAGGAGCGCGGAGCGGACACCGCTGATGAGCCCGAGCATCACCATCTGCACGCACGCCGGCCAGAGCAGCCGCTCCGTCGGCTCCCACGTCGCGCCGAGCACCAGCCTGCCGAGCACGTCGGGCACCAGGAGCAGCACCACGGCGTTGGCCACGGCGACACCGGCGGTCAGGGTCGTCGTACGCCGGACGTGCCGGGCGACCGCGTCGGTCCCCGGCTGCATCCGCGAGACCTCGGCGACGCCGGCCGCGATCGAGGCCGCCTGGAGCTGGGTGAACGGGCCGAGCAGCAGCAACGCACCGCGGACCGCGCCGAGTGCCCGCGCACCGGCGATCGCCACGATCGCCACCGAGACGCCCAGCGACGCGGTCTGCATCGACGCGAAGGACAGCGAGTAGCGCCACGAGAACGGCCAGGTCTCCCGCAGCCAGCCCAGTCCGAGGGTGATCCGGGAGTGCCGGTAGGACAGCGGGACCAGCAGCCCGGCGAGCGCACCCGACCCGGCCCACGCCACCACGAACAGGACCAGGCTGTCCGAGCCGGAGACCAGCACGATGCCGATCGCCACGACGAGCAGGCCCAGCCACGTCAGGTCGAGCACCAGAGCCCGGCGGGGCACGTGCGTCGCGAACGCGAGGTAGCGGCCGAGGTCCTGCAGGAAGACCAGCGGGATGAACGCGCCGAGGACGACGAGGCCCCACCCGAGCTCACGCTGCGCGAGGGTGGTGACCAGCCCGGCGGCGACGACTACGACCGCGATGCCGGCGGAGAGCACCAGCCCGGTGCCGATCGCCTCGCCCGGTCGACTCTCGGCCTCGGCCGGCCGCACCAGCAGCGGCTCACCGACCAGCGCGCGGGCGGCCCCCTGCGTCGCGACGTAGGTGATCAGCACCAGCCCGAACCAGCCGAAGTCGGACACCCCGAGGGCGCGGGCGGCCAGGATCGAGACGAGCACGTTGGATGCGCTCGAGATCGCCTGGTCGACGGTGATCGTCCGCAGCCGTCGTCCGGCGGCCGACGCCGCTGAAGGTGCGGTGGGCTCCGTGCTCGTGTTCAGCTCACCTGCCTCCTGTCGCCGTGCGGACACGGGCAGTCAACGGCAGAGGCAGCCCGGTGTCACGGAGGCGTCACGGCAAGGCGGCGGCCAGCGCGTCGTAGACCTGCACCTTGGTCGGTGCGCCCGACGCTCGGACCACCTCGTGGCCGTCGGCGTCGAGCACCAGGGTCGTGGGGGTGCGCAGGATGCCGAGCCGGCGTACGACGTCGAGATGGTGCTCGGCGTCGACCTCCACATGGCTCACGCCGGGCACCTGCTCGGCCACCTCGGCGAGGATGCGCCGAGTCGAGCGGCAGGGTGCGCAGAACGCGGAGGAGAACTGCAGCAGCGTGGCCCGCTCGCCCAGCTGCTCCTCCCACGGGGAGCCCGCCAGCACCGGGACCGCCACCTCCTCCGGGCCGGTCTCGGCGCCGCGGACCGCGTGGGTCCCGCGGAACCGGCCGTTGCGCAGCGCCAGCACACCCCCGGCGACCAGCGCGACGAGCACGGCCCCGAGCGCGACGTACAGCCCGCTGCTCATGGTGGGCTCAACCGCCGGTGGCGCCCCGTTCTTCCACGGCTCCTTCCACGGCTCCTTCCACGGCGCCTTCCACGGGCGACTCCTCCCCACGGTGGAAGTACGCGAGGTGGTCGGGCAGCTCGCGGACCAGCTCGGCCGGGTTGCCACGGTAGAACGCCTGCTCCTGGGTGAGCCGGGTGGTGACCACCGAGCCGGCCGACACGATGGCCCGCGCGGGGATGCTGCAGCCGCTCTGGATGATGCAGCCCGACATCACCGCGCAGTGGTCGCCGAGCACCACGGCGTTGGTGGTCTGGCGGTCGGTCACCAGGTTGAGGCTGTGCGTGAGGATCTGCGACGCGAAGCCGGCCAGGGCCGCGTGCCTTCCGATCTCGACGCGGTCCGAGCAGTCGATCTCGTGGTTGTCGGTCACCTTCGCGCCGACCCCGAGGATCAGCACCGGCTCCCGGTTCGGTGAGTGCGGGAAGACGTCCTGCGACAGCTCGGCCGCCTTGGGGAAGGCCGTGATCGAGTTCCGGGTCGCGATGTTGCTGTCCTCGGCCATCCGCAGCTCGGCCAGGCCGCGGATGTTGTTGCGCGGACCGATGCTCGTGCGCGGCCCCATGCTCACGTGGCCGACCCGGATCAGACTGCGGCCGAGGTACGCCGTGGGGTGGATCTCCCACCCCAGGGCGAGCTTCGCGACCCGGCGGGCGAGCGAGGACGGCAGGTAGCACACCAGGAAGGCCCAGAGCAGCTGCACCCGGGGATCGTAGCCATCGGCGTTCCCGCTCGTTTGCCCCCTCGTCAGTACCGCGGCCGCGCGATACTTGCGCCGAGCCACCCCGACAGGAGAACAGCCGTGAGCACCGACCGTTCCACCGTTCGACAGATCATCAGCGACTTCCTGGTCCGGGTGAAGAAGGGTCGCGAGGAGCTCCCCGACGACCTCGCGCTGTTCGGTGACGGCCTCGCCCTGGACTCGCTCGAGGCGGCCGAGCTGTCGGTCGTGCTCGAGGACACCTACGGCCATGACCCGTTCTCGGCCGGCGGCGACCTGCCGCAGACCGTCGGTGACGTGCTGGCGTTCTACGAGGCCGCCCCCACACCATGATCGAGCTGCTCCGCGCAGCGGCCGCGGAGGCGCCCGAGCGCGTCGCCCTGGCCCGCGCGGCGGGCGAGCTGACCTACGGCGAGCTGGTCGCCCGCGCCGAGACGGCCGCCGCCGAGCTCCGCCGCCGCGGCGTCACCCGGGTGGCCGTCCTGGACCCGGACCACGGGACCGTGTGGACGCTGCTCGCCGCCTGCTCGCTGGCCTGCGTCGAGTCCTGCCTCTACCCGGTGGCCGCGACCGACGAGACCGTGGCCGAGCTCCGCAGCCGGCTGCACCACGAGCTGCTCCTCACCCCGCGCGACCTGCCCGAACCCGGCCTGCTCCCCCCGGAGCAGCTGTGGACCGGCACCGAGCGGGACACCGGCCCGGTCCCCGACGGCCCGCGCCCACTGCTGGTGCTCACGTCCGGGACGACCAGCGGCAAGCCGCAGGCCGCCCGGCACGACTGGTCCCGGATCCTGCGGGTGACGCAGCGGATCCACCCCACGCCTGAACAGCGGTGGCTGCTGGCCTATGCGCCGAACCAGTTCGCCGGGCTGCAGATGCTGCTGCACGTGGCCGCGGCCCGCGCCACCCTCGTCGCCGGCACCTCGTTCCAGCCCCGCGACGGACTGGAGGCGATGCGTCGCTTCGGGGTCACCCACGCGAGCGGCACGCCGACGTTCTGGCGGTTCCTGCTGGCCGAGCTCCGCACCGACGCGGGGCCGACGCCCGACCTGGTGCAGGTGACCCTGGGTGGTGAGGCGGTGCCCTCCGCCGTCGTCGAGGCGCTGGGCGAGACCTTCCCGCGGGCGAAGGTCTCCCAGCTGTACGCCGCCACCGAGATGGGGCTCAGCATCAGCGTCCGGGACGGCGAGGTCGGGCTGCCGGCGACGGTGCTCGAGGCGACCGACGGCGAGGCCGAGCTCAAGATCGTCGACGGGGAGCTCTGGGTGCGCTCGCGCTCGTCGATGCTCGGCTACTACGACGACGAGCCGGTCCCCGACGACGGCTGGCGGGCCTCCGGCGACCTGGTCGAGGTCGTCGGCGACCGCATCCACTTCCGCGGCCGCGCCACCGAGGTCATCAACGTCGGCGGTGTGAAGGTGCACCCGCTCCCGATCGAGGAACGGGTCGCCAGGGTGCCCGGCGTCGCGCTCGCACACGCACACGGCCGCCCCAACGCGCTGGTCGGCCACGTGGTCGCCCTGGACGTCGTACTCGCCGACGGCGCGGACGCCCCAGCCGTCGACGCCGCCATCCGGGACGAGTTCGCCGACGACCCGGCCGCGCACCGGCCGCGCAGCATCACCTTCGTCGACACCCTGGACACCCACGGCGGCAAGCTGCTGCGAGGAAGGACCTCATGACCGAGAGCAGAGTCGTCATCGTCACCGGCGGCAGCCGCGGCCTGGGGGCCGGAATCGTGCAGTCCTATCTCGACAGCGGGGACCGCGTGGCCACGTGCGCCCGGTCGCGCACCGACGAGATCGCCCGCTGGGAGACCGAGGCGCCCGACCGGTTCCTCTTCCAGGAGGTCGACCTGGCCGACCGCGCCGCGTGCGCGGGGTTCGTCAAGGCCGTGGCCGAGCGGTGGGGCGGCGTCCAGGTCCTGGTCAACAACGCCGGCGTCGCCCGGGACGGCGTCATCGCCCTCGCCGACGACGACGACGTGGACACCGTGGTGGATCTCAACCTCAAGGGCACCCTGCAGATGACCAAGCTCGTGGTCCGCAGGATGCTGTCGGGCGGCGGCGGCCACATCGTCAACGTGTCGTCGATCGTCGGCCTCTCGGGCTACCGCGGCCTGGTCGTCTACAGCGCGACCAAGGCCGCCCTCGACGGCATGACCCGGGCCCTGGCCCGCGAGCTCGGCACCCGCGGGATCACCGTGAACTCGGTCGCGCCGGGCTACCTGCGCACCGAGATGTCACACGGCCTCGACGCGGACCAGCTCGACCAGATCGTGCGACGCACTCCGGCCGGCCGGCTGGGCGAGCCGGCCGACATCGCTCGCGTCGTGCAGTTCCTCACCGCGCCCGAGAACGACTACCTGACCGGCCAGGTGATCGTGGCCGACGGCGGTCTCACTGCCTGATTGATCAGCTGATCGATCAGGGCTTGACCGCGGTCAGCAGCCCGTAGCCCAGCGTCCCGTCGTCCCAGAACGCGCGGAGGATGTCGCACGAGCGGTCGAACTGCTCGACGCTCTCGGCGCCGAGGATGCCGGTCACCTCGTCGCGGTGCGCGACGACGTTGTCCTGCCACCGGTCGAAGGTCGGCCGGGTCTGCACGGTGACGTCCTCGGTCTCGACCTCGGTCAGCCCGGCGGCCGCGGCGTACGACGCGTAGTCGTCCAGCGG